>WNFB01004737.1_pt1 | contig 12235 bp, 10 predicted proteins | sample 5400501 | NCBI WGS metagenome assembly WNFB01 (sample SAMN13153341, study PRJNA577476) | soil metagenome | isolation source: 200 cm saprolite under Douglas fir tree site 2 hole 1 | place: USA:California | collected 2015-04-18 | reverse complement strand
ACACACATCCATGTATTATTTCGAAGATTTCCGAGTAGGAGACGCGTTTGACCTTGGAAACACAACAGTAACAGAGGAAGAGATCGTTGCCTTCGCCCAACACTATGATCCCCAACCATTTCATGTCTCTCCAGAACTAGCCCAAAAATCACCCTTTGGCGGTCTTATTGCCAGCGGCTGGCAGACTATAGCGCTCTTTATGCGCTTATTTGTCGATGTCATTCTGAATAACGCCATAAGTCTGGCCTCCCCTGGCGCTGATGAAATACGCTGGCTGAAACCTGTGTGCCCGGGAGATATCCTCAATGCTCGGTTGACCGTGGTGGAAAGTACGCCGTCCAGAAGTCGTCCTGAAATGGGTATTGTCCGTTTCAAATGGGAAATGCTCAATCAGGCAGATGAGAGAGTCTTAACGTTGCAAAGCACACACTTTCTGGGCCGCAAACCACAGGAATGACCTCTTCTTTTTCTACACGAGGAAACACGCCGATACAACGGACACAAGTGCTACAAATGATACAAATGATACAAGTGATACAAACCTCTTTGGAAATACACTACCCATGGGATGCGCAACGAGATGACGAGAAAGAGGTAGGTCCAGAATTCTTGAAATGTCATCTTTGCACTAAATAATCAAATTGGCACAAAGATCCGCTCAAGCGATGGGAATTCTAAGGTGATAGGAGTTACCTTGAAAACCCTCACGGCGATAGAAGGCCACTGTGCGCGGCCAGGCATCGGCATCGGGGGTATTTACCTCTAGGCGCTGCCATCCACGCTCTCGCCCATACGCCTGGGCAGCCGCGATCAACTGCTGACCTACACCGAGTGAACGAGCATCAGGGGCGACGTAGAGTTCTTGAATCCAGCCCAAGTGTCCGGCCACATAGAGGGCAGAGACTTCGTGCAAGGTTAGCAAACCCAGAGGAGAACCAGTCGTATCGCATGCCAGGAAAGCGGTATAGTGGTCGCTCACAAGCAGTTGAACGCAAAACGCGATCAGGGCCGCCGGGTCGCCCGTTTGAAAACCACCCAGTTCAATAAGCAGGCGCTGAGTCAGATCAATAACGATTGGAGCATCGTCAACGGCCGCTTGGCGCACATGAATAAGAGCAGAGGACATAGTCGTAATCTCCCAATAGAAATATATTTTCTCCCAGATTACGTACCACAGTAGAGCGAGGTTGTGTCAGGAGAGAAAATAGTCGCTAGATACGACCAATGGACTATTCTCTCCCTCAATAATTCGACCACATTATCGGGTGATCTAAAAGTTATGGGATCTCTTTTTTCTTTATGCTGCTAGTTTGCTCTCATCTCGTTGCGCATCCAGTGGGCACTAGCGCGGTGAGAAAGCTTGTCTCCCTGTGATCTCCCGGCCAACAATGAGTGACTGGACAGTATCGGTCCCCTCGTAGGTGAATACCGCCTCGATGTCGGCATGGTGGCGAGCGATGTGGTACTCCAGTAGAATACCATTGCCGCCGAGCATCTCACGAGCATCGGCGATGACCTCACGAGCCAGCCTGGCATTGTTCATCTTTGCGAGTGAAGCCATCGGTCCCGTCATCTTTCCCTGCGCCTGAAGCTGGCTGAGTCGCAGACAAAGGAGTTGCATCGTCGTTACATTGGCGAGCATGTTGGCCAGCTTGTTTTGGATGAGCTGAAAGCTGGTGAGTGGCTGACCAAATTGGATGCGCTCCCTGGCATAGGTGAGCGCGATCTCATAGGCGGCGATTGCATGTCCAACAGCCTCCCAGGCCACACCAGAGCGTGTCGCAGTAAGCACAAGCGCAGTGTCCTTGAAGCTGCGCGAGAAAGCGAGACGGTTCTCACAGGGACACGCACATCGGTGAGAGTGATATCTGTCTGCCAGACGGAGCGTTTGGACACTTTGCCTGTTATAATCTCCGCCTCGAAACCAGGCGTCCCCTTCTCGACGAGGAAGCCACCTACATTGCCCTCGTCGTCACGAGCCCAGATAATCGTGACGTCGGCAAAAGAGGCGTTACCGATCCAGCGCTTGGCTCCGTTAATGACGTACTCGTCCCCCTCGCGATGAGCGCGGGTCTCCAAAGCCACCGCGTCGGAGCCATGATTTGGCTCAGTCAGGCCGAAGGCTCCAATCTTCTCCATGCGTGCCATTGGTGGGAGCCAGCGCTGCTTTTGTTCTTCCGAGCCAAGCAGCGAGATCGAGTGCATCGCCAACCCGGCGTGGACACCGAAAAAGGTGCAGACACTGGCATCACCACGGGCCAATTCCAACATGATGAGGCCAGAAGCTACCGAACTCAAGCCAGAACAACCATAGCCCTGGATGTCGGTTCCGGCAATGTTGAGGGCTGCAATCTTGGGAACGAGCTCAAAGGGGAACTGGGCTCGCTCCCAGTAGTCGTTGATGATTGGGATGACCTCTTTATCACTGAATGCACGCACTTTATTGCGAACGCTGCGTTCCTCCTCCGTCAAGAGTTCATCCATCAGGTAAAAATCGGTCCCGAGCGACTGCCCAAGTGATTGTTTGAGGTCAGCTACCATGGTTTCTTCCTTTCCCTTTCTCAAAACCAGAACTTCTCTATCTTTCGCTGTTGCAGGTGCTAGCCCCAGACCTCCCGGGCTACGCTTGCCACAAGCTCTAGCTTGCGGCGCTGATCCTCAGGTGAGATGCGATTGCCCTCCATGGTTGATGCGAAGCCGCACTGTGGACTGAGTGCGAGCCTCTCCAATGGGACATAACGGGAGGCTTCCTCGATACGTTGTCGCAGTTCCTCTGCAGACTCCAGCCGAGGCTTCTTGGTCGTCACCAGGCCGAGCACTACAAAGCGATCCTCAGGCATATACCGCAGCGGCTCAAATCCTCCCGAACGTTCATCGTCATACTCAAGAAGGAAGCGCTGAAACCGGGTCTGGGTAAATATTCGTGCAATTGGCTCATAATCGCCCCTGGCATAGAATTTGCTCTGGTTGTTACCGCGACAGATATGGATCCCAAAGGTGATCCCGGGGTGACCACTGATAATGGCACTGTCCATCTCAATGCATATATCGATCAACTTTTCTGGATCGCTGCCGCGCTTGCGATAGCCCTCTCTCATCTCGGGATCAAGAAGGGCAGCGTATTGGGGAGCGTCGATCTGAATGTAGGTGCAGCCCAGGCGAACCAGTTCCTCCACTTCACGGCGCGAGAAGTCCACGATGTCGGCCAGATAGGCGTCTCGGGTTGGATAGGCTGATCTGGATTTCTCCGGGTCGTAGTAGGCAGCTGCCTGCTGGGCGCTAATCATGGTGACCTTTCCAGGATGTGATTTCCGCGACCGCAGATAGACCCACTCCTCGGCACACATGCTTCTGCGCCACCTGAGCCGCTCCACCACTACGGGACGTTTAAGGACAAGTTGCTCACCTGTCTCATCTGTAAAGGGGATCGCCCACCCTCCATATTTGTCGAAACCATCTAGCGCCTCGATCAGGTGCCCGTAGAATGCGTACCGGCGCATCTCTCCGTCGGTAATGACATCGATGCCGGCTGTTTCCTGGAGAGCAATCGCCTCGTTCACCGCCTGGTCTTCTATAGCCTTAAAGTCTGCTGCGCTGATCTGACCCAATTCGAATTGCTTACGTGCGTCAGCCAGGTAGGTTGGCCTGAGTAGGCTTCCTACCACTTCACTTTTATAGTTCATCTTCGAAAACCTCCTGTAGTATGCCAGTCCAACGGTTAGTAGAGCGGGATGGGTGTTTTGCAAGCGACCTCAACACTGTCAGCCGCGTTACCCTGTTATCTCCTCTGTTCTACAGTCGACAATCATTAGCTAATACCGAGTAGAGAGTAAGATAAAGTAGGGAGTTTGTCAAGGCTGAGACTGGTTTGAGTGAATACCCAAACTCAACATTGTAAATGACCGTTTAATATGTTAAACTAATTGCCAGAAATGTTTACTTTTATAAAAATATTGATACGAAAAGAGGCATAAGTAAAAAGGTGGGGGATACAGCTCTAGATACAGAAAAAAGTATTATCGAGGAAGAGAGACTACGTACAATTGGAGCTGCTATCCGGTCCAGACGGCAAGAGCTTAATCTGTCTCTTCGTGAGCTGAGTAAGCAGTCTGGGCTATCGATTGGTTTCCTTTCATTGGTTGAGCGTGGGCGTTCGTCACCTGCTCTCACGTCACTTTCTAATGTAGCCAAGGCGCTTGGGGTCGAGCTGTCAAGTTTCTTTCCAGCGGAGGAAGAGGAACAGAACGAAGCCGAGGAGACGAAGCAAAGAGTGAGTCCATTGCCTTATGTGACCAGGGCAAATGACGCGGCTGAGCTATCAATTATTTTAAGTCAGCGTATCTACAAAATGTTGTCGCCGCGCATACCTGGACTAGTCCTGGAGCCAATATTCGTTACGGTTCAACCAGGAGACACAATGGATGAACCATATGGCCATGAAGGTGAGGAGTTCGCCTACGTGTTGTCAGGCGAGCTTGTTTTTATAGTCGATGGTGTTGAGTATCGTCTTGGTCCTGGTGATAGCATACACTTCCGTTCTACGGTCTCACATGCCATGCGCAACGATACGGATAAGCCAGTACAAGCAATCTGGGTACTTACACCTCGACTGATGTGAGGAGCCTATGAGTACGCGAACTGCAATCGACATTGGTGGGACATTTACCGATCTCGTTTACCTGGATGAAACAACAGGACAGGTTGGCCTGGGCAAGACCTCGACGACACCTGCCCATTTTGAAGAAGGGGTGGTGACAACTGTAACCGAGGCCAGGTTAAAAGATGTTCAATTCCTGGCACATGGTACGACGGTAATTATCAATACCTTGACCGAGCGCAAGGGGGCTATTACCGCGCTTATTACGACAAGGGGTTTCCGGGATATACTCGAAATTCAGCGTGCAAATCGACCAGACCTCTATAATCTCCTCTTTACGAAATCAAAGCCATTTGTCCCCCGCCGGCTGCGGCTTGAGGTGACCGAGCGCATGAGCTACAAGGGTGAAGTTCTGACGCCACTTGCTGAAGAGGATGTACGTGCTGCGATTGCTGAGGCCCGTCGCCAGGGAGCAGAGGCAATCGCAGTCTGTTTCTTGCATTCATACGCCAATCCATCACACGAACAACGTGCTATAGAGATCATACGGTCAGAATGGCCCGATGGCGATGTTACCGCATCTCATGAACTAACAAATGAATGGCGTGAATTCCCCAGAACCAGCACTGTCGTACTAGACGCGTATGTAAAGCCTGTGGCGCGACGCTACCTGGATGCCCTCTCCAGAAGACTCACCGAGGCCGGTATAGGGCAGCAGGCCCGTTATGCGATGCAATCGAATGGTGGTGTATCCAGATTTGAACTTGCCAGCCGCACGCCAATTAATCTTGTCGAGTCTGGACCCGTTGGTGGCGTTATTGGCGCGGCTGAGATCGGCAAACTGCTTGGAGAGCAAAATATCATCACACTTGACATCGGAGGAACGACGGCTAAGGCTTCACTGGTTGAGCGTGGAAAGGTAAGGGTCGCCAGTGACTATTTCATAGAGCGGACTCCAACCACCGCTGGTTACCCCATCAAGGTCCCCGTAGTGGACATAGTCGAGATCGGTGCCGGAGGAGGAAGTATTGCCTGGCTTGACCCGGTTGGTGCTCTCAAAGTCGGTCCGCGAAGCGCCGGTGCTGACCCTGGACCTGCGGCCTATGGTCGGGGTGGGACGGAGCCAACCGTGACGGACGCCAATATCCTCGTTGGTCGTATCAATCCTCTTTATTTTCTTGGGGGCACAATTCAACTTGATGTTGAGCGAGCGCGCGAGGTATTGAAGTCAATTGCCCGTCCTCTTGATGTGAGCGTTGAAGAAGCTGCCCTGGGCATCATTCGCATAGCGAATGCTAATATGATCCACTTACTTAAGCTAGTATCTGTGCGTCAGGGCCGTGATCCCCGTGAATTCGCAATGGTCGCTTTCGGCGGTGGTGGGTCGATGCATGCCACATCGCTGGCGAGAGATTTACATATACCGCGTGTCATTGTGCCACCAGCACCAGCTCATTTCTCAGCCTGGGGCATGCTCATGAGCGATTTGAGGCATGATCTCGTCCAGACGAGACTCGCCCCCACCGAGCAAATGGACATGGACGAGTTCACCAAAGCATGGCATGAACTTGAGCAGCGTATGTTGGAGATCTTTGCTGATGAGGGCAGAGCCGCAGGAGAAGTCATATTCGCACGCTCTGCCGACATGCGCTATCTGGGGCAGGAGCACACTGTCAATGTTCCCATTCCCAATGGTGACCTGGACGAAGCGCAGCGGAAGAACATTGAGAGCAAGTTCCACGAGCTGCACGAACAGCTCTACACCTTCCGCCAGAATTCACCTATTGAAGTCGTGAACCTGCGCCTGGCCGGTTTTGGAGCTGTACGCAAGCCTGAGCTACAACAGATTGCTGTCAACAAAGACATACATGGCGCACAGAAAGGCACACGTCTCGTCGATTTCGATGAACTCGGTCGTTACGAAACCAGCATTTACGAGCGTGGATCTCTCGGAGCAGAGGCAGAGTTGGAAGGGCCAGCGGTGGTCGAGGAATCAGCAGCGTCAACGGTTGTTTTACCTGGCCAGAAACTTCATGTCGATAGATTTGGGAACCTTATCATTGAAACGGGAGTTTGAGAATGGCATATGCGAGCTCTACAGAAATCGATCTCTTCACTGTTGAGATTGTGAAAGACTCCCTCGTTGCTATCGGCGACGAGATGTTTATTGCACTTCAACGAACATCTAAAAGCACAATTATCTATGAAGTGCTCGACTTCGCTTCCGGATTGACCGACGCGACTGGGCAACTCATCACTCAGGGTAATGGCGTTACCGGTTTCCTTGGCACACTTACATTTGCGGCGCGTTCAACATTGGAAAAGTTTGGGTATGAGAATCTGCATCCTGGAGATGTCGTAATCACCAATGACCCATATGGCGGAGGTGGCACTCACCTTTCCGATGTTTCGTTAATCGTGCCAATCTTTTATGAAGGAAAACTGGTGGCTTTTGCAGCGAGCAAGGCGCACTGGACAGAGGTGGGAGGCAAGGACCCTGGTTCGTGGACGACCGATGCAACAGAGGTGTTCCAGGAAGGTCTCCAGTTTCCCTGTGTGAAGCTCTACGAAGAGGGACGTCCAGTACAGAGCCTGATAGATTTGATTGCGGCTAATGTACGCCTGCCAGATATGTCGCTAGGCGATATGTACGCTCAAGCTGCATCGCTTCGTTTGGGAGAGCGTCGCTTTCAAGAACTTTGCGACAAGTATGGACTGGACGTAGTTTTGAGTTCTATTGAAGCTCTGCTCGATTACGGCGAGCGTATGACCCGCCTTGAGCTGTCGAAACTTCCCAAAGGTACTTATGAGGCTGAGGACTGGATTGATGATGATGGCATTGGTAACGGCCCATTTCCTGTTCGCGTCAAGATAACGATCACCGACGACGAGTTTATTTGCGATTTTACTGGCACACACCCTCAGGTACCCGGACCTGTCAACTGCACCACTACAGGTCTGCATTCAGGCGTTCGTACTATGCTTAAAGCGATTACCAGCCCATCAATCCCTGTCAACGAAGGCTGTTTTCGTCCTCTCAAGGTAATTTGTCCAGCAGGAACCATTTTCACTGCTCAACGGCCCGCGGCTGTTTCAACCTACTGGGAGACGATGAACTATGTAACAGACCTGGTCTGGAAAGCACTTGCGCCCATAGTGCCTGATCGCCTGACCGCTGGACACTTTCTATCCGTCTGTGGTGTAGTGGTTGCCGGCCGTCATCCAGATACCGGTGAACTATTCCTGTTGGTCGAGCCGCAGGCAGGTGGCTGGGGAGCAGGGGTGGCAAAGGACGGTGAATCAGGGTTGATGTGTGTCGGCGATGGTGAAACATATGTTATCCCCATCGAAGTTGCTGAGACCCGCTACGGAATCATCGTTGATCGCTACGAATTGGATGTCACTGGCGCAGGTGCCGGGCGTTACCGTGGCGGGCGCGGTTGCATCCGTGATTACCGAGCGGCTGTTGATGAGATCACACTGACAGCGACTTTCGGACGTCATAAATTTGTACCATGGGGAGCCGCTGGTGGTCATCCTGGTTCGCGTAACGAGGTTCGTATCTTTCATGCTGACGGTCGTGAGGTTGTAATCGGCAAATGCGCACGCTATCCTCTCAAGCGAGGAGAGGTGGCGCGGCTCGTTACAGGGACCGGTGGAGGTTGGGGATCACCTCTGGAGCGACCTGTAGAGGCCGTGATCGAAGATGTTCGTGATGGCTATGTGAGCCTTGAGCAAGCAAAGCAAGACTATGGGGTTGAGTTGGATCCTCTTACCCTCGAAGTTTTGCGTTTAGCCCCAGAAAGGAGGTCAAATACATGAACCATCTTCACACAAGGTATCGTTCAACCATATTTGTTCCGCCATAGAGCGGCTGGTGAGCATCCGATGAACTGGGCCTTACTGAGACTCAGAAATTAGCATGTTTGAAGAAGCTAATGCTGGTCAAGGGTGGGTCTTCGAAGGCGCAATACCATGCGTAAAGTAGGAGGAACGCAGGAATGCAAACCACAAAATCACAAACGGAACTCATTCAGCGTAGACCAATTCTCAGTGCACGACAGATCGCTGTGACGGTGATCTTCGGTGCGATTGCCGCAGCATTTGAGCTGCTACAAATTACGATCCCTGGATATCTACCTGGCGTTAACTTCAGCCTTACCGGCATCTGGTTAACGCTCTCCACCATGATAGGTGGTCCTATCGTTGGAGCTATTGTCGTACTCGTAGATGCAGTAACTGGCCAGGTCGGCATCATTGGTTGGCCCGGCTTCCTGATCCACGTCCTGATCTTGGCAGCATTCTATCCGAGAGTCTATCGAATCCAGAGCACCCCCAGGAGGCTTGGCGCATTTTTGCTCCTCACAGCTGTAGCCCTCTTCTTCCAGTACTGGTGGTGGATCGGACTCTACTCCTTCGTGCTCAAGATCATCCCATTGCAGGCACAACTTGTCCTACAGTTCGGTTATGCATATTGGATCTACCTGATCATCTACTTCGTGATCCCTGCCATACTACTGGCGGCTGTTCCCAAGTACGTGGCGCCACAGTGGCGCTGGCCCTGGCAGAAGGAAAAGGAAACAGAGACGGAGAGCCAGGTGAGTTAAGTGCTAGATCGGGTGTTTTAGCAGAGCCAGGAGCAACATCGCTCCTGGCTTATTGAGCCTGATTGCGAGGATGGAGGTAGTTCCGTGCCGGACGAAGTCCAGGTGTATTCACTTCACTACGACAAATTCGCCTTCGCCTATGGCCAGGAAGGTGGCGATGAAGTCGTCCGCGATATATCGCTTAGTCTCCCGGAAGGGCATGTAGTACTTATCACAGGTCCGAGTGGTGCTGGTAAGACAACCATCTGTCGTGCCGCCAATGGCTTGATCCCAAACGAATTCAAAGGTAAGATGCGAGGACGCGTCACAATTGCCGGAAAGTACGACTCGCGTAAGTACGGCGTGAGTGCGCTCTCAAAGATCGTTGGTGTTCTCCAGCAGGACCCAGATACCCAGCTCTTTAATCCAACTGTTGAAGATGAGATTGTCTTTGGAGCTTGCAATTATGGCTTGCCAGCAGAAACCATTCGCGAACGTACTGCACGCCTTCTAGAGCTTACACGTCTCACAGCCCATAGCCGCAAAAACCCTCACAACCTTTCAGGTGGTCAGCAACAAGCCTGTGCGTTGGCATCGATTCTGTCCTTTGACCCTGGTACGCTGGTCCTTGACGAACCGACATCGAATGTTGATCCGATTGGCAGCAAGGAAGTTCTCGATCTCGTGGCTCGCCTGGCTCGGGAAGAGGGGCGAACGACCTTGCTGGTGGAGCATAAGATTGAGGAACTTGTCCATCTTGTGGATGAGATGATCGTCATAGATCAGGGAAATGTATTACACCGGGGGACAGTAAGAGAGGTACTAGAACACGTCGAGTATATCGATTCGGTTGGTCTTAGTGTACCGCAGGTGACACTGCTCGCTGCTAGGCTGCGCAGGGTCGGCTGGCCTATCGATAAGCTGCCACTCGACGTTGATGAGGCCATTAAAACGCTTAGTCCGCTTCTAGAGCGAGAAACCATCGCGTACCTCCCCACCCCACCTGCTCGCCACATCCAACACAACAATAAGGAAGTCATCGTTGATATTTCTCAGCTTACGCATACCTACAAGGATGGTACGGTAGCGGTGCGCGATCTCAATCTTCAGATCCATCGTGGCGAGTTCGTCGCAATCCTTGGTCAAAATGGATCAGGCAAGACAACCCTTGTGAAGCACCTGAATGGGTTACTTAAACCTACAAGTGGGAAGGTGACAGTAGCCGGTTTAGATACTAAGAAGGCTTCAATCAATGAGATGGCTATGACCGTGGGGTTCATCTTCCAAAATCCTGACACGCAAATTTGCAAAATGAAAGTCTACGATGAGCTAGCCTTCGGGCTGAAGAACGTTGGATTGCCTGAAGCTGAGGTCGATCAACGTGTCAAACAGGCTGCTCAGGATCTTGAAATTACCCATCTCCTGGATAAGAACCCATTTTTGCTGAGCATGGGCGAGAAACAACGGATAGCCGTTGCCTCGGTGCTTGCGATGCGTCCTGCTATTCTCGTACTTGACGAGCCAACAACCGGCCAGGACTTCAAAAGATCCAAAGAGATCATGGACCTCGCAGTGCGACTCCATGCTGAGGGCCAGACTATCATTGTGATCACTCACGACATGAACCTCGCTGCTGAATATTGTGACCGTGTGATTATTATGGCGGGAGGACGCAGTATTCTCGATGCCCCGACCCGCGATGCCTTCCTGGCACAGGACGCTTTGCGCGCTTCATCGCTGCGCTCTCCCCAGGTAACCTGGCTTGGCCATTTGCTTGGTTACTCCAGCGCCTGGCTTACCGTCGATGAAGCCTTCTCGTCACTCAATTCTGTTCGGATTGGAGCTGGCCATGGCACTTGATCTCGTATATCAAGATAGGGGGACGATTATTCATCGACTCGACCCCCGTGTGAAACTGTTGTGGTGGTTGTCGATCAACGTGACCCTCGCCACCTGGAACGATCCAATTTGCCTCTTCCTGCTCCTGGCGAGTGTGTTCATCTATGGACGAATTGCGGGAATTCCAGTAAGCCAGGGCTTGCGGAACTTGCTCCCCGTTCTGCCCTTTATCTTATTTGTACTGATAGCGAACATCGCTTTCTGGCGACCCCCACATGGAGCGGCTGCACACTTTATCGGATATGTGGTGCCTCCTGGTACTCCAGTCATTCCAGCCATACCTTTCTACTGGGAAACTGTCGTGTTCTCCATCGGCACGATGTTGCGTTTGTCGACCATTGTATCAAGCACCCTTATCCTCATTAAAACCGTTTCGCCATCGGAGCTTGCTCTTGCTATTGTGAAAATGGGAGTTCCACCAGAGATAGGCATGGCATTGTCAATGACAATGGCCTATATCCCTGTGGTCGTTGGTCAGTTGATCTCGGTGATGGAAGCGCAGCAATCACGTGCCTGGAAAGTGAAGACCTCTAACCCAATCGCCCGCTTCCGCGCCTACATCCCAATCACCATTCCAACGTTCTTCCGATCCTTCCAGGCTGCTGAGGCTATGGCTGCTGCGATGATGTCACGTGGCTTCGGCTATGATATAGACCATCGTACCGAACTCAAACCATCGAAGTTTGAGACAAAAGACTGGATAATGGCCGGGATTTTCGCAGCCTTCCTGGTTGGTGGGTTTCTCCTCGGTTTCCTGGGCTATACACAGTATACACTCACCATGCATATTTGTATCAATCGATATCGGTGGTACCTTCACCGACTTTGTGGTTCATGATGAAGAGAAAGGACATGCATTCACCGGCAAGGTCTTGAGTACTCCAGATGATCCGGCGCGTGGTGTTATTACCGGTTTGACAGGCTTGATCGATGACCTCGGCGACATTTCATTTCTGGTACATGGCACCACTGTCGGACTGAACGCGTTTTTGGAACGACGAGGGACCCGTGTGTTACTGGTAACTACGGCCGGCTTCCGGGATGTCTACACCATTGCACGAGGAGACCGCAAGAGACTATACGCCTTACAATATAGGAAACCTGAGCCACTTATCCCTCCTCATGACGTGCATACAGTGCAGGAGCGTATTCG
>WNFB01004634.1_pt1 | contig 12235 bp, 14 predicted proteins | sample 5400501 | NCBI WGS metagenome assembly WNFB01 (sample SAMN13153341, study PRJNA577476) | soil metagenome | isolation source: 200 cm saprolite under Douglas fir tree site 2 hole 1 | place: USA:California | collected 2015-04-18 | reverse complement strand
CGACCAACTTCGCTCCCGCGAGCGACGCATGAATTCCAAACCCTCCGGTATGCGCAAACACCTCCAGCACCTCCGCGCCGGCTGCGAACCGTGCCGTGACCAGTCGATTCTCTCGCTGATCGCAAAACCAACCGGTTTTCTGCCCTCGTTCGATATCGACGAGAAATCGAGCCGGCCCCTCCTGGATGCCGACCGTCGTCGCCCCACCCCCTCGAAGAAATCCCCTTTCCACCGGCAGCCCCTCCAAGGTGCGACTCTTGGCATCGTTGCGCAGATACACTCGCGTGGCTCCGGATTCATGACATAGAAGATCGGCCAGCAGGTCTTTCCGGCGGTCCATACCGGATGATAGGGTCTGCATGACCAAGACATCGTCGTATCGATCCACGACCAAGCCCGGCAATCGATCCGCTTCTCCATAGATGAGGCGATAGGCATTGGTGTCGGCGACGACCCGCTGACGTAGCCTGACGGCCTGCGCGAGTCGCCCCCTCCAAAACTGTTCTGTAATGGGTTCGTCGTCGAAGGTTAAGATCCGCACGCGGATCTTGGACGCAGGATTGTAGAGACCTCTGGCGTAGAATCGTCCGTTCGGCGCCATGACATCGACCACATCGCCCGAGACCAGCTCGCCACTGACCTCCTCGACATAACCGGCATAGATCCAGAGATGCCCCAATTCCTCGACCCCACGTGTGCGAGAGAGGCGGACGCGCCCGCGGGGACTGTCATCATGAAGAGTCATTGCGTACTTATCCAACGGCGCGAACCGAACGTCAAGTCCTTCTGGACGCATCTGGTTGCTTGACGGCTGACCCGCGCTGTGGTTTGCTGCGCCTACCTGTGAGGTGCCGCATGTTTTCCTCTCCGTGAACCGGGAAGGCCAACGATGACACGAATACCGACCATCGGTTCCGCCGTGATCGATCGGCTCCACCAGTTGGGGGTCCGTCATATTTTTGGAATCCCCGGCGATTATGTCCTCAGCCTCTACCAATTGATCGACGCCTCACCGATTCAACATGTCGGTACCACGCGCGAGGATTGTGCGGGGTTCGCGGCGGATGCCTATGCGCGCATCAACGGCATCGGCGCGGTCTGCGTCACCTATTGTGTCGGAGGGCTGAATTGCGTGAACGCGATTGCCTGCGCCTATGCAGAACGGTCGCCTGTGGTGCTGCTCACCGGGTCACCAGGACTCTCGGAGCGTATTCGCACACCCTACATGCACCACATGGTGCGGGATTTTTCTACGCAACGCGAGGTCTTCGAGAAGATCACGGTGGCCGCCATCTCGCTGGACGATCCTTCAACCGCTGAACGGGAAATGGATCGGGCCTTTACGGCGCTGTTGCGCTATCGCCGCCCGATCTACATCGAAATCCCTCGCGACCTGGTGCATACGCCGCTGGCAAACCCGTTACGACCCTTGTGCCTAGACGATGAGCCTAGCGATACCGCCGCACTGGAAGAAGCCATCGCTGAAGTCCGCGTCATGTTGGCCTCGGCCAGCCGGCCTGCTATCTTAGCCGGTGCAGAGATCGGGCGATTCGGCCTGCAAGACGATCTGACTCGCCTGGTCGAACGGCTCAATGTCCCCATCGCCTCGACCCTGCTAGGCAAGTCCATCATCCGTGAAGACCACCCACTCTACGTCGGCGTGTACGGCGGACTCATCGCGCGTGACGAGGTCCAGCAGTTCATCAATGCATCCGACTGCCTGCTGATCCTGGGGTCGATCTTATCCGATGTCGAAGATCTCGATGCCGACTCGCCCTTGCTGTCGGAAGGCCGCACGATTCACGCGACAGCCGATCGGGTAGCCATTAAACACCATCGCTACGATGCGATCCGGTTTCAAGACTTCGTGCGGGCACTGGTGACCAACCCCCTCCCTTCGTTTCCTTCCCGCCCGCTACCGGCACCGCTCACCTTAGCGCAAGGCACCATTGCACCGGATGCCCCCGTGACCTTGAATGAACTCTTTCGCCACCTCGATAGTCTGTTGGATAAACACACCCTCGTGATCGCCGATGTCGGAGAATCGCTCTTTGCAGCAGCCGATCTCCATGTCCACCGGCGATTCGAATTCCTCTCTCCAGCCTATTACACCTCGATGGGATTTGCCGTCCCGGCAGCCGTGGGCGCCTCGTTTGCCGATCCCACGCTGCGACCGATCGTGCTGGTCGGCGACGGCGCGTTTCAAATGACGGGAACGGAACTCTCGACCGCCGTGCGGTATGGTCAAACGCCGATCGTCGTCGTGCTGAACAATCGAGGCTACTCCACTGAACGAGAGATTCTCGACGGCCCCTTCAACGACGTCCACGAGTGGTGCTATGAAAGAATCTGCGACATGATCGGAGGCGGAATCGGCACGCGGATCGCAACCCAAGAGGAGTTCGAGCGAGGACTCACCGACGCCTTGGCCGATCCCAGCCGCCTGCATGTCCTAAATGTGCTGCTCAATCCAGCCGATCGCTCAGCCGGCATGGTACGACTTGCCCATCGCCTCGCCAAACGACTCTCCACCGATCGCCCTTAGGAGGCTGCTGGAAAACGCCGTCCTCTTCGTTTCTGGTTTGTCTGGTTTGTTTTGTTCATCTAATTGGTCTTGTTCAACCAAACAAACGAGACAAACCAAACAAACCAGAGCAACCAGCCTCTTGTGACAAAGGGAGCGTTGAAGCAGTTCTGGACAGATCGTCTCTCGCGGGACAACTTGTCATCGGCGACACTCTCATGATTTTCCAATGACTTGGCTATGATACAGTTGATACAAATAGGACGTCACATCCTCATCAGCCTGTAGTTCTCTTGCCGTCAGTCCGTATGTTTCACTAATTTTTCGTGTCTTTAGATCTCTTTGGTCTTCGAGGTCTGTCATTTGCACCATCTTGCTCGCGAGGGCTATACGAGGAAAAGATCAACTATGCCTCCGCGGGATGTGACGCGGGTGAATCGATTTGCGTCAATCACTTCGCTCAGAGAAAGGAAGTGGTGAAACATTTGGTGACACTTATGAGACAGGCACAGCCACCCGACAAGAGATGCGTCCGACTGATCAGAAACGTGTCGGAACACATCATGGCTCTAAAGACACATGACATTCATGGTTCTGAAACGCCATCCGTGAAGCGGGGTCATGAGCGCATGATCTTCAAGAATCCCACGCTCAACACAAGTTTTCTCATCGGAATTGGCGTGGGTCTCCTTGTCTCCCAAGCGGCAGCCTGGTGTGGTTGGCGGCTCCAACGCCTCATGAGCACACCGCGTTCAACTCCTCTCTGTCCAGTCGAAGATCTGCGGCACGCGGCTGGCATGGTTTGCTAGGAAGACGGGAACGGCATCCCGCTCTGCTCTGCCCACATGGAGTTGTGAGTCACAAAGGAGGAACAATATGAACAAGACACCGCTGATTTTTCTCTTGTGCGCAATGTCTGCGGGACTCTGCGTCGGAAGACCGGCGCTTGCCCAATCCGATGCCGATGAGGCACGGATGCGAGCCTTGCAACGGGAAACTGAGAATGATGTAGTGAAGCGTGGGCAGCAAAAACACATCGAGCTACTTTCAAAACAATTCCAGTTGCCCGGAAGCGAGATTGAAAAGCTACGCAATGGAGGTCAAGGGTGGGGAGAGATCACGATCCGTCTGGCCCTGGCAGACAAACTGACCAAAACCGATCCAACGAATTTTCCGACTCTAAGCGCAGCCCAGGAACGAATCGAGACGTTGAGAAATGACGGGAAGGGATGGGGCAGTATTTCCAAGGAGCTCGGCTTCAAGCTTGGCCCGCTGGTCAGTGACGTCAGGCACTCTATGAACGAACTGCGCCGAGACCTTCATCCGGATCAGCTGACAGCCGGCAAGGCTGACGACCGAGGCGACGTTAAGCGAGAGGCCCGCGCAGAGCGCTTAGAGCAGGCACAGCGACCGGAACGACTAGAGCGACCGGAGCGGCCTGAGCGATCGGAGCGGCCAGATCGCCCGGAGAAGCCAGAGCACATCAACCGATAACTGAAAAGCCACGGAAAGTGAGTCGGCCGGCCAGAACGTGTGGACGAGAACACACGAACACGGTGCTGAGGGTGGGGCCAACTGCGAGTCGGCGACGCCTTTAAGTACTCGCGCTAGCACAACAACAAGATGAGTCACGATGACCCAACGATTGATAGGCATTTTCACCGGCATGGGATTTCTCTTCATTCTCATGAACTCCGGTCCCATTGGCGCAGCTGATCAGACTAACAATCAAACCGAACGGAATTGGCAAGTGGGATTTTCACCGAGCTATCTAAAGGGCGACTATGGAACAGGCTCGACGACAACGATTACATATCTGCCGGTATCCGTACGCCGTCTCTTCGATAACGGCGATCTCACGTTCATCATGCCCTACGTCTGCGTAACGAGCGACGGGGCAGTGACCCTACTGAGCGGTGTGCCGAACCGCGTGAGTCAAAGCGGGAAGAGCGGGTCTGGTACGAGCGGCGGCGGCAAGGGGAAAAACCCTGGGAACGTCGAGCCGGTATCTTCGACGGACTGCGGAATCGGCGATCTCATCCTTCGCGGCCGATACTACAGTGTGGATGAACGGGAGTGGGTCCCGACGATTGCGGTGACGGGGCGATTCAAGATTCCCACTGCGGACTCGAGTCGCGGACTGGGGACCGGGGAATTCGACGAAGGTGCTGGTGCCGAGGTGAGCAAAAAGCTCTTCGGCCAATGGCGGGGCTTCATGGACTTCGGGTATACGTTGATCGGAGATCCAGCAAACTTGAATCTGCGAAATCAATGGTATTACGATCTCGGTGTGGGCCATGACCTGACCAAGGATCTGCTACTTAGCATGTATTACGAGGAATATCGGGCGCTGATCGCAGGCCTATCGAACCCTCGCGACCTTCGTTTCGCCCTGAATTACAAAGCCAGCGACCTGCTCAGGTTCAATGCCTCGATTCTGGTCGGACTATCTGATGGGGCACCGGACTATGGACTCACCGGCGGGCTCAGTTGGCGGTTTTGATCTTCTGCACAGGGCCTGCGCAGAAGGAACGAATACCATCCCTGTCTCAATAACGAGCACCCACCTTAGAAGAGTACTCCGGGCAATGTTGCCGGACTGACTGAATCACAATCAGGCATGCGTGCTCCTCGGTATAAACACTCGTCTCTCCTCTTCGCTTCAGCCGAAGCGATGTGCTTGGTCCGGCTTGCACCACAATCGCTATCAGTCTTCCGGCTTTCCACCGTGTCTGGACACAACGCAGGCCGCGGGTGTTAGAACCGGATCCCGAATGTGAGACCGGGCATCACGTTCGTATCAGTTCCAGGCCCTGTATCGAGATCAGTAAAGTTGAGCAAAAATGTCCCAGTAAGGCTTACGGTCCGAGTCAGCGCGTAGTCAACCCCTATCCCAAGAGGGATCAACCACGAGGTATCGTTTCGAAAAAAATCCGCGTGAATGAACCCAATCCCGGCTTGCAGCACCACCTTGGCTCGGTTGTCGGTCTCCGGAAGATCGATCCAATACTTTCCTTGACCGGAAAACCCGACCTGGGTCAGGTCCCCTGTAAAGCCTAGTTGTACAAGCGGGCCGAGCGACACATTCCGCTGCAAGAATCGGTCGGCGTGTAAATTGAACGCAAAGGCAGTCCCGTCCGGTGTGTTGCTCAGAAATCCGACTGCGGCGCCACCCGACCATGTTGGGGTTGCCGACTCGACGTTCCGCGACGTCTCGCCTGTCTGTTCTGCGGCTTGTACGCTGTGTTCTGCTGGACCCCATATGATGAGCCCGATGACCATCCCCACGGCGAGCGCCCATGCTAAAGCCTTCTCTGCTGGTTTCATTGGCGACCCTCCTTGATCGGACCACAAACTGCTGCCACGCCTGGCAAGCCTCATGCTGTCCTTGAATTACACGGCCACCTAATGATGCTCCACCTCCAAACCCTATTCCGTGCGAGGATGGGAAGTGGCCAGCTCTTGCTGTAATTGAGCCAGCCGTTGATGAAGAGTCCTGTCATACGGGGGGGCCAGGGCGTCAGCATTGTTCAGAGCCGTTTGTGCTTCACGATATCGCCCCTGACGAACATAGATGTGCGCCATCGTATCCAGTACATACGGCCGCAGCGGACCTCCTTGTGCGAGTGCCAGATTCGCCAGCCGTTCGGCTTCGTCCAACTTTTCCTGCTGAGTGAGATAGACCATCGCCAGATTGTTGTTCACACCAGGGTCCTCTGGGGTTGTGATCAACGCCTGGCGATAATAGGCTTCAGCCTCCTCCAGCGCGCCCCTGTCGAAGGCCAGGTTACCGAGTCCGATCAACGCCGGCATGTACCCGTGTTTCTTTCTCAGCGCTCCATCGAATTCCCGCGCCGCCAACTCCGGGCGACCTTCAACTTCATAGGCCAGCCCTAGCGTGACATGCTCTTCCGAGGTAAGGGGATCATGCAGGACCAGGACTCGCGGCAGATCGGAGCAGGCGGAGAAGATACCTCCGATGACTGCGACGAACGCAACAATTAGAATCCTGCCCATCATTCATCCATCTGCTCGACTCGCTCGGAGACGGTCACGTGACGCTCCATCGGCTGAACCCGCAACATCCATCGCTCGGTTTTTTCCCAATTACTGAAAAACCGTGCATAGGGCACGAACAAATTGCGGGCCAATCCTGAATGCATGTAGACCCCCTGCTGCCGATCGTCATAGCCGGTGATCACCACATAATGGCCTTGCGGAAAGACGACCCAGCCAAGGTTCAGGAGCACTACTACGGGATGATGAGCGTCTAATTCGGCCTTGAGCCTTTCCAGTGTTCCGCTGGAGCCCTCGGTCTGCAGGCCTCTAGCCTGGGCTGCCAGGAGAAGATCGATCGGTAGTGTTCCCCTTAACCGAGGGCTGTACATTTCCGCTTTGAGGGCGGGCAGTTCACTTGGGATTCCCCAATACGTGAGTAGACTGGCCAGAGTGGCCGGACCACATTGATCAGTGTCGTCGGGGAAAAAAGGAACTTGGACATGCACGACTTGACCTGGGGCATCCGGATAACCCGCAGTCTGTTGGATCTGTTCGCTCTTGGTGCCCGAGTACATCTCGGCCGATCCTGGCAATGGCAACTCTGCACAGCCGATCAGGAGAAAAACTCCTAGCACGGGTGTCAGGACAGCACGTATCGATCTAAACCCTCTCATCGGAGACCACCCCAAAGACCTTTCTCCTTCAACCGCTGTTCTTGGTGATGACAATCCGGTGATTGAGCAGGTACACCAAGATGACCGCAAGGATAGCGATCACTAAAAGCACGACGACGATCCCTAGGCCGTCGCCGGCTGGGATAATGGCATCAACGTCTGTTGCGAATTGATGCAGCTGGTCATCCGATAGTCCGGCCAGCCTGGCATTGATCTCTTCCTGGGAAAGCCCGAAATCTTCCAGCCGCTGCCTGACAACCTTCGACTCCAGTACAGTTTGGATCTTCTGAAGATCCGCCATTCGAAGCGAATCCGAGGATGACTCGGCCGCCGCCGGCAAAGCTGGGGACAGCATTGCCACGGTTTCTGGTGGATGCAGCCCAATCGCCAAGGTTGTGACGACCAACAGCCAAATCATGGCGCGTCCAATGAGATGCTTTGGCAAAACCTTTCTCATATCGCCTCCCCTGACATGCCCCTTCTATGCATCGTCTTCCCAAGCCAGCATGATTGGTAGATTCAAGTGCGATTGGCGACCGTTCTGCCACTACCGGCCTGGCCGCTCTGGCTTCGCAGGGCGCTCCAACACGCCTGAACGCTCGGGATGAGTTTGCCGGTTGAGCTGTGCATCGCGCGCCCTTTCCCGACCCTGCTGGCCATGTTGACCAGCTACCTGATCGGCGCGGTCAAGGCCGCGCAGTTGGCCACCTTTGTTACTCCGTTCGCCGTTGTCGGACGAAGCCGATGGTGGAGTCGAGGCATTCGGCCTGGCTTGAGCAAAAGTCGTCGTGTTGAAGGTGAACGCGATCATCAGGACAAACAAACTCACCATCATTCTGCGTCTCATCTTCGCGTACCTCCTGTTGTCGATTCAGCAAACATCATGTGCGCACGGGCAGCATGCGACGATTCGACGGAGGCTCATTGAGGAACACTGCCCTCAGGGGATCGTTGTGGGAATGTCGGAGCCATATTCGGTAAAGGCGGCACCGTGTCGTTCTGCGGAATCTGCACTGCCATAGCCATGACATGCCCCTCCGGTGTGACCCTCGCTTCAATCTTGTCACCAACCTTGATCCTGTCCTCCAACTTGGTCTCGTTATTCACGTGCAGGCGCACTTGATGACCGGTCGTATCCTTAACAAAGTAGAACTCGCCTTCGATCATCTGCACATCCCCCTTGATCGTCAGATCCGACGCTGCCCCTTTGGAGGAGTCGGTCGGGATTGGCTCGGACCCATGGCCGAGAGATACCAGGCCGACGCTGAATGCCGTTGCCACGAAGAGAGTTCTTAGGAGCTTCATAGTGAGACTCGCTCTGCAAGACATGGGCGTTGGACACGTATTGCAGCGATCCGTTCAGAATCTGATGCCGAGGCGTCCGGATTCATGCAATCCGCCGTGTTGCTTCATCAAGCCAAACCCCATACCTTCCTGAACTTGTGATTGACTTGAGGCTGCTTGGGGTTGCGGATGTTCCTCGATTGTCGCCGGAATGTACTGATATGCACCGTTCCGCAGTACTCGCAATGTCACGGTCTGTCCGATCTCGAGTGTCTTGGACATCGCTGCGTACTGTTCCACTGTCTGAATGTCTCTACCGTTCACAGCCTGGACGATGTCGCCACCCAGCACCCATGGCTCTCCGTCGACGACCACGTTCAGCGTTCCAGACCGTAATCCCGCCTTCTGCGCCGGGCTCCCCTCATCGATATGGGCCACGAGCAAACCTTTTGCCAAAGGGACCGCAAATAGGTCGATGACTTGATCGGGCACGAATTTCCCGATTATGCCGAGCCATGGACGGACGACACGGCCATGCGCGCGTAATTCGTTCACGACGGTCTTGGCGGTATTGATCGGAATCGCAAAGCCGATGTTCTGCCCACCAGCCAGGATCGACATATTGATGCCTATGACCTCGCCTTTCATGTCAACAAGGGGCCCACCGCTGTTTCCAGGGTTGATGGCGGCGCTGGTCTGTATCACTCGCTCGTGGGGAGTAGAACGAGGGCCCGGTGTTGTTCCAAATCCACTGACAACCCCGGTGGTGAGCGCATAGCCCAATCCGAACGGGTGACCGATGGCCACCACTTCCTGACCGATGTCCACACGATCTGAATTTCCCAGAAGGACTGTGGCGTGATGATTCTTCGAGAGATCGACTCTGAGCAAGGCCAGATCCGTATACGGATCGCTTCCCACCAATGCGGCGGTCAACTGTGTACCATCATGGAGAATGACCAGGATCTTGGCAGCTTTGTCCACCACATGCGCATTTGTGAGGATTACACCTTGGTGATCTAGAATAATCCCGGATCCGATACTGCTGTCTGCCCCTCTCATCAGGTAGTCGCTCGTCAATACCGATTTGATGAACACCGTGGCAGGAGCCACCTTCTTGTAGATTTGAATGGTGTTCCCCTGATCGATCCCCTTGGCTTGCACGCTGCCATCGAAACCGTCTGAGGCGCAGGCAGCCAAGAAAATGGCGAGGACAAGCCAGCACGGCCGTAGAACGCAGTCCATAAGCCTGTTCATCGTTCACCCCTCACGCCATCCTCCTGACGAACAACATTGATCAGGCGCCCAGCTCAGGCCCTTCCTCCTCCTTAGGAGCAGGTGCAAGTTGGAGGATCTTCACAACTTTCCCCTGCACGTCCAGCTCGAGACTGACATGTTCTCCTACTGTGACTCCTTTCATGACCTCAGGGCTCACGACCGGCATAGACAGCTTGTCTCCATCCCCGGCAGTCTGGACCGTGATGTTCAGACCGGTCGAGTCAATCGATTCGACTGTGATGTCGGTCAGCGTGGTCGCTGCCAGCAGCTCGCCACGGTTCATCGGACCCACCGCTCCGATCAGGATCAACACACTGGTCATGGTCATCGCAAACGTTTTCATGGTTGGCTTCCTTTCTTTGATCACTCCAAGCGGCATCGAGTCTTGACCCCTCGAATCTGTCAGGGAAGACGTACCTCTATGACGCTGAGCCCACCTCTCGACTAAGCAAGACAGTGGCCTCAGGATAAGACGTGGGAAGGAGGGGCAGTTTACAAAAGCATTTTCAAATGGTTAACGCCACAATTGCGATTTTACATAAACAGGGCGCAGCGGCCACCGACAAGACAGTTTGTCTTGTGCTATCAACCGAACATTATTCGGAATGTATTGATAAACAAGACGTTAGGTGAAGATGGACAGGTTGTCCTTGGCAGACAGTGTGCCTCTAGATTTCCCTGTGTTGTGTCCCACTTAAAATTTGGACAGGGAGATTAGTCAGGCGGATGCGGGAAGCCCAGTGAAATTCGTTCAAAATCATCGTAAGAGTAGACCGCAGAAACCCTCTAAACAGCGTGGCCGGCAGGTGTTACCGATGTCCCTTGGGAAGTTGAGGCTCGAAGATGGTTGAATTCTTTGAAGAATTGATGGTTAGCATTGTTCAACCAACTATCCAGAAATTAAGCGGGGCAGTACATTCTTGGGTGACCGCGGGCTCGCAGAATTCTCTCATTCTCGCAGGCTCAGCTTTCAGAGGGGGGCAACAGCCCCAAGGGCTACTATGCCGATGCCACCAGCTCGATGGGCATACCACTGAGGCACAATCACATGTGGTGAGGGAGTTGCGAGTGCATAGCGTAATCCTGAGTGGATAATCTTCATGACGATTCCGGTACGCGTAGTGGTGCTCGTTTTTTTAGAAATGTGTTTGAAATACTCCTTGATTGTCTGTTCGGCCAGTCTCATTTCGTTGGCGATTTCCTTATTGGTCCAGCCTTTCAAGAGATGTTGCACGACCGTGGTTTCGCCTGCGGTCAGGTGAAACTTCTCCCTCGCCTGGACGAGGACCTTGTCCTGCCACGCACTGATCCCGGTCTCGTTCATCACGATGAGGATTCGGTTTTCCGCGTTGGTCTGATCAATCAAGGCCGTGCCGCACAGGAGCACGGAGCTGTGGGGAGTGTTCACGATGCATCTGAGTTGAATCTGCTCCCAGTCCTTCGGATCGGTTCGAACTGTGAGGGTCTTCCGGATTTGATCGACGAGACTCGCGACGGCGGGCGGGAGCACCCCGTTTGCCGTTTTCCCGTCCTGGGAGCGAATGATTTGCTGGCACAGTTCCCCTGCCCGCCGATCCTTATAGAGTAATTGCATGGAAGGCGTGAGCAGCATGATGCCAGGCCCCGCGTGCGGGACCGCCATGCTTTCCTTGTGGTGGAACGAAGCAGAATCCATATGCTCTTCCATCTGGACCTCCTTGTCTTCCCTAAGCTATAGTGAATTGTGACTTCGTTAATATACCTAGAAGGACGGAAGCGCTATCGGGTAAACCCTACAATTGAGGGGGGAGTAAATCCCTGAGAATAGGGGGAATCCTGAAACGGGTTTTACGGTTGGACTAAGCCCCGACGGATGGCATAACGGACCAGACTAGCCGTCTCATGAATGTTCAGTTTCGCCATAATCCTGGTTCTGTGAGACTCCGCGGTTTTTGTGCTGATCCCCAGAACAACACCTACCTCCTTGGTGGTTTTTCCCTCGGCAACGAGTTGGAGCACCTCCCGCTCTCTACGGCTCAGCGGCTCTGGCGGCAGCTCGGATTTGGCTAAATAGGCCTGAACGACTACTTCCGAGACTCCGGGAGTCAAATACAGCTTCCCTCGCGATACCTCCTGAATCGCTTGGACCAACTCCTCAGCCGCCTTGGTTTTCAAGACGTACCCCTTAATCCCAGCGCGCAGAGCTTCAAGCACGTGATGATCTTCGGCATGCATGGTCAGAAGGACGATTTTCGTTTTGGGAGCGCTCTGCAGGATGGCTCGTCCCGCATCAATGCCATTCAACAAGGGCATGGTGAGATCGAGCAGGGCGATGTCGGGGCAGAGCTCCTGGGCCAACCGGACCGCTTCTCGGCCGTCGGACGCTTCTCCAACCACGGTGAAGCCTTCCCGCTCTATCAGGAGCTTCAGGCCTTGACGAACGATGGGATGATCATCGGCCAGCATGATGTGCAACGACATCTTACTCTTCCGGTGA
>WNFB01004633.1_pt1 | contig 12236 bp, 4 predicted proteins | sample 5400501 | NCBI WGS metagenome assembly WNFB01 (sample SAMN13153341, study PRJNA577476) | soil metagenome | isolation source: 200 cm saprolite under Douglas fir tree site 2 hole 1 | place: USA:California | collected 2015-04-18 | reverse complement strand
AGCTCCGACGCAACGCCGCCGTCACCAACCGCGTCAGATGATCCATCGTGACCCGCTTGGTCCCATCTGGATCAAGCGTGGCATGGGTGAGCCAGGTAAAAAGAGATCTCGTCCAGCGACCGAGCTGGAGATCGGGAAACTGGCTTCGGTAGATATCTTCAAAGGCCACCAGGATCGAACGAACTTCCTCCTCGGTGTGTCCTTGAACCACACAGAAAGGCCGCTCGGTATCCAGACGACGGCGAAATTGCCGCCAGAGGATGTCTGGCTGGGAGAAAATTTCTTTGAGAGGGATGATTTTCCCACTGTGAGCCGTCACCAGGCACAAGCCGATCTGTCGGGCGTGAGGAGGTGCTGCCAGATTGTCCGTCACCTCTTTCAGAAAGGCAAGATGCGCGAGGTTCAAATCCTGCGCATCGTCAATGATGAGACACTCCGTCTGGACATCAGCCATCGCCTGAATCATCCAGGAGCGCCGCACATACCAGGGCATCGTGGGGAGAATGCCGAACTCGGCACACAACGCCATCCCCAGCGCCAGATCTTTTCCCCCATTCTTGGGCGCACGAATTGCCAGCACAGGCATGTGCGTCGTTCCTCGTGCGTGTTTGTAGGAATTGCTCTGTTGGAGGAAGTCGGCGATCCCCAGCGATTTCCCACTGCCCGGGAGCGCAGCAATGACATGCCAGGTGCGAGCGTGCCACGCCGAACGGAGGAGGCCCTGGAAACGCAGTTCAAACGCGGTCTCCAGAAAGTAGTCACGGACCATGAAGGGAGGGCGAGCGCCAGGATCAGTCATCACCACCCCTCCGTTTTCGTATCTGCAAACGCACGACCGGCATCGCTTCCGCAGGCTCTTCAGGGATTGCTGGTGCCAACAACCCTGTGGGAGTGGGAGCAGGAGAGGGGGTTGCGGTCCCTGCATTGGCAAGGACCTGGAGTGCTGCCTGAACATGTTCAGGATGAATTTCTGCTCGCTGGTGTCCCATGAGACGTTGCTGTTCTAACCGTTTGGTTTCCAGGGCGTGAGCACGTTTGCCTGCTTCAGCCTCCTGCTGGATACGTTGCCGAGTCTCTCGGCTTACCTCAGCCGCCTCTTTCTCCTGTGTGGCGTCGGCCTGACGGAGAGCATCCGCTTCCCAAATGCTCATTCGCTGCCCAAGCAGATCGGTGCAATATGCCTCACCGACCAGTTCGCCTTCCAGAAACAGATAAATGACCGAAATATCTCTGCGATCAAAGTAAATATCGATCTCTTTGCCGCGCAGTCGGTCAAGGAGTCCTGGACTGACGTAGGTTCTGCCCAGAAAAGAGAGTCTCCCTTGCGCAATGGCGTAGCGCCCGGTCGCCAGATTCTTGCGGTTCTTCGCTTTCATGAGCAAGAGTTTCAGATCATCCGGTGAGCCCAGATAGCGAGGAACGCCCTTGTGTTGCACGCTTTCTTCCCAGAGCGTCAGTCTTCTGCCTCGTCGCAGGTGATCCCATTCTTGATGGTAGGCATCCACGATGGCCTGAATGAGCAGCTTCTCTAGCACATCCAGCGTGATCCCTGCCCGGCGCGCCTCACTCACACTGTCGTAGATCCCGCGATCCGCTGGAGTCGCTTTGGTGGTTCCTGCAAGGCGATGAGTGAATTTGCGTGTCACCCAGGTAAACAAGGCTTCCACGGTTCCTTTTGCTGAAGGGGCATACGATGGAGCCTGTTCGGTGGTGATACCCAGGCGGTCTACTAAGACTTGTCGAGCGCGCTCAGAAGTAAAAATCTTGCCGCGATCATGAAAAATGACGGCTGGTTTGCCGGTGCAGGGCCAGGGATGTTGGCACTCATAGAGGGTAGTAATCCGATCTTTTGCTTCCATGCTCATCTTGACCAACCGCATGTAGTCCTCTTCGCGCAGAGAGTCGAGCGACAGGACTGCCCCCAGGATCGCTGCTGTTTTCACGCAGATTAAGACGGCTCCGTGAACACGGCTGCTGATGACAATCCCATCAGGGGTTGTGACAAGCAGATCCAGGGTATGTTCGTCTACCTGGCAAATCAAGGCGGGAGAAGCAATGGAGAGGATAAACGATTTGGGAGACATGCGTTCTCGCGGAGGGTGCTTGAGGCCGGAGCGTGCGTCAGCGACCGCTGGCTCTTCCGCAATGGTTTTGACAAAATCCCGAATTTGCGCGTAGGTTGGCACGGGAATGGGTTTCCCTTCGCGCTCAGAAAGTTCTTCTGCGAGCTGCTTGAGTTGGACATCCTCAAAGACGGCCATCATGGTCGGGCGGAGTGGTTGTGTGTACAGCTTCCTGATGAGTTGTTGCAACTCCGGGTAGATCTCTCGCTCACGATGGTAAGTCGCATAGGGAATGCAAGCGATTTGCCCCAGTTCCCTGGTCCGCCGGACCAGGCGCCCAAGCGTGGAACGGGTAATGCCATGTGCTTGAGCCACACTCCTCACGCTCATTCCGGTCAGCACAGCGGTCACAGCAGCGAGATTGCGATGGAAACGAGCCTGCTCTTCTGCGGTCGCCAGCACGGACGCATCAAAGGTCGGACCAGGAATGCCAACGTAGGGATCAAGGGAGAGATCACCTTCGTCAGCTTGTTTCGTGAGAACGGCGTCAAATCCGACATCTTCGAGCGAAGAGGGGAGCGGCTCGGGGAGAATGGGGCAACTGCCTGGTTCCAGCAAGGCTAATGGCGTTTCGTGTGAAAGCTCAACTTCTGTCAGGTCCACTAACAACCTTCCCTCCGCTGCCGCGTCTCCCACGAGTTTCCAGACAGCGGCTTCGACTTCTGCGCTCGACCAATGTGGTCCAAGGCTGCGAACCAGTTCATTCACTGAGCGCATATCCCCATAGGGCCAATGAGCGACAAGAGCGGCGGAGATTTCTGTGTAGGTGGAAAAGGGCTGGCGGCGGGCATGCAAATACAGCCAGTTCTGCTGGCGGCGTTCGGACAGATTCACCTCCGTTCCGATCCAGTACTCCCCTGCTTTGATCTGCGCTAACCGGCGCGCCGCCTCAGCTTTGACTAGGGCTTTTCCCTTGCTCTTTTCACTTTCACGTCCCGCTTCAGCAATGAGCAGCCCCCCATCGCAGAGCGTGCCAACGAAGTCAGGCAGGTACTCGTGCGCTTTTCCCTCAAACACGTAGTTGATCCGGTAGGGAGTGCCCAGATCAGTGACCAGGTTGTAGGCAGCCGCACACGCAAGACTCGCGTCCCCACGCTGGTAGAAACGAACATGGGGATGGTACTCGAGAAACAGAGCTAAATGTTGCTCCAGGAGCGTGGTAAAAGGTTGGCGAACTCGGCGGGAATCGCCGGTTTTGAAGCTATGAACAAAGCCTGAGATGGATTGTCCGGCAATTTTGAAGACATCAAGACCTGGTGTCCCAGGACGTGGCGAGGGTGGGGGTGGGGTGTCCATTGCTTCCTGCTCCTCTATTCAACGGAAAGCGCATCAAGCATATGCATATGCATCTATATTCATTGTACTGATGCGCCAAAATGTGCAGGAAAGATCCGAACGTGTCCGAACCTTGAGCGTCATGTCTTACCCTTGAGTTCAAAACCGTCCAGGCCTTGCGCTCATGTACCACCTCTTTGGTACATTGGCCCAAGGATCGTCCATTTTTAGGTTCAAGGGTGAGCCATTTTTTGAAGGTTCGAACACCTTGGGCTTTTCCTACTCATTTTGGCTGATAAGTACAATGGATAGAGGAGTATAGATATTTGTTTGACTCACCTTCTATTGTACGAAAGGCAGCAGGAATCAATGGAAACCCAGCATATGCCCTCGACTCGTTCTGGTACCCCAGGTCTTGATGTCTTCAAAATTGCCGGACAATCCATCTCAGGCTTTGTCCATAGCTTCAAAACCGGTGATCCCCGCCGGGTTCGACAACCCTTTACCTCCCGCCTGGAGGAACAACTCTGTCTATTTTTAGAGTATCATCCGCATGTCCATTACTACCAGCGCGGTGATGCCAGCCCTGCGTGTGCCACAGCTTACAACTTGGTCACTGACCTGGGAACGCCCTATCGCATCAACTACCTCTTCGAGGGCAAGCCACACGAGTATTTGCCTGATTTCGTGGGCACGCTTTGCGATGGCGGATTGCTCATTGCCGAGGCTGGACGCGCGAGTGAAAAAAGTCAAGGAAAAGCGCTGGTAAAGGCCGAGGCCGCACGACGACTCGCCTTGCTCAAGGGTGGTGTGTACTGGCTGGGCACCGAGACTTATCTCTCAGAACGCCGTCATCAGAACTGGCTGTATCTGCATGCCCGCAGACTTCCGTTTGCGACCTACGCAGAAATTTCAGAGGCTCTTTTGCGAGAGTGGCCCTACGGTGACATGCGCTGCGTGAGCGAGCTGGTCGAGGGCTTTGGTCCTCATTGGTCGAGGGCAGAAGTTGAGGCCGCTGTGTGGAAACTGGTGGGAGATGCTGCGGCCTCGGGACGTTTGCTGGTCGATCTGGCCGAAGTGGAGCTTTCTGGTAGCACGAGGCTCTCCTTCCTTGCTCCAGGCACCTCCCCCATCCTGCCTGATCCCCTTCCCTCTGAACTCTCTGATGTGGAAGGCGACGCGTCTTTGACGCTCGAAGCTGAAGCTGAGGATCTCGTCCTTGATCCTCAGCTTGGCATCACTGGTCCCACCTTTGATGCATCGGTACTGGCAACCACCGAAGAGCAAGCTCATTTCCATCGCAATCTGGCGGCGGTCACCGTCGTGCTGGCTGGGATGGGGGTCAGTGGGGCTGCGAGGGCTTATGGGATGGCTACCTCCACCCTTTCACGCCTAGTACGCCGGACCAAGGAGCTTGGACAGATTGCCTGTGTCCCCTATGCGACCTATCACCGTGATCGAACTTTGCATCCAGAATTGCAGCAACTGATCCGTAAGTTGTACATGCAGCCGTTCCGACCAACGGTCATGGCCGTCTATGAAGATGTGCAGCTCAAAGAGATGGCCTCGACACTCTCTGAACGTGAGATCAAACCGATTCCTCCTCCGACCTATGCTCAGGTCTATGACTTCATCAAGGCCATCGCCTTGGAGGCTCCTGTCGTCGCTGCACGCTCTGGACTCAAACATGCTCCCCGCGCACGGATGTCGCCAAAGTCGTTTGTCCTCTCCATTCCCTATCCAGCGCAGATCTGCCAGGTGGATGAGCATACCATGGACTTGCTAGTCACCACGATTGATGGGACGGTGATCACCCGTCGTGCTCACGGAGCGGTGCTCATGTGCGTCAAAACCGCAGCGATCCTAGGAGCGGTCTTGTCGCTGGACAGTTTGAAGGAGGAGGACTACATGCGCCTGGTCAAAATGGCGATTGAGCCAAAGGACCGGATCACGGCTCTCTACGACTGCCAACACCCCTGGCCCTGCTCTGGCAAACCGGCGGTCATTTTTCATGATCGTGGCAAGATCTTCACTTCAGAGCGTGCCACTCAGGTGCTGGTGGACCGTCTGGGCATTACGACCGAGCAAGCCCCATCTTACGCACCATCAGCGAAAGGCACCGTGGAAGCGCTCTTTACCTGGGTCACCCGCAAGTTTACCCACCGGCTGCCAGGCACGACGAAGGCAACCGCAGCCTCTCGTGGCACCTATGACAGCGTCGCAGAGGCAGAAAAAGCCGGGATGACGCTGGATGTGCTGGAAAAACTGTTCATTCAGTCGATTGTGGATGCCTACCACCAAGAATGGGACCATCTTCGGCGTGGCCGCAGGAGCGCGCTTTGGGAAGAGAGTGTCAGAGAAAAAGGCGTCCCCCGCTATCTTGGCTCACCAGACGATCTGAAACTCTTACTCATGAAAGCGGTGAACCGCAAGAACCCTGTGACCGGGCGATATGCGATTTCTGCTTATCGTGGGCTCTCTTTCTTGGGGTACCGTTATGTCAGCCCAGGGTTGCTGGATCGACTACGTGGGAGAGAAATCGATATTTATTACGACAGGAGAGATATTTCCGTCATTTACCTCTTTGAAGAGGGGGAACTCCGAGGTGAAGCGTATGCGACCGAGTTGCTTGGGGAGCGTTTGAGCATCTGGGAAGCACAGGCAAGACGAAAGAGCGATACCGAGCAAGCCCGCGAAGCAGAAGCAGTCAGCCTGGAAAATCGCCAGCGTATTCAAACCGAAGCCGCTTCTGGAAAAAAAGCGCTCGCCCTGGAAACCAGGCGCTTGGAAAAACTGCGTCTGCTGGATCAACAGCGATCAGCTATTCACCCTGAACAGGTCCAGGCCACCTTACACCTTTTGGCGAATCCCCCATCGGTGGCACCTGCCCCCACCCTAAAGGGGGTGTTGGCGAAAGCGGAGCCTTCCGATGAGGCGGAAACGCTCCCTGTCACCCATTTGCAGATACGAAAGCGAAGGAACCATGATGACTGATTGCCACTTTCCTCCTTCTCGACCTCCCTTTGTCGCCCATGACGACTTTCTGGAAACGGCTTTTGAGTTGCGTTTTCAGGGTTTGTTGCAGCAAGCCTGGCGAGGGCGCACCTGGCATGTCATTGCAGCGCTTCCTGGAAGTGGGAAATCGCTCGGGATCGCTGATATGACCCATCAGAGCAATTCGTGCAAAGACACGAAGGGAGCCACCCATCTCCCTCTGCTTGCCATTCGCGCTCCGAAGAATGGAGGGACAGACCTGGCTCTGGGGACGGCATTCTGTACGATCTTGGGCATTGTGCCCTCGATGCCCTGGTATGTACGCCGCGCCTGGTTGATGCAAACCATGGCCTTGGCGGGAGTCGAGTGTCTCATCATTGATGATGCCCAGGATTTGAACCTGGCCCACCTGGCGTTTCTCAAAGAACTGACCGATAACCTTGCCGCCCCACCTTACGAGCGGCAGGTCAGTCTCTGCCTGGTCACAGCACACAGTGGGAAGGTCATCCCCCTCAAAGAAATCTTCTCGCGTCCTGACATCCTCTGGCGACAATTTCGCCGCCGCCTGGATACGGAGCGACCCTTCTGTGTTGTCGCCGGACATACCGAGGAAGAAGTACGCTCCATTTTGGAGGCATTTGAAACGTTGTATCGGGATCAGTTGCCTGATATTCACTTGCTCCGCTGGACCAAACCCATTTTTACCTGGCTCACCCATGCCACGCTCGATCCCGATGGGACCAAGCGCGTGACGATGGATCATCTAACGCGCCTGGTGACGACTACGTTGCGTCGGAGCTATGAAGAGGCGAGCAAGGGATGTCGATGCGGCCACACTCACGAGAGCCGCGGACCTCATGATCCTGCGACGCGATGAGATTGTTGAAGTTTCGGGTGTCCCATCTGATCCGGATTTTCCGGTACAGGAGGTAGGCTAATGCCACGCATTCACCTTTCTGATCCAGCTTGGAAAACAACGTTCCCTTTCCTGGTCGAGCCTCGTGAAAATGAATGGTTAACGGGGTTGCTTCTGCATTGTGATGAGGTGAATCATTGGAGCAGCGGAACGACCCTGACGCATATCTGTCGCATGAACGACAAACCAGCGAAAAGTAGCCTGACGTTGATTGTGCCCTCTGGACTCGCGCTTGACGATCTCGCAGACGCGCTAGCCGCTCCTCTGCCCTCCATCGTCGCCACCACCTATCAGGCAGAACTGACTCGCATCTATGGGGTAGCCGATCCCCAAGCCCTCTTGCTCTCGACATCGTTCTCCTTCCGCCTCTGTCCAGCATGCGTGGCAGAGGAACGTCTGCTCACACGGACGCTCGTCTTGCCACATATCACGATCTGCCCACAACACCAGATCCTTCTGGTAAACGTCTGCCTCTGTGGAGTCCGGTTACGACCATATCATCGGCTTGCCCCACCATTTTGCTGTTTCAAGTGTGGTTTGGACTGGGCAGAACTTCCTCGGAAAAAGGCTGACGTCGCGCGTATCGAGATCGAAGAGCAATTGCTCTCGTACTACCAGTTCTTCTGGACGTATGGGACACCGGAAGTGCTGGCAAGTACCCTGCGACTCGTCTATGATAGTGTGGTGGAAAAGGGGGAAATCCGTGTTCCCCTTGTCGACAACGTTCCCCAGTCAGAACCTTCGGGGCGATCCTACCAGAGGACTTCCTCGCTCGGCTATCTGGTCCATCTATTGTGGCAGCTCGATCTGACTCCTCGTGACATTCTGGCGTACGCAGGCCCGCTGCCCTGGCGCTCCGCGAAATGGACGCGTTTCCAGTGCTCAGAACCGCACTGCCCCTATGTCACGATGCTGAAGGAACGTATGAACAGGTTAGAGGAGTAGCCACTTCTCTAACCTGTTCGAACCTGCAAAAAATGGCTCACCCTTGGGCCAAAAAATGGACGATCCTTGGGCCAATGTACCACTCTTCATCCCGTGCTCCATCTGGTTTCCTTCCACTCAGGCGTGTAAATTCGTCGCCTGGCATTGCGGAGCGTAGGGGCAACGTGTGCCACACGAACATGGAAGTGAACTTCCAGTATCCACGCTCCACTCAGAAAGGCGAGTTCCATGCTATCAAGAGAAGCATGGACACTTCTCTTCCGACACTTCTATTCTGCGCTTGAGGTGCAAGCTGAACACCGCATGTTTCACCCGACCTTCACCTCACCATCCCGACCATCCACCACACCCCATACAACCCATTGTGCTCGGTTCGTGCCAAGCATGAGGAGTCTCATTTACAAGATAGCGATGGAAGAAACCGCAGCGGGGGCGGCATGGCCTGGAGACGAAGCCCCAATTTCCATCCTTCAGTGCACATTCCCACCCTTCGATGTAAAATCGGTCCACCCTTCAGTGAATTTACCACCTGTATGCTGAGTTTGTTTTGAAAACGCCTGGCAGCGCTCTTTCCTAGTAGGGGGGTGTGGCGCGCATCATGAACCTCGCGTCGCTTTCAGCTTGGCGGTGTTCTGCTGGAGTTCAGCGAAGCGCTGGCGGCTCTGATCGGTACCGGCTAACTTGCCGATCTCGACTGCGGAAACGGTGCGCCTGCCTGCCCCCCAGTTGCCCTCCGGGATCTCAATAATCAACGTGTAGAGTCGTACAAAGTACACCTAACGCCGAGATATGCGCAAAATGAGACATAGACCATTGTTGAGCGTATCTCAGCGTTAGGTCTTCTACACCTATTGAATGCTCCACCCAAATAATAAGATCAGCCCAATAGTAACGGTATCTACCAGACGCCCGATTACTCGTATGCGAAAACCCCATAGGCTCTGCGTTCTTTCATTTATGAAAGGCATGGGTACGATTATTAACAGTGCCTGGTGTGAAATAAATAAAAGAGCTTCCAAAGCGGGGTCGTCTTCGTGAAATCGCGCTGGTTGGCTTCATTCCAATATAGTGAAGCCGCCTGAGAGGGAAAAGAGCATTTTTAATTCACACCCAACGTTAACAGGCTTGAAGACAGAGTGAAAGGCAGGTACATGGCATGACAGATCACAGGGATACTCCATCGCATGAAGAAACGTTTTCTCAAAGAGAGGAACAGGAACGCAAGGGTACGCAAGAGCCGCCCGATGAGAATGATCGGCTAGAGCGAGAGCGTTGGTTTTTTGCCAGTCGAGTCAGTGCCGAGGGTAAAGTTCCTCTCGGGCTATTTGCCAAAGCCTCCGCACAGCGACGCCGTCTGGAGCGGAAGAGGAAGGGCGAACCTCCCGCACCGCCAGGTGGTCCCGGAAGTGTGAACTGGACGCCTATCGGCCCCTCGGTGGTGGCTCACGGGCAGGCATCGGGTAATCCAGCCGTGAGCGGGCGCATCAACGCCATTGCCGTCGGGCCTGGCGGATCACGCGTGTACATAGGTGCAGCTAATGGTGGTGTTTGGTTCTCCAGTAATGGCGGAGCAAATTGGAACCCACTGGATGATTACTCCACTGACCCCTCTTTTGTATCAGGCCTGGAGGAGGATTCCCTTTCAGTAGGTGCTCTGGCAGTGCGCTTCGGTGCCACGGCCGCCAACGATACCATCTTCGTTGGCACCGGTGAACCAGGAGGAGCGGGAGACGCCTATTTCGGTATCGGCATCCTCTACTCGCCTAGTGGTGGTTCTCCCGGCACCTGGAGTCTGGAAGGAACCAACCTGGCAGGACGTGCCATCTATCGAATCGTCATTGATCCCGATGTTCCAACCCAGGTATACGCAGCTACGAGTGCTGGCCTCTATCGACGGCCAACGAGTGGAAGTGTCACCAACTGGACTCAGATTAGCAGCTCCACCTTTACCAATGCTAATGGAAGAGCATCTGACCTGATTGTTGTCGGCAGTGGTGCAAGCAAACGTTACTATGCAGCCTTCGATAGCGATCGCGTCTACAGTAGCCCGGATGGAGTGAACTGGACAGCAATCAGTGGCATGAGTGCCGCCGGACGTACTGTCCTGGCAGCAGGTGAGAATGACACGTCAGTCGTCTATGCCCTGGATGCCGGTGGCAATCTCTATCGCTTAGTGAGTGGCAGTTTTCAACAGGTAAGCGGTGTGCCCAAAGCCCTCTTTTACGGGAATCAGGGCTGGTATGACATTGTACTGGCGGTAGACCCGGCCGATGCCAACACCATCTACATGGCTGGCGACCTCACATTGGATGGGGACTGGAGCCTCTCCTTTTACAAAGGGACGATCACCGGAGGACCAGGCACTTACAATTTCCCTTTCAACAGTGCCAATGACATCTTTATCAATGCATTCGGTCAACCAGACTCAAGCCACGTTCCCTTAGACCCTACCTGGATTGGACGCGGTATTCATGCGGACGCGCATAGCTTCGCTTTTGCTACGAATCCCGGTGGAACCCATGATGGCAGCAACGTCTGGATTGGCACCGATGGGGGCATCTTCCAGTCCACTATGAGTGGTGCACGCAGTTCCTTCGTCGCTCACAACACCGGTCTGTCCATCACCGAGATGTCCTTTATGGCTCAGCGGCCTGATACGGATGCGGCTGTCTTCAGCGGCTGTCAGGATAACGGCACCCTGCGTGGCCGCAGTGAAGAGGCATGGTTTGAGTCGCCTGAGGGCGATGGTGGTGGCGTGGCTATCGATCCAAACAACCAGTACCAGGTCATGCGCCAGTATTTCCAGGCTTCCCTCAGGATAAGTACCGACGGCGGTGCTAGCGGCGCATGGCCAGGGCTTAACTTCCCCCCAACCACCAGCAACACGTCGGCCCAGAAAAGCGCTGCTAGCAACGAGAGTGGCAGAACGAATTTCTATGCTCCAATTGCAGTCTCTCCGGCAGGTGTGGCCCCTACTCTGGCTGCTTTCGGCACCTATCGACTCTGGTTGACAAGTGACTGGGGCTCAACCTGGGTCACTTTACCCACCAATACCAATCCCTACAGCTCTGCTATCCCCAATCAAACGCAAGATCAACTGGATGGCTCCTCGATCGTTGCTATCGCCTTTGCCTCAGGCACGCGCATCTTTGTCGCTACGTCAAACCAGGTCTGGCGTTTTGACTTCACTGGAGCCTCGTGGACCATGACTCCAATCACGACCACAGGTTTGCCTTCCTTGCACTTTATCACAGCACTGGCGGTGGAAAACCCCACCACCGGCAGCTTTTATGTCTCCCTGGGCAGCAGTGGCTCAGACCATGTCTGGTACTTCGATGGCACTACCTGGCGCAGTGCGTGCCTGAGTGTCACGACGATAGATGCGCCTACCCATGCCGTGGTGGTCGATCCCGCCAATTCGCAGCACCTCTATATAGGCACCGATGTTGGCTGCTGGAAGGGAATCAAGACCGCTACCAACACGTGGACGTGGACTCTCTTCTCCTCCGGATTACCGGAAGCAGCTATCACCGACATCGCGATACATGCACGCGCACGCCTGCTGCGAGTAGCCACCCATGGGCGTGGCATCTGGGAGATTCCGCTAGACGCCACTTCCGGTGTAGACCCCGACGTGTATATGCGAGTAAATTATGCCGATACTGGTAGAGTACCAGGTGGCGCGCGTTTTCCGTGGGTAGATGGTGCTCAGGACCCCACTGCTGTAGGCTATAACGTCTACCACTGGATGAGTGCCGACATCAAGGTGCGGCGAGGGTCATTCTCTGGTTTACCTGCGCTGAACACACCGCCCGATTACCTGGACTTTGCCACAAACATCGGTGATTACATTGACTCCGCCACGCATATCGAGACCGCTGATGTATTGGGTACCGATCGCATCTTTGTAGAGGTACACAACCGAGGTCTGACACCGGTACCCGGCTCCCAGGTCCGTGTGCTGCTGCTCCTGGCAGACGCTT
>WNFB01004630.1_pt1 | contig 12237 bp, 7 predicted proteins | sample 5400501 | NCBI WGS metagenome assembly WNFB01 (sample SAMN13153341, study PRJNA577476) | soil metagenome | isolation source: 200 cm saprolite under Douglas fir tree site 2 hole 1 | place: USA:California | collected 2015-04-18 | reverse complement strand
ATCGCGGAAAAGGATCTAGCAGCATTGGAATGGCAGGTTCAGACCTCACCGCTTGAGAAAGACGAAGAGAAACGCTTGATGACGAGAATTAGGAGCTTGGAAATCCGGGTCACGGGCTACCACAAGGTCCTCAAGCTAAGAGAAGATATCACCAAGCAACGAGAAGAAGCCGATCAGATGCATGCGAGAATCCAGGAATTAGCTGCTGAAAGCCAGAAACATCACGCGGACATCGTCCAATTGTCCGAAGCATTCCAGACCCTCAGACTAAGACGTGAAGAACAGCAGAAAACACTCGACGACCTCAAACGGAGAACAGCTGATACAAATCAGAAATTCCTGCAACTAAGAAATACCTTGACAGACGACGAAAAAAGAGTTCAGCGTCAGAAGGGAGAAGCCCTCAAAGAAGCTCTAAAGGACACGGCTCAAAAGAAGCTCAGCAAAGGCGGAAAGCTAACGCTGCACGAACTCAGCGCACTCTACGAAGGAACAGAGGAATGAAGCATCCCATTGCCATTATTGGCGGTTCAGGAGTAAAATCAATCCTCAAGGGTACCCAAAAAATTCTCGGAACTCCTTACGGACCAACTCCCAACCTTACGATCGGCGAAATAGAGTCGCGACCGGCAGTCTTCCTGCCACGACATGGGGAAAATCATTCTAGCCCGCCTCACAAAGTAAACTATCGAGCGAACATCTGGGGACTGAAGAGCCTCGGAGTCGAACGAGTCATCGCAACAAACGCCGTTGGCGCAATCGATCAACAACTCTCACCTGGCGAAATTGTCATCCCTTCGGACCTAGTCGACATGACAAAGTCCAGAGTTGGAACTTTCTACGAAGGCTCTCCTGTCACCCACATCGATGTCTCCCAACCATACTGCCCCAGGATCCGAGAAGTCCTGACAATGTCGACCTCGGCAACCGGTAGAAACACACCGAAGGATATTGTTATGGCGTGTACAGAGGGACCCCGGTACGAGACCCCGGCTGAGATCAAGATGCTTCGAACAATGGGGTGCGGAATAGTCGGAATGACAGGAGCCCCCGAAGCCTTCCTCGCCCGCGAGCTTGAGATGTGCTATGCTTCGATAAGCTTCGTATCCAACATGGCCGCAGGGCTTCAGAGAACGTTATCAGCAAGAGAAGTAGAAGAGAAGGGCCACGAGACCAGCCAAGTGCTCAACAAGATACTAACTGGAGCAATAGCAAAAATACCCGAGTCTAGGAAAGATTGTCCCTGCGGGACAGCGCTCGCACATGCTCAACTGAAGAGAGAGGAAACCCAGGAACTCGCTTAATGATAAACAGCCTCCTCAGAATTGCTGGGGTCTACAAAGCCTACGAGAAATACCTGATCGAGCAGATCAAGTACGGTCCCATGCCGGAACACATCGGAATAATTCTAGACGGCAACCGGAGATGGGCGACCGAGAAGGCTCTCAACTCCACCGACGGACACTGGGCAGGCGCAAAGGTGGGCGAAGAAGTTCTCGACTGGTGCCTCGAATACGGCATCAAAACGCTAACACTCTACACATTTTCAACTGAGAACTTCTCCAGACCCAGCGAAGAAGTGAACTCGATCCTCAAGATCGTCGAAGAAGAAACCCGAAAACTGGGAAAAGATAGCAGACTGCACTCCCAGAAGGTAAGAGTCAAAGCAATTGGCCGAACGGACCTGTTGCCTGAGACTCTTCAGGACGTTTTCAAGCGTCTCGAGGACGAGACGAGCATGTACGACCAGCACTTCCTAAACCTGGCGATCGCCTACACGGGAAGAGCAGAGATCGTTGACGCTACGAAGAAAATAGTGGAAGACGTACACCAGGGCAATCTTTCACCCCAGCAGATTGACGAGGATACTTTTCACAAGTATCTCTATACCGCGCATCTACCAAATCCAAACCCAGATCTCGTTATACGCACATCTGGCGAGGAGCGTCTGAGCGGATTCCTACTGTGGCAGTCAGCCTACAGCGAGCTTGTGTTCGAAGACGTTTACTGGCCCGAATTCAGGAAGATAGACTTTCTCCGAGCCATACGACTCTATCAGCGGCGCCATCGAAGATTCGGCCGATAATCCAACCATCTACGAATACATCAATGACGATGGACGAACTTATCTAACTAGAGTCAGAACTGTTTCAGGGCCCGGGCATTGGTCTATATCAAGAGAATCGACATCCGAGGCTTCAAGACCTTCAACAAGAAGGTCTCAGTCAACCTCGACAGAGGCTTCACAGTCTTCACGGGCCCCAACGGTTCGGGAAAATCCAACATCCTCGATGCGCTAAAATTCTCCCTCGGCGAACTCAGCCCCCGAGAACTCAGAGGCGGAAGCCTATCCGACCTAGTCCACAAGTCTGGGACTGGAGACGCTAGATCCGCCTACGTGGCAGTCCAGTTCGACAATACTGACAGAAAGATTCCGGTAGACTCCGATCTCGTGACCGTTTCACGAGAGTTCTCCAAGGGCGGCGAGGGAATTTATCGGATGAATGGCCGTCGCCTCTCTAGGAAGCAAGTACAGGACATTCTCAGCTCCGGCGACATCCAAGTAACCGGCTTCAACCTCATCGCTCAACACTCAATCACCCGCCTCGCGGAAATCAGCACCGAAGAGAGGAGAAGGATCCTAGAGGATCTCATCGGGTTAGGAGTCTTCGAGACCAAGAAGGCCGAAGCAAAAGTCCAGCTCTCAGAAGCCGACCTTAACCTGAGGGTAGCAGCCGGCAAGGTCGAAGACGTAAGAAACAGAATAGAGCAGCTTGAACGGGAACGAAACGACCTTCTACGGTCCAAGCTTCTCGAAAAAGAAATTGGAAAACAGCAAGCCAGAGTCTACTCCTCACAAATACTGGCCCTTGAAAACAAGCGCGCTAGCGCAGCCCAAGAGTTGGAGAACGAGCAGAGGAATCTCGAGGCACTCCGCGTACAGAGGGACGAGCTCACCAGCCAAAGATCGAAGGTAGAGGCTCAGAGACGCCACTTTGAGGAGCTAACAGTTACTCAAGGTAACCAGGAACTCTTCGATGTCGAGAGAAAGATCGCCGAGGCTAGCAATGGAGTGGTCAGAGCAAAGGCAGAAGCTGACGCAGCCAAGAATATTCTGAACACTCGAACGAAACAGATCGAGTCTTTGCAAAACCAAGGAGAACAAATCCAGAACAACTTCAAAGAACTCCCGACCGCAATCAGAAACCTAACCGCCCGGAAGGTCGGCCTTGAGACAAGATTTGAAGAGGCAAATGCGAGAGCAGAGAAGCTGAACACGGCTCTGCAAAACGCGCGAGAATCTCTCTCAGTCGACGCGAAGACCCGCGAATCGCTCGATGCCGAGATCGCTGCGATAGAAAAAGAACTGTCAACTTTCATTGCAACAAGCAAAGGAAGCTCTGCGAAACTCGACCTGACCGCGAGCCATTTACAGACCCTTGAGTCTCGCCACCAGGAATTCTCCAGCTTGGCAGAGGAGTTGAAGAAGAGAATCAAGGAAATGGAGAAGCTGGGGAAGGAAGAGGAGAAGAGATTACAGGATATCGAAGAGAAGGCAAAGGAGTACACTGAACTCAAAGATCAGCGGCACAAGGAGATTGACGAAGCTCTCGATGTTGCCAAGAGAGCGCGAGTAACTGTAACCGAATTCAACACCCAAAGAAACATCGCTGACACACTCCAAGCAGAAGAAAAGGCGCTCCAGAAACTGGAGGAGATGGCGGAAGAGGGGGCCATCAACGGAGTCCTCGGACGACTCCAGGAACTGATGAAATACAACGATGAGTACAGCAAGGCGGTAGAAGCGGCAAGTGCGGGCTGGATGAGAGCCCTTGTCGTAAGAGATCTTCAAGTGGCGATCAAATGCGTTGAGAGCCTGAAGCGGACCAAACTGGGCCGCGCGAAGATAATTCCTCTCGATGACCTAGAAATTCCTCAAGCGAACGATGATTATGAAAAGACTGCTGGAATAGTAGGTCCCCTATCAAGCGTCATCAAGCCTGAGAAGGGACTGGCACCAGCAATCGAGTTTGTTTTCGGCGACACAATGCTGGCCACAAACCAGAGAGCCGCCTTCCTAAGCGCAGCGAGAGGCCAGAGATGTGTAGTGACAAGCGGGGACCTGTACGAGCCAGGCGGAGGCCTCGAAAGCGGCTACTATCGGGCACCCTTCGACGCGTCCACTCTTATCCCAAGGTCCAATGTCCTTGAGGGGCTTGAACGAACCGTAAAGTCGCTCGAGTCGATCGTTCAGCGATCTCGATCCGAACTCGACCGTCTGGAATCGGAGATTGTCAAACTCAGAGAGGACAGAGTCTCCACGAGCAAGACGCGGGAAGCGCTTACACGCGATGTTGAGATGGCTCAGAGGAGCCTCGAAAGGACTCGACTCTCGCTTCAACAGACGAAGAAGAGGATCGATAGCCTCCAGAACTCGATGCAGCGCGAACAGGAACTGCTAGAGGAGATAGCCCAGAAACAAGGCGAGATGAAACGACGTCTCTCTGTCCGCGAAGAAGAACTTGCTAAGCTGAAGGTCGAACAGAGAAGAACCGCACTTATGGGAATGGAACGCGAACGAGATCAGGCGGTCGCGGAGGCTGAAGCCCTCTTGCGCGAGAAACTAGAACTCGATAGCAGAGTCGCTTCCACCCAGTCCACACTTGACACTCTCAAACCCGGCTACGACCAGCTCCGCATTCAACTCAGAGCCCTCGAGACTGAGATCAGACGAGAAGAGGCGAGAGTTGAGACGGCGAACAAAAGGTCAGAAGAGCTACAGCACGAAATGAGCAAACTCAACGAAGAAAAATCTCGACTGTTAGACAGCCTCGCATCAGTCGGACAAGAGAGGAGAAAGTACGAAGAAAAATTCTCTGAGATAGAAAAGTCCCTCTCGCAACTAATCGACAGAATGGACCCGCTCAATTCCAACGTCTCGGAGCTGAAAGCAAGCCTCAGAGAACTAGAGACGCAACTAACAATGCTGACAGCACAGCTGCGAAATCTCGGCTTCGAGCAGCCCCTCGAGACCACGCCCGAAGCCGTCGAAGACGCGACGAAGATCAAGGCGGGTCTCGAGAAGGAGTTAGCTGAGATAGGCTTGGTTAACCAGTTGGCGGTCCAGCATTACGAAGAGATCAAGGATGGATACAAGCACCTCTCAGTTCGGATCGGCGATCTGGAAAGGGAGAAGCTGGCCATTCTAGACTTCATGAACGAACTGGAGAAGAGGAAGCTGGACAATTTCATGACTGCGTTCACGAAGGTCAATGATACTTTCCACCAGATCTTTTCCGACATTACGAACGGTGGGAACGGAAGGATGGCGCTCGATAGCCCCGACAATCCATTCGAGGGGGGACTAGACGTGTTCCTCCAATTCCCCGGAAAAACCGAACTCACGATCGGAGCTGCCAGTGGCGGAGAAAAATCGGTCTCGACAGTCTGCTATCTGCTGGCGCTTCAACAGATTCATCCGATGCCTTTCTACATCATGGACGAGATCGACGCCCACCTAGATGTTCTGAACGCGAAGAGGCTAGCAGCATTAGTCAGGTCCAAGAGTACGGAATCCCAGTTCGTCGTGATCTCTCTCAAAGACACTACGATCTCTCGCGCCGACAGAGTCTTCGGAGTCTACATCGATCAGGGACAGAGCCAGGTGATCTCCCTACCGAACAAGGGCGGAGTCAAAGATTGACCACGGAGCAGGATACTTACTGGCTCAAGAGCCCATACACTGTACTCTTTGACTTGCTACACTTGCACCGCGTCAAGCCGTGGGACGTGAACTTGTCGCAGCTTCTGACCGGTCTGATGAGGGAGATGAAGGGTCGAGGATTCATAGACTTCTCCGTCTCAGGAACAGCGTTACTCTCCTCTGCCGTCCTTCTGCGGATGAAATCGGAACTCGTGTTGAAGATGGAGGAGCCCCCGCGGCCTCCACCGGAAAAGCCCACCGACTATGTGCCTCCGCCCTTAGCGTTCCCGATCAGATTCCAGTCAACCACAACTTCACTAGATGAGGTTCTCAAAGGAATTCTAGACGTTCTAAGGGTCGAGAGGTTACTACCCTCGGAGACGGCTAAATTGGTCTCCCGGACGCCCGCCGTGTTTGAACAAGTGGACGACTGGCTGGTCAAGATCGAAGATGAGATCAAAGCCTTCTACAGCAGGCTCTTAGACGAGACTGTTCCGGGCGAGAGCTTGTCATTTCTCCAGCTACTGGGTAAGGGAGACACCGTGCAAGCGGTCCGCATGTTCATCATGCTACTCTTTCTCGCGATAGAAAAAAAAGTCGGCCTAGTTCAAACGGAAGAGTTCGGAGACATTCAGATAGAAGTAATGACCAATGGAACCACAATCTCAGACTGAACCGGCAGTCAAGACATCGGCGTTGCTACAGCAACAACTATGCGAGGCGGCTCTCTATGTGTCAGGAAGACCGCTAGATTTCAAGACGATCGGATCAGTAATCGGAGCAAGGTCCGAGGAGAAGATTCGATCGATTGCACGAGCCATAGCCGAGCGTTACGCGAAAATGGACAGTCCCGTCCAAGTTCTAGAACTGCCTGATGGCAGGTTTGTGATGCAGCTACGTCCTGAGTTTGCAAAGCACGTGAGAAAGCTCTCAAACAGACCCCTCCTGACTCCAGGTCCATTGAGAACCTTGTCGTTCATCGCTCTAAGACAGCCGATTCCTCAGTCACATGTTGTACGGGTTAGAGGAAAGCTCGCTTACCAACATGTTAAGCAGTTGAAGGAGATGGACCTAATCAGCTATGATAAGATCGGACGCTCAAGGCTCTTGCGGACAACGATAACCTTTGCAGACTACTTCAATCTCAACCACGATCCTGCTCTCATGAAAAAAGAACTGAAGAACGTCCTCGACCTTACGAGCCAGTCGCAGAGCCAGGCTGCACAAGCGTTAGCTTCTTCCGAACAATCGTAGTCTTGATAGGCAGATTCTCTAACGAAAAGTCCTAGACCGAACAACTACTTGTTGAGCTGCAAATTCGTCAGGAAACTGCATTATCACAAATCGTCTCAGCGGCCACGGCAGCCTTAGCACGACTTTCTCGAAGACAGTGAACAACGCCCAGGCTAGACTGAATGGAAGGGTCAAGATTCTGGTTCAGCTCCCGGATTCTGCCTCTTCACGAAGCTAGGCTGCGGACTGCTCTTCCTTTGCATCAATAGGATGGGAATCGTGCGGTGCAGTAAAAGCCTCCAGAGGGACCCATCTCGACCTTTCAGCGCCCTTCACCCAAAGACCGTTACCATCGACCCATTCGACGACACCCTCGATAGTCTCACGATTCAACAGGGTAACCTTCACAGTATCACCCTGCTTGGGCAGAGACATACTTCCATGATACAACAAGGTCGCATAATAATCTGACAAAGGAACATGCAGAACCACCGGTCGACCTCCTGGTTCCTCTCTCCAAGATTCACAAGAGACATTCTTGATAAATCGAAGTCGCATCGCTGCGGAGAAGGATTCGCTTGATCACTCCTCGCTCATACACCGAGAGCCTTTCAAAGTCAGAGAAGATAGTCTCGGACAAGGTCAAGGCTTACCTCAAGGAGCCCACCGAAGAAAATGTACACGATCTCCGCACCTCAATCCGGAAGCTCCTCACTATAGCAAACATCCTCCCCAAGAAAATCCGAGAACAGAAAGAGTCGAAGAAATATCTGGAAAGTTACGAGAACCTGCTTAGGCTCAACGCGAAGGTCCGAGACATAGACATTATTCTCTCGAAACTGCCACACCATGGAGACGACCCCGCATACTCAAAGCTCGCAACACAGTTCAACAAGATGAGAGAATCATCTCTCAAGAAAGCAACGGGATTTGCATCTTCCATCAAAGGCATGAAGAGCTTCTCAATTGAGGCCGACAAGCTCTCTAATCCCATGATCCAGAAGCGTTTCAAGAAGACAGCCACCGCGCTCACCAAGAGACTGAAAAAGCACCTCCGGATCGTCGTTAACGAACCTAAGAGCGTGGACGAGCTGCACAAGCTGAGAGAGGACTCTCGAAGACTCCGATTCACTCTGGAAATGGATGACTCTCCGGAGACATCGAAGCTCGCACCGGTCCTAGAGAAGTGGCAGGACGTTTTGGGCAAAATACGGGACTCGGACGTCTTCATTCTGAGTTTCAAGGACGAACAGAACTCTTCAGAGATGAAGGACGTGCTGGAACAGGAGAAGTCTGGAAGGCGCGAGAATTATGAGATGTTTCTCGAAGTCGCCAAAGAAAGTCCGAGCTTTCGATAAGACGAATGAGTCGCGCAAGTGCTGCTAAATGCGCTTAATGTTACGTGTAGAGTATCCGGTTGAACTGCCTTCGGAGTCTGGTAGCGTCTCTTCGCGCCTTCGCCGGTTCTTCACCCTTGTAGACTCGGACAATTAGCTCCGCCACTTTCTCCATGTCCTTCGCCTTCATGCCGCGTCGCGTCGCCTCGCATGTTCCAATCCTGATCCCGTGGTCCACGATGATATTCGCGTCCTCCAAATGCTGCGCAAAATTCTCGATCTCCTTCGTGTCCTTCATGTCAAGGAACACTTGGTGCGACCCGGTAAACCCATAATCAGAGCATTTCACGGGAACGCCGCCCTCGTGCAACGACTTGGCTAACGCCTTGGAATTCGCTATAACCTGGGTCGCGTATTTTCCCCCGACCCGACGGGCTTCGTCCAACGCCCACACCAATGCCGCAACCCTGTTCCAGTGCGCATTATCAACCAGACCCGGAAACTGACGCCCTTTCACTTCAGACTCAACTCCACTCTTCCCAACGATAATGCCGCCTTGGGGACCAAACAAGCTCTTGTGAGTAGACCCCAACAACAGTTCAGCGCCTTCCTCCAGCGGCTTCTGAAACTCGCCACCCGCAATCAATCCTAGTACATGCGAGCCATCGAATGCGACCCTGGACCCTGCAGAGCTGCAAGCACCCATCAGTTCTTTGACCGGGTGTGGAAACAGAAAGAACGACTGGCCGAACACCACAAGCGACGGCTTCTCGTCCTCGATCAGGCCCTGCGCCTTATTGACGTCAATATTCATCCGCTCGGAATCAAATGGAAAATACAAGTTTCGGACATTGACGAATGTGGGGTAGCCTGCCTGATCGCTCAAGCCTGGATAGCCTCCATCGGCGGGATTGATTGTAAGAATTGAACCGCCCGGTTTGGTTAGGGTCGAGACCATTATCATGTCGGCCACGTGGCCTGACAATGGTCGAAGAGTGGCCCAGTCAGAGCCGAAGACTTCACACGCTAGCTTTTCCCCCATCGCCTCTAGTTCATCCATATATCGAGTTCCCTTGTAGAAACGATCATCAGCTCGATACCGATGACCCATGTCCCCAGACAACAATTGCCGGACGGTGTGGCTGGTCAGATTCTCAGATGCGATCAGGTTGAGGCATTCTTCAGCCCGCCACTTCTGGTGCTTATCGACAGTCTTCCGAATCTGTGAAGCGTAGGACGTGGAAGACAACTCCCGGAAAGGCTAGACACGCCGACCGCGTCGGCCACCAGGTCGACGAGTACCGTCATGTGGGACAGGCGTAACGTCCTCGATCCTGCCAATCCGGAACCCGTGACGAGCCAACATTCGGATCGCCGCTTGCGCGCCAGGACCAGGAGTCCGAGCTCCATGACCTCCAGGTGCACGAACACGGATGTGCAGAGAAGTGATCCCCTTGTCTTTCGCAACCTTTGAGGCAGCCGCGGCTGCTTGCATTGCTGCGTATGGGGTCCCTTGCAATCGATCAGCCTTCACATGTTGCCCCCCCGCGCTACGCGAGATTGTCTCAGCACCAGTCAGATCTGTAATGTGAACCATGGTGTTGTTGAAGCTTGAGTAGATGTGGGCGATTCCCCAGTGGTCTACTGGTTGCTTAGCCTTCTCCGCCATGACCTTGACTATCCGAGAAGCCTGCGCGGCCGGCCCGCGAATTTAAACCCTTAGGCAGAAAACGCTGAGCAGGACTATGCGACGAACCTTCTGGCTACTCGACCTCAACCATGAAACATACGAGGGAAGATCGTCGATCTGGCTCTGGGGGATCACCCACGAAGGAAAACGAGTCCTAGTCATCGACGACAAATACCGAGCCTACTTCTACCTCCTACCGAGAAAGGAGCAGGACCCCGAAGAACTGAGGAAAAAGCTGGAAGCAGAAAAACCTCATCCCACTATCGAAAATGCTACGATTGAGAAGAAGAAACTTCTAGCCGACGAACGAGTCGTCCTGAAGGTATTCTGCAAGGATCCCGAGTTGCTGGAGAGGGCTGCACGAGAGACGCTGAAAAAGACCGGTGCGGAAGCTATCTATGAAGAGAAACTCCGACTGGCGATCAAGTACCAGTACGATCACGGAATCAAACCTTGCCAATGGTACGAGGCGGATACCACCGCCTCGACGGTAGACCCGGGGAAGTTCAGCGTCCAGGAAACCCTAACAGCAACGGACCATCCCCGCCACATCCCGAAAGAAGAACCGCCTAGCCTAGATCTCTTCTCATTCTCACTCGTATCGGTTAGCAAGATAGGTGCACCTAGCCCGATAAGAGACCCAATACAGGTCATTAGTTGGAGAACAAACAAGAATGCAAACGAAGTTCTCCTAACGCACGCCGATTCGGACCAAGCTACGATTCAGAAGTTCGGCGAAGACGTCATCAAGATCAATCCAGACTTTGTGCTGAGCTTCGAAGGAAACAGTATCCACTGGCCCTATCTTGTGAAGAGGGCTAACAGGACCAAGACCCCGCTCAGAGTCGGCAGAGATGAGGGTCCGCCGCATCAGAGCCTCTATGGGCACTACTCACTGATCGGACGAGCGAACGTTGACCTTCTCAATTTCGCCGAGGACCTATACGAGGTGAAGAACAAGACCATCGAGAACGTAGCAAAATATCTTGGAATTCCATTATCTGACCAAAAGAGTGTCGATGAGACAGCTTACTTCGACTACTGGTCAAAACCTGACCAGAGAAAGACCCTTCTCAAGTATCTGGAAGAACAAACCGAAACCGTCCTTAGGATCGGACAGGAAGCGATCGACTATGTCATTCAGATATCAGCTCTCTCGGGATTACCCCCTGACCAAGTGATAGCCGCGGCTGTCGGATTCCGCGTCGACAACTACCTAATGATGGAAACCCACAATCTTGGCCAGCTGATCCCCGGTAGAACCGAACAGCCCATAATCCCATACAAGGGAGCGATCGTCCTCGAGCCGAAGGTTGGCTTACACGATAGCGTAGCTGGCCTCGATTTCTCGTCCATGTATCCAAGCTTGATGATCAAATACAACATTTCTCCCGACACACTCGTCACCGGTGAAGAGAACGAGGATGTCTTCGAGGTCCCCGAGGTCAAACATCGGTTCAGAAAGAATCCCTCGGGATTCTACAGAATAGTTCTCACCAAACTCATTGAAGCCCGCAAGACGACGAAAGCTGAGCTCAAGCGCACACCGACGAGCGATTCGAGGTATCCTCTGCTGAAGGCTCGTGAGAAGGCCGTCAAGGTCATGACTAACGCGGTCTACGGTTACGCTGGCTGGGCTGGTGCGCGTTGGTATTCGAAGGAGGTTGCAGAATCAGCCGCTGCCTTGGGAAGAGAGACGATCAACCGCGCGATATCGCTCGCGAAGAACCTCGGACTCACCGTCTTCTATGGTGATACGGACAGCCTCTTCGTGAACTACGATGAGAAACTTGTCCAGAAGTTCCAGGCCGAAATCGATCGACAGCTAGGACTCGAAATCAACCTATCTGAGGTCTACAAGAAAATACTCTTCACGGAGGCCAAGAAAAAATATGCAGGCCTAAGAACCGATGGTCAGATCGAAGTCATAGGTCTCGAGGCGGTCAGAGGGGACTGGTCCAAACTAGCCCGGGACGTACAGAACACGGTTCTGAGAATGGTTTTGGAAGACGCCAACGCGACGCGAGCGGCTGCCTTTGTGCAAGATTTGACGAGGAATCTCAAATCGAAGAAACTTCCGCTATCATCATTCATCGTCTGGAAGACTCTAACAAAGCCTGTCGAAGCATACGAAGTGAATGCTCCACATGTTGAGGTGGCAAAGAAGATGGCGAAGGACGGCTGGCCTGTTACGGTTGGAGACAAAGTCGGCTTTGTGATAACCAAGAGGCCTGGAAAACTGTTTCAGAAGGCGGAGCCTCACTACAAGGTTA
>WNFB01004625.1_pt1 | contig 12242 bp, 7 predicted proteins | sample 5400501 | NCBI WGS metagenome assembly WNFB01 (sample SAMN13153341, study PRJNA577476) | soil metagenome | isolation source: 200 cm saprolite under Douglas fir tree site 2 hole 1 | place: USA:California | collected 2015-04-18 | reverse complement strand
CGTGACCGACCGGGCAGGCGGCCAGGGACCTCGGGCCGGCGCCTCAGGGATGCTGACTGCCGCCGGGACGGTCGGGGACGGCCTGCCAGCCTGCGGTCCGGGTGGGCCCGCGAGAGACCTGCCGCCCGCCAGCGATAAGCCCGTCTCGAGTCTCCCGGTCTGGGCCCGCAGGAATCTCGGCAGGCTCGGCTACGAGGAACTTCTCAGCCACACGGTCGAGGCCGCCCGGGCAATGGCGGCGGCCGACGCCGCTTATCTGCTGGCGGTAGGCGACGACGGTGAGCTGAAGATGCGCGCCGCAGCCGGGGCCGGCCCGGCCAGCGGAGTCGGCTTCGGGCAGCTCGCGGCGGGCTCGGCGGCCGTTGCCGCAGGCCCGGCCAGGGCACTGGCCGACGCGGCGCTGTCCCTGGTCACAGTCCCGCTGTTAGCGGAGGGCCGGGTCACGGGGGTGCTTGCCGTGGCCGCCGCGGAGCCAGGCCGGTTCCGTGAGCGAGATGCGGCCAGGCTGCAGGACCTGGCCGACCGCTCGGCCGCCACGCTGGAGCGGGCCAGGCTCGGTGAGCTGGAGCGGGCCAGGCTGGCGCGGGTCAGCTACCTTGCCGAGGCGGGCGAGATGCTGGCCAGCCACCTTGATCAGGAAAAGATCGTAGCGCTTGCGGCGCAGCTGGTCGTGCCCCAGCTGGCGGACTGGTGCGCGGTGCTGCTGCCGGATGCCGACGGGGTGCCGCGTGCGGCCTACCTCTGCCATGCCGACGAGTCCCGTGCCGACGCGCTGGCCTGGCTGCTTGAGCATGCACCTCCCGCGGTCATGCCGGAGACCCCGGCCCCGGTCCAGGCCCGGGGCTGCGGTCGGCTGGCCGGACAGCGCTGGCAGCTGGCCGTGCAGGCCGCTGGGCCAGCGCAGGCTGCCGGGCAAGCCCAGGCGGCAGGCGACGCGCAGGCTGCTGGGCCAGCGCAGGCCGCCGGGCCAGCGCAGGCTGCTGGGCCAGCGCAGGCTGCCGGGCAAGCCTAGGCGGCAGGCGGCGCGCAGGCTGCCGGGCAAGCGCAGGCCGCTGGGCCAGCGCAGGCTGCCGGGCAATCGCAGGCGGCTTGCGCCACCGCGGCCGCGCCCGCTGGGGCCGGCCAGCCTGGCCCTGCAGCGGCGCCCGATGGGGCTGAGCAGCCCGGCGATGAGGCAGGCGGGCCCGGCGCCGCGGTCACGCCAGGGCGCCCCGTCACGCCGGGGCGCTCCGTCACGCCGGGGCGCTCCGTCACGCTGGAGCGCCCCGTCACGCCGGACACCGCACACCGGCCCGGCGGGGCTGTTCCGCCCGGTGTGGCGCAACTGGCAGCCGACGGTGCCTGGTGCTTCCCGCTCATCGCGACCGATGACTGCATCGGCCTGCTCGCTATCGGCGGCGTGGCCGGAGGGCGGCTGTCCGCCGAGGTAACCGAGCTGGCCGAGGGCGTGGCGCGCAGGACCGCGCTCGCCCTGGACAACGCGCGGCAGCGTGCCCGCCAGCAGTTCGCCAGCCGGAGGCCGCGGCCGGTGCTGCGGCCGACTGACCTGCCGCCGATCCCCGGCGTCGACCTGGCGGTGACGCACGATGGGCCAGCCGGCGCCGGCGGTGACTTCTGCGACATCTTCCCCGTCGGGGCGGACCGCTGGCGGTTTGTCGTCGCCGATGTCTGCGGCACCGGGCCGGAGGCGGCTGCCATCAGCGGCCTGGCCAGGTACACCCTGCGCATCCTGGCCCGTGAAGGGCACAGCATCGCGGCCGTGCTTGAGCGACTGAACGATCTCATACTCGACGAGGGCAAGCAGGCGAGATTCCTGACGCTGGTGCACGGCGAAGTTGTCGCGACTGCCCCGCAGACCGCTCCCGTCCGGGTCTCGCTCGCCTGCGCCGGGCACCCGCAGCCGCTCGTGCTCAGGCACGCCGGCGGCGGGCCGGATCCCGCCGCGGACCCGCAGCCGCTGCTCGGGGTCATCGACGGGCTGACCTTCAGCACCCAGACGGTGGACCTGACCGCCGGGGACCTGCTGCTTGCGGTGACCGACGGCGTGACGAACAGGCGACATGGCCACCGGCTGCTTGACGACGGCGACGGCTTGGCCAGGATCCTGGGCGAGTGCCGCGGTCTCGGCGCGAGCGCGGTGGCGGCCAGGATCCAGCAGGCGGCGCGCGATTTCAGCGCCGCCCCGCTGGCCGATGACATGGCGCTGCTGGCGTTAAGGGCGTCCTAGCTGCGGAGCGAACACTTCGCCCCGAAGCCCTCGGCCGACCAGGTCGACGGCCCGGGCGGTTTCCACCAGCCTGCTGCCCTCGGCGTTATAGGCGGCCAGCACCGCGTCAATACCCTGCGGCGGCAGCACATCGCCGAGTTCGGTGCGGGCGCTGCGATAGCCCCGCCGGGCGCCCTCCACGCAGGCGGCCAGGTGATGTCTCGCGAGTGCGGCTAGCGCGATCGGATGGCGGCGCAGCACGCCATGCACGCGGTAATCGGGGGGGATGACGTCCAGCAGCCACGCCACCGCCGTCTGCTCGAAACCCTCGCTGCCTGGCGGATGGACGCCGGCGGGCCAGCCAGGCGGAAGATAAGCTGCCACATATCTACAATACGCCGTTGTCGAATGCCTGTTCTATGGCCAGCTTTTCGCTGGCCGGACGGTAAATCGGGCGCAGCCGCCAGCGGCCGACGCCCTGGCCTGCTCGCGGCGCTGACGGCGCTGACGCCGTCGGCACGGCCGCCGCACCTTTCGCTGCCACTAGCCGGCGTTCACGCGAGCCGGACGGACGTCCCGCACGCAACGGCCCTGGACTGGACCGCGGCGGCCGGGTGGCCGCGCCGGGCGCGGCGTGCCCGCCGGGCACGCCGCGCGACGGAAGCGGTCACCTGCATGTCCCTGACATGCTGGCTGGCAAGATCCTGCAGTATCAACGGATGCACGGTTCCTCCTTGGCCTGCGAGCCGTGGTCACGACCCGACACCATTCAGGTTCGCCGTAAGGCAGCGCCTGCCGCATCGGGCGGATGCCTTATCTCCGTGAGCGGAGCGGCTTAGGCCGTGCTAGGGCGCCTGCTCGGCCCGCGTCCTGGCCGGCCTGCTGGCGGCGAGGACCGGCCGGGATGGGTGCGTTAAGTGGTAAGGAACGAATAAACTAAACGAGCCGCACTCTTGGCGCATCCCTTCAGCTAACCGGAGCCTCCTGTCATGCCTGCCCGCACTGCGCAGCTCGCGACCCGCGATGACCTGCGTAACGTCGCGATCGTCGCACATGTCGACCACGGCAAGACCACGCTGGTCGACGCGATGCTGTGGCAGTCCGGAGCGTTTCGCGCGAACGCGCAGGTCGCTGACCGGGTGCTCGACTCCGGCGACCTGGAGCGGGAGAAGGGCATCACGATCCTGGCCAAGAACACGGCGGTCAGCCACGGCGGGCTGACCATCAACATCGTCGATACGCCCGGTCACGCGGACTTCGGCGGCGAGGTCGAGCGCGGGCTGTCCATGGTCGACGGCGTGCTGCTGCTGGTGGACGCCAGCGAGGGACCGCTGCCGCAGACCAGGTTCGTGCTGCGCAAGACGCTGGAAGCGCGGCTGCCGGTGATCCTGGTGATCAACAAGGTGGACCGGCCGGACGCCAGGATCGCCGAGGTGGTCGACGCGTGCTACGAGCTCTTCATGGACCTGGAAGCCACCGAGGACCAGATCGAGTTCCCGATCGTGTACGCCTCGGCGCGGGCCGGGCGGGCCTCGCTGACCCGCCCCGCTGACGGCACGCTGCCGGACTCACCCGACCTGGAGCCGCTGTTCACGGCGCTCCGCGAGACGGTTCCCGCGCCGTCGTACGACCCGGAGGCGCCACTGCGGGCGCATGTCACCAACCTTGATGCCTCGGCCTATCTCGGCAGGATCGCGCTGTGCCGCGTGTTCAGCGGGGAGATCGTGCGCGGCCAGCAGGTGGCCTGGTGCCGCCGGGACGGCTCGATCGAGCGGGTGAAGATTACCGAGCTGTTCAGGACGGAGGCGCTGGAACGGGTGCCCGCGGCCAGCGCGTCCGCGGGGGACATCATCGCGGTGGCCGGCATCGGCGAGATCATGATCGGCGAGACGCTGGCCGACCCCGAGGACCCGCGCCCGCTGCCGCTGATCACGGTAGACGAGCCCGCAATCTCGGTGACCATCGGGGTGAACACGTCGCCGCTCGTCGGCCAGCACAGTGCTGGCCCGGGGGGACACAGCGCCACCCCGGGGGGTACCCCCGGATCCCCAAGGCCCGGAACCCCCCGGATAGCACCGAAGGTCACCGCGCGGATGCTGCGCGACCGGCTGGACCGCGAACTGGTCGGCAACGTCTCGATCCAGGTGCTGCCCACCGAGCGGCCAGACACCTGGGAGGTGCAGGGCCGGGGCGAGCTGGCGCTCGCTGTGCTGGTCGAGACCATGCGGCGGGAAGGCTACGAGCTGACCGTCGGACGCCCCACCGTGGTCACCCGCGAGGTGGACGGCAAGCTGCACGAGCCGGTGGAGCGGCTGACCGTGGACGTGCCCGAGGAGTACCTCGGCGCGGTCAGCTCGCTGCTCGCCGTCCGTAAGGGTCGGCTGGACAGCATGACGAACCACGGGACCGGCTGGGTGCGGCTGGAGTTCACGGTGCCGGCCCGCGGGCTGATCGGGTTCCGCACGCAGTTCCTCACCGATACCCGCGGCACCGGCATCGCGCACCACGTCTTTGACCGGTACGAGCCCTGGTCCGGGCCGCTGCGGATGCGGCCGACCGGGTCGCTGGTCGCTGACCGCCCAGGCCGGGCGGTGCCGTACGCCATGTTCGCGCTGCAGGAGCGCGGCACGCTGTTCGTGCAGCCGACGACCGAGGTGTACGAGGGCATGATCGTCGGCGAGAACTCGCGCGCCGAGGACATGGATGTCAACATCACCAAGGAGCGGAAGCTCACCAACGTCCGGGCGTCCTCCGCCGAGGAACTGGAGCGGCTGGTGCCGCCGCGGCTGCTCAGCCTGGAGCAGGCGCTGGAGTTCTGCGCGGCCGACGAGTGCGCCGAGGTGACCCAGTCCACCGTCCGGCTGCGCAAGGTTGTGCTTGACGCCAAGGAGCGCGGCCGACAGCGGGCCCGGCGCGCCCGCGGCGAGTGATCTGGGCTACCCACCGGGTCAGGAGCCGGGTCAGGAGCCGGAGCGGGCGCATCCGGCGCGTTGCCTAGTTACTTCACTGACAGGTAGATGACGCTGCCGAGGCCGAACAGGATGCAGTAGATCGCGAACGGAGTCAGCGTCCGGGTCTGGAAGTACTTGACCAGGAATCGGACAGACAGGTACGCGCCGATGCCGGACAGCACGCTGCCGACGACAATCTGGCCCTGGATGCCTTTGGCCAGGTTGCCGGTCAGGTCAGGAATCTTCAGCACGCCGGCGGCGAGGATGACCGGCGTCGCCAGCAGGAAGGCGAACCTGGCGGCGTCCTCGCGGGACAGCCCGCGGGCCATTCCGGCCACCATCGTCACGCCGTCCCTGCTGATCCCGGCGAGCAGCGCGAGGATCTGTGCGCAGCCGATCACCACTGCCCGCAGATAGCCGGCGGCGGCCAGCCGCTCGTCCGCCTGCATGGCGCGCGAGTGCTCAAGCTGCCGCACCGCCCGCTGGCCGGAGGCGTGCGACGCGGTAGTGCGCTCGGCCGGGCCGGACCCGGTGCCGCGGTCGGCCGCGCGCTCGCGGCTCTCGGCCAGCTCCGCGTCCGCCTTCAGCGACGCCCGGGTCCGGAACTTCTCCCCGGCGAACAAGATCACCCCGTTGATCAGGAGGAAGATCGCCGCCCTGATCGGCTTGCCGAACAGCACCCGGAACTCATGCTCGAAGGCCAGGCCGACCAGGCCAACCGGGATGGTCGCCAGGATGATCATCCAGGCCAGCTTCTGGTCGGTCGTCTGCACCCGCCGGTCCCGGATCGACGTGAAGAAGCCCGTGATGATGCGGATCCAGTCCTGCCAGAAATAGATCAGCAGCGCGATCGCGGTGGCAACGTGCAGCCCGACGATGAACGCCAGGTACGGTGACTCGGCCTTGGCGACGTTCAGGTCGCTGGCCCAGCTGCCGCCAATCAGGGCGGGGATCAGCACGTTGTGGCCGAGGCTGGAGATGGGGAAGAGCTCGGTCACTCCCTGGATCAGACCGACAACGGAGGCCTCCAGGTAAGTCAGGTGAGACATGTCAGCCTTTCGCGCGGTCGGGCCCTGGCCCTGCGCGCTGTCGCCTTGCCGGGTCCGGACCCGCGCGCAGGACTCATCGTATTGACTGGGGCAGCGGGCCGCGCCCCGGCCGGGAATGTCCGGCCGCCGGATGCCGGCGAAACCGGACAAGACGGCGACTTTGCGGCGACACCGCTAGGCTGCAGAGTCTCTTGGCCTGAATCGGCGGAGTTAGCGAATTCTTTACCAGGGACACGGCCTTTCCGGCGCAGGACGCGGCCCGTTCCGCCCCGGACGAGGCATTCCGCACCCGGACAAGGCAGTCCGAACTCCCCGATGCGACCGTTGGCCGGCCCGCCGCAGCCGCCACGCGCCATCCGTTCAGGAGGAAAGGCAGTCAGCTCGTCTTCCCGGGCGCTGCGGGCACGGCCGGGGTGTCGTGCCGCGGCCGGCGGCCGATCTTGGCGCCGAGCCAGACCAGCGGGTCATACTTGTGACCGACGACCCGCTCCTTCAGCGGAATCAGCGCATTGTCGGTGATCTTTATGTTCTCCGGGCATACCTCGGTGCAGCACTTGGTGATGTTGCAGTAGCCGAGGCCGAAGTCATCCTGGGCGATCTCCCTGCGGTCCGCGGTGTCGGCCGGGTGCATCTCAAGCTCCGCGATCCGCATCAGGAACCGGGGTCCGGCGAAGGCCTGCTCGTTCTCCGGGTGGTCGCGGATCACGTGGCAGGTGTTCTGGCACAGGAAGCACTCGATGCACTTGCGGAACTCCTGCGAGCGGTTCACGTCGACCTGCTGCATCCGGAACTCGCCGGGCCTGACCGCGGCGTCCGGGGTGAACGACGGGATCTCGCGTGCCTTGGCGTAGTTGAACGACACGTCCGTGACCAGGTCCCTGATCACCGGAAAGGTCCGCATCGGGGTGAGCGTGATCGTCTCGGCCGGCCCGAACAGCGACATCCTGGTCATGCAGGCCAGCCGCGGTCGCCCGTTGATCTCCATCGAGCAGGAGCCGCACTTGCCCGCCTTGCAGTTCCAGCGGACTGCCAGGTCACCGGCCTGCGTTGCCTGCAGCCTGTGCAGGACGTCCAGGATGACCTCGCCCTCATTGGCCTCGACCTGGTAGTCGGTCAGCCCGCCCTGCCCGGCGTCACCCCGCCAGACCCGGAGCGTTACCTTCTCGCCCATCAGCTTGCCTCCTCCGTGGCCGGCGCCGGTTCCGCCGGCAGTTCGGAATCGGTGAGGTACTTCTTCAGCTCGCCGCGGTCGAAAAGGGCGAGCAGGTCGTCGCGCATCGCCGGCATCGGCTGCCGCCGCAGCGACACCCGGTCGCCGTCCAGCGAGCAGATCAGGTTGATCTTCCGCCACTCCGGCGACATATCGGGGAAGTCATCGCGAGTGTGCCCGCCGCGGCTCTCCTGCCGCTCCAGGGCCGCCTGGGCCACGCAGTCCGCGATCAGCATGATGTTGCGCAGGTCCAGGGCCAGGTGCCAGCCCGGGTTGTAGGCCGCGCCGCCAGCGGCGGTGACGCGGGCGGCGCGCTCTCGCAGCTTCTCGAGCTCGGCCAGCGCGGTCTTGATCTCGTCCTCGCGCCTGATGATGCCGACAAGGTCGCTCATGGTCTGCTGGACCTCTGAGTGCACCGTGTACGGGTTCTCGCCGCCTGATCGCTGCAGCGGCGCGAGTGCCTCCGCCTGTGCTGCGGCGAGCTCGGCGTCGGCGGCCGTCGGCCTGCCGCCTGCCTCGGTCAGGGAGTCCAGGTACGCCGCCGCGCCCAGCCCGGCCCGGCGCCCGAAGACCAGCAGGTCGGACAGCGAGTTGCCGCCGAGCCGGTTGGAGCCGTGCATGCCGCCGGACACCTCGCCTACCGCGAACAGGCCGGGCACGCTGGCGGCTCCGGTGTCCGGGTCCACCTCGACGCCGCCCATCACGTAGTGCTGGGCCGGGCCGACCTCCATCGGCTCCCTGGTGATGTCGACGTCGGCCAGCTCAAGGAACTGGTGGTGCATGGACGGCAGCCGCCGCAGGATCTCCTCGGCCGGCAGCCGGCTCGCCACGTCGAGGAACACGCCGCCGTGCGGCGACCCGCGGCCGGCCTTGACCTCCGCGTTGATCGACCGGGCGACCTCGTCGCGGGGCAGCAGCTCGGGCGGCCGCCGGTTGTGGTCCGGGTCGGTGTACCAGCGGTCGGCCTCCTCCTCGGTCTCCGCGTACTGGGCACGGAACACGTCCGGCACGTAGCCGAACATGAACCGGTTGCCCTCGGAGTTGCGCAGCACGCCGCCGTCGCCGCGGACAGACTCGGTGACCAGCAGGCCGGCCACCGACAGCGGCCAGACCATGTGGGTGGGATGGAACTGCACGAACTCCATGTTCAGCAGCTTCGCCCCGGCCAGCAGCGCCAGTGCGTGCCCGTCCCCGGTGTACTCCCAGGAGTTGGAGGTGACCTTGAAGGACTTGCCGATCCCGCCGGTGGCCAGGATGACGGCCGGCGCCTCGAACAGGACGAACCGGCCGGTCTCCCTGATGTAGCCGAACGCGCCGGCGATCCGGTCGCCGTCGGTCAGCAGCCGGGTGACCGTGGTTTCGGCGAAGACCTTGATCATGGCCTCGGGATCGCCGTGCTCCGCGGCGTCCTGCTGCTGCAGCGCCACCACCTTCTGCTGCAGCGTGCGGATCATCTCCAGGCCGGTCCGGTCGCCGACATGCGCCAGCCGCGGGTACTCATGGCCGCCGAAATTGCGCTGGCTGATCTTGCCGTCCGGGGTGCGGTCGAACACCGCGCCCCAGGCCTCGAGCTCCCAGACCCGGTCCGGGGCCTCCTTGGCGTGCAGCTCGGCCATCCGCCAGTTGTTGAGGAACTTGCCGCCGCGCATGGTGTCGCGGAAATGGACCTGCCAGTTGTCGCGCGGGTTGACGTTGCCCATCGCGGCGGCGCAGCCGCCCTCGGCCATCACGGTGTGCGCCTTGCCGAACAGGGACTTGGAGATAACGGCGGTCTTCTTCCCGGCCAGCCGGGCCTCGATCGCGGCGCGCAGCCCCGATCCGCCGGCCCCGATCACCACGACGTCGTATCCAAGCCGCTCGATCTCAGTCATTACTTACGACCTTCTTGCCTCAGTTGAAGAACCGGAGGTCGCTGATGGTCCCGCTCGCGACAAGCCAGATATAGAGGTCGGTCAGCATCAGCGTGCCCAGCGTGATCCACGCGAGCTGCATGTGCCGCGTGTTGAGGTTCGAGACCTGGGTCCATATCCAGTACCGGATCGGGTGCTTCGAGAAGTGCTTGAGCCTGCCGCCGGTGATGTGCCTGCAGGAGTGGCAGGACAGCGTGTACGCCCACAGCAGTACCACGTTGACGCCCATGATCAGGGTGCCGAGGCCGAAGCCGAAACTGCCGTCCGGGCCGCGGAACGCCTGCACGAGGTCGTAGGTATTCAGGATCGAGATCAGGATCACGACGTAGAAGAAGTAGCGGTGCAGGTTCTGCAGGATGAGCGGGAAGCGGGTCTCGCCCGAGTAGCTGCCGTGCGGCTCGCGGACCGCGCAGGCTGCGGGCGCCCGCCAGAATGCCCGGTAATAGGCCTTGCGGTAGTAGTAGCAGCTGAGCCGGAAGCCGAGTACGAAGGGCAGGGACACCACCGCGTAGGGAACGATCGACGGCACCTTGCCGAACCACTGACCCAGGCTGCTCGACCCGGCAGCGCACGAGCCGCTGACGCAGGGCGAGTAGAACGGGGTCAGGTAGTGGTACTGCGGGACCCAGTACCAGCGGCCGAGAAACACGTGCACGGTCGCGTAGGCCACCCAGATGGTCAGCAGCGCGGCCGTGATGGCCGGGGCCCGCCACCACGGATCCCTGCGCAGCGTGCGTTCGCTAATCTGCGCCCTGGTCTTGGCCGGCGCATCCATTGCCTGCGTCATTGTCGACGTCTCCGCCCTGAAACTCACCGGGGTCGCTCCGCCTGCCGTATGCGCGCACTGGAGCACGGACGCGGAGCATGGGCACGGCGCATGGACGCGGTGCCGTGTGAACCCTATTCCAAAGGAATATCACCGCGACGGCTCGGGGCGTGCTTACCCGGGTGTGACTCTCGCTACATCGAGCGATCTACGCAGGAAGTCGACCTGCAGCAGCAGCAGGTTCTCGGCCACCGCCTCCTGCGCGGCCATATGGGTCACTCCCGCCAGCGGCAGCACGCTATGTGGCCGGCCCGCGGCGAGCAGCGCCGATGACAGCCGCAGTGAGTGCGCGACGACGACGTTGTCGTCGGCAAGCCCGTGGATGATGAGCAGCGGCCGGGACAGCTTGTGCGCGTCGGTCAGCAGCGAGCAGGCGTCGTAGACCTTCGCGCTGTCGTCGGGATGACCGAGATAGCGCTCGGTGTAATGGGTGTCGTACAGCCGCCATTCGGTGACCGGGGCGCCAGCCACCGCTGCGTGGAACACGTCAGGGCGGCGCAGCACGGCGAGCGCGGACAGGTAGCCGCCGAATGACCAGCCCCTGATCGCCACCCGGCCCAGATCCAGGTCGGCGCACTGGCCGGCGGCGGCGCGCAGCGCCGCGACCTGATCATCGAGCGGCGGGCCCGCCAGATCGCCGGCCACTGCCTTCTCCCAGTCCGGGCCGCGGCCCGGGGTGCCCCGGCCGTCCGCGATGACCACGGCGAAGCCCTGTTCGGCCAGCCACTGCGAGGTGAGGAACGCGCCCCTGCTGGCGAGCACCTGCTGGCCGTGCGGACCGCCGTACGGGTCCATCAGCACCGGCAGCTTCGCCGTGCCCGGCTGATGCCAGGACGGCAGCAGCAGCGCGGTCCTGATGCCGTGCTCCCCGGCCGGGAAGATGGCCGGCCGCGGCACCGGGAGCAGCGGGGTGTCGGCAACCGAGCTGATCCGCGCGACCTGGATATCGCGCTGCACCTGGGCCTCGCGCAGCGGCTGGGTGCCGCGCCGGGCCTGGCTGTCGCGCGGCGGATGGGTGTCGCGCAGCACGTGGATGGCGGGCCCGTCCTGGTCGAGGGACCTGCGCACGGCCACCGTCGTGCCGCCGGCTCGCCGGCCGGTCAGCGTTCCCGGCCCTCCGTCGCCAACCGCGAGCCTGGCCAGTCCATCGGGCCCGTACGTCCATAGCCCGATCTCGGTCGGCTCCTCGTCCGACGCGGCGAACAGGACCGTGTCACCGTCGACGCTCAGCACCTCCCTGACCTGCAGCCCGTCGGGAGTCACCGGGACAGCGCGGCCGGCCGTGAGATCCTGCGCCGCGGCGACGACCAGCCGGTGCGCGCCGCCGGCGTCGGCGGTCCAGACGATCCGGTTCCCTGCGGTCCTGGCCGGCACGCCCGGGATGATGTCCAGCCAGTGCGGGTCGGTGTCCGTGCGCACCACCGTCGTCGCGCCGCTCTGCCGGTCCACCGCGAGCAGCCGCATCTCGCGCTGGTCACGGGCCTGCACCACGATGAGGGGGGTGTCCGCAGCGGCGCCATGGCCTGCCCAGCTCGCGGTGACCAGGTACGGGAAGGCGTCGCTGTCCCATTCCACCGGGGTATGCCGTCCATCCAGGCCGGCCAGCACGAGCGAGACACCGGCGTTGGGGGTACCGGCCGCTGGATACGGCACCTCGGCGGCGGGTTGTGCCGGGTTTGACGGGTCGGCGATGTGCCACCGCTGCACCGGGCTCTCGTCGATCCGCGCGACGAGCAGGGCGGCCGAATCAGGGGCCCACCAGAAGCCATGCATCCGATGCATCTCTTCGGCGGCGATAAATTCAGCCAGCCCGAACGAGATGTCCGCCGCTTCACCAGGGGCAGCAATGGCCCGGTCGTCGCCGGTGCTCAGGTCGATGACCCGCAGTGTGCCAGCGCAGACGTAGGCAGCGAGCCGCCCGGCAGGGTCGGGCCTCGGGTCGGCCGCCGGCGCCAGTGCCGGAACCTCGCGGATGATGACTGCGGCCGCGGTGCCGCCGTTGCCGCCCGCGGTGCCGTTGCCCGCGGTGCCGTTGCCGCGCATGCTCCCGTCGCCGGCCGCATCGCCATTCCCGTCCGCGGTGCCGTTGC
>WNFB01004624.1_pt1 | contig 12242 bp, 11 predicted proteins | sample 5400501 | NCBI WGS metagenome assembly WNFB01 (sample SAMN13153341, study PRJNA577476) | soil metagenome | isolation source: 200 cm saprolite under Douglas fir tree site 2 hole 1 | place: USA:California | collected 2015-04-18 | reverse complement strand
CGAGGGCGGGGACATCAGCGACGCCGAGTACCGCGCCGGCTATGCCACGAGCTCGTTCCGCGCCGCGCAGCTCACCGCTCAAAAACGCAACCTGCAGTACAAGAGCACGACCTGGCCTTACCTCGTGAGCGACAGCGACGTGGCAGTCTTTGGGCGGGATACGCTGACCAGCCGCCAGGTGTGGTCGGCTTCGGAGGGCTACCCGGGCCATTTCAACTACCGCGAGTTCCATAAGAAAGACGCTATCTGCGGCATGCGCTTCTGGCGGATCACCGGCTCGCGGGTCGATCTCGGCAACAAGTCTTTCTACAACCCGGAATGGGCCTTCAACGACGTGGGCTCCCATGCGGACCATTTCGTGGGATTGGTCGAGCGGCACATCGCAGGCAACGCCTCGGGAGCCATGGTGCCGCCGATGGTGCTGTCGCCGTACGACACCGAGCTGTTTGGTCACTGGTGGTTCGAGGGCGTGGAGTGGCTCAAGCAGGTGCTGCGCCGCCTGGCCAACCATCCCAAGATCGAGCTGACCACGCCCGGCGCTTACCTGGACCGCTATCCGCCGACGGAGAAGATCGCGCTGCCCGAGAGCTCATGGGGCGCCGGCGGCGACGCTCGCACCTGGGACAACGACCAAACCAAGTGGATGTGGTCGATCATCCATCAGTACGAGCGCCAGATGGAGGACCTGGTGGCCAAGCATCCCAAGGCCAACGGCGCCAGCGGCGAGACCCTGGCCCAGATCGCCCGGGAGCTGCTGCTGGTGGAGAGCAGCGACTGGCCGTTCCTGATCAGCACCGGCCAGGCGCCAGAGTACGCCAGCGAACGCTTCCGCTCGCATGCGGCGCGCTTCGATCGGCTGGTGGACGAGCTGCTGTCCGGCCGGGACGCCGGTCAGGACGTCAGCGCCTTCCAGGCGCTGGACAACCCCTTCCCGGACGTCGACTACCGCGCCTTCGCCGCCACCTCTAACCCTGGTTAGCCGGCGCTTCCTGGAGGGTGACGGACACCGGCTTTTGGTTAGTACCTGAGTAGACCGCGAGCTGGACCTGGTCGCCTGGCTTCTTGTTGAGGATGGCGTCGCTCAAATCGGCGCTGCTCTGGACGTCCTTGCCGTCGAACTTGACAATGATGTCGCCCTGCTTCAAGCCCGCCTGGGCGGCGGGCGTGTTCGGAATCACCTGAGCAAGGTAGGCGCCATGGTCCACAGCCAGGCGGTAGGCACGGGCGATGCGCGCGTCCACGGTGGCGCTGGAGACTCCCAGAAAGGCCCGGCCGGAGTGGACGATCTTGCCCTCGCTGATGAGCTGCGGGATGACCACCTTGGCGCGATTGACGGGCACCGCGAAGGCAATCCCCTGGGCTACGCCCCCGAGCTCAGGATCGGCGGCGGCCAGCGTCGGCACGCCGACCAGCTTCGCGCCGAGGTCGATCAGCGCGCCGCCACTGTTGCCGGGGTTAATGGGCGCGCTGGTCTGGATCATGTTGGGAATGGTTGTGGCCTGGCCGGTCACCTGGCTGGGCGGCTCAGGGATGGTGCGATCCAGGGCGCTGACAATGCCGCTGGTCACCGTGCGGGTGAAGCCGATGGGATTGCCGATGGCCAGCACAGTCTGGCCAACCTGCAGCTTGGATGAGTCGCCCATCTCCACCACCGGCAGATCGGGCTGGCTGATCTGGATTACCGCTAGGTCGTCGAACGGGTCCAGGCCCAGCAGCTTGCCCTGCACCGTCTGGTTGTTGGCGAGCGTCACCTGATAGGTGGTTGCGCCTTCGGCCACGTGGGCGTTGGTGAGGATGTAGCCCTTGGCGTCAATGATCGTGCCCGATCCAAGCGCCTGGCCGCCTTGGAGCGAGTGTGTGATCTTGACCACTCCTGGACCGACCTGCTGCACCGCGCGGATGCTCTGCTCCTCCGCATTGGTGAGCCCACTCTGGGATGGACTGACGTTGGCCGATGCTGCCGGCTGGGTAGACGCAGACGCGGTGGCGACCGCCGATTGGGCGCTGGCTGGTGCTGCCGATGCGGCGGCGCTGCTGGGGGCCGGCTTGGCCGCGGCGGAGCTCGGTGCAGTCGATGGAGCAGCCGACGTCGCGGCCTGTCCTGCCGAGGACGGGGCAGCGGCCGGAATCCCAGCGCACGCGCTGAGCAGCAGACACAAACAGATCGGAAAGAGGGATCGTGTCGTCATAGCTTCACGATAGATCAATCAGCGCCCGGCGCCCGCTAGCATTGACAGCAATGGCGGGCAGCGATGAATGCTACGTGCGGCTCGACAAGGCGGACTTTCAGTTTTGCGCCGCTCATTTCTGCGTCTTTCCTGGCGACCGCGAACCGCTGCACGGACACAACTACCGGGTGTACGTTGAGCTGAGCGGTCCAACCGACGATCTGGGTTACGTCGCCGAGTTTGGCTGGCTCAAGGGCATCGTCCGCCAACTGTTGGCCACGCTTGACCACCATGTGCTGATCGCCGAGCACTGCCCCGAGCTGCGCGTCACAGCCGCGGACGGCCAGGTCCAGGTGCTCTGGGGTGAAGACTGCTGGTCATTCCCCGAAGGTGATGTGGTCCGATTGCCGGTTAAGAACACGACTGCCGAGTTGCTCGGAGGCTATCTCTGGGAGCAGATCCGCGGTCGATTGCAGTCGCCGGAGCAATGGCGCCGGCTAACTGTCGAAGTGGAGGAGACGCCAGGCCAGCGCGCCGGCATTTCGAGGAGCTTGGAGCAACGATGATCTCAGTTGGAGTGGACACTCAGCGTCTGGCGCAGGCCGCGGGGCAGATCCTGGAGGCCATCGGCGACGACCCATCGCGCGAAGGCTTACGCGAAACGCCTTTACGCATGGCGCGCATGTACGCCGAGCTGTTCGAGGGTCTCCACATGGACCCAGCCGCGACCCTCAGCACCGTTTTTCACGAGAACCACCGCGAGATGGTGATCGTGCGGGACATTCCCTTCTATTCGATGTGCGAGCACCACCTGCTGCCATTCCACGGCGTGGCGCACTTCGGCTATCTGCCCGATGGCCGCGTGGTGGGCTTGAGCAAGATCGCGCGGCTGGTCGATTGCCTGAGCCGCCGGCCCCAGGTGCAGGAGCGGCTGGCCGGGCAGGTCGTGGACACGTTTTGCGAAGTACTGCACCCACTGGGCTGCGGCGTGGTCATTCAGGCCGAGCATCTGTGCATGACCATGCGGGGCGTTAGGAAGCCCGGCAGCAAGATGGTCACCTCAGCGCTGCGCGGCGTCTTTCGCGACTTACCGGAAACACGGGCCGAGTTCCTGGCGAACGTCCGCGCCGACCGAAGCTAGCGCCGCAAGTAATCCGGCAGGCTGTTGGCGGCCAGGTACTGGCCCGTCAGGTGGTCTGAGGCCGCTGAGGCCAGGAATAAGATGGCCCCAACGTTCTCGCCGGCGGTTGGGTTCTGGCCCTTGCTGGCGGCATCCTCTACAGCCGGCATGGGCTGCCACCGCAGCTGGTCCTCCCACATGTCGGTGCGGGCCCACACGCCAACACAATTGACGTTGATGCCGTGGGCCTTCACCTCTTCCGCCAGGCACACGCTGAAGTGCAGAAGCGCCGCTTTAGAGCTGCTGTAGGCGGTGTAGCCGGCGATGGGCACCAGGGCCGCCCCAGACGAAACGTTGATGATCTTGCCCTGCCGCCGCTGGATCATGCTGGGCAGCGCGCGCTGGGCGCACAGCATCGCGCCCCACACGTTCACGCGGTAGGTCTCGGCCCAGGCGTGAGGGTCAACGTCCGCCACCAGCTCCGGCGGACCCAAGATGCCGGCATTGTTGAGCAGGACGTCCACAGGCCCGAGCTGCCGCTCGATCTCCCCGAAGGCGCGGTCGACGTCCTCGGGCTGGCCCACGTCGGCCACCACCGGATAGGCACCTGCAAGGCTTTTGGCGAGGTCTTCCAGCGGCTCGCGCGAGCGTCCCAGCAGCGCCACCTGGGCTCCCTCGCGGCTGAAAGCTTCGGCGCAGGCGCGTCCAACGCCGCGGCCGGCGCCGGTGACCAGGGCGACCTTACCTTGCAGCATTGCCATTGTGATGTGGCAAATAATCCTTCAATTGCTGGAGAAAGAACAGCAGGTTGGCCGGGCGCTCCGCGAGCCGCCGCATGAAGTAGGCGTACCAATCGGACCCAAAGGGCACGTAGGCGCGCATGCCCCAGCCGGTATTGGCCAGCTGACGCTGCAGGTCGGAGCGGACGCCGTACAGCATCTGGAACTCGAATGATCTTGGCTCGGGGTGCCAGCTCTCAACCTCCCGAATGATCCGCAGATCGTGGGTCGCGAGAGCCGGGAAGTGGCCGGCGTCGAGCAGCCGCCGGGCCAGCTTGAGGTAGTTGGCGTCCACGTCGCGCTTGTCGGGAAAGGCGAGAGAGGGCGGCTCAGCGTAAGCGCCTTTACATAATCTGACTCGGCATCCGAGCTCGATGGCCCATTCTACGTCCCGCGCGGTGCGATACAGGTACGCCTGCAGGACGATCCCGCAGTTGGTGAAGCCGCGCTGCCAGACGTGTTCGAAGATGCGCAGCGTGTCCTCCGTGTGGCGCGAGCCCTCCATGTCCAAGCGAACAAACTGGTCGATCTGCTTGGCCTTGTCCAGGATACGGAGCAGGTTCTCCAGCGACAGCAGCTGCGAGATGTCCAGCCCCATCTGCGTCAGCTTGAGCGACACGTTGCAATCCACACCCTCCTCATGAAGCCGCTCGAGGATGCCGACGTAATCGTCCGCGGCCTGAATCGCCTCATCGGGGTTTGTGACAGCCTCGCCGAGATGATCGAGGGTGGCCCGTATGCTGCTGGCATTCAGCTCGCGCACGGCGTCGATGGCGCTGTCCAGGGTCTCGCCCGCCACGAAGCGGCTGGCCAGCTTGCGGCCGAGCTGGTTGTGCGTGAGCCAGTGGGCTAGCGCCTTGCTGTCGGACATGTGGAGCAGCGAGCCGCGCAGCAGCTCGTCGGCGCCGGGCACACGAAACATCTTTCGAAGGTCCGCTCAGATGGTAGCGGCACAACTTTTGCGCATCGGCCCCCAACCTCATGGCGCAGCTAGCTGGCAGGCCCCCGACTCTCAACCGTGGCCTCGGCGCGCGCCCCGCGCAACGCCGGGCGCGGGAACCGCTGCGCGGCCGCCATTTGCCCCGCTGGGTGCTGCCGCTGGTCGGCGCCGCGATTCTCCTACCGCTGCTCGCTGTGCTCGCGCTGTTGGTGCTGGCCAGCCGATCGGCCATCGCCGCCGGCCTGAGCCTGGGACTGCTCGACAACACCATTGGGCAGCTGCCCGAAACGCGGCCCCTGCCGGCGGATTCGGTGGTTTTCGACCGTTCCGCGCGGCTGCTGGCGTACGTCCATCCACCAGGCGAGAGCCGGCTGCCAGTCAGCCTGGACCGCACGTCGCCGTGGATCCAAAAGGCGACGGTCGACGCTGAAGATCGCAACTTTTGGCACGAGGGCGCAGTCGATCCGGTGCGCATCCTGGCCGCCGCGTGGCATGACGTGCGCGGCGGCGGGCCGCTGCAGGGCGCCAGCACCATTACTCAGCAGCTGGCCAAGGTCACCTACTTGAACAGTGCGCCGACGCTTGGCCGCAAGATACGTGAGCTGTTCGTGGCCCGGCATCTGGAAGAGAGCATGTCCAAGCAGCAGATCCTCCAGGAGTACCTCAACGACATCCCCTACGGACATGGCGCGACCGGCATCCAGGCGGCCGCCCAGACCTACTTTGGGGTCGACGCTTCCAAGCTCGACCTCGCCCAATCCGCGCTGCTGGCCGGCCTGCCGGACGCTCCGACCCTGCTCGACCCGCTGGTCCATCCAGATGCTGCCAAGCAGCGCCAGCGGGTGGTGCTGCAGGCCATGGTCCAAGCCGGCGACGTCACCCCTGAGCAGGCCACTGCGGCCATGGCCGAGCCGCTCACCTACGCCAACGGGAACGCCGTCAACATGAACCTCGCCCCGGCTTTTGTCGCCCGCGTCAAAGCCGAGCTGGCGAGCACGATCAAGGTCGATCTGGCCACGGCTGGCCTACGAGTGATGACGACCCTCGATCCCGCGCTGCAGGAGCTGGCCGAGCAGAACGTCGCGAAGCAGGTCCAGGCGCTCAAGGACAACGACGTCACGAACGGAGCCCTGGTCAGCATGGATCCGGCAAAAGGCGAGGTGCTGGCCTACGTGGGTCGGGCTGGCTCCAACGTGCCGGGCGCCGAAATCGACATGGCGGCCGTGCCCCGCCAGCCGGGCTCGACCTTCAAGTTGTTCACCTATTCGACGGCTCTGGCGCAGCACAAGGTCACCATGCTCTCGCCCGTCCTGGATGCGCCTTTCAGCCTGCCCACCGGCGGCGGGCCCAGCGGGATGAGCCCCTACGTCGTGGAGGACTACTCGCGGCTCTACCACGGCATCGTCCCGGTAGCCCAGGCGTTGGGCAACTCGCTCAACGTCCCAGCGGTAAAAGTCGAGATGTATACCGGCATCCCGAACGTCGTGGCTACCGCCCAAGCACTGGGCGTGACGACTCTGGACAAGCCGCCTCAGAGCTACACGGCCAGCCTGACCCTGGGTGCCTATCCGGTGCCGCTGTGGGAGATGGCCCAGGCGGCGGCCGTGCTGGCGAATAGCGGCAAGCTCCAGCCAGCCCGATTCGTGCTGTCGGCCAAGGATGGCGGCGGCCGCGAGCTGCTGCCACAGCAGTCCCAAGCGCCGAAGCAGGTGCTCGATCCCGCTGTGGCATTCATCATGAACCAAATCCTCAGCGACGACTCGAACCGGGTGATGGAGTTTGGCTCCCGCTCGGCGCTCACGCTGCCAGATCACACGGTGTCCGCCAAGACGGGCACCACCAACGATTTCAAGGACAACATGACCATCGGCTGGACACCGAAGCTGGTGACGGCGACGTGGGTGGGCAATGCCGATAACCACGCCATGCGCGGTACGACTGGCCTGACGGGCGCCGCGCCCATCTGGCACGACGTGATGGCCCAGGCGTTGGCCGGCAAGCCCGACGATTGGCCCGGGCCGCCCTCGAACGTGCGCCAGATGAGCTTCGAAGGCAAGCAGGGATGGGTGCTGGAGGGCACCACCCCGAGCTGGATCCCTGAGCTGACCGGCGGTGCCCGCGGGCCGGCCAGCGCCAAGCCCTCGGCATCGGCTTCAGCGTCTGCGCCGGCATCCAGCTCTGCTTCGCCAAGCCCGTCAGCTCCGCCGTCTCCTAGCCCGCCACCAGTGCCCAAACCAGGCGGAGCCGGTCCTAGCCCGAAGCCTTAAGTACCCTCGCCCGCCGCTGTTTGGATGCTACAGATAGCCCAGAGGGTTGACGAACTCGCCGTTGACGCGGACCTCAAAGTGGAGGTGGGGGCCGGTGCTGTTGCCGGTGCTTCCTTCGTAGCCGATGATCTGGCCTTGCTTGACCACGTCGCCTTGGGCGACGGCCAGCTTGGACATGTGGGCGTAGAGCGTGGCAAGTGTCGGGTTATGGGCGATGATCAGGTGCCGGCCATAGCCCCATGATGAGAAGCCGGTGGCGATGACCTGGCCGTCGGCGGCCGCCCGGATGGGTGTCCCAAAGCTGGCTGACAGGTCGATGCCGGTGTGGAAGTGGGGGTAGCGCACGCCCTTATAGGTGATGGGCGGCTCAAACCAGTAGGGGCTCGGGCCGAAGCCCTGTTCCATGGCGCCGTGCAGTGGCCAGGCTAACCCGCCGCTGGCGTACGTTTTGGTGGGGTGCGCCGCCTGCGCCTGGGCAATGATCGCGGCGACGCCCTGCGCCTCGCGCTCCAGTTGCTCCAGCTGAGTCCGCGCCAGCTGCTCTTGCTGCTGCGCCTTCGTCAGGAGATCGCTTTGATTGCTAATCGTGGACGAGAGCTGGTCCTGGGCCGACTTCAGCTGCTGCAGCAGCCGGCGGTTCTCCTGCAGCTCTCCCTGCTTGCGGTCGATCAGGCCCTGGACCTCTGCTTGGCGGGCGCCCAGCCGTTCGTTGGCCTCCTGCGCCTCCACGCGAGCCTGCTCCAGCAGCTGATCGAAGTTCTGGCGCTGGAGATCGAGCGTCTGCTTCTCGGCATCCTGCGCGTCTTGCAGGTCCTGCAGGTTTTGGAGCTGCGCCTGCTGCTCGGCTTGGACCTCCTGCAGCTGCTTCTGCTGCGTGTTCAGCAGCGCCAGCAAATGGTTCTGCTGTTGAGCCACGCTCTGCAGGTTGCCGACCCGCGTGATGAAGTCGCCAAACGAGACGGAGCTGAGCATGAACTCGAGCAGGCTGCGGCGCTGCTCCTTGTAGGTGGCCCGCAGGAAGATGTTCAGCTGTTGCTGGGTCGCCGCCTGATCGCGCTGCAGGCTCTCGATCTGCGCATGCAAATCGGCCAGCCGGCGCTGCGTGTAGGCGATCTGCTGCGCGGTGGCCTCTAGCTGGCCTGTGGTCTGGTCGACCAGCTGCTGGTTGGCGCCGAGATCGGAAATCAGCTTGTTCTGGCGGTCGGTGTTTTCCTTGACGATCGTGTCCAGCTCGGCCTGCGCCGCCGCAAGGTCTTGCTTGAGCTGATCGATCTGTTTGGGGTTGCTGGCTTGCAGCGCCGCCGCGCGGGTCTTCTCGCCGGAGAGCGAAGACGTGGTCTGGCTCAGTCGTGCTTTGGCCGCCGCCAGCGATTGGCTGGAGCGGCCTATCTGGTTCCGGGCTTGGCCGAGCCGCTGCTGCCAGGCGTCCTTCTGGGCGAGGATGGTGTCCAGCTTGGACTGGGGATCTGCCTCTTGGGCCAGCGAGGCTGGGCCCGTGAAGATCGTTGCCAGGCAAAGCACTGCCCCGGCCATGAGAACTCGCGTTCCACCGCGAAGCATCCGGGCGTTATTGTTCTGGAACAACCACCCAGAGTCAACGCGCCGGGACTTTTAGGCGTTATGCGCCACGGACAAACCGGGGCTTAGACGAGGACAGCCTCCTCGTAGCTGCTCTGGCCGAGCTGATCCTCTTCGAAGATGTTGATCTCCTGCATCCAGCGGTGCGTGGTCTCGAACATCTCTCGCGTGTAGGGCTCGAACACAATCCGCTCGCCGGTGTTGAACAGGCGCACGTCGACCATCGACTGGAATTTCTCCGGCAGTTCTTTGAGGTAATAGTGCTTGTACTTCTCAGGCTCGAGGTCGATGTCCCGCTGGGCGCGGCGCAGCGCCCGGAAGTATTTGTCCACATCGCCCAGGTCGGCCTCGGGCGATAGCAGGAAGCCCATCATGAAGGTGGTGTCGAGAACTTTGCGGAAGCCCTGCTGCTCGACGACGTTGAGCTGGATGCCGAACACGTTGCCGGCCGGAACCGAGCGGTCAAGCATCTGCTCCATGCGGGCCGTGGGCCAGCCGACGAAGCGCAGCTTGACGTCGTCCAGCCCAATGATCGGCTGCAGGGCCTGGAGAGCCGAGAAGTGGCTGCCTGAGTGGTAGCCGACGCCGATCTCCACGCCACGCAGGTCCCCCGGCCGTCGAATAGGCGACTCGGCAGGCACGTAGACGCCTGAGGCGCAAATCGAGTATGCATGACCCCACATCAGGCCGTGCTTGCCGGCGGCGGCGTTGTTGATAGCCCAGTGGCAGGCAGTGCTGACCTCGCAGGCGCGGCCTTCCTCGTAGCTCTCGAAGGCGCCGCGCCGCACGTCGGCGGGGACGGAATCGGCTGGCCTGATATCGGCCGCGGGCATGTTGAACTCAGGTTGCTGGCTGAACTCGTACTCCAGGCCCTCATCCTTGAAATAGCCCTTCTCCTCGGCGACCCATTCCTGCAAGCGGCCGTGAGTGTGGATACGGAACTTGGGCATCAGTCTCTCCTTAGTCGGATATACGGTCGTTCTGCTTCAGCCAGCGGGCGAATTCCAGCCGTTCGTGGCTGAGGCTCTCCGGGCGATGAAGTGGCGGGCGTGGCACGGGAACGGGCTGGCCCGCCTGAAGGCGATCCAGGATGAACTGAACGCGCTGCTCTTCCAAACGGTCAATAGCCTCGACGGGTGTCTGAGCCTGGGCGACGCAGCCCGGCAGCTCCGGGTAGCTGGCCTGGCGCAGCCAATCGCCACGCGGGCCCTCGATTGATTCCAGCACCATTACGTACGGCACCGCCAGGTGCTCTTCGGCCGTCATCATGCGTAATTATGGCCGTCCGGTCATGCGTTCGTAGCTGGCGCCCATGACCTCGCTGGGCGGTTTGCCCTGGCGCACGGCGGCGGCCATGGCGGCCTCGCGGGCGGCGATCTCTTCGGCGACATCCAGCACTTCGCCGGCTTGCAGCGCCGGGATGAAGACGACCCCGCTCCAGTCGGCGATCACCAGGTCGCCCGGCTGAACGGAGATGCCGCACACCTCAATCGGCTGCTGAAAGGACTCTTCGATGATTCGCCCGCGAGCGGTCACTGGCACGCCGGCTCGAGCGTAGACGGGAAAGGCCAGATCGCGAGCCTCATCCACGTCACGGCAAGCTCCATCGGCCACCACGCCAGCCACGCCGGCCTGCTTGGCGGCCACGGAGAGGATGCCACCCCACGACCCGGCGTACGTGCGGCCGCCATTGTCGATGACGATCACGTCACCGGGTGAGGCGGCTTCAATGGCCGCCGTTCCTAAATGGCGATGCGACTGCTCGCCCTCGGCTATGGGCTTGAGCTTGACGGTCACCGTGTGGCCCACCAGTCGGGGGCAGGGCCACAGCGGCTGCAAGCCGAGCGCGGCGCCAGCCAGGCCAAGCCGGTCCATGGCATCGGAGACGGCGCACGTGTCCAGCTTGGACAGGCGCTCGACCAGACTATCGCTCAAATGCCCTCCCCTTGCCTCTCTCACCGCGGTGGGAGAGGAATTTAGTTCCAATAGGCGAAGGTCATCCCGCAGCCGGTGGCGGCGGGCGACCGGTAGGTGGGCACGTAATCGATCAGGTTGGGGGTCAGATGCTCGGTGCCGCCGGCCAGCGCCACCCAGTTCAGGATCTCCGACGTGCCGCCGTGCAGCTTCTGGCGTGGAATCGCAGCCAGCTTGTCGGCGTCTTGCTCCAGCAACCCGTCGAGGACGAAGCGGTCGAGCTCCTCGTCGATGACCACGTGACTCAGCCCGCCTGAGCCCATGATGGCCACGCGCTCACCGTTGCCCCACGACTCGATGGCCTTACGCACTGCCTCGCCGAGCGCATAGGCGCGCCGCGGCGTGGGCTGGTTGGGAGGGTAGTAGGTGTTGACCATCACCGGTACGATCGGCACGTCGCAGTCCGGCCACAGCCGGCGGTACAAGAAGCTGAAGGCGTGGCCGATGCCCACCTCTTCGCGCAGGGTGCTGCAGCGGGTGATTTCGAACTCCTGCTCGGTAAGCGATTCAATCAGGTGCCTGGCCAGCTCTGGATGGGCTGGGTACTCCGGCCGCTTGTTCTCCCAATTGGCGGCCTCAACGGCCAGCCAGGCGGGGGCGTTGGGGCCGCGATCCTTGCGTTTCACGGTACAGGTCTCGCCATGGTAGAGGGCCACGGCAGGCATGTTTTCGTCGCCGAACTGCTCGTGCTGGTCGTCGCCGAAGATGACGATGGCATCGAGCGGCGTCTCGCGCAGGATCTTGCCGAGCTGCTTGATGCCGCGCTGGCAGGCGTCGTAACGCTGCTCGAACTTTTCCTGGGTCAGTTCGGTATCAAGATGAGGAGAGATCTGCTCGGCTTTGGCAACCAGCGCCGCGTAGTCGAGGCGCGGGTCGGTCTCGTCCTTCTCACGCATGAGCTGCCAATCTCGCCAGGGAACGCTCAGCTGCGGGCTGTGCGACGTCCCAATGCCCAAAACGACTCGTGCCATGTACTCACACTCCTCAGCTCGTGGGGCTAGTGTACTCGCCTATGATTTGACCCTAGGGACACCAAGGAGGCACACATGTTTCGCATTCGCCTAGCCGGCTTACTGACGCTGGCTGGAGTTCTGGCCGCCTGCGGTGGCGGCGCCGCGCCGGCGCCTTCGGCCGCTGCGCCATCGGCCGCCACGAGCGCCAAGCCGGCAGTCTCAGCTGCCGCCAGCGCGGCGGCGAGCACCAAACCAGCGGCCTCGGCTGCCACCACGGGAGGCGCATCCGCCAGCGCCAAGCCAGCAGCTTCGGGCGCGGCCAAGCCAGCGGCCGGGCCGGCCGCCAAGGTTATCATCGGCGTGCTGGGCAGCAGCTCCGACAGCGGCATCTTCGTGGCCCAGGACAAGGGCTATTTCAAGGAGCAGGGCATCGAGCTGGACACGCAGCGCTTCCAAACGCTGG
>WNFB01004622.1_pt1 | contig 12243 bp, 10 predicted proteins | sample 5400501 | NCBI WGS metagenome assembly WNFB01 (sample SAMN13153341, study PRJNA577476) | soil metagenome | isolation source: 200 cm saprolite under Douglas fir tree site 2 hole 1 | place: USA:California | collected 2015-04-18 | reverse complement strand
TGGCCCTACTCCACTATCGCGCCGTAGCGGCCGAGTACTACCAGAGGCGCAATCAGGAAGAGTCTGCCAACACGGAGTCGCTCCGCTTCGATGAACACGACCATAGATCGGATCGCTTCCTCTGGTTGTCATACACCAACGGCAAAGCTGCCGAAGAATCCTTTGAAGCACTTGCTCGTACCAAGAAAGCTCTGGACAAGCGCAAGTATGCAGAAATTTGCGCCCTCGTCATCGAGTTCAATTCGAAACCTAGTGTCCTAGCCGTTGGCGCATTTCGCCCGGTCTACGATTGCATCGGAAAACGAGTGCAAGACTTGCGACAAATAGCTCAGTACGTCGCGCTGCACATGCTCACGAAAGGTCGCAAGGCAGCCATCGTTCTAACATGGCTTCGTGGCGAAACTGCCCCTGCTAACTTCGCAAAATGCTTCTCAGCTCAACCCAAGGACCATCTTACGTCGCTGTTCATCCAAACTGCTTTCGAACATGTTGAGCACACCTGTATGAGTGCTGACTGGTGGCTGGGTCTTAAGCAGGCACAGCGGCGCCCGCTTCTTGAACGTGTCAGGAGAGCAAACTCGGTTCACTATCGACGCTCATACAGATGCCTCACGTACCGCATATGGTATGATGACTGGGACGTCGAGAGAGTTGATTTTGTGCATTGCTAGCGTCAAGAGATCACGCCCGCCGGCGTCTCCTGCACCCTGACCTGCCCCTGCGATTGAGACGGCGCTTCCGCCGCCGCGGGGATCGCGGTCGCGTGCCTACCGCAGCTTGGGCATCACCTCGCCGGCGAACAGCTCCATGTTGCGGCGCGCGAGCTCGTCGCCGAGCACGCCGAACTGCAGCATCGTGATCAGGATGTTCACCCCGGTCTGGTCGCGCACCCGCTCGATCTTCTCGCGCACCGTCCGCGGGCTGCCCACCACCGCGGTGCCGTTCTCGATCAGCCCGTCGATCGTCTGACCGTGCGCCGAGCCGAGCGCGGTGCGGATCTTCATGGTCGCCCGCATCGACGCGATCGAGGTATAGCCGGGCGGCAGCAGCATCTCCCACGGCATCGGTAGGAAATTGTTGAACAGCGTCTCGATCCCGGCCTTGGCCTCGGCGCGGGCGCGCTCGTCGGTCTCGGCCACGTAGAGCGGGACCGCCCAGCCGAGCTGGTCGCCCGACGCCTCGTAGCCGTGCGCCTGCGCCGCCTCCTTGTACATGTTGAGATAGCGCACCACCGCCGCCTCCGAGCTGAACGTCACCAGGAACGGGTATTTACGCTCCGGGGCGGAGGCCCAGACGATGGTCTCGCGCGAGCCCATCGAGGGGATCCACACCGGCGGATGCGGCGCCTGATAGGGCCGCGGCCACAGGTTCACGTAGCGGAAGCGGTAGTGGTCGCCTTCGAACTCGAACGGGCCCGGCGTGGTCCAGGCCTTGACGATCAGATCGTGGGCCTCGTGGAAGCGCTCGTGCGAGAGCGCGGGATTGACGCCGGTCGAGTGATACTCGGCGCCGATGCCGCGCACGAAGCCGGCGATGATCCGTCCCTTGGAGAGGACGTCGAGCATCGCGAACTCCTCGGCGATGTTGATCGGATTGTTGACCAGCGGCAAAGCGCGGCCGAGGATCGCGATCTTCACGGTCTTTGTGCGCTGAATCAGCGCGCTCGCGATCAGGTTCGGCGCCGGCATCATCCCGTACGCGGTCTGGTGATGCTCGTTGACCGCGATCACGTCGAAGCCGAGCGCTTCGGCATGGACGAGCTGGTCGAGATAGGAGTCGTATTCGGCCGCGCCTTTCTGCGGATCGTAGAAGCTGTTCGGGAGGACGACCCAGGCCGAGCGATGGGCCTTCGCCGCCTTCAGATCGAGCGGCCGGTAGGGCATGAGATGGAAACAGGCGAATTTCATGCGGCCGCCCGCTCGATGAAGGCGAGGACGCTGTCGGCGACGCGCTCGGCCTGCTCGACGTGCGGCCGGTGACCGCACGCCTCGATCATCGTCACCTGCGCGCCGGCTACGCGCTCCCGCCACAGCTCCGCATAGGCGCTGGGCAGGAGCTTGTCCTCTTTGCCCCACAGCACGTGGGTCGGCACCGCGATGCGGTGCAGCCATTTCTCGAGCTCGGGGTTGAACCAGCGCGGCTCCCAGCCAAACTTCACCGCCGCGAGCTGGTTCTGCATCTGCTGCTCGACCACCTCGTCGCTCGGCGGCGGCGCCGCGAGCAGCGCGTCCGCGAACTTTTGGTCGTGGAAGCGGTTGCGCGCGGCCTCCTCCGGCGACCAGATGAAGTTGTCGCCCGGCGGGATGCCCTTGACGCGGATGCCGGCGGGGGCAACGAGCGTCAGGCTGGCGAAGCGGCGGCCGTTTCGGCACGCCGCCTCGGCGGCGATCCAGCCGCCGAGCGAATGGCCGATCACGTGCGCCGGCGCCGAATAGGCGGCGTCGAGCAGGTCGAGGTAGTACATCGCGAGGTCCGGCACGTTGCGCATCCAGGCCGGGTCGTCCGAGGCGCCGAAGCAGGGATGCTCGGGGACCGCGAGCTCGCCCGCCTGCGACAGGCGCTCGAAGAACGGCGACCATGCCGGCCAGCCGCCGGCGCCGTGCAGGAACAGGAGCGGCCGCCCCGTCCCGCCGCGCAGGACGCGGACCGAGACGTTGCGGGTGGCCAAGCGATCCGATCTATGCGGCATGCCCTGCAGCATCCCTGGTCCCGGAGTGGCTTCTGGTGAGATCGGCCCACGACGGCGCCGCATACTCGGTGTGTTCCCCTCCCCCTTGTGGGGAGGGGTTAGGGGTGGGGGTGGGGATCATGGCATTCATGCCGCCTTGTTGACCTGCTCGCGCGCGAAGCCCGCGCTCAAGGCATAGCCGCGCACGATCGCCTTGCGCTCCTCGAACGGCAGCACGTCGTCGATGCTGGTGAAGCCGTCGGGCGCGCGCTCCTCGACCGCGTCGATCACGCCCTCGGGGCCGCCCGTGCGGTTCATGCGCACGATCTGCGCGGTCATCGGCAGGCGCTCCTGCTCGTAGATCGCGAGCGCGTGCAGGGGATGCTCGGCGCTGCGCAGCCGGTCGGCCAGGCAGCGGGCGTCGAGGATCGCCTGCGACGCCCCGTTCGAGCCGACCGGATACATCGGATGCGCGGCGTCGCCGAGTAGCGTGACCCGGCCTTGCGACCAGCGCGGCAGCGGATCGCGGTCGCACATCGGATATTCCCAGAATTCGGGCGTCGCCTCGATCAGCGCCTGTGCGTTGACGTAGGGAATGCGGAAGCGCTCGACGTGCGGCATCAGGTCCTCGAACCGTCCCGGCCGCGACCAGTCCTCCTTGTTCGGCGGCGGGGTCGCGCTGTCGCCGATCTTGGCGACCACCGCCCAGTTGGTCAGGCGCCGGTCCGCCCGCGCCGCCTCGGCGATCGGGTAGACCACGAGCTTGGCGGCCATGCCGCCGGCGATGACCATCGAGCGGCCGGTGAGGAAGGCCGGCCATTCGACCGCGCCGCGCCACAGCATGGCGCCGTTCCAGCGCGCCGGCCCCTCGTTCGGATAGAGCGTGTCGCGCACCAGCGAATGAATGCCGTCGGCGCCGATGAGCACGTCGCCGCGCGCGCTCGCGCGGTGGGCGCCGTGGCGATCGAAGAAATAGCCGGTGACGCCGGCCTCGTCCTGGCTGAATGCCCCCAGCCGATGCCCGGTATGGATGCGCGTCTCGCCGAGCCGGGCGCGCACCGCCTGATGGATCACCGCCTGCAGCCGGCCGCGGTGGATGGAGAACTGCGGCACCTCGTAGCCGGCGTCGAGGCCGCGCAGCTCGCGCCAGATCTCCTGCCCGAAGCGGTTGGTGTAGAACAGCTCGTAGGTGCGGATGCCGACCGCGTCGAGCCGCTCGAGCAGCCCGAGCTCGGCGAGCTCCTTGATCGCATGCGGCAGCGTATTGATGCCGACGCCGAGCTCGCGGATGGTCTCGGACTGCTCGTAGATCTCGCAGTCGATCCCGCGCGCATGCAGCATGAGCGCCGCGGTCAGACCGCCGATGCCGCCGCCGACAATGATAACCTTCATCGCGCAACCCGCAACACAACAAACGCGTCCGGGGATGAATAATGGTGCGCCGGGCCATGCCGGCGCAACGGCTTTCGCACAACGTCGTTGACGCGGCGGGGCCGGCCTGGCGGGCGGCCGGTGGCGGTGCGCTATCTATCGACAGCTGCTACAGAAATCGCCGGCGTCGTAGGGTGGGCAAAGGCGCACGCCGGATACGCGAAGGACTAAACCGCAAGCTCGGTCGCGTGCGCCGTGCCCACGCGGAAATGGCAGTGGGGAAACGAGGCCGCGTGGGCACGGCGCTCTACCGTTTGCTTGGCGAGAGCGCGAATATTGCCCGCGCCTTTGCCCACCCTACGGCGAGATCCCGCTCAATCGTGGGAGCTGAACCGTCCGTGCCGCGCGTCCGCCATCAGCCGGCCGAACTCGGCCCGGTCGAGGTGGATGAGCGTCGTGTGATCGCCGCCTTCGAGATAGACGTCGGGCTCTTCCCCGATGCTGTCGTCGACGATGACGTCGAGGTCGTAGCACTCGCCGACCGGCGGCACTGCGCCGAGCGCGCAGTCCGGAAACAGCGGCTTGATCTCCCGTTCGGCGGCCATCTCGACGTCGTCGCCGATCTGCCGCCTCAGCTCGAGGAGCCGGATGTGGTGCGAGGCCGGCAGCACCGCCAGCATGTAGCCGCCGTTGCGGCGCAGCACGACGGCCTTGGCGAGGCGATTGCCGGGGACGTGGCAGGCCTGCGCGGTGCGGGTCGCCGACATCGTGGGGTCGTGGGTCATCACCTCGTAGGTGACGTTGCGGTCGAGATGCTTCTGGAGCGTCGGGGCGATGGTCATGGCGGGCCTCCATGCGACGCGGTCGCTCGCACGCGAGAGGGCCCTGCTGCGGGCCGTCGTCTGGCGAGCGCGGCCGCGGGATGTGAGACTAGATTAGGCCTGATTCCGGCGGACCTCAATCACCCGAATCGACCGCGCAAGGGTGCTCGTCCCGCTGCGTTGCGCGCGCTTGGAGTGACGGCCACGGTGCGCCTGCGGGTGCTGCCGGACATCCCGCTGATCGGCGATGTTGTCCCGGGCTACGCGGTTACCGGCTGGCTCGGCGTCGGCGTTCCCAAGGGCACCCCGGCCGAGATCGTCGAGCGGCTCAACCGGGAGGTCAACGCGGCGCTCGTCGATCCGGCGGTGAAGGCGCGGATGGCTGATCTTGGCAGCGATCCGCTCCCCGGCTCCGTCGCTGACTTTACCAAGCTCATCGCCGAGGAAACCGAGAAGTGGGCCAAGGTGGTCAAGTTCGCCGGCCTCAAGGCGGAGTAGGCCGATCCATCGATTGAACCGGTTTGCCAGCCAGCGCGACTAATGAATTGGTCGGAACTGGGGCGAGCACATGTATTGGCGTGGGAATCAGCTTGGGCCGAGCACCTCGCGCTATGAGGATTATCGCTTGGCCGCGGCGGTCGGAATCATCCTTGCAGCGTACGCAGGCTTTGCTTTCGGTCTCTTTTGGTTGATGCAGCCGAGCGTCGCCACGAATTACGGATTGGCCGGATATCGGCCGCCACCCAAGACAGTCGTGCACTCTGCAGATTCGCCGTGGGTACCTCCCTCCACATCAGAAGCGCTTCCGATACTTGCAAGAGCCGAACCAGCACCCGAGATCGCAAAGAGCAGCGTCGCCGAGGAGCCGAAGAAAGAGACAAAGAAGCAAGAGGCACGGACAATTCCTCGACCGGCGCGCCCCGTGAGGGAGCAACCAAATCCGTTCTGGGGTTATGCTTCATCCCGGTCATTCGGTTCTCGCCCCTGGTTCTGATCTGCAAGCAGTCGCCGACGCGCTGAGCGCCCGCGGAGTGCCAACGGCGCGCGGCCGTGCTTAATCGCGCCCCGCCGCCAGGCTCGACAGCGTTGCATCGGCATCGGCCAACGCCTGCCACGTCAGCGCAGTCGCGAGCCTCAGCGCCTGATCGAGCTCGTCCGGGTGCACTTTGTCGCGGGTGTCGGCGGCGGTCAGCAGGAGACGGAGATTGCTGTCGGGCGCGTTGAATCCGGCGATCAGCCGGACGGCGGGAATGCCGTGCGCCGCAAAATTGGCGTGGTCGGAATTGGCCATGAGCGGCAAGTGCGTCACGATCGGTAGACCGGCGAGCGCGGCGGTGTCCTTGACCCAGGCATCGAGACGTTCGAAGCCGGACGTGAGCGCGGTCAACCCGGATGCGCCACCGACGCAGTCGAGATTGACGTTGACGACCATCGACCGCCGCGCCGCCTCGTCCATTCGTTCGAGCCAGATGCGCGATCCGATGAGGCCCCATTCCTCGGCGCTGAACAGGCATATTCGCAAGCCGCGCGGACATCCGGATACGTGCGGCGCGAGCAGGCGTGCAAGCCCGAGCGCTACCGCGACGCCGGTGGCGTTATCCATCGCGCTTTCGCCATGCGGATGGCCGTCGATATGCGCGCTGACCACGACCCAATCCAGGCCTCGGCCCGGCAGGTCGGCAATCAGCATGCGCGTCTGCGCGGGATGATCATCGCCGTCGATGACCATGCGGGCGGTCGGGAGCGTGCCGTCCGGCGAACGGCGGAACACCTCCGCCGCTTCGACACCGATGCCGAGCGCCGGGATGCCGGCGCCGCCGTTGCGTCCACTCGACCCCGATACGGCGCCGACGCCGGGTTCCGGATGCGCGATCAGCAACCCGACCGCGCCCATCTGCTGCGCCAACGTGAGCTTGACGCGGCGGTGCACGTGCCCGATCGCGAACGGATATTCGTGGCGGACCATGACGATCCGGCCGCGGACGCGGTTCGCCTGCCGCTCGAAATCCTCACGTCGGCCCAAGCCGAGATCGAGGACTTCGGCCGCTACGCCCGCCGCCGATGCCGTGCCCAGAAGTGGCGTGCATTGGAACGAAACGCCCGTCATCTCGCTGGTCAATTGCGCCGTCCGGCACCGCCAACCCGGATATTCCACGGGATCGTCGCGAACCTTTGCGCCCGGCACGGCCGCGAGCCGCTGCCGGGCGAAGGCCAGCGCCGCATCTTCGCTCGCCGAGCCGGCGAGGCGGCCGCCCAGATCGCACAGCGACTGGAAGTCCCTCCACATCAGCGGGTCGCTGGGAGTTACCGGTGGCGAGAGCAGACGCCCCGTCGATGCGGCGTCCGTCACGGGACGCTGATCCCGACCGACTTGACGATATCGGCCCAGCGCGCCGTGTCGCTCTCGATCAGGACTCGGAACTGCGCGGGTGAGGCATGGGACGCCGTGACGCCCAGCGGCGCGAGGCGCGTCGCGAACTCGTGCGAGTCGAGAATGGCTTTGAGGTCCCCCGTCAGGCGTGCGGCGATCTCCGACGGTAGGCCGGCCGGAGCGAGCATGCCCCACCAATGCTCGACGACGAGATCGATGCCGCCTTCCCTGAACGTCGGAATACTCGTCCGCGTCGCCAGCCGCGTCTCGCTTGCGATCGCGAGCGCGCGAACGCGGTCGAGAACCGAGCTCGCCGTCGCGAGCGTGGTGAAGCCCGACTGCACGTGACCGGCGACCAGATCGTTCATGGCGGGGCCGGCGCCGCGAAACGGCACATGCACGAGCTTGATGCCGGTTCTGGCCTGAAAAAGCTCCGCGGTGAGGTGGGTGGCGCTGCCGATTCCGCCCGAGGCGATGGTGATTTTTTCCGGGTCGGCTTTCGCGAGCGCGATGAAGTCCCGAACTGTCTCGGCCTTCACCGCCGGATTGACGAAAAAAAACATCGAAGCGGTGCCGATCAGACCGATCGGCGTGAAGTCGCGGACCGGATCGTAATGCACGCCCTTCTGGATCGCCGGAATGATGGTGTGCGGCATGTCGGCGAGCAGCAGGGTGTAGCCGTCCGGCGCGGATTTGACGGCGATCTCGATGCCGAGGCGGCTGCCGGCGCCGGCACGGTTGTCGATGACGATTTGCTGGCCGAGCGATTTCGACAACCGCTCGCCGAGAAGGCGGGCGAGCACATCCGAGCTGCCGCCGGCCGCGTACGGCACGATGAGGGTGATGGGATGATCGGGATAGGGCTCCGCCGCCAGCGCGGAGCCGGCGAGGGCAATGAGGGCGGCGAGAGCAAGCTTTGCCGGCATTCCAATTCCTTTTGTGCGCAGGACGGTAACGGCTTTTTTCATGAGCTCAAGGCGGCCAGCGTGCCGGTGACGCTACGCGAAGCGCGCGCCGCCAGCGGCCACGCAGCCGCGCCGCCGATGAGCGACATGAGCTCGCGGCGGTTCAAGAGATCGAATTGCATTTGGTCCCTACCAGCAAGATGGCGCCGCAGGATACCGAATTGGCAATGGTCGGTCAGTGGATTTCCCGATCCACTTTGCCGGCAGGAACAGTGCTCTCTCGATCTGCTTGGTCGCGAGCTCGATGCTGCCACGGCGCTCCGCTGCCTCCATCACGAGCTCGATCACCGGCGGCCCGGCGTCAGCGTACCCGAAAGACGAGCTTGCCCCTGAAATGGCGCGACTCGCTCAGCCGATGCGCATCGGCGGCCTCGGATAGCCGATAGAGCTTGACCTCGGGCGGGCGTACGGCTCCGGCCTGAAACAGCTGGGCGATGCGCTCGAGATGCAAGCGGGCGCGTCCGACTGGAGGCCGCAGCGCCGTCACGTCCTTGCGATCGGGCGTCGGCGCCTGCGCGCCGGAAGCGATGAAGGCCGCGCGGCCGCCCGGCTTGAGCACCGCGAACGACTTTTGCGCCACGTCGCCGCCGACGGTATCGAAGACGGCGTCGCAACCGCTCACGACCCGGGTGAAATCCCTGGCCTGGTAGTCGATGATCTCGTCGGCGCCGAGGCCGCGCACATAGTCGTGGTTCGCGGCGCTCGCCGTCGTGATCACGCGGGCGCCGATATGCTTTGCGAGCTGAATGGCGAAGCCGGCGACCCCGCCCGCTCCGCCGTGGATCAGGATCGTCTCGCCGGGCTTGAGCTTCAACGTGTCCTCGATCGCGCTCATGGCGGTGAGGCCGGTGAGCGCCAGGGCGGCGGCGTCGACATGCGACAGCCCGTCCGGCTTCTTGGCGACGATCGCAGCCTTGACCGCGATCTTCTCGGCGTAGGCGCCTTCCTGGCCGGCCTCGCAGACGCCGAAGACCGCATCGCCGACCTCGAGATCCGCGACGCCTTCGCCGACGGCGCTGACGACGCCGGAAAAATCCCGTCCCAGCGCAAACGGAAACTTCGATTGCTTGTACTGGCCGACGCGCACCTTCCAGTCGGCGCCGTTGACGCTGGCGGCATGCACGTCGATGACCACCTCTCCCGGCGCGGCGACGGGATCCGGCAAATCACCGTATTTCAGGACTTCCGGCCCGCCATATCGTTCAATGAAAGCAGCCTTCATCGCCTCGTCCTGCCTGTGCGATCGATTGTCGGATGGATGCTCGCCGGATGGTACACAGACGCTGCCGTTCGGGCAAAGGCGGCCCGAGAGCACGTCTGCCATTGGCATTGTGTCACGAGTATCGCCGGTCCACACGGCGATGCGCAACTGTACGAGAGATGAAGGAGGGCCCTTCGAGGTCGGCAATCAGGTGTTGATCTCAAGCCACCGCAAGCTGCAGTCGTCAAAAAAACGATGGTGGTGAACGTTGCGGAAAAGTCGGAACAAGATTTCGGCAGGCACGATTGAGAGAGGCGAGCGCAAGCGAACCGCTGATGACGTGTCGAAAGCGGATTAGGCGATGCCAAAACCGGGGGGTTGCCATTCCTCCGGGATCAGTTTGGGGGATGTCCTGAGACTGCCCAAGCGGCATCCGGCATGGAGGCGGCGCGAAGCTCAATCTGGCTCTTTGTACGGAACGTGAGAACCTGGCCGGCGATGCCAAGGGAAAAGGCACAAGCGGCTCCAACCGCGAGGCCGAACGTACCGATGCGCCGGAGAGGGGCGGACTGCCCCGTAGTAGTGCTGAAGCGGGGTAATGCCCGTGGAGCGAAGGGGGTGGGTCATCGCCGTTGAGCTTGGGCCAACCGGGTCATACCGGGAGGAGCCCCACGGTTCAGCGGAAGGCGGCAGCCTTCGTGCGATGACACGAGCCGGATGATGCGAGAGTATCACGTCCGGATCTGTGAGAGGCTCGGGGTGAAATTCCCCGGGCCTACTCGGCCTTCTCGGACGAGCTGATCAGAATCGAGCAAGTCCGGTCATCGGGGTCGAGCGGACATGCCGACCGCGCGCTTGAACCGACGTGAATGATCCGAAGTGGCCCTCACCCGCGTTCGATCCAGATCAGTACCGTCTGATTATGCAGGCGCAAGTCTTGCGGTCGGCTCAACGCTCGGGCGGCGTGTTGGCCTTGTCGCCAAGGCGCGCGGGCGCGTTCATCTTCTCCAGATAGAGCAAGAAGGCGCTGTGGTCCCAGCGCTCGTGGCCCTGGTCGTAGAGCGTCTTGAACACGTCGCGCACCGCCTTGACGATCGGCAGCTGCGGCAGGCCGATCTGCTCGGCCGTGGCCAGTACCGTGTCGAGGTCCTTGACGAAGTTACGGATTGGCGCGCCCGGGCGGAAGTCGCGGTTGATCATGCGCCGGCCGTGCTCCTGAAGCACACGGCTATCGGCATGGCCGCCAGCCAGCGCCACCGGGATCTGGGCGGGGTCGGCGCCGCCGGCACCCGCGAATAGGAGGCCTTGCGCCACGCTGGCAATGTTGCAGGCGACCATGATCTGGTTCGCGAGCTTGGCGATCTGGCCGCTGCCAGCGGGGCCGATGTAGCTCGCCCGGCCCATCGGCTTCCACACCCCGTCGCGCTCGGTGCGGTCGAAATCGGTCTGCTCACCGCCCGCCATGATCGCTAGCGAGCCCTCCGCGGCGCCGAAGCTGCCGCCCGAAACCGGGGCGTCGAGATGGCCGACCCCGCGCTCCTTGAGCCACGCGGCGTGCTCCTGGGCCATCTTCGGCGGGATCGAGGCCATGTCGATGAACACGGCACCGCGCTTCATCGCATCCGCCGCCCCGCTGTCGAAGAACACCTCGCGCACGACTGGCCCGCTGTCGAGGATGGAGAGGATGTAGTCGGCGCCCTTAACGCAGTCGACCGGGCCGCCGGCGACCCGGGCGCCCTGCACGGCGAGCGGGTCGGTCTTGGAGCGGGTGCGGTTCCAGACCGCGGCCGTGAAGCCGGCCTTGATTTGGCAGCCATCGGCGCGCCCATGATGCCAGTGCCGAGAAAGGCGATGTGGTGAGTCATAGGAGGGTCCCCCCTTGGCTGAACGGCACGTGGTTGACGCCCCACGGCTCGGCGATGGCGATGTTGCGCTCGGCCAGGCGTTGGCCGACGGGCGCCTCGACATGAGGCCGCCCTTGGGCAACGCTTCGATGCTTGCCGCGAATGCATCAAGAATGCTCCCGCACCAAGTTCGTAAAGCCAGATGCCTCCTTGCTGCAAGCACCGTCTATTTTGGGTCTACTTTAGAGCAGGGGCGGTTTCCGCAGCATTGGACGCAACGTTTGATTTCCTTTGATTGTTTTCAAAGGTCCACCGATGAAAAGCTCTCATCAATTTGAAAATCATTCATTTAATCAATGAGTTGTCTGAATCGACGCTTTGAGGCGGCTTTTGATTTCCTTTGATTAAATTCAAACGCGGACCTGGAGAATGGGTCGCGGCGCATTTTTGAGCGTCGGCGTCTTGATGCAGCGAATGTCAAGTCGCCCTGGGCGGGACCTGAGGCCACCTCAGGACACCGGGCCACCAAAGCGCTAGGGGGCCACAATCCCCCGGGCCACCTAAGCGACGGGACCGCGATCCTTCCGACTCGGCAGGCGACCCGCCGCACATGCAATAGTCGCACTGTCGGCCTTGAACAGGGGCGAAGATGGCGCTTTCGGCTTGGATCGGGCAGATTTCCCGGCGGGATCGTTCTTAATCGGTCGAAAAATGCCCCAAGGTCTGGTCTCAAAATTATTCCTGCTCGGAATACAACCACCGGAACCTCTCTCTCCAATACGCGTGGTTGTCGCACAGTTTCCCGCTGGCAAAACAAAACAAACCATACGCCTCTAGCATGTCGCCAGCGGCAAGATATTCGTCCGCCTCTTGCACTGCTCTTTGTGCTTCTTGGGCTGCGATCCCTCGGTCGGTGGTGCAACCTTGAGCGAGTGCGGACTTCGCCATCTCGGCTGTTTGCTTAAGCGCTTTCGTGAGCTTGTCTCGTGTCAGCATCTCATT
>WNFB01004619.1_pt1 | contig 12245 bp, 9 predicted proteins | sample 5400501 | NCBI WGS metagenome assembly WNFB01 (sample SAMN13153341, study PRJNA577476) | soil metagenome | isolation source: 200 cm saprolite under Douglas fir tree site 2 hole 1 | place: USA:California | collected 2015-04-18 | reverse complement strand
TCGGCAGCGTGGCGTCAATCTTGAAGGCGCTGGTCTTCTGGCTCTCGCCGTTGCCTGCGCTGTCGGTACTGAAGAAGTAGACAGTGTGGCTGCCATCAGTGCTCACGCTGAACGGCGCCGAGTACGTTGAGCACGCCGCCGTGTTCGAGGAGCTGCAGGCGCTGTTGTCCACGGCGTAATAGGTCGTCGCGACACCGGCCGTGGCGTCCGTGGCGCTGAGCGTGACTGAGACTGAGGTCGTGTACCAGCTGTTATTGCCGACGGTGCCGCTGAGGCTGACGCTTGTCGTCGGCGCCGTGGCGTCCACTTTGACCGTTTGCGTCTTCTGGCTCTCCGCGTTGCCCGCGTTGTCCTTGCTGAAGAAGTACACCGTGTGGTTGCCGTCGGCGCTCACGCTGAATGGCGCGGAGTAGGTTGTGCACCCAGAGGTGTTGCCGGAGGTGCACGTACTGCTGCTGCCGTCCACCTGGTAGTAGGTAGTGGCGATGCCGGAGGTGGCATCGGTTCCACTCAGTGTCACCGTCACAGAGCTGGTGTACCAGCTGTTGGTGCCGGCCGTGCCGCTCAGGCTGGCCGTGGTGGCTGGGGCGGTGCTGTCCAGCTTGAATTCGCCCAGGTTGACGGGAGTTTCCTTGTTCCCGGCGCTGTCGGTGCTGTAGGCGTACAGGTCATCGTCGCCCACCGGGATGCCGAAGGCGGCGCTGTAGGTGGTCCAGCCGCCGCCGCTGTTCGAGGGCGCCGCTGAGCCGTGGCTCACGAACTGGTAGGCCTTGCTGGCCAGGCCCGACGTGGCGTCGCTCGACGACAGCGTGATCGACGGCGTAGCCGTGTACCAGCTGTTCGTGCCGGTGGTGCCGCCAGACACCGATTTGGTGGTCGGGCCAGGGGCTGTGGCGTCGATCTTGAAAGCCGTTGACTTCTGACTCTCGGCGTTGCCGGCGGTGTCTTTGCTGAAGAAGTAGATGGTGTGGTTGCCGTCGGCGCTGACGCTTACCGCGCTGGAATAAGTCGAGCAGGAAGCAAGGCTGGCCGCGCTGCAAGCGCTGTTGTCAACCGCGTAGTACGTGGTGGCCACGCCCGAGGTGGCGTCGCTGCCGGTGAGCGTCACCGCGACGGCCGTGGTGTACCAGCTGTTGCTGCCCAGCGTGCCGCTCAGGCTCGAGCTGGTGCTCGGCGCGGTGCCGTCAATCTTTACAGCCTGGCTCTTCTGGGTCTCGGCGTTGCCCGCGCTGTCCTTGCTGAAGAAGTAGACGGTGTGGTTCGCGTCGCCAGTCACGTTAAAGGCCGCCGAGTAGGTGCTGCAGGCGGCCAGGTTGGCCGAGCTGCAGGCGTTGTTATCGATGGCGTAGTAGGTCGTCGCGACGCCCGAGCTGGCGTCCGTGCCGTTGAGCGTGACGCTCACCGTGCCGGTGTACCAGCCGTTGCTGCCCGCCGTGCCGCTCAGGGTAGCCGTGGTGCTGGGCGCCGTCGCGTCAATCTTGAAGGCGCTGGTCTTCTGGCTCTCGCCGTTGCCCGCGTTGTCCTTGCTGAAGAAGTAGACCGTGTGGTTGCCGTCGGCGCTCACGCTGAATGGCACCGAGTAGGTGCTGCACGCCGCCAGGTTGGAAGAGCTGCAGGCGCTGTTGTCGACCGCGTAGTAGGTGGTGGCCAGGCCGGAAGTAGCGTCCGAGCCACTCAGCGTCACGCTCACCGCGCCGGTGTACCAGCCGTTGCTGCCGCTGGTGCCGCTCAGGCTGGCGCTCGTGCTCGGTGCGGTGGCGTCGATCTTGAAGGCACTGGTCTCCTGGCTCTCGGCGTTGCCCGCGTTGTCCTTGCTGAAGAAGTAGACCGTGTGGCTGCCGTCGGCGCTGACGTTGAACGGCGCCGAGTAGGTGCTGCAAGCGGCGGTGTTCGATGAGGAGCAGGCGCTGTTGTCCACCGCGTAGTAGGTGGTGGCTACGCCTGATGTGGCGTCGCTGCCGGTGAGGGTCACGCTGACGGCGCTGGTGTACCAGCTGTTGGTTCCGCTGGTGCCGCTCAGGCCGGCGCTGGTGCTGGGAGCCACGCGGTCCGAATAGGCGGTCTGGGTGTTGCTGTTCAGGCTGGTGAAGGTGCTGACTTGCGCCTGGATGATGTAGTCGTACTGGCCGTCGGTAGAGGGCGTATCGTTGTACGTCAAAACCCCCGCCGCGGCGCTGCCGATTTGGGTGTAGGAGCCCGTCGCCGCGGGCCGCCGGAACACCAGGTACGAAATCGGGTCGGGGCTGATGGTCAGCGAAGCATTCCAGGACAGATGGACCACGCCATTAGGTTGGCTGGTGGCCGCGTTCTGGCCCGGCGGCAGGACGTACAGGGCGCCTACCAGGTTCGAGGGATTGCTGGCCAGCGCCTGGAAGGTGGCCGCCGTGGCGCCGATGCTGCGGCCGCTGGCGATGGACAGCGCGAAAACGACGGCGGCGGGCACGATGCCCGCGCCGGCCAGGCTGCCCAGCAGCTTCCGCGAGCCGAAGCGCGGACGCTTCGGCTGGAGGGAGACGGGGCAGATCTTGAACATCGGGCGGCTCCTAGCTCTCGTCGCCCGATGCCCTGCTGACGAGCAGTCGAACGACCATCAGGACGCCTATGAGACCCAATGACACGTTGCGCACCATGGGGTTGGCGATGGCCACGAACAGCCGGCCGACGAAAGGCACGGCGTAGACCACTTTGCCTACGGCCTGCTCTTGGCCAACCGTCCAGATGTCGGCGGTGGGATTGGCGTCGCCCTTGGTGGTGACCACCCAGGCGCCGCTGTCGAGCGATTTCTCAGCCTTGACCACACGGTGGGTTACGGGCATTCCCGGGTTCTGGGGAACGGAGAAGGTGATGACGTCGCCCGCCGTCAGGCTCTCGAACCTGACCGGCTGAACGACCACGATGGAGCCAACGTGGATGTTGGGCTCCATGCTGCCGGTGAAGACGATGAAGGGGTGCCAACCAACGAATACCGGGCCCAGGACCGCCGCGGCCACCGTCAGCAGCAAGATGCTGAAGCCGGCGGTAAGGGCCTGGCCGGCGAGGCTCAGCCGGCGGAGCTTGCCGCCGGCTGGTTCGCTGGCCGAGGCGGCGGGGAGAATCTCCCCGCCGGCGGCCACCAGTGAAATCGGAGCGTTCACGCTACCTCTTCCCGTCCGGCCTTACTGGCCGTTCGTGGTGCTGGTTGCAGCGCGCTGGTCGAGCGTCCAGTTGATGGGGAAGCTGGCCGAGCAGTTCTGCAGCGTGTTGTCCACCGCTGTGCTGGTGGAGTTGAACGTCAGGGTGACGGTGTAGGTCTTCGTGGCGCCGGCGGTCAGGGCGCGGGCGCTGAAGCTTGGCGGCGCGGCCAGGGTGCCGGTCACGTCGTTAGCCGGCACGCCATCAGACACCGCCACGGCCATCTTGCTCTTGAAGGTGGCAGCATCGGCGCACGCCGGGGCGCTGCCGCTGGTGTTGCCCGTGGTTACAGAGCCCACTCCGAGGGTCAGCAGACCGTCTACGTTGCCGGCGTTGGTGATGGCCGCGGTATTGGCGCTGGAGTCACCAGGCACCTTGGGAGTGGCGTTGAAGATAGTGGCGCAGGTGCCCGTCAGGACGCCCGAAGTAGCGCCCGCGGTGCAATCGGTGCCGCTGACCGCCGTGCCCGCCACGTTGGTCATCCGCAGGAAACCGGCGTTGAACGCGTTGGAGTTGTTGTTGGATGTTGCCTGGAAGCCGGCCAGGGTACCGGAGCCAGCTACCGCGCTGGCCGCCAGGATGAGGCCTCCGGCGCCGAGCAGCATGCCCTGGCCGGAGAGGAGCTTGAGTATTTTCACGAACTTTTAAGACCTCCGATTTTTTTCCGCGGCCCCGCCGCTTTTTCCTTCTGTAACCAGCCTAGGGAGAGCAGCCGCACATGTCCGTCACGGCGGCGTCACAAAAGCGCACGAAGGAGGCGTCAGGCGTACAATCGCGCACAAGCCAGCAGTCGCTGGCCTTTTCAGCTCAGCAGCTGGGCGATCTTGCGGGCCAAATCGGCCGGGTTGAAGGGCTTCACCAGGTAAGCGCGGGCGCCGGCCGACAGCCCCTCCTCGATCTCCGCGGCCTGCCCTTTGGCCGACAGTAGGACCACCGGCAAGGCGGCAGTGGCCGGATCGGCCAGCAGCTCTCGGCAGACCTCTAGTCCACTGAGGCCGGGCATCATTACGTCCAGCACCGCCACGTCGGGCCGCTGGCCGCGGATCAGCTCGAGGGCGTGGTCGCCAGTGCTGGCTTCAATGACCTCGTAGCCGCGACGGCGCAGCGTGAACGCCACCAGCCGCCGGATGTCAGCTTCGTCGTCGGCGACCAGCACCCGCTGCACCATGCAGCCGAGTGTGCCATGCCGCGCCTGGCCGGCGGCTCAGTTTTCGAACGTAGGCGCGGGCTCGCCCACGTCCTCGCGGACGAGGCGTGGGAGCATAGCGTCTGCCAGGCAGCGGCGAGCTTCGGGCGACATCTCTAGCAGCGGTTCCAGGCCCCCGGCGTGCTCGGCAAGCGCGTTACCATGGACCTGGCACAACCACAGCTCACCGAAGTTCAACTGGGCAATGCCGTCGCAGTACTCGCACACGGACCATGTCATAGGACCTGGGTCTAGCATGGGGCGGGCCACCGTCCCCTACACCGGCTGAGGTCCGCGCACCCAGACCTCATCGTCGACCTCGTAGCCCTTGATTTGCGAGATGTCGATGGGGTTGCCCTCAGGATCGTGGGTGCGGAACTCGGCCATGGGCCGGGTTGCCGGCCGCCGGCTGGTCTGCGGCCCAAGCAGGCGATTCAGCATGTCATCCAGGCTCTCAACGAGGAACCCGAAATGGTTCACCCCTGGCTTCAGGTTCGTGCCGGGCGGCTCAACGCCATCGGCTACAGCGCGGGCGGGATCGCGCAGGATGGCCAGCGCCGTGGAACCATCGCCCACAAATCGAACGGGACTGGATGTGCCGTGGTTCTTCTTGCCGCTGCTAGTCTCGCGGAAGCCGAATACGCTGCAAAAGAAGTCGGCCACCTCCTGGTTCTTGGGCACCATCATGGCGATGTGACGGATCTGGGGCATCTGGCGCTCTTCGCCGCTGACGCCGAAGCTCCGCAGTGAGAGGCTGATGGGGATGTCATTAGGGTCGTAGATACGGAAGTCACCGTGGTGGAGATCGCCCTTTTCCTGGCGAATCTCGGCCCGCGGAGCGAACTCCTCCAGCCGCGACTCGATCTCACGAATGTCGTCGATCTCGATGCCGAAGCGATTCAGGCCTGGCCTGTCATCCTCCTCATCCAAACCGGGACGCCGCTTGAGGAAGGTCAGGTTGTAAAAGCCGTCGGTCAGCGAGACATCGCCTTCGACCGATCGGCCGAGCTCGCGTAAGCCGTAGTAGGTGGTGTAATACTCGGCCAGCTTGGCGGGGTCGTCGGCAATGCCGGCGATGTAGCGGATGCGGTAGTCCATACGGCCATACTAGGCCAGCTCTAGGAGGCTCGCAACCCCTGGCGGCGGACCACACGATAGGCGGCAATGGCCAGCGTGATGCTCAACGCCGACACGATGGCCCCGAAGGCGCTGACCTGATTGACGTTGCCGTTGGTCCACAGGTCGAGCATCTTGGTGGCAATGACCGGCGACTGGGCTGTGTACAGCAGGGCCGCCGCCGACAGCTCGCGCAGGCTGATCAGGAACACGAACACCCAGGCGGCGAACAGGGCCGGGATGAGCAGCGGGATCACGATCTTGCGGAACACCTGTGCCCAGCGGGCGCCGCTCATTTGGCCGCTCTCCTCCAGCTCGGGCGCGATCTGGAGCAAGCCCGGGTGCGCATAGCGCAGGCCATACGGCAGGAAGGCGGTGACGTAGGCGATGACGAGGATCCAGATGGTGCCGTAGACCGGGACGGGCGAACGCACGTACAGGATCAGCACCGCCAGGCCTAGCACGACGCCCGAGAAGACCAGCGGCAGCGAGGTCAGCTGATCGAGCAGTCCCCGCATCGGCGTCTGGCCGCGGACCATGCACCAGGCGACGACGGCGGCAATGATCACGACCGCCGTGGCGCTGACGCTGGCAATCAGCAAGCTGTTGATCAGGCTTTGCATGATGGCTGGGCTGCCGAGCACCAGCGTGTAATTGCCTGTGGTCAACTGCATCGAGCCCAGCGAACGCAGGAAGGACGCCGCCACGAGCTCGATGACCGGCAGGAATTGGATGATCACTACCAGCAGAATGAACGCGCCGGCAATGATTCGCCCGCGACCCAGATCGAGCTGCCGCGGGCGAAATCCCTTGCCGGTCACCGTCACGAACCGGGAGGTACGGCGGGTCACCCGAGAATAGGCGTAGATGCACGCCAACAGAAACGCAAACAGCAGCACGCCATAAGCGGCGGGGCGCGAGTATTCGGGGATCACTCGCGCCTGCATGCTGATGAAGACCTCAGTAGTGAGCACATAGATCTTGCTCGGCACGCCGAGTACCAGCGGCACCTCGAAGGCTTGGATGCCGCGAATGAACATCAGCAGCAGCGCCGACAGCATGGCCGGCAGGACAAGGCGGAGGGTCACGCGCCGCACCGTCTGGACGGTGGACGAGCCGCTCATGATAGCCGCTTCTTCGAGCGATGGATCCATCGAGCGGAAGCTGGCGCTGAGCATCAGGAACACCACCGGGATCCAGAAGGTGCCTTCGATCGCGATCATGGCCGGCATGGTGAACACGTCCAGCAGGACGCGATCGCTGTGGAACACCGAGCGGAACAACTCATTGAGCGTGCCCGTGCGAGGGCCCAGCAGGAAAATCCAACCCACAGTACGCAGGATGCCGGGCACGGCGAAGCTGACGAAGCTGGCGGCGTAGACCAGCTGCTTGAATGGCGCATTGGTGCGCTCCGTGAACCAGGCCATGCAGCCGCCGAGGAGTAGCCCAACGAAGCAGCTGCCCAGGGCAAACAGGAACGTGTTGCCCATCAAGCCCGCAAATTCCGGCGCGCGGACGATGGCCGAGTAGGACTCCAGCGACAGCGTGCCCGCCCGGCCCGGACCAGCTCCGACCAGCACGCTCGTGCGCAGCAGCGTGACCACCGGCGGCACCACGATGCCGAGTACGATCAGCGTGATCAGGGCGAATACGACCTGGTCGGCCCTGAGGGTGGGCAGTTTGAGACGTTCTCGTACCCGCTGCCGGGGAAGGGTTAGGGTGGCCACGTTATCTGAAGTTTGTCTTGAACAGCTGCGCCCAGTTGTTCATGTCCTGCTCGTCCTGGGCGCCGGTGCGGCCGTCCTCAGGCACCCAGATCTGGAAGTTCGGTTTCTCCGTGGGCAGGGCGTAGAAGCTGTCCTTCAGGACCTTCTGTCCGTCGGGGCCAAGAGCGTAGTCAATGAACAGCAGGCCGGCGTTCGGGTGCGGCGCCTTGCCCGCCAGGTTCACCTGGCCGATGTTGGCCACCACCGGCTCGAGCGGCACCCATCTGACGGGCGCCTTCTGGGCCGCCCCCTGTTCCACATGATCGCGGAAGATCGTGGGCGAGGCGGGCACCTCGCCCTTAGCGATCAGGTCGAACACGGCCTTGCCGGAGACCTGCTGGACCTGCGGCTTCTGCTGCGCGCTGAACCCGGCCAGCCACTTCTTACCGGGGTCGTCACCCATCTTCTTGAGGACTGAGGCTGCCCAGCGGTAGCCGGTGTTCGTGCCCGCCAGCGACAGCTTGCCGCTCAGGGCCGGATTCATGAGGTCTTCGAGGGTCTTCGGCACGGCGCTCTCGGGGATGAGCGTGGTGTTGTAGCCGAAGCCGATGAGGGTCATGCGGATGGCGGCGCCTTCAGCGGTGGCGCCCTGCGGGTGGCGCTGCAGCTCCTTGGGCAGGTTGGCAAGGCCGGGCGAGTAGAACGGCGCCAGCAGCTTGGCGTCACCCACGATCTCGCCTGTGCTGGCGGGCGACTCGAGCACATCGAACACCTGCTTGCCGGCCTCTGCTTCCTGGGTGGCGCGAGTGATCAACCCATCCTCAGTCGCTCGGAAAACATCCACCGGGATGCCGTACTTCTGCTTGAAGCCGTTGGCCAGGTTGTCCACGACCTCGCCGGCAAGAGACGTGTACCAGTTGAGCGCGCCCTCTTTCTTGGCGGCGGCTTCGAGCTGCTGCTGGCGGTTGGCGCCCTGGTAGCTGGCCAGCTCGGCCACGCGGCCGGAAAGGGCCACGGCGCCGCTCGCGGGAGCAGGGGCAGCGGTCCCGCCGCAGGCGGCGAGCAGCAGAGCCAAGCCCAACGCAATTCCCCTTCCACCGCGGTGGAAGGGGCTACGTGAGGGCACTCCCGTCATAATCATGCGGATTCTACAGCTTGGCCCTGGCGGAGGTTGCGTGCCCGATCTGAGATCACTGTTCGAGTTCTCGTCCATTGCCGTTATTGGCGCGTCCGAGTCGTCGGGGCACGGCTCGGGGCCGTGGGAGGCCTTGCGCGAGGTCGGCTTCGAGGGCCGCTACTTTCCCATCAACCCGCGTCGCGAGCAGGTGCATGGCTTCAAGGCCTACCCGGCCGTCACGGATGTGCCCGAGGAGGTTCAGGCCGCGGTCATCGCCGTGCCGCGCGACGCCGTCCTACCGGCGCTGCAGGGCTGCGCCGATAAGGGCGTGCGGGCCGTGACGATCGTCAGCAGTGGCTTCGCCGAGGCGGACGACACCGGGCGAGCGCTGCAGGCGCAGATCTCAAAGCTCGCGCGCGAGCGAAACATTGTTGTGGTCGGACCGAACTGCTTTGGCGCCGCGTCGCTGGTCGAGCGGACAGCGGCGTTCGGCGGCGCCGGGCTGGGCGGCGCGCGGCCGGGCAACGTGGCCGTGATCTCGAACAGCGGCGGACTGCTGAACGAGGTGGTGTCGTACGGCAGCGCCCGCGGCATCGGCTTCGCCCACCTGATCGCGTCGGGCAACGAGGCCGGCATCAGTAGCGCCGACGCGCTGGACTACTTCGCCGGCGATCCGGCAACCGAGGTGGTTCTGGGCATCGTCGAGGCCGTCCGCGACCCGGTGCTGTTCGTGGCAGCCGCCGAACGCGCCGCTGCCGCCCGCAAGCCCATCGTGCTGCTCAAGCTCGGCGTCTCGGAGAAGGGCGCTCGCTCGGCCTTGACCCACACCGGCGCGCTGGCCGGCAGCGAGGCCGTGTACGACGCGCTGTTCCGGCAGAAGGGCATCATCCGCGTGCGCGACATCGACGAGCTGGTGGAGATGGGCGCGCTGCTGAGCGGGGCCGTGAAGGTGCTGCGGCAGCGGCAGCTGGAGCGCGTGGCCATCATCGAGATCTCCGGCGGCGGAACGGAGCTGCTGTGCGACACCGCCACGGCGGCTGGGGTGCCTCTGCCGGAGCCATCGGCTCACACAGCTCGCGCGTTGGACGAGTCAGGCCTCGAGGAGCACATGACGCCCGGCAACCCGCTGGACACGGCCGGCTCGTGGGGCCAGCCCAAGATGGCCGAGCTGTTCCCGCTGGCGCTGCGCAGCTTCGCCACACAGGACGACGTTGACGTGGTGGTGGCGCGCTACACCATCCCCCGCAGCGGCTCGTTGGGCAGCTTGACACCGCGCACTGAGGAGCTTCTTGCGGCCCGCGCGGCGCACCCAGACCGGCTGTTCGCCGTGCTGTCGCGCACCTCGGACCAGTTCAACGAGGAGTGGGGCCAGGTGCTGCGCGACACCAGCCTGACCTTCCTGCAAGGCTACGGCCGCGGGATGTGGGCCCTCGGCCGGCTAGGGTGGTACAGCCGCTGGCTGGCCTCCCACGTCATCCTGAGGCCGCTGGCCGAAGGACCTTCCGCCGACGCGCCGGAAAGGTCCTTCGCTTCGCTCAGGATGACATTGCCGGCCGCGGGAGGAACTTTAAACGAAGTTCACGCCAAGGACCTGCTGCGAGAGGCGGGGCTGCCCGTGGTGCCCACGACGTGGGCTCACAAGTTGGATGAGGCGATGAAGGCCGCCGCGGGCTTCGGCTACCCGGTGGCAGCTAAGGTGATCTCACCCGAGATCGTCCATAAGAGCGACGCCGGCGGGGTGAAGCTGGGCCTGGCCACGCTCGAGGCGCTGGCAGAAGCCTTCAACGAGCTGCAGCGGCTGGCCGGCTTTGAGGGCGCGGCCATCCAACCAATGGCCAAGCCCGGGATCGCCGAGTTGGCACTGGGCGCCCACCGCGATCCAGTGTTCGGTCCGGTCGTCCTGTTTGGCTTGGGCGGCATCTTCGTGGAGACGCTCAAGGACGTGGCGCTGCGCGTTGCGCCGCTGGCCGAGATCGATGCCGATGAGATGCTCGACGAGATCCGCGCTGCGCCCTTGCTCCAGGGCGCCAGGGGGCAAGTGCCGGCTGACCGGCAGGCAATCGTACATGCCCTGCAAACGCTCGCGGAGCTGATGCTGGCCGAGCCGCGCATCAGCTCGATCGACTGCAATCCCGCTTTCGCCTACGCCGACGGCCTGCTGATCGTCGACGCCCGCATCGTGGTGGAGTAGGATTGTCGCCACAATGACTGCCAAGCTGAAGCACCTGGCCATCGTGAGCGATAACTACGCCGTCGAGGGCCGTTTCTACGAAGCGCTGTTCGGGCTGCGCACGTTCGAGAAGTCCCGGCCCGAATCGGCTGTGGCCGTCACCGACGGCTACCTGGGCTTGAACGTCAATCCCCGCAAGTCCGGCCGCCAGGGTGGCCTCGACCACTTCGGCTTCGAGGTGGACGATGTCGACGAGGTCTTCGCCAGAGCCCACAAGCACTTCCCGGAGGTGCAGTGGCTGAAGCGGCCCTCAAACCGTCCTTTCGCTGGGATCAGCATGCACGATCCGGCCGGCAACGTCTTCGACCTCTCGCAGCGGGGCATGGCCAATCGCACAGACGTGTACGTGGCCGATATCGAGCGTACGCCGCGGCGCGTCAGCCACTTCCAGCTGCGGACCGTCAAGCCGGACCTACTGGCTCAGTTCTACACGGAGCTGTTCGACTTGGAAGAGATCGAGCAGACGCCCAACAATCACTTCCACCTGAGCGACGGCACGGTCACGCTGGTCATCGCTCCATGGAAGATCACGGATTACGAGGGCAGCGGCATCGAGCGGCCGGCGTTAGACCACATCGGCTTCGAGGTGGAGAGCCTGGCTCAGTTCGAGGCCGACCTGCAGGCCATCGTCAACAAGAACCACCATCTGGCGCCGCGGCCGGTTGGCGCCGGCCCTGAAGGCCAGGCCCGCCTGAAGCTCTTTGAGGGCTGCCGCTACGGCCAGAAGCACCTGGCCGACCCCGACGGCGTGCTGATCGACGTCAGCGAACGCCGTTAGTCTCTGTCATCCTGAGCGAAGCGAAGGATCTTCCACGGCCGCTGCGGCGGAAGGTCCTTCGTCGCTGTGGCTCCTCAGGATGACATCTATTTGCTTAGGCCGCGGTCCTCAGCGTTCTTGACGAACGAGGAGTCGATCATTTTCGACAAGTCAAGATCCCGGACCTTGGGCTCCGCCGCGCCGACAGTCTCTTTGGCGTCGTCGAACATCTGCGGCGTGGCGTAGGGCGCGCCGGCGGGCCACAAGCCCGTGGTGGTGTACGCATCGTAGATGCTGGCCATCAGCGGCTCGTCATCGGACTTAAACCACTTTTTCATGATGCCGACGGTCAGCGCCTTATCCTGATGCGTCTTGACCAGCGCCTGCGAGACAGCGTCGACGTAACGCTGCACGACCTCGCGGTGGCCGTTCACCCAATCGCGGCGCCCGATGATCAGCGACTGAGCGGACGGCGTTTTCTCCTTGGCCAGGTCATACAACGAAACAAGGCCGTTCTTCTCCAGCTGGGCCGCCTCCAGTGGATTGGCCATGCCGCCGTCGATGGTCTTCTGGATCAGCGCGGCAGTCCGCGCCTGAGTGCTGCCCAGCTCGACGAAGCGCACGTCCTTCTCGGGGTCCATGCCGTTCTTGCGCAGGACCACGCGTAGGGCGACCTCGGACGGCGAGCCGAACTTGCTGATGCCGACGTTCTTGCCCTTGAGCTCTCGGACCGACTTGATCGACGGCTGCACGTATAAGCGGAATGGCGACAGCCCAGCCACAGCTCCCAGCACGACGACGTCGGCGCCCGCGGCAGCCGCGTTCAGCACGTGCGCGCCGCCACCACTCGAGAACTGCGTCTCGCCGGCGATGAGCGCCGGAATCTCAGCCGAGCTGACAATCAGCTGCAGGTCCACGTCCAGGCCGTTCTGCTGGTAGATGCCGGCGTCCTTGGCGAGAAA
>WNFB01004617.1_pt1 | contig 12246 bp, 7 predicted proteins | sample 5400501 | NCBI WGS metagenome assembly WNFB01 (sample SAMN13153341, study PRJNA577476) | soil metagenome | isolation source: 200 cm saprolite under Douglas fir tree site 2 hole 1 | place: USA:California | collected 2015-04-18 | reverse complement strand
CGGGGGATTATTCCGCATCAGGTTCGTCGGGGACACCGAGCCGCGTGAGCCGATAGCGAAGCGCATTGCGCGAAAGTCCCAGCAGCCGGGCCGCCTGGCTTTTATTTCCGCCGGCTCGCCGCATTGCTTCACGGATCATTTCATCTTCCCATTGCTCCAGCGACTTCCCAGCAGGAAGAAAGCCGTCGGAGGCCGCAGCATCTTTCGTCGCGGACGGGTCGAGCTGAATGTCCGCGGCCTCGAGCGTATTGCCTGTGGCCAGCGCCGTGGCGCGCTCGAGAATGTTTTCCATCTCGCGGATATTGCCGGGCCAGTGAAAATCCATGAGCGTCTTCAAGGCTGCCGGGGCAATGCCCAGCGCCGGCTTGCCGAACTCTTGCGCATACTTGTTCAGGAAATGCTCGGCCAGCTCGGGGATATCTTCCTTGTGTTCGCGCAGCGGTGGAATGTCAATGGGCACTACGTTGAGGCGGTAGAAGAGGTCCTCGCGAAATGTGCCTTCTTCCAACGCGGCGCGCAGATCGCGGTTGGTGGCGGCCACAAGCCGGACGTCTACCTTGAGCGTCCTGGTGCCGCCCAGACGCTCGAACTCGCGCTCTTCGAGCACGCGCAGCAGCTTCACCTGGATGGGCGGCGGCACGTCGCCGATCTCATCGAGGAACAGCGTGCCACCATCGGCCAGCTCAAATTTCCCCGGTTTGCTCGAGGATGCGCCGGTGAAGGCGCCTTTCTCGTAGCCGAACAGCTCGCTTTCCAGCAGGTTTTCGGGGATGGCCGTGCTGTTGATCTTGATAAAGGGGCCGCTTGACCGCCGCGAGCGCTGGTGGATGAGCCGCGCGATCAGGTCCTTGCCTACCCCGCTCTCCCCGCCAATCAGGACGGTGGAGCTGGTCTGCGCGACGCGCTCGACGCGGGCCAACACTTCCTGCATCTTCGCGCTGCGCGCCACAATTTCCGGGTACTCATACTTCCGGCCAAGCGCCTCGCGCAGCGAGCGGTTTTCTTCGCGCAGGTGATGGGTATCGAGCTCCTTGCGGATCACCAGCTTCATCTCGTCCAGCGAGAACGGCTTGAGAACGTAGTCGCCGGCGCCCGCCTTCATGGCTTCGACTGCGGTCTCCACCGTGCCATATGCGGTCATCACCACAACCGGGATCGCCGCGTTCAAGCGCTTCACAGATTGCAGGAATTCGAGGCCGCCCATTCCCGGCAGCTTCATATCCGTCACCACCAGGTCCACTTTTTCCGCGCGCAGCAGGCGCAATCCGGCTTCGGCATCGGGGGCAGAGAGCGTGGAAAAGCCCTCTTCGGCCAGGCTCAGTTCGAGCAGCCGGAGCATCTTCGGCTCGTCTTCCACCAGCAGGATGGTCGGCATAGCGTTCTTACCGTTGATCTCGCGCTTTTCTCTCTTCACGATAGATAAGAGGCGCTCGCTGCGCTACGGGTTTCCTTCCGCCGGGAAAAATACGCGGAAACAGGCGCCTCGGCCAGGCTCGCAGGTCACGCGGATCGAGCCGCGGTGATCGTCCACAATTTTCGAGACAATCGAAAGGCCCAGACCAACCCCGGCGGCTTTGGTGGTCACAAACGGATTGAAAATCTGCTCGCGCAGCTCGGCCGCGATTCCCGGGCCGGTGTCGCGCACCTCAATGGAGACGCCCGGCCGGCCGTCGTCGCGCGCCGCGGCCAGTGTCACGCGCAGCGTGCCGCCTTTGGCGGCCATCGCCTCATAGGCGTTCTGCGCCAGGTTGATGAACACTTGTTCGCACAAGCTGGCGTCGAGCTTTACGGCAGGCAGAGCGGGGGCGAAATCGCGCTCAACGGTTACATTGGCTTCAGGCTGGCTGTCGCGTACTGCCTTCAGCGCGCGCTCGAGTAGCTCGGGGACTTTTTCTTCACGCACCTCGAGCCGCGAAGGGCGCGCAAAATCCAGAAAGCGGCTGACCAGCGCGTTTACCCGGTTGACTTCGGAAGAAATGTATCCGGCCAGCTCGCTGGCCAGAGGATCTGAGACTTGCACCTTTTGCGCCAGCATTTCCGCTGAGCCTTTGATCACACCCAGCGGGTTGCGGATTTCGTGCGCCAGTCCCGCAGAGAGCTGGCCCAGCGCCGCCAGCCGCTCCGAGCGGCGGGCCTCCGCCTGGGCGTGCTCGAGGCGGCGGTTGGTCTCCGCCAGGGTTTCCGCCAGCCGCTGCTGTGCCAGCGTCTGCCTGCGGCTCTCGACTACGAAGCGGTTCACCAGGATTGCGGCCAGATAGAAAAAAAGGATACGGATGGCCAACTCGGTGGCCCCGCTAGGCGTGAGTTGGTACTCCTCCATCGCCGGGAGCAGAAATGAGCAATACGCCAGGGAGGCCAGCGTGGTCCAGAGCAGCGTGCCCCAGGGGCCGAAGTAAGTGGCCGCCGTGACCACCGGAAGGTAGTAAATCGGATAGTAGCTGCTGTTGATGCCCAGCTGCCCGGTGTGATCAATCAGCAGCGTAGCAAGCAGGATCTTGATCCCCACGCTATAGGCGCGGCCGTGGACCGGCAACGACGCAATGATGCGGCCTTCAAAGATCTGGGAGACACCGATGGCCACCAGGATCATCTGCTTGTGCGGCTCGCGCACCGGCTCCAGGGCCGCCAGGCCCCCAAGAAACACGAGCCACACCAGATCCATCCAATCAAAACGCGCGCGCGTTTGCTGTTCGATCACGGTGGTATCTGCAAGCCCAATCTAGCACGGCCGCCGCCGTCCAGGTCATCTCCTACTTTTTTGGCAGCCTGTGTTTGATAGAATTCCGGACGCCATGAAAACAAATCCGAACTCTGTTTTTGCCCGGACCGGCCGCTGCTGCGTCATCCTGTTTGCCGTCGCGCTCGCGCCGCTGTGCGCGCCTAAGCCGGCGAGCGCCTGGGGTTGCAAAGGCCACCAGACCGTGGCCTTGATCGCCCGGATGCACCTCTCTCGCCACGCCCGAAAAGCAGTGCAGAAAATCCTGCAAGACAGCCCCATTGCCCCAAAATTGAAGCGCTACTGCGACCCCAAGGATCTCGATCCCATGGCGGACGGCTCCACCTGGCCCGACGACATTCGCAAGGAGCGGCCGGAGGCCACGCCCTGGCACTACATTGACATCCCGCGCGGCGCAACCCTGGAAAACGCGAAGTCCGCATGCCCGGCCGGGGAAGGATGCCTCACGCTGGCCATCCGCGAACAGATCGCGCTTCTACGAAGCGCTGATACTTCGCCACAGAAGCGGGCCGAGGCCTTGCGCTTCCTGGTCCACTTCGTAGGAGACTTGCACCAGCCGTTGCACGACACCACCAACAACGACCAAGGGGGGAATTGTGTTCCGGTGACCTGGTTCGGAAAACCTCCGGCGATTACCGATCCCGTCAAGGAGAGCTATCGCCCCAACCTGCACGGCGTCTGGGACACCGACATCGTCGAGCGCATGTCTACAGGTCAGAACTCCGCGCAACTCGCACGCGGCCTGGACGTGGCATTCCATTCGAAAATGAAATCCTGGAAGAAAGCGCGAACGGATGTGGATGCCTGGGCCTGGGAAGGCTTCCAACTGGCCGAGCATGTGGTTTACGGCAAGTTACCCCATACGATTCCCATCGAAGTGTTCCAGCCTGTCCAGCAGTGCAGCGATGCCGATCACATATCAGCGCGCATGCTGAAGCTCAACGAGCAGCTCGACGCGCCATATTTTGAAGCGGTGTCACCGGTGGTCCGCGAACAACTCGCCAAAGCTGGGCTACGCCTGGCTATGCTGCTGAATGAAATCTGGCGGTAGTACCGCGGCCTACTAGATCTTGCAGTGGCTGAGGCCGCGCTTCTCCAGGTACTGCTGGTGGTAATCCTCGGCGCGGTAAAACGTTGTGGCGGGAGCAATCTCGGTGACTACAGGACGCCGAAACTTCCCACTATTCTGAAGCGCATCTTTTGAAGCCCGGGCGTCAGCCTCCTGTTCGGGTGTGTGGAAGAAGATCGCCGAGCGGTACTGCGAGCCCACGTCCGGGCCCTGCCGGTTCATGGTCGTGGGGTCGTGGTTTTCCCAAAAGACTTGCAGAAGTTGTTCGTAGGAGCAGTGCGCCGGGTCGTAATCCACTTCCACCACCTCGGCGTGCCCAGTCCCTTCTGTGCAGACATCCTTATAGGTGGGATCCTTGAAGTTTCCTCCCTCGTAGCCAACCGCGGTGCCGGTGACGCCAGTTACCTGCCGGAACGCCGCCTCGACTCCCCAGAAGCACCCTGCTCCAAACGTTGCCTTGGCCATCCTTGTTCGCTCCTCCGATGCGTTTGATGCGCCGACTCCGAATCTCGATTCTCTCATATCTCGCCGCCCTATCCGGGTGTGGAGATGGCTCGACTGGCGGGAATTCGTCCCAACCAGCGCGTCGGGCTGGAATCACGCGCCGCAGCTTGTTAATCTGCTTCTTCTTCAGCACTGGCCGTCAGACAGAACGATCCGGGGATCACATTGTCACCAGAGCAGCCCAAGTCGGAATCCGCGAATGCTTGGGCCCCGCTGCGCCAGCCGCTGTTCCGTGCTTTGTGGACGGGGGCGGTGGTGTCCAACATCGGGACGTGGATGCAGAACGTGGGCGTGGCCTGGCTGATGACCTCGCTTGCGCCAACGCCGCTGATGGTGGCTCTGGTCCAGACCGCGGCAACTCTTCCCGTGTTCTTCGTCGCCCTGCCGGCCGGCGCGCTGGCCGATGTGGTGGATCGCCGGCGCCTGCTGCTAGTGACTCAAGGCTGGATGCTGGCGGCCGCCGGCATCCTCGGCGTGCTGACGCTTGCCGGCCTCACCACGCCGCAGACTTTGCTCTGGCTCACCTTCATGTTGGGACTCGGCGACGCAATGAACAATCCCGCCTGGGGCGCCATCGTCCCGGAGATCGTGCCGCGCTCCGACCTCTCCTCCGCACTTAGCCTCAACTCCGTGGGGTATAACCTCGCGCGCGCGGTAGGCCCGGCGCTGGGAGGATTGGTGGTGGCCACGGCTGGCGCCGGGTCGGCATTTCTATTCAACGCGGCTTCCTTCCTCGCGGTGATGTTCGTGCTCTTCCGTTGGCGGCGCGCACCCATGCAGACCACGCTCCCGGCCGAACAGATCCTCGGCGCGGTGCGCTCGGGCCTGCGCTACGTGCACAATTCTCCGCCGGTGAAGGCGGTCCTGGTGCGCTCATTCGTATTTATTTTCTCGGCCAGCGCGCTCTGGGCGCTGTTGCCGCTGGTGGCGCTCCAGCAGTTAGGACAAGGCTCGATCGGCTACGGCGGGCTGCTCACTTGCCTGGGGCTGGGCGCGGTGTTCGGCGCTTTTTTTCTTCCTGGTTTGCGGGCCAAGTTGGCCGTGGATGTGTTCACCGCCGCGGCGACCGTTGTCTTCGGGCTGGCGATGTTTGCGCTCCCCTCTCTTCCGTATAAGCCGCTGCTTTACGCCGCTATGATGCTTGCCGGCGGCGCATGGCTGACCGTTCTGGTGAGCATGAATGTAGCGGTGCAGAACTCGACGCCGGTCTGGGTTCGGGCGCGGGCGCTGGCCGTTTACATCCTTGTTTTCCAGGGAGGATTCGCACTCGGCAGCCTTTTCTGGGGGTGGGTGGCCAAATTCTCAGGAGTTCCCACCGCGCTGCAGGCCGCCGGGATCGTCCTCTGTGCGGGCATCATCGTCACCAATCGTTATCCGCTTTCTTCCGCCGAGGGTCTGGACCTGCGGCCGGCGGCGAGAATGGCGGAGCTGGAAGCCCTGGACCACCCCGCGCCCGAACAAGGGCCGGTCATGGTGACCATCGAATACCGCGTGGATCCTGAAAGCGGGGTGGAGTTCGCGGAAGCGATGCGCGCAGTCCGGCAAATCCGCGTGCGCGACGGCGCCATCCAGTGGGGATTGTTCCACGATTTGGCGGACTCGGGGCGTTTCCTGGAGACGTTTGTGGTGGAATCCTGGGCCGAGCACCTGCGCCAGCACGACCGCGTGACCGCGGATGACCGGGCCATTCTCACCAGCGCCCAATCCTTCCACGTCGGCGAGGCTCCACCGCGGGTCTCCCATTTGATTTACAGCTACCCGCGAGGCGGCGAGCTGTAAACGGGCCCGCCATCAGTCTGGCGGGAGAATCACGCGTACTGGATGCGGCACCCGGTGCCTTCCGCCAGGGCATAGAAGCAGTTCGGGTGGTAGTGCACGTCCCCGTGCGTGGGACTGGGGATGCACTTGGTTTCCGGCGGAATGACCACGCCGCACCGCGGGCAGAACTGGTTGGTGCATTTTTGTTTGATCACATGGAAGGTCAGGACGTTTTTCACCGGCATAGGCATCTCCCTCAGAGAGCTTGCTGGGCCGTTCCTAGTATAGAGAAGGGAAGAGCGTTGGCAAGAGCGAAACGCAAGAAAGAATGTGAAAATTTCCAGTTAGTGAATTCACGCCGGGCCACCGGACCCAGGGTAGCCGGGCAGGCCCAGCCGCTTTAGATACTCTTTGAAGCGCGGGTCGGAACGGATGGGATCCAGCTTAGGGTCAACCTTCAATCGTGCCACGCTGATATCGTGCTGTTGAAAGGCCTTTTCCAGCCACAGGAATGCCTTGTCTTTCTCTCCCAGCGCGCAATAGGCGACCACCAGATGGTAGGGATTCACATAGGAGTGCTCTACCTGCTCGTTGAGCTGGTTGAGTATCCAACGGCGCACCTCTTGGATTCCTCCGCTCACGTAAGCGCGGCGGAAAGCCAGGGCGCGCTCGCCCGGCGCGTCGCCAATGGTCATAGCTTTTTCGTATTCGTTCACCGCTTCATCGTACATGCCTTTCTGGTTGTACACCCACCATAGGTAGACGTGAGCGGGGAAGAAGTGCGGATCCATCTCCAGCGTCTTGCGCAGGACGGGGATGGCCTCGTCATAGCGGCGGGCGTCATAGAGAACGTATCCGACCACGGCGTTGATGATCAGCGAGAGTGGGTCGAGTTCCCGCGCACGTTGGATCTCCGCCAGCGCTTCCTCGTGCCTGCCCAGGGCGGAAAGGTATTCCGCGCGCCACTGGTGCGTTGTTGCCAGCCCAGGATTGACCTCCAGAGCCCGCTCGAACTCTGCGTCTGCCGTCTTCCAATCGCGGTCGTACTCCCATGCGATGTCCGCCTGGAGGGCGTGCGCGCTGGCCAGTTCTTTGTCGATCTCCAGAGCTTTCTTGGCGGCTTCCCGGGCCTGGGGGTAGGCATCGTCGGCCGGCATGACCAGCCAGGCGCCCAGGATGGCGTAGGATTCTCCCAACCCGGCGTAGGCCGGCGCGTAGTTGGGGTCCTTTTGTATGGCGGAGCGGAACTCTTCCAGGCTTTTTCTCAGATCCTTCTCGGTGCGCTTGCTCCCGTAATAACGGCCCTTCAAATAGTCTTCATAAGCTGCGGGGTTCACCGCGGGCGCCGCGCTCACGCCGCCCGAGCGTGCGGGGAGAAGCTGCAGAGGCAGTGAGCGCACCACGCTGGCGGCGACTTCGCGCTGGATGCCGATTACATCGGAAGCATCGCGATCATAGCTCTCCGCCCACAGCGGGCTCTGGTCGCGGGTGCGGATGAGCCGCACGGAGATGCGTAGCCGGCCATTCGCCCTGCGAACGCTGCCCTCCAGCACGAAATCCACATTCAATTCGCGCCCGATCTGCTGGACGGTTTTGTTGGTGTTCTTGTACTGCATAGTCGTGGTTCGCGCGATCACACCGAGCTCCTGCGGATGCGACTGGGCCAATTCGGTGATCAGCTCGTCGGTCATGCCATCTGAAAAATAATCCTCGCCCGGATCGGCATCGAGCTGGCCAAAGGGCAAGACCACCAGGTGCAGCCGGTCGGGTGCGGGCTTCACCGCGTTGGAGAACACCGGACGGAAGAAATACACCGCCGTGCTCAGCAGAACCAGGGCAATCAGCGAGAGCACTGCGGCCGGCATCCGGATTCCACGCAGCGCTCTTCCCATTGCCGGCACGGGCGCCGTTTCCGCAGCCAACGGGCTTTGAGGAAAAGTTTCCTGGCGAGCAAGCTCTGGTCCCACCGGCTTGACCGGGGCGATGAAGCAATAGCCGCGGCGGGGAACAGTCTTGATGAAAAGAGGATTGTCCGCGGAATCGCCGAGCGCGCGACGCAGCTTGTTCAGAGCAGTGTTCAAGTTGGCGTCAAAATCAACAAAAGTGTCCGCGGGCCACACCCGCTGGCGCAACTCTTCCCGGGTGACCAGTTCGCCGGCCTGCTCCAGCAGAAGCGCCAGGACTTGAAACGGTTTCTCCTGCAACTTGATGTTTTCGCCGTTTCGCCGCAGCTCGCCGCGGCGCAAATCGGCTTCGAATGATCCGAAGCGCACGCGCTCGATAGATTCGGTTTGTTCCATGACCCCGGGCCCCAGTTACTTTCGCAAAAAGCTTTTCGAGCCGCAGATCGAAGGCATTTTCGCGCCGATTCTTGCGCCCTGCGTGCTGCGCTTAGACGCAAGAAAAATCGCGCTCTACGCAACTCGACGAGCGCCCCCTCTGTCAACTTAGACGATACTTAGTTCATTTTTGTTTCTTGTGGTTGCAAATAAAATTCATTCTTGTTTCAGCAGTTTGTGGGCCGCGAGCCTCACGGATTGCTTCCGGTTGTACCCACAGCCCTTTGCTGATTGAAGAAATCAGAATCACTTCCACGCCGAATGCAGACCATCTACCAAAATTCGTAGGAAACTACGAAAATCCGCCTTTTTCACACACTTCCCATTCTTCATTCCGTAATTCTCGAACCACTATCCCTCATCAACTCCGCGTCTGGTTGATTCATGGAGACTCGGATGCCCAGACAAAACAATCGGTTGCCGATTCAGGTTTGACTCAGAACAAATTGAGCGCCAGATCAGAGCGATTGCCGATTCGACTGCATATCTTCCCGCGGGACTTGCGGAGTCTGCATCCAGCGTCTAAAGGCGCATCTCCCAGGCCGGGCGGGCTGGTTCTGTCTCGAGGGAACACGAAATCCGCAATGCACGGGTCTGAAGGGCGAAACAGTTCCATTAACGCCCCGCTTGCAAGACGAATTCTTAATTCATTAAAGGAGCCATCATGAATCAGAAGAAAAAGGAAGTGATGTCCCGCATCCGGACAGTGTCCGAAATTGGGCGGGCCATACTGCTCCTCTCTGCCGCGTTGCTTCTTGTCGTGGCAGGAACAGGAACAGCTTTGGCTCAGAGCCAATATGGCACGGTCGGCGGGCGGGTGCTGGATTCCACCGGCGCCACCGTTCCAGATGCCAATCTGGTTCTGGTCAATCTGGCGACCACTGCAAAACAGGAGGGTAAGTCCGGAGCAGACGGCTTGTACCTCTTTGCAAACGTAATCGCTGGCAATTACACCATCACCGCGGAGAAAGTAGGATTCAAGAAGACCTCAGTCGCGATCACCGTGGAAGTGGCGCAGCGTCTCACCACCGACATTTCCCTGGAAGTGGGGCAGGTGACTGAGACGGTCATCGTTAATGCCGTCTCCGTGGAAGTCAACACCGTTTCCGGCGATCTCTCCAGAGTAATCACACCGCGGGAAATGGAGAGCCTCCCCCTGCTGACCCTGAATCCCTACAACCTGATCGCACTCACGGCGGGCGCGGCGCAGACCAGCGCGGTGCTCGGTGATGCCCGCGGGGCAACCGGCGGCATCTCCGGAGAGGGCGGCGGTTTTGCCATCAACGGCGCGCGCACTTCCTCGATTGGCTACTTGCTGGACGGCGGCGAAAATACCGCCACGTTCACCGCCAGCCCGGCGCAGACCGTGCCGCTGGACGCCGTTGAGGAATTCCGTGTCCAGACCAACAACATGACTTCGGAATTCGGCCGCAACGCCGCGCTCACCAACCTGATTACCAAGTCCGGCACCAACGGCTACCACGGGAGCGCCTACGAGTATTACCGCGGCGCGGCGCTTTCCAGCAACCCGTTTGACAACAACGCCAAAGGCCTGCCGAAGGCGGGCTTTGTCCGCAATCAGTTTGGCGCTTCCAGCGGCGGGCCGATCATCAAGGACAAGACGTTTTTCTTCGGGTCATTCGAAGGCGTCCGCGTCCGCAGCTCTGCTACCAACACGTTTTTTGTCCCGACTTCCGCTTTTCTGACTGATGCTTCGCCCTCCGCCGCGGGCTTTATCAACGCGTTTGGCGGCGCGCCCACGAGCGATCCCAACACCTGCCTGACGGCGCAGACCATCGTCGAGAGGGTAGAGGCCGGGGGCGTCGGCAGCTATGCGACCAATCCACTGATCAACCCCAATACCAATGTCGCCATCCCGGCAGGCACCAATCTGCTCTGCCGAGCTTCGGTGACCGGACCGGTGGATGCCGGAGGAGGCTTGGCACAGAATACCTGGCTGGCCACCGGACGCATTGACCATCGCTTCACTCAGAATACAGCGCTCTTCGGGCGCTACGCTTATGCTCGCGGTGACAATCCTGCGGGGGCCAACAGCCTGAGCCCCTATCAGGGGTTCAACACGGGCATTCAGACTCGCAGCCAGAATGTGGGCCTCACGCTCTCGCACACCTTTAGCCCAAAGGTTTTCAGCGAGACGCGCACTAACTACAACCGCTACTCCCAGGACCTGCCGCTAGCCGGGGCGCCGATTACCGCGCCGTGCTTGACTTACCTGAACAGCGTCAATACTCCCTCAGGTGAGCCCATCGTTTTCCCGGGTTATCTCCCCACCGTGTGTGCCTTTGCCAGCATCCCTTCGGGCGGTCCGCAGAACTTGTATCAGGCTTACCAGGGGTTTACCTGGGCGCACGGCCGGCAAACGTTCAAGTTCGGCGGTCAGTACACCCACATTCGCGACAACCATACCTTCGGCGCGCTCTCAAGTGCCTTTGAGAGAACGAATACCTTCCAGGGCATCCTCAACGGCACCGTGGACCGCATCCAGGTGGCCATCAATCCGCGGGGTCACGTGCCCGGAGACGTTTACAGCACGACAACGGACGGGCCTTTTGTCTCTCCCAGCTTCACTCGCCACTACCACTACAACGAAGTCGCTTTTTACGGGGAAGATTCGGTCAAGCTCACTCGCCGCCTGACAGTCACCGCCGGTTTGCGCTGGGAGTACTTCGGCGTGCTGCACAGCCCGTCCGGCGAGCGGGGTCTCGACTCCAACCTGTTCCTGAATGCCAGCGGTAGCGTGACGCCTCTGGTCACCAGCAAGACCATCTTCGAACAGGTGCGCGATGCGCGCTTCGCCCGCACCAACCAATTTTATCGGCCGGACTACAACAACTTTGGTCCCCGGATCGGCTTCGCTTACGACGTTTCCGGGAACGGAAGCACCGTGGTCCGCGGCGGATACGGCATCTTCTATGACCGCAACTTCGGCAACGCCCTGTTCAACGTGATCCAGAACCCGCCCAATTACGCGGTGATCACTTTGTCCGGCAACGCGCTGACCAGCATTGACCCCAACCAGTTCACCCAGCTGGGGAACATCGGCGGCGCGGCGCTCACCATCCGCAGCTCGGCGCGCATGCTCGACAGCAACCTGAGGACCGCCTACAGCGAGCAATGGAACCTCACCGTGGAACACGACCTGTTCCGCAAGGGGATCATCACCTCGCTCTCCTACGTTGGCACCAACGGCTTCAAACTCTACTCCTTGAACAACCTCAACCCCATCGGCGGTTGTGTGCGTGACCCCGCGATCAACGCCGTTTGCGACCCGACGTCAGCGGCCGGTTCCTTCCGCCTCTCGCGCTTGAACCAGTCTGGAGTGACCGGGCTGAACCGCCGTGGCAACGAGGGCTTCTCGCGCTACAACGGGCTGTCCCTCGATGTCCGCACTCGGCAAATTGGCAGCACCGGTCTGTTGCTCTCCGGCAATTACACTTGGGCGCACTCGCTGGATAACGAGAGTTCCTTCTTCGGGGACAGCTTATTCGAAGGCAGCTTCGGCTTCGGGTTCCGCGATCCCTACAACCCGGGTCTGGACAAATCCAGCTCGTCAAACGACATCCGCCACCGCCTGGCCATCTCTGGCACGTGGCAGGTCCCGTTTGCCAAGGGATTCCACGGCGTGGCCGGACAAATCCTCGACGGCTGGAATCTCAGTGCCATCTACATCGCCCAGACCGGCGGGGCCTTCTCGGTCTACGACGGCAGCGCCGCAGCTCTCTGCGCCGGAGTCGATGGGACGAACTTCTGCTACCCGGTAGTGACTGGTGCGGTGCCCAAGCAGACCGCCACGCCCGTCGCCGGCGCACAAAATAGCT
>WNFB01004615.1_pt1 | contig 12248 bp, 13 predicted proteins | sample 5400501 | NCBI WGS metagenome assembly WNFB01 (sample SAMN13153341, study PRJNA577476) | soil metagenome | isolation source: 200 cm saprolite under Douglas fir tree site 2 hole 1 | place: USA:California | collected 2015-04-18 | reverse complement strand
AGAACACGGAACACTGGATTGACCGCGACCCGGAACTGAAGTGTTACTTGCCGGGCATTCCGCGCGCGATGTACATGCCCTATCCCTTCGAGATCACGCAAAGTACGAACAAGATTCACGTCGCCTATGAATTCTCGAATACTGCGCGCACGATCCATTTGGACAAGGTCGAAGGGCCGCCGGATGATACGTGGATGGGCCACTCCGTCGGACGGTGGGACGGAGACACGCTCGTCGTCGACGTGACGAAGTTCAACGACCGGGGCTGGTTCGACCGCGCCGGGAATTTCCACAGCGACGCGCTGCATCTGGTGGAGCGCTTCACGCTGATTTCGTCTGACATCATTCGGTACGAAGTGACGATCGAAGATCCGAAGGTCTTTACGCGGCCGTGGCGGATCGCGATGCCGCTCTATCGCCGGGTGGAGCCGAACATGCAGCTTCTCGACTTTCGCTGCAACGAATTCGTCGAAGAGTTCATGTACGGAAGTCTTCGTAAACAGCAGTTGGTTAAGCACTGGGAAGGCGAGACCATGGCGGTCGACATCACTCGCAAGGTGCCGCCCGGTGACCGCCTCTATCAGTGGTACGGTAAGTGACAAGGACGGGCGCCACATATCCTAGGTCGGGATAGTCGAGCCGCCGCGGGCAAACGGCGTCCATCTTTCTTCTATACGCGGCAGGAGGCTGAAGTCGATGCGAACGAAGCTTGCGACAGTAGTCTGTATGGTTGGATTCGCAATGTTGGGAGCGGCGACTTCGGTGTCGGCGCACCACGCGTTTGCGGCGGAGTTCGACGCGAAAAAACCGGTGAACTTCAAGGGGACGGTCACAAAAATGGAATGGATCAATCCCCACACCTGGTTGCACGTCGACGTGAAGAAGGCCGATGGCGGGGTTGAAAACTGGGCCATCGAAGCGGGCACGCCAAACGTCCTGTTCCGGCGCGGGTTCACCAAGGAATCTTTACTGCCCGGCACCGAGATCGTGATCGAAGGGTACCAGTCGAAAGACGGGACGCACCGGGCCAACGGGCGGAACCTGACGCTTCCGAATGGGAAGACGTTGTTCCTCGGCTCGTCCGGCACGGGCGCACCCTACGAACTGACGCCAGATAACCAGAAGAAGTAAGCGATCATTGACGATCGAGTGGGCCGGGGGAATCGTGTGCGTGAGCGCGAAAGACACTGCGACGTCGGCAAGGAGTTCGGAGGGGAGCGAGTAGATGGGTAATCGGTTCAGGGCGTGGATCGCTGCACTCGGGACAGCCATCGCGGTCGTAGCGATCCTGCTGTCAAGCCGCTCTGTTCAATTTGCTGCGCAGGCGCCTGAATCGCCCTATCGAGCGCCGCGTACACCGGACGGCAAGCCGAACTTGAACGGTATTTGGGAAGCTCTCAACACGGCAAATTGGGACATCCAGGGCCATGCGGCCCGGGCGGGACAGGTGGTCGAACTCGGCGCGGTGGGCGCAGTTCCTGCGGGGCTAGGCGTCGTGCAGGGCGATGAGATCCCTTACCTGCCGGCGGCGGCGGCGAAAAAGAAGGAGAACTTTGAGAACAGGTTGACCGCTGACCCGGAAATCAAGTGCTATCTGCCGGGTGTGCCGCGGGCCACGTATATGCCCTATCCATTTCAAATTGTTCAGACTCCGAAGTACATTCTGATGGCCTATGAGTTTGCGAGCGCCAGCCGCACAATCTACATGGACAATCCTCCTTCGAGTCCCTTCGATACTTGGATGGGGCACTCGGTCGGCCACTGGGAGGGGGATACGCTGGTCGTCGACGTGACCAGTTTCAACGACCAGACCTGGTTCGACAGGGCCGGGGATTTCCATAGCGACGCCTTACATGTGGTCGAACGCTACACTCCCCTGAGCCGTGACGCCCTCACGTACGAAGTCATCATCGAGGACCCGAAGGTGTTTTCGCGACCCTGGAAGATGAGTATGCCCCTCTATCGTCGGCTGGAAAAAAACGCCCAACTGTTGGAATTCAAGTGCGTGGAGTTCGTGGAAGAGCTCATGTATGGTCATCTTCGCAAGCAGCCGAGCAAGTGAACAGGAGGTTTGAGATGAGCCATCGATTTATCACTCCAATGGGTGCTCTGGCAGTCGTGATCGCGGTCGCGTGCCTAGCGCCGTTACCCGTCGCGGGCCAGGGCCGGTCGTCCGTGGCGAACACCACAGCCGCAACGAAGACCTGGACTCCCCCCCGCACACCGGACGGCCAGCCGGACCTGCAGGGAACATGGTCGAACGCTACCCTTACACCCTTAGAACGACCCCGTGAGCTTGCGGGGAAACAGTTTTTTACAGAACAGGAAGCGGCTGAATATGAAAAGCAAGTACTTCAGCACAATAATGCGGATCGCCGAGACAACCGAAATACCGACGCCGATGTCGCCCTCGCTTATAACGACTCCTGGTACGACCGCGGAACAAAGGTCGTACCGACCCGGCGCACATCGCTGATTGTGGATCCGCCGGATGGGAGAATTCCCGCCTTGACGCCGGAGGCGCAGAAGAGAGAGGCCGCGCGTGCCGAGGCCAGGCGTAAACGTGGCCCCGCCGACTCGTGGGAGGACCGAAACTTAGGGGAGCGTTGTATCACGCGCGGTGTGCCAAAGCTTCCTAGCGGCTACAACAATAATTTTCTGATTCTGCAGACTCCTGAAACCGTGGCGATTCTCCAGGAGATGATCCACGAAGTTCGCATCATCCACCTGGACGGGCGTCCGCATGTCGATAAAAACATCCGCGAGTGGTTGGGGGACTCGCGCGGCCACTGGGAGGACAATACGCTGGTTGTCGACACAACGAATTTCAACGACCAGGTTCGATCCACCTCATACAATTGCTGTGGAGGGGCCGGCGCGAACTTGCATCTGGTCGAACGCTTCACCCGAGTCGATGCCGACACGATAGACTACCAATACACAGTCGACGATCCAACGACATTCACGAGGTCCTGGACAGTAGCGGTTCCCCTGACGAGGGCCCCGGGGCTGATGTATGAGTACGCGTGTCACGAGGGGAATTACGGCATGGCGAATCTGCTCAGTGGAGCTCGCGCCGAAGAGAAGGCCGCGGAAGAAGCTGCGAAGAAAGGATCCAGGTGACGCAGAGAGGCGCAGCTTAACGTCGAATCATACGGGACTTAAAGAAGAGGGATTTTCGCAACTCTGGAAGATGAGTATGCCCGTCTATTGTCGGCTGAAAAAAACGCCCAAGTGCTGGAATTTAGGTGCGTGGAGTTCGTGGAAGAGCTCATGTATGGGCATCTTCGCAAGCAGCCGAGCAAGTGAACAGGAGGTTTGAGATGAGCCATCGATGTCTCGCTTTAATCGGCGCTCTGGCAGTCGTGATCGCGGTGGCGTCGCTGGCGCCGGTACCCGTCGCGGGCCAGGGCCGGTCGTCCGTGGCGAACACGACAGCCGCAGCGCAGACCTGGACTCCGCCCCGTACACCGGACGGCCAGCCAGACCTCCAGGGAATATGGACGAACGCTACCATTACACCCCTGGAACGACCCCGTGAGCTTGCGGGGAAACAGTTTTTTACGGAACAGGAAGCGGCGGAATATGAAAAGCAAGTACTTCAGCACAATAATGCGGATCGCCGCGATAACCGTGAGACCGACGCCGACGTGGCCCTCGCTTATAACGACTCCTGGTACGACCGCGGAACAAAAGTCGTACCGACCCGGCGCACTTCGCTGATTGTGGATCCGCCGGATGGGAAAATTCCCACCTTGACGCCGGAGGGGCAAAAGAGAGCGGACGCGGTCTTTTGTCAAACAGGGCAACACAGCCACTGTAGAGAGCGCGGCTTCGAATCATGGGAGGACCGAAACTTGTGGGAGCGTTGTATCACACGCGGTCTGCCAATCGTTCCTGGTCCCTACAACAATAATTATCAGATTCTGCAAAATTCTGAATACGTGGTAATTCTCTCCGAGATGATCCACGACGCGCGCATCATTCCCCTGGACGGGCGTTCGCATGTCGACAAAGATATTCGCCAGTGGACAGGAGACTCGCGTGGCCGTTGGGAGGGTAACACGCTGGTCGTCGACACCACCAATTTCACCGACAAGACGAACTTCCGCGGGTCCGGCGCGAGTTTGCATCTGGTGGAACGCTTCACACGCGCCAACGATACGACGCTGCTCTATGAATTCACGGTCGACGATCCGACGACGTTTACCAGACCGTGGACAGCACTGGTTCCGATGTCGAAGAGTGAGGGCGAAATCTATGAGTACGCGTGTCACGAGGGGAATTACGGCATGACGAATCTGCTCAGTGGGGCTCGCGCCGAAGAGAAGGCCGCGGAAGAAGCCGAGAAGAAAGGATCCAAGTGAGTCGGAGAGGCACAGCTTGAGGTCGAGTAATACGGTGGACTTAAAGAAGATGGAGGGAATCGCATGCGCACAAAGCTAGCCGTTGTGGTTGCAGGTATCGGTTTACTCCTGAGCGTAGAGCCGGTGTTCGCGCATCACTCATTTGCGGCGGAATTTGACGCCAAAAAGCCGATCAAGTTGCGGGGAACGATCACCAGGATGGAATGGATAAATCCCCACGCCTGGATCCACATCGACGTGAAAGGCCCGGACGACAAGGTTGTCAATTGGATGATCGAAGCCGGTACTCCGAACACTCTGTTCAGGCGAGGCTTTACGAAGGATTCCCTGGAGACTGGAACGGAGATTCTCGTCGATGGTTATCTATCCAAGGACGGGTCGAACAGGGCCAATGGCCGGGATGTGACGCTCCCCGATGGGCGGAAGCTGTTTCTCGGCTCGTCCGGCACTGGCGCCCCATATGATGACAAGTCGGGGAAGTGAGTTGCGGCGGCCCGCCTGTGAACCGATTCCTCATTTGATATCCCTGGCGGCAAAGGCTTAAAGCTGATGCTCCGCCACGTGCAAAGCTCGGTCTTGGTAGCGGCGGAAATGCGGAAGGGCAAATCTCAGGAAAATCCGATCCATCGACCCCCGATCCCCACGCCGGACCACAGCATGACCGAGACCACGGCCACCAGCTTGCTCCAAAGCGGCCTCACTCGGGCCTCATCGGCCATGGCCACTTTGCGTCGCACCGTGAAAGTAAAGACGATCGCCAGGAACAGGGACGTCATCTTGAACCAAAACGCCGGGTGGTAGTAGCACTTTATGGCCTCCGACGTGAACAGCAGCGACCCCGTCGCGAGCATCACCATCAGACTGCCGATTAGCCAGCGCTGGGCATCCCGTGCAAGTTGCGCAACCGGTTGGCGCCACAAACCAAAACCGAAGAGACGCAGGTCAACCACCAAAACGGCTCCGCCGATCACGGCTAACCCGAGGAGATGGAAGGCCTCGATAACGGGAAAAAGCCAGCTCGAGCTGCGGATCGTCCCGCCCACCGCCGAGTTTTCGATCCACGCAAACAAAGGCAGCAGTGACATTGCGGGAGATCTCCTAGACGAAGGTCATACTGGATTGCTCGTCCTGCGACCGCGCGCCTGATCGGTAGGATCTGCTCGACGCGTTGGTCCGGCGCTGAAGCTGGCTACCGAGAAGCATCACGACAGCCCGCGGCCAGAATGATTATCGCGCGCTGCGGCTTATCGCAGTCAAACCAGTTATATGCAATCATTCGTCCCGCTATGACTATCCCAGCCCATACCACCAAAGACAGGCCGGCCGCCACCCTGGCCCTTCTTGGCGGGACAAGATGTAAATCCCATTCCGCTACCTTGCGATACACCGTGGAGTGAAAAACCCACACATTCAAGCCCGCTGATATCAGCAATAGTACCTTAACTCGAAAGAAAATATTCTGATAGGTTCTCACCGGAATGGCATAGAACAGAAGCGTCCCGCTGATGACCATCATCACGAAGCCTGCCGCAATCCATGGCAAGAGCTGCCCCACGACCTCCGATGCAGCCGTGCGCCGCATCGTCACGCCTAGGAGACGCAGGTCAAGCATCACAGCCATCCCGAGAAACAGGCACAAAGACAGAACGTGGACCGACTCGATGAAGGAATACGCCCACCTAGATTCGTGGATCGCAATACTCCAAGGTGTATTCGCCAGCCATTCGCAGAATCCAAGAAGAGACATTCTCGGAGCAAGCTCCTAATCCGCGAAGAATCGGATCCTGAATCTAGAAGTCTGACACTGGGCTTTAATATCAGTGGGACGCTAGATTGTCAACAGCCTCAGAACACGGTCAAGCGTTTCGGAGCTTCGGGCACGTAGTTGTGACGCGCGGTGAATTTGGCGGGGACTTTCCCGCCTTAAAGAAACGTAGTATACTGGTAGCACCTAAAAAGGTGCTATCCTAGGAGCGGGTCTTGCTTGATCTCACCAAGGACATCCAATCGCTGACGACCTTCCGCCGGCGTTCCGGTGAATTCATGAAGCAGCTAAGGAAAAGCAAACGCCCCGTGGTGCTCACGGTGAGGGGGAAGGCAGCGGCCGTCGTGCAGGACGCCGAAGCCTATCAGCGCCTGCTCGACATTGCCGCCCGCGTCGATGAAGAGGAAGGCATCCGTCAGGGCCTGGAGGACGCAAAAAAAGGAAAGATTCGGCCCGCGAAGGAGTTCTTCGACGAGTTCGAAGCCGGGCATGGCATACGTCGTTAGCATCACTTCCCGCGCCGAGCGCGACCTTGCCCACCTGTATGAGGAAATCAACGCCGAGCATTCCGACGCCGCCCTGAAATGGTACGGGGGTCTCAAAGAGGCCATCCTCAGCCTAGAAGAGCAACCGACCCGGTGCCCTGTGACGCGAAAAAAGGACGAGCTCAGACACCTGCTGTATGGCCACAAGCCTCACGTGTATCGCGTGATCTATCGCGTCCTGGAGAGGCAGCCGAATGTGGAAGTGCTCCACATCCGCCACGGTGCACGGCGAAAGCTCAAGGCGTCTGATCTTGTTTGAACTTGGGCCGCAGTTGACGGATTCGCGATTCCTGAATATCGTAAAGAAGCGGGGTCGTGAGACCGCGAAGATGGGGATGGCTCACGGCCCATTGGTTTTGCCTCCCCCGGCTGTGAGGCCGTACAATTGGCAGTACACCAGCCTCTGGAGCTGACTATCCTGGTTCGAGTCCAGGCCTCCCAGCTAATCCTATCAATACTTTAATTTAGCGTGGGGATCCGCTCTCAACCCCTTCTCCATGTGCCGGCTGGACGGAACCGAGCGGTGAAGTGGCGCAGGAGCGGCGCCTGGTAGACAATTTCCAGGCCGCGTATTTGCTCGCGCCGCCGCCAGACTTCCAGGATCACTTCTACCACATAGTCGATGTGGGATTGCGTATAGACGCGCCGCGGAATGGCCAGGCGCAGCAGGTCCATCGGTCCGGGATGCTCGACGCCCTGCGCGTCACGCTTCCCGAACATCAATGTCCCGATCTCGACCGAGCGGATGCCGCCTTCGAGATAAAGCTCTGCGGCCAGCGCCACGCCCGGAAATTCCAGTGAAGGGATGTGCGGGAGAAATGCCCGCGCGTCGATGTAAATCGCATGCCCGCCTGGAGGCTGAACGATCGGCACCCCCGCGGCCACAATGTGATTGCCGAGATAGGCGGTCGAGGCGATGCGATATTTTAGATAATCCTCTTCGAGGGCCTCATTTAGGCCGACGGCGATGGCCTCCAGGTCGCGCCCCGCGAGCCCTCCATAGGTTGGGAACCCTTCCGTCAGGATCAGGAGATCCTTTTCCCGTAGCGCCACGGCGTCGTCGTTGGTGCAGAGGAAGCCGCCAATATTCGCCAGGCCGTCCTTTTTCGCCGACATCGTGCAGCCATCCGCATGGCGGAACATCTCCTGGGCGATTTCGCGTGGAGTTTTTTCGGAATAGCCCGGCTCGCGCAGCTTGATGAAATAAGCATTTTCAGCGAAGCGGCAGGCATCCAAGTACAGCGGGATGCCGGACCGTTGGCAGATTTCCTTGATGGTCTTAATGTTGGCCATGGAGACCGGCTGGCCGCCGCCGGAATTGTTCGTCACCGTCAGCATGACCAGAGGCACGCGCTTGGGTCCAACCCGCTCGATCAATTGCTCCAGACGCACCGGGTCCATGTTGCCTTTAAACGGATGCTGCTTCGAGGGTTCGAGCGCTTCCGCAATGGGCAGGTCCACCGCTTCCGCGCCGGTGAATTCACAGTTCGCGCGCGTCGTGTCGAAGTGCGTATTGTTCGGGACGGAGTCTCCCTTCTTGCACGTGATGTTGAAGAGAATCCGTTCCGCAGCACGGCCTTGGTGCGTCGGTATGACGTGTTTGAATCCCATGATGGACTGAACAGAGTTGCGGAAGCGCCCGAAGCTGGGCGAGCCAGCATAGGATTCATCTCCTCGCATGATTGCGGCCCACTGCTCGGCGGACATGGCGTTCGTGCCCGAATCGGTGAGCAGATCAATCAGAATATTCTCCGAAGCAATCAGAAACAGGTTGTAGCCGGCCTCCTCCAGCAGCTTCTCCCGCTGAGTCCGGGTGGTCTGCCGGATTGGCTCGACGCTCTTGATGCGAAACGGCTCGATGATCGTTTTAATGGGCATGGCTTGCCGAGGAAGCCGCGGCTCGAAATTCGCGCCCAGCGATTCGCGAAGAGAAAAAGAAGTTGAGGCCTAGCGCAGGTTCCTGCGGCGGACTCTTACGAATTACTGCGCCGGCCGACCGTGATGAACAAGCCGCCTTCTTTTCCCAGCGCGCGAATCCAGCCGAGCTGCGCGAGCCAAGCCTCGGGCCGCCAGTTGTCCGCTGCCTGCGTAAAAAGCTCCTCCGGATCGTCGCCGATAAGCGCGCTAGGGTACGCCCGCACATACTCGACGTTATTCTCGCCGAACCAGCGCTGCACTTCGGCGAGGGTATGGCGGTGCTCCTCGGGATGCTGATATTGGTCGCGCAGCCACGCCTGACGTCGCGCCGGCTCATTCTTTCGATCGCGGAGTACCGGATCGAACGGGATCAAGCGGTAGCCAGACAACTTTGCAACCAAGCGGCGCAACCGGTGCGGGATGCGCGCAAATGCGTTGTAAAGCCCGAGTACGATCATGCCGCCGGGCCGCGCGAGTTGCGCGATTCGGGCGAATGACGCGCGTGGATCCGGCGTGTGGTGCAGCACGCCCGACGAATAGACCACATCGAATGAACTCGCTCGCAGACCAGGGCGGTGCAAGTCCGTCTCGATGAACTGCACCCGGTCGAGTCCGAAACGCCGCGCCGCCGCCGCGCCGAGCAGCAGCGATCCACGTGTCAGATCGGCGCCGATCACCACCCGATCCGCCCTCGCCAGGTACAAGCTCATCTGCCCAGTGCCACAGCCAATCTCCACGATCCGCGCGTCGCCGGGAATCGCCTGGTCCAGCAGGCGCGCGAACTCGCTTCGCCCGGCCCGCGCACGCAGCGACGCCAGCTTTTCGCGGGCAGGATAGCCGGGGAAAGGCGCGTGCTCGTAGAACCGACGCACGACGTCGGTGCGTGTATCGGTCCCGAGGCGCAGGTTGGGGATTCCATCCGGGGCTTCGTAGTGCGCGCCGCAGCCGCAACACGACCAATCTGCCGCGAGCGCGCCACCGCACGCCGGGCAGACGAGCAGCTCCCGGAAGACATCCACTGGTCACCAGATCGAGTAGATGAAGGGAGCCAGCGCTTCGACGGTCGCCGCCAGGATCAGCACCAGCCCCGTCAAGCACAGGAAGATGGCCAACGGTACGAGCCAGCGCTTGTTGGAGCCGCTTTGCCACAACCCGCTCGCCAATTGTGCGATTGATCCGGCCGTGCTGCCGAGTACGATCAGCCCGCGCTGGATCCTGCCGCGCTTCTTGACCACGCGATTTTCTCCTTTGGCTCCGCCACGGCCGCTGTGCGCTTCATCACCCGGGTCTGCCCCGCAACAAGCACATCGATTCCGCAGCGAAGAAATGTCGTGTACCCCTCGACCGCTCGATTGACGATTGGTTCTCCGGCCAAGTTGAAGGACGTGTTCAGCAGCACCGGCATGCCGGTGCGCTGCCCGTACGCCTCGAGCAGCATGTACAGGCGAGGCGCCATTTCACGATCGAGGGCCTGCAGCCGCGCCGTACCGTCGACGTGCGTGACCGCCGCCAGCCGCGCCCGCCACTCTCGCCGCACGGGGAAGACGCCCGACATAAAGCGCGTCAGGCGTGTCCCGCCAGGCGGCAACTCGAAGAAGCGGTCGGCCTCTTCGATGGGCACCACCGGGGCGAACGGCCGGAACTCCTCGCGGTACTTAATGTCTCGATTGAGCCGGTCGCGCATTGCAGCGTCGTGGGGCGCGGCGAGGATGCTGCGGTGACCGAGGGCGCGGGGCCCCAGCTCGAGGGCGCCGTCCATCCAGCCGACGATGCGGCCCGCGACGAGGTCATCAGCGGTCTGATTGATCAGCGCGCGGTCATCAAGCTCAACGACCGGCTGGCCGTCCTCTCCTGCCAGCCTTGCCAGCTCGACTCCGTCCACCACCGGGCCCCAAAACGGATGATCGGGTACCTCGCGGTCCGGATTCCCGAAGTGGATGCGGTCGGCGTAGAGCGCGGCGCCCAGCGCGCAGCCGGCATCGCCGGGGGCTGGGGGGACGAACACGCGTTCGAAGCCCGACTCTGCAAGGATTCGTGCGTTGGCTAGCCCGTTCAACGCCACGCCGCCCCCTAGGCACAGGTCAGGCAAGCCGGTCTCCTGGTGGAGTGCCGCGGCCATGTCCACAAGCGTGTCCTCAAGAACCCGTTGGACGCTGGCGGCGCAGTCGGCGTAGCGCTGGCCATCGGCAGTGTCCAGATCGATCGGCTCGTACGAGGCCCGCGGCGGCCCGAACAGCTCAACGAACCGCGAGGAAAAGGAGCGCTCGGCCGTCGTATGGAATTCGAAATAATCGAGATCGAGGTTGAATGCGCCGTCCGGCGTGCGGCGAATGAGCTGGCGGGCCTTGTCAACCATCGTGGGACGGCCATACCCCGCGAGGCCCATGACTTTGTACTCGTCCTCGTTCACGGCGAAGCCGAGATACGCGGTGAAAGTGGAATAGAGCATACCCAGCGAATGCGGGAACCGGATTTCCCGCAGGAGCGTGATCGCGGTGGCGCCGTCCGGGCGCCGCTCGCCGTGGCCGACCGACAGCGTGGCCCACTCGCCCACGGCATCGGCTGTCAAGATCGCCGCGCGGCGCGTCGGCGCGGTGAGGAAGGCGGCCGCCGCGTGGGACTGGTGGTGCTTGGTGAACAGGATCTTGCGTCCCGGCACACCCAAGTGCGACGAGATGATTCCGCGCACCCAGACCTTCTCGCCGAGCGAGTTCTTCATCGCCTTCGGGAACGCGCGCCAGGAGTGCGGGAAGGCGCGAAGCGTGCAAGTGAGGATCCGATCGAACTTCAGCATCGGACGCTCATAGAAGACCACTGCATCGAGCGCCTCGGGCTCGAGGCTAGCGTGCTCGAGGCACCACTCGATCGCTGACAACGGAAATGCGGCGTCGCTCTTCCTCCGCGACAAGCGCTCCTCCTGCACGGCGCAGACGGGCACGCCATCAATAACCAGCGCCGCCGCGGAATCATGGTAGTGCGCTGAAATCCCGAGAATCTTCATTTCAATACTGCCTCTTGAGGGAATCGTTGCGCTGAGGGGAGATCGGAGTCCAACCGGGAGGTTCCAGCCGCTCGGCGCGCTTGGCCAGCAAAGCGAAAGGCGGCAGCAAGATGAAGTATTGGAGCGTCAAGAGGAGTCCGCCAAGGGCGCCGGCGAGCGCCGTCGCGAGCCGCAAATAGGCTTTCCACAGGCGGCTGAGGCGCGCGCGCCACAGCCGCCACCGGTGACGCTCGGGCGAGACACGGGCCAGTTGCACAAGTGTGTAGTTCATGTGAAACACTTCGTCGTGCAGGATTTCCTCGAACACTGCGCGGGTCGGGGGATCGTCTTGCAGCATATCACGATAGACGGTGAATCGCTCGGCGGCCGCCTTTTCTGATAAATGGAGGAAGGCGAGCAATCCGTCATCGGACTCTTCACCACCGCACAGATCGTCGAGGCCATGCCCTCCAGGTGCGAGCCAGTCAGCCTGCAGGCTCGTCTTCGAGCGGGAGGAGAGCGTACGTAAGATATCTCCGCCTCGCCGGCGGAACAGTTCACCGTGACGATGCTCGTCAATCCCATGGACCAGATAGAGCCGGCGCAGGAGCGGGTCCGAGGTCGTCTCCGACGCGCGGACCAGATCGCGCCCGCCATCGGTTTCAGTCTCGCCG
>WNFB01004610.1_pt1 | contig 12252 bp, 14 predicted proteins | sample 5400501 | NCBI WGS metagenome assembly WNFB01 (sample SAMN13153341, study PRJNA577476) | soil metagenome | isolation source: 200 cm saprolite under Douglas fir tree site 2 hole 1 | place: USA:California | collected 2015-04-18 | reverse complement strand
GACCCAACGGTGCCGGTAAGACCACGCTCATCCGGATGGTCGTCGGCCTGGTAGCCCCCGACACCGGGGCGGTGACGGTCCTCGGCCGCCGCATCCCAGACCTGGATGTGCTTGGACACATCGGCTACATGACGCAGCAAGCAGCCCTCTACCCGGACTTGACAGTGGAGGAGAACGTGCGGTTCTTCGCCGCCATCAGTGGCGCCGATGAAAACGTCACCGAGGCGCTGTGGACGGTCGAGCTGGATCAAAGAAGGACCTCGGTGGTGTCCACGTTGAGCGGCGGCATGCGGCAGCGCTTGTCACTCGCCTGCGCTCTGGTACATCGACCGCGGCTGCTCCTGCTCGACGAGCCCACCGTCGGGGTCGACCCGCAGCTGCGCGTGCAATTCTGGGAGGACTTTCGCAAGATGGCCGCCGCGGGCACGACGATCATCGTCTCGAGCCACGTCATGGACGAGGCGGAGCGCTGCCAGCGCCTTGGTCTCATCCAGTACGGCAAGCTGCTCGCCGAGGGGACACCTGATGAGGTGCGCTCGATGGCCGGCACACCAAACCTCGAAGCGGCGTTCCTCAAGCTCGCCGGGAGCTCTGTCTCATGAGCCGGCGCCGTGTCGCGGCCATCACGAAGCGGCTGCTGCAGCAGTTCCGCCATGACCGCCGCACGCTGGCGCTTCTGTTCGTGGCGCCGATCGTGATCCTCGGTCTGCTCGGGTACCTGATCCGCGGCTCGGCATCCTCCCCCGCCGTCGGCGTCGCCAACGAAGACCAGGGTGCGCTGGGCGCGCTGGTCGCGAGCGCGCTCCAACAGTCGAGCATGATCAGCGCCGGCGCGATCGCGGTCTCGGACGGCGACGCCTCGCTGAAGGACGGTTCGCTGGTGGCTTACATCGTCCTGCCCTCGGACTTCAGCCAGCAGGCGCGACAGGGCACGATCGCGCCCGAGGTCCACCTCGAAGGCTCTCAACCGGGAACGGGGGGCCCCGTGTTGCAAGCCCTCCAACAGGCCATTGGCTCGCTCGCGTCGCGAAGTCCCGGCACGCAAGTGCGGGTCCAACCGCAGGTCTCGTATCTCTACGGCGGGCCCAGCCTCGACCGCCTCGATTACTTCGGCGCAGCCTTCATCGGGCTGATCGTTTTCTTCCTGGTCTTCGTCATCACCATCGTTTCGTTCCTGCGCGAGCGGTCCCAGGGCACTCTCGAGCGCCTGATGGCGAGCCCGCTCCGGCGAGGCGAGATCGTGGTCGGTTACATGCTCGGCTTCGGCGTGCTGGCCCTGGTCCAGGCAGCGGAGGTGCTCGTTTTCTCGCTGGCTGTGCTCAAGGTCCACAACCAGGGCAACGTCTTCCTGATCTTCTTCATCGAGGGCCTCATGGCAATCGGCGCCGTCAATCTCGGCATCTTCTTGAGCATGTTCGCGCGCACGGAGTTCCAGGCGGTGCAGTTCATCCCGCTGGTCATCGTGCCGCAGGTGATCCTGTCCGGAATCCTGTTCCCGGTGGCGACCGAGCCCAAGCCGCTGCAGGTTGTCTCGAACGTGCTGCCGCTCACGTACGCGGTCAATGGCCTGCGTGACGTCATGGTCAAAGGCGCTGACCTGACGTGGACGTCGCTCCAGCTGGACACGGGCGTGGTCGCAGCGTTCGCCGTGCTTCTAATCGTCGCGGGAGTCGCCACCCTTCGCCGGCGAATCGCGTAGACCCGCACCGTAAGCTGGACCGATGATGCTCGCATGCTCCCGCCGCTGCGGTGGGGAGCTGTTCCGCGCTCTCTTCGCGGAGGTGGACGTGGATGCTCGTGGCGGGTATCTGGAGCACCGAATCGCGCAACCCGGCTATGTCTGCCTCAACTGCGGCGCGCCCGCCCTAGACCTCAGCGAGGTCCCGGCGGCCCTCGCGGCCGAGGCCCGAGCCGACGCCGCGCCGCCCGCCACCTCCGACATCCTGTGTCCGGTCTGCGAGACGCTGGTCCAGGTCGGGGGCGAGATGGAGTGCCCCAACTGCGGGAGTCCGCTGGAGGTCGCCTGAGCCCTAGGTCACAGACGCGGTCCCGGCCAGGATCCCGAGCATCCAGCGAGCTGCCGCCGCGTCGCGCTGACCGATCGCCGCCCGCAGCACCCGGATCGCCCGAGGGGTGTCGAGGTTGTCCTTGAGCGCGGCGACGAATTCATCCATGACTCTGCCGCGCGCCCCCCTCGACAAGCGGAGCGCGGGGCCCGCCCCCGCCGCCACCACCGGAGGATGAGAAGTGCCCGCCCCCCACTCCTCCTCCTCTGCCAACAAGGCGTGCAACCTCCCCACCAGCCGGGCTGCGCCTGCAAGACCCGACCAGCTGAAATCCCAGTCACGCCCGTAACGGTGCGAGGCCAGATAGAGCCGCACCGCGGCCGCGGGCGCGCGCTCCAGCGCCTGGCTCACGAGCACCAGGTTCCCGAGCGACTTGCTCATCTTCCGGCCCTCGTACCGGACCATGCCAGTGTGCATCCAGGCACGGGCGAAGGGAACCCTGCCTGTTAAGGCCTCCGACTGGGCCCGCTCCGACTCGTGATGGCTGAAGGCCAGGTCGCGCCCGCCTCCGTGAATATCGATCTGCTGGCCCAGGTACCGCATGGCCATGGCCGAGCACTCGATGTGCCAACCCGGCCGGCCGGCACCAAAGGGCGACGGCCACGACGGCTCGTCGGGCGCCGAGCTGCGCCACAGCGGAAAGTCCAGGGCATCCCTTTTGCCATCGGGCCCGACCGATCCGACCAGACCCTCTTCGCGGAGCTTGCGCAGCATCGATCGCCGGCTGCGATGCGAAAGACGGCCGTAGCCCCGATAACGGCTGACGGCAAAGTAGAGCGCGTCGGTCCGATAGGCGTAGCCCGCGGAGCGAAGACGTGACGCGGCCTTCAGGATGCGCCCGATCTCATCCGAGACGCGCGGCATGAAGTCCGGCGCCCGCCAGCCCAGCGCCGTCATGTCACGGACATGAACCCGCGTCTCGTGGTCCGCGAGCACGCGCCAATCCACGCCATCCCGCCGCGCGCGCGCAAACAGCGGATCGTCGATGTCCGTCACGTTCTGCACGTATCGCACGCGCACGCCGCAGGCCTCGGCAAAACGCACCAGGACATCGAACGTGCAGAAGGTGAACGCGTGTCCCATGTGCCCAGAGTCATAAGGCGTAACCCCGCACACGTAGAGGCGGAGCACCTGGCGGCCGCGCTCGCGTGCCGGCTCCAACCGCACCAACCGCCCGCTCAGCGTGTCGCGGACACGCATGCGGAAGGGTGCTTCAGGCACGCGTTCCGAAGTCCAGCGCGGCGCTCGAAACGATCAGGAGGCCGCTCGAGCGCGAGCCGGCGAGTCGGCTCGGAGCGCGTCGACGGTGTCCGTGAGCTCCCAGGGCACCTCCAGGTCGTCGCGACCGAAGTGCCCATACGCCGCCGTGGGCGTGTAGATGGGGCGCCGCAGGTCCATGCGGGCGATGATCGCCGCCGGCCGCAGGTCGAAATGGCGCCGGATCAGCTCCAGCAGCTCGGTCTCAGAGACCATACCGGTGCCGAAAGTCTCAACCGCGATCGAGGTCGGATGGGCGCGGCCGATGGCGTATGACACCTGGACCTCGCAGCGATCCACCAGCCCAGCGGCGACGAGGTTCTTGGCCACGTGCCGAGCCGCATATGCAGCCGAGCGATCGACCTTGCTTGGATCCTTGCCACTGAACGCGCCGCCGCCGTGGCGTGCGACGCCGCCGTAGGTGTCGACGATGATCTTGCGTCCGGTGAGCCCGGCGTCCGCTGCCGGCCCGCCAAGTATGAACTGGCCGCTCGGGTTGACCATGATTTTCGTCCTGGCATCAGTCACCAGGCCTTTGAGGACAGGCTCGATGACAAGCGACCGTACGCCGTCAGCCACCTCGTTCTGGCTGACGCCCGGAGCATGTTGCGCAGAGACCACCACCGCTTCGACTCGCTTCGGCCGACCATCCTCGTATTCGACGGTCACCTGAGTCTTCCCGTCGGGCCGCAGGAATGGCAGCGAACCGTCCTTGCGCGTTTGCGCCAGGCGCCGGCTGAGCCGGTGGGCGAGCGAGATGGTCAGCGGCATGAGCTCGGGGGTCTCCCGACAGGCGAAGCCGATCATCATGCCTTGGTCCCCCGCCCCCTGCAGGTCGAATGGATCGTCGCCCTGGGTGCCCTCCCGCTCTTCCAATGAGTGGTTCACGCCGGCGGCGATGTCGGGCGATTGCTCTTTTAGGTAGACCTGGATGAGGGCGTGGTCCGCGTCGAAGCCGAATTCCTCGGTGTCGTAGCCGATGCCGCGAATCGTGTCGCGGATCGTGCGCTGGATGTCGAGCTCGGCGTGCGTGGTGACCTCACCGATGACGACGCAAAGGCCCTTGGTGATAGCGCTTTCGCAAGCCACGCGCGCCTCTCGATCCTGAGCCAGCATGCCGTCGAGGACGGCATCAGAGACCTGGTCGCAGACCTTGTCCGGGTGACCTTCGGTTACCGATTCGGACGTCAGAAGGAATGATGCGGAGCTGCTGAAAGAGCTGGCCACAACGGCTGCCAATCATATCCGGGCGCGCGCAGCAGGACCCCGCACCGCACCGTACTCAGCTTGCGGTGCGCTGGCGGCGGTCCTCTGGGTCCTGGCCGAGCAGCTGCGCCTGGAGGGCAAAGATGTCATCGAGTACGCGGTCGATGCGCCTGCCCTCGAGGCGATGCTCGGCGATCAATCCCGCGTGCTCGAGCTGGTGACGCAGCGTGGTCCCCAGCGGGCCATCGACGCGAGCCTGCCCACGAACTTGCGCCTCCTCGAGGAGCTGTAGGCACCGATCGAGCGCCAGCTGCCGGAGCCTGTGGTCGCGCTGCCTCAAGTCCCCAGCACCTCCACCCTTCCCGCCGCGGTGACCCGGACGCTGACGGGGTGAAGGCCCGGCAGTGGGTAGGTCCGGTCCGTGGGTTGACCTTCTGGAGTGAACGTGACCTGGTGGCAAGGACAGACCAGAAGGCCTTCACCGGCGCGCCAGTCCAGCTCGCAGGGCAGGTGCGAACAGAGCGAAGACACCGCGTGCACGGTCTGTCCGCGGCGGAACACGTAAGCGCCGACAGCTCCGGCCGCGACCCTTACGCCTTGGCCCTCGGGCAGATCGACAAGCGCAGCCACTTCGACCCATCGGCCGGGGATGGGATTGATCGTCTTGCTGGCTGCAGAGGGGCTGGTCCGCGGCACCTCGAGGGTCCTCCCCAGCAGCACGCCGCCGAGAGCCCCGGCCGCCACTCCAAGACCGGCGACAAGGGCGGCGCGGCGCGTCAGCCATAACCTTTGCGGAGTGTTGGCGAGCACGCGGGCGAGCCGCTGCCGGAAAGCTGGGCTCATGCGCTGCGGGCCCTGCCGAGCGGCCACCAGCCGCGCCGCGGCCGTGATCGCAGCTTTCTCCTCCGCGTCGCCCGAGCGGAGATTCAGCCGGCGGCCCTTCAGCAGGTCGCTGACGATGCGATCAATCCTGTTCACCAACGAGTCAGTCATCCAGGCGCACCTTCGCGGCGGCGCGGAGTGCGCGCAGCTGCATGACCTTCACCGCGCCCACCGTGGAACGCATTTCGGCTGCCACTTCCTTTAGTGAATACCCGTGCAGGAAACGCAGCTCCAGCACTCGCCGGTAGTTGTCGGAAAGCTGGGCCAGAATCTGTTGCGTTCTTTCAGCCGAGCCCGCCGAAGGCTCGCTTGCGCGGACGGACAGCGCCAGGTCTTCGTGGAGCTCAGCCTCGGACAGTCCGAGCCGCGTGCTCCAGAAGGCCCCCAGCACGGAGCGCGCCGTGGCAAACAGGTAGCCTCGAATCGCGCTGGCCGGCGCCCCCTGGCGAAGCCGAGGGATCGCCTTCAGCGCCACCTGCTGCGTGAGATCCTCAGCATCGGCACGATTGCCGACACGGGCGTAGATGAACGCATACACCAGCTCGAGCTGGTCGAGTGCGATGTCGGTCGCCCCCGGAGCGGCCGGAAGCTCCAGGACCTCTCCCGGATCCTCGTGCGTCATTTCGTGGGTTCGGGGAGATCGGGGCTCATGGGGTAACCGGGATCGCTACGTGAACAGGTTCCCGCACAAAAGGTACGTCGCGTTGCTGCCCTGCATGTCGGGCCCCGCGTGGACGACCACGTACCACTTGCTGGTCGCCGGCGGATACTTGGCGTCGATCGTCGTCGGCACTGTGGCGTCCCCCTGGCCGTCGGCGACGACCTGGTTGAGCGCAAACAGGATTGCGCCCTTCTGCTCGCAGCTGCCCACGTGGATGTGTGACACGTGCGACGAGTTGGGCTGGAGACCGGTGATCACCAGCAGGAGGGTGACGCTGCCCGACGCCGTGGTCACCTTGATCGTCCCGCTGGCGCTGCTGTTGACCCCGTTCAGCTTGAAGATCAGCGCCGGGGGAGTCGGTGTCGGCGGGGGGGTTGCTATCGCCGGGCTCGGCGATGGCGAGGTGGACGAGCTGGGACCGCCCGTCCCACCGCACGCCGCCACTGTCAACAACGCTGCGGTGAAAGCCACGGCTCCTTTCACGGGTGCTGGCTGCTTTTGACACCGCTCACGGTCACTACCGGAGCAGGTTACTTGACGAGCGCGACTTTTCTAAGAGTTAAGGCCCTCCCCTGGCGGTAGGACCAGGGTGGGCGGGGGAGGACCGCGGTCCTCCCCCCAGTCGTTGGATCAAGCGCGCGACAAGCCGAGGAGGCCGCGCCGGCGCCACGCCAGGTAGCCGAGACCGACCAGGATCACGACCGGGCCCACCGCGCCCAGGCCGGTGATCAGGTAGTTGATCGTGGTCACGAAGTTGTGGGCCGCGTCACTGAGCGCGGTGGCAAGGCCCCAGCTGTCGACGGGTTTGCTCGACACCGGAGCGCCGGCTTCCGTCAGATCGACGGTCACTGTGCTGTAGGTCGTGTTGTGGTCGAGATACGCGATCTGACCCTTCAACTGTTCGATCTGTCCGGTGATCTGACCCAGCTGGGTCTGCACGGCGATGATGTCCGAGATCGACTGCGCCCTCTGCAGCAGCGCCAGCATGGCGCCCCGCTGCGCCTCCTCATTCTGGAGACGGGCCTTCAGGTCGACATATTGAGCACTGACATCGTTGCCGCTGATGCGCTCGTTCTGGACCTTACCCATCCTGCTGAGCGCATCGATGGTCTCGTCGAACTTCGCCGCGGGGACCATGAAGGTGATGACGCCGCTGCGGATCTGCTGGTTGGTGTCCGGATTCGCCTGCGCATCGGTGCCCGAGATGAAGCCTTGCTCGAGCTGCACCAGCGCGCGCACGTCCGCCAGCTTGGAGTCGAACGAACCTGAGGTCACCCTGATGGACAGCTGCGCCTGGCGGATGACCAGCGGCCCCTGGATGGTGGGCACGGTCTGGCTGCCGGGCGCCCCGGCGGGGTTGGTGCCGGCCGGCTGGGGAGCAGCCTTCACTGCGGTTCCGCCGGCGGTGTCGGACAGACCGAGGTAGCCCGCACCGCGCGAGGTCGTGGTGGTGGTGGCAGCTCCACCGCAGGCGGCCGCCGCCAGGACGACGAGGATGACGAGGACTTTCTTCATTCGACGGCCTCCTGCCGATTTGATGACTGACCAAACGCTGCCGGCCGCGGCAGGTAACAAATTCGCCTCCCCACTTGTGGGGAGGTCGGCTCCGCTTGCGGAGCCGGGTGGGGAGTAGCAAGCTGCCCAATGCCGGCCGGCAGCTCTCCATCACAATCAACCGGTGCTCCAGGTCCGCAACCTCGCCATCGACGTGGTCGCACGGCGTGTGCTGTCCGATGCCAGCTTCACCGTGGCCGCCGGGGACAAGGTCGGCCTGGTCGGCCGCAACGGCGCGGGCAAGACCAGCCTCCTCAAGGTCCTGGCGGGCGAGGATGACCCCGGCGCCGGCCTGGTGCTGCGGCGGGGCACGCTCGGCTACGTCCCGCAGAATCCCCGGCCGCGCGCCGAGGCCACGCAGACCGCGCTCTCGCACATCCTGTCGGGTCGCGGTCTCGACCGGGCAGCGGTGCGCCTGACAGAGCTCCACCACGAGCTCGATAGGGATCCGTCGCTCGCCAATGTGCAGCGCTTCTCAGACGCGGAGGAGCGCTACCGGCTCGACGGCGGCTACTCGGGCGAGTCCGATGCCCGCCGCATCGCCACCGGCCTGGGCCTCAAGCCCGACCGCGTCGACCTGCCCCTCGGGGTGCTGTCCGGCGGCGAGCGTCGGCGTGTGGAGTTGGCGCGAGTCCTGTTCGCGGACGCCGAGCTGCTGCTTCTGGACGAGCCGACGAACCACCTGGACAGCGACGCCAAGTCGTGGCTGATGGATTTCTTGCGCAACAACCGTGGCGCCGTGATCGTGGTGAGCCATGACCTCATCCTTCTAGATGAGGCGATCACCCGAGTCCTTCATCTCGACGCCGGCCGCCTGGTCGAGTATCGCGGCACCTACTCGCAGTACCAGCAGGCGAGGCGCGCCGAGGAGAAGCGCCTCACCTCTTTGGCGCACCGGCAGGAAGCGGAGATCAAGCGGCTCAGCCTGCTCGCGGAGGTGATGCGCCGGCAGACCGAGAAGCGCGCCCGCACCGCCAAGGCGATCTTCAAGCGCGTCGATCGGCTGAAGGCCGATCAGGTCGCCGCCCCACGGCGCGAGCGCAAGGTCAAGGTCCGCTTCCCCGACCCACCCCACGCCGGCCGGGTCGCGATCACGGTGGAGGGGCTGAGCAAGGGGTACGGCGGTCCGCTGGTGTTTCGTGATGTCAGCTTCGAAGTCGAACGTGGGCAGCGCTTGCTCGTGATGGGCCTCAACGGCGCCGGCAAGACAACCCTGCTGCGCATCCTCGCCGGTGAGACCGAGCCGAACTCGGGCCGGTTTCGCCTTGGCCATGGGGCGTCGCTCGGCTACTACGCGCAGGAGCACGAGGGCATCCGCGCCGGCGTGCCGGTGCTGGCGCACATGCGTGAGCAGTCGGACGCCGAAGAGCGCGTGCTGCGGGCCCTGCTGGGCATGTTCAGCCTCACAGGTGACATCGCGCGCCAGGACGCCGGCACGCTTTCCGGTGGTGAGAAGACCAAGCTCGCGCTGGCGCAGCTCGTCGCGGGACGGCACAACCTGCTCCTGCTCGATGAGCCCACGAACAACCTGGACCCACCGTCTCGCGTCGGCGTCGCGCAGGCGCTGGCGGCATGGCCCGGGACCATGATCATCGTGAGCCACGACCCGCAGTTCGTGGAGGCGCTCAAGCCCGCCCGCGTGCTCTTCATGCCCGAGGGCCGCGCCGATTATTGGGATCGGGATCTGCTGGACGTCGTGTCGCTGGCCTGACCACAATAGTCTCGTGGCGGGTACACAGCTGCGCGAGATCGTGATGCCCGACCTGCAGGGCGCCGAGGAGATCACCATCGGCGCGTGGTCCAAGAAGAAAGGCGATCACGTCGATGAGGGTGAGACCCTTGTCGAGGCGCTCACGGACAAGGTCAACGCCGAGATCCCGTCCCCGGTCAGCGGCGTCCTCCAGGAGCTGCTGCTCAACGAAGGCGACCCAGTGAAGCCCGGGCAGCCTATCGCGCTCATCGCGCCCAGCGCGTGAAAGCCCTCCCCATTGGGGGAGGGGCAGGGGTGGGGTCGCCCGAGTAACGAAGTAGCCTCAGTCGAGAGCGCTACGCCGCGGCGCCGCTTCCTCCGCCTCCCCCAGCCGGCGACCAAACCACCACGCCACAGCCAGCAGGATCACGATGCCAATCGCAATCGGCAGCGCGAACGGGCCAAGGTACGTGGCGACGGCATCGTAGTGCTGACCCAGCTTGAACCCGGCGTAGGCGAGCGCGAAATTCCACGGGATGGCGCCCGACAGCGTGGCCAGCGTGAACCTCACGCCACCGATCTTCGCCAGCCCGGCCGGAAACGAGATGTAAGTGCGGACGATAGGAAGCAGGCGTCCCAAGAAGACCGCCCAGAGTCCGAAACGATCGAAAAACCGATTGGCCAGCCGCAGGTGTCCCGCGCTCAATCCCAGCCACCTGCCGAATCGGCTGAGCACCACCCTCTCGCCGTAGCGGCGGGTCAAATAAAAGGCGATCAGTGAGCCCGCGAGATTCGCCACGCTCGACACCGCCACCACCATCACGAACGAGAGCTTTCCCTGTGATGCCAGCGCGCCCCCGAGCGGGACCACGACCTCGCTGGAAATCGGAACCCCGGCACTCTCTCCGGTCATCGTGATGAAGATGGCAAACAGTCCCCAGGCGGCGACCAGACTGATCAACCACGCGGTCACGACCCGCCTCGAGGTGCCTGCACGGCTCGGAAGGGGAGCGTGCGCACTTGTTGGTCATCGACGAGGATCTCGAAGTTGTAGAACCCCGCCTTGGGGATCTGGGCATTGGCGAGGTTGATCACGATGTTGGCCGCGAGGTCCCAGCCGTGTGGATGGTCGTTGGGAACTTGACGCTCCGGCAGCACCAAGACTATTGGCTGGGCTAGGACTGGCTTCCCGTCCTCGTCGGTGCAGTGCACCTCGACCTTGTGCGACCTTGCTGATTCGAGCCTGCTGGTGAGCAGGCGAATGACCATGGCCACGCCAAACGGAGCCGGGAACTGGTCCCGCCAGAGGGTGTCGATGCCGGCGCCCAGCACATATACGAGTCCGTTGGGCGGGCCTTCCGCGGCGTTGGCGAGAAGTGCCCAATCGAGCCTCATTCAGAAGCGCGTGGGCGGGACTTGACCACCTCGCCGCCCTTGACGACCAGGTGGACGTTCTCTGCTCTGGCGACCAGATTCAGATCGGCCACCGGGTCGCCCGGGACGCCGATCAGGTCGCCCCACGAGCCCTCCTTGAGGCGCCCGACGCCGGGCATGCCGATCGTGTCCGCCGCAATCGTGGTCGCGGCCCTGATGCAGTCGATCGGCTCCATCCCGAGGTCGCGCATGAGCAGGAACTCCTCGCCGTTGGTGCCGTGCGGACCGACGCCCGTGTCGGTTCCGAAGGCGATCGTCACGCCTGCCTCGATGGCCTGCCGGATGCTGGCGCTGTGATCCTTGATCACCGCGCGGCCTTTGTCCGCGGCGTAGGCCGGCATCTTCCCCGCCTCGGCGTGCCTGATGACCCACTGGGGAGCGACCAGCGTCGGCACCAGCGCGTTGTGCCCGTCGAGCATCATCTCGATCGCGTCGCCGTCGAGCCAGATGCCGTGCTCGATGGTGGCCACGCCGCCTCTCAGTGCGTTCTTGATGCCGGCGTTGGCCTGTGCATGCGCCATTACCTTGCGGCCTTGCGTCGCGGCCTCTTCTACCGCCGCCCGGATCTCCTCGAGCGTGAGCGCCGCGTGGTGGGGCTGGTCGCCCGGCGACAGAACGCCGCCCGAGGTGCAGAGCTTGATCCAGTCAGCGCCCGCGCGGATCACCTCGCGCACCCGGCGCCGCATCGGCTCGACTCCGTCTACTACTTGGTGGGGCCGATCGGGGAGCGGGATGTCGAGGTCGGCGCCGCACATGAAGTGCACGTCGGTGTGGCCCCCGGTCTGGCTGAGGCCGCTGATCGTGACGTACATCCTCGGACCGGGAAAGTAGCCGGCGTCTATCGCCATCCGCACGCCCGCCGGCGAACCGGCCGCATCGCGCACAGCCGTAAATCCCGCCTCGAGCGTTTTTCGAGCCGCGCGGACGGCCCGCATCAACTCGAAGGTGGGCGGCGTGGTCAGTTCGCGAGCGAAGTCAATCCCCTCGCCAAGGATCGTGAGGTGCACGTGGCAGTCGATCAGTCCGGGGAGGAGTGTCAGGCCTCCCGCGTCGATGGCCTCTGCGTCGCGCGGCACCTGAACCGAGGCGCGCGCACCGACTCGCACCACGCGGTCACCATCGATGAGCACCACGGCATCGCGCGTGGTTTCGCCGGTGGCCGGATCCAGAAGGCCGTCCGCATAGACAGCCCGCATCACGTCAGAGCCCCGCCTCGGTGTCGGTCGCGAGCGAGCGAGTGCTCATGAGCACACCGATGTTAGTGCACACGTTCTGCTGTAAGGCCCTCTCCCTGACCCTCCCCGATGGGGAGAGATCATCACGCGGCTGCGGTGTCCGGTCCTCGAGCCCGCCCGGCTAGCCCAGCCAGCTTCTCGAGGCCGGTAGGCGGTGGAACAGTCAGCATCCGCCCATCGTCGGTGCGCACCAGCTGCCAATCGCCGTCATGAACCATCCAGTGGTGACGGTGGCAGAGCAGGATCAGGTTGGGAAGGTCGGTGGTG
>WNFB01004608.1_pt1 | contig 12252 bp, 13 predicted proteins | sample 5400501 | NCBI WGS metagenome assembly WNFB01 (sample SAMN13153341, study PRJNA577476) | soil metagenome | isolation source: 200 cm saprolite under Douglas fir tree site 2 hole 1 | place: USA:California | collected 2015-04-18 | reverse complement strand
CGTCTCCTGCGCCGGCGCGACAACGCCATCGCCAGCCGTCGCGACGGCGCCGTCCGCGCGGGCCGTGGCCAGTGCGGAGCCGACGGCCGCGCCGAGCGTCGCACCCGAGCCCAGCGCGACTGCGACACCGAGTCCGACGCCGCTCGCGCTCCCGCGCTGCCGGGCCCCAGCCGGTTCGACGATCCGTGCCTTCTGTCCGGCAGGTGCGCGGATCGTGATGGACCCTGAGATCAGCGATGTCGAGGCGGCGGCGATCGTGGCGCAGGTCAGCGATGACCTCGCCGCAGTCCAGCGCGAGTTCGAGTGGACTCTCCGCGGCACGCCGCAGATCGACGTCTACGCGACGCCAGACCGCTTCGTCGCGGGACTCACCGGCGTCTTCGGCTATTCGCGCGCGACGGCCGAGTTCATCGCCGACAACTCGGTCGCGTTCTTCGAGCCGTCGCAGTCGCGTATCGCCGTGTCCTGGGAGGCGGTGCGCGATCGCCGCCCGATCGCGGCCATGCGCCACGAGCTCACGCACATCGTCACGCTCGAGGCCTGCGTCCCGCGCTGCGATCTCGTCCCCGCCTGGCTGAACGAGGGTCAGGCGCGCCTGGCCGAGGCGCTGATCCCCGGCGCGGACTGGCGGCTGATGCGCGTGCGCTTCGAGGCCGCGTCGATGGTCACGTCCAACTCGCTGATGCCGCTCACCTCGCTCTGGACGCAGGCACAGTGGAACGCGATCGGCGACTGGGCCGGCTACTACAAATACCAGGAGGCCGCGCGTGCCACCGAACTGATGCGCACGGACATCGGCGACCGCGCGATCCCGCTCCTCTACGCGCGTATCCGCTCCGGCATCGACGTCCCGCGCGCGTACACGTCGCTCACCGGCAAGTCGTTCGAGTCGTTCGTCGCATCGCTGCCATCACGGTTACAAGCGATCGCCGGCCCGGGGCCGGGCATCGTCGCCACGACGCCGGGCGCGGACGGGCAGGGGCCGAGCTTCCTGCTCTACGGCTTCCCGCCCGAGACGCACATCGCGCTGCGCCTTCGCGCGCGCCACAGCGACGAGACGCAGGACGTCGCCGTCTCGCCGCAGGGCGCGTACTTCGGCAGCATCGACGACAGCTATGCGCCGGGCGCGTACGTGATCACCGCGACGGCGAACGGGATCACCGTCCTCACGACGGTGACCAAGCGCGGTGGCCGCACCCTGCAGACCCGCGGGGACTAGTTAAGCGGCGCGGCGTCCCTTCGCCGTCTTCCTCGCCGCGGCCTTCGCCGGCTTCGCGCTGACCTTGCCCTCCGCCGCGCCACACACGGTCTCGATGATGAGACGCGTCGTGACGTACGGGTCGGCGTTCGCGTTCGGACGGCGGTCCTCGATGTAGCCCTTGCGATCCTTCGCGACCTGCCAGGGGATGCGCACCGACGCGCCGCGATCGCTCACGCCGTAGCGGAACTCCTTGTACGAGCAGGTCTCGTGGAGGCCGGTGAGGCGCTCCTCGATGCCGAAGCCGTAGTTGGCGATGTGCAGATCGTGCCGCGTGGAGAGCGCCTCGGCCGCCGCGACGCACGCGTCGTAGTCCGAGCGCATCTGCTTGGTCGAAAAGTTCGTGTGCGCGCCCGCGCCGTTCCAGTCGCCGCGCACCGGCTTTGGATAGAGCGTCGCGGAGACGCCGAAGTCCTCACCCACCCGGTACAGAAGCCAGCGCGCGACCCAGAGCTGGTCGCCGATGTCGGGTGCGTTCAGCGGACCGACCTGGAACTCCCACTGACCGGGCATGACCTCGGCGTTGATGCCGGAGATCTTCAGCCCGGCGGTCAGGCACGCGGACAGGTGCGCCTCGACGACCTCACGACCGAAGACCTCGTCGGCGCCGACGCCGCAGTAGTAGCCACCCTGCGGGGCCGGGAAGCCCACGTCGGGGAAGCCGAGCGGGCGCGAGCCCTCGAAGAACGTGTACTCCTGCTCGATGCCGAACCAGGTGTCGTACGACGAGTAGCGCCGCGCCATGTCGAGATTCGCGCGGCGCATGTTCGTCGGGTGCGGCGCACCGCTGACGAGCATGACCTCGCAGAGAACGAGCTTGTTGTCGCCGCCGCGGATCGGATCGGGGCACGTGAACACCGGTTGGAGGACGCAGTCGGAGCGGTCGCCGGTGGCCTGCTGGGTGCTCGACCCGTCGAAGGCCCAGATGGGCGCCTTCTCGCCGGTCGGGACGAGCTTGGTCTTCGATCGGAGCTTCTGTGTGGGTTGCGTGCCATCGATCCAGATGTACTCGGCCCGGTAGACGCCCATGACCCCTCCTCTTATCCCCGCGGTGGTTGGCTTATCTCTTATCTATCGACCGGCTTCGGCGGCTTGATGCGCGCGTGCGGCATGTAGGCGCGTTCCTCGTCCATGCGGACGTGGTGATAACCGTGATCGGCGATCTCGTGCGCGGTCCGCTCGGAGCTCGCGGCCTTCAGCGCATCGAGCGAGTTCTGGTCGGTGACCTGGAATGCCCGATCACATCCCGCGAGCCGGCACGGGAAGCCACCCGAACGCATGAGGTATCCATAGTGCTGGATTCCGGCTCGGACGTCACAAGGGAGGTCCTCATGGACACGTCTTCAGCGGCCGCCCGCATGGCTGGGCTCACAAATGTCGCGGAGTGGAAGCGCACGCAGCCAGCGGTGCGGAACCCCGATCAGGAGGTGTGGGCCAGCCTCTCGCCCGTCGACCGGCTCGCGGTCTGGGTAACGGACCACGTCGGCTCGATGGGCTTCTTCGCGATCATCTTCATCTGGACGGTCGGCTGGCTGGCGTGGAACACCTACGGCCCGGCCGACCTGCGGTTCGATCCGGGTCCCGCGTTCGTGCTCTGGCTGTTCATCAGCAACCTGCTCCAGCTCCACCTGATGCCGCTCATCATGGTCGGGCAGAACCTGCAGGACCGGTACTCGGAGATCCGGGCCGAGGCCGACTTCGAGGTCAACAAGAGGGCCGAGGCCGAGGTTCAGGCGGTGCTCGCGCACCTCACCAGCCAGAACGAGCTGATGCTGGAGATCTGAAGCGCATCGAGGGCCTGGAGAAGCGCGCGGCGTGAGTGGCCGCCGTTGCGGTGGCAAGTCGTTCCAGGTGCTTGTGGTGGGCCTCCTGGCTCAAATAGGGTCGCTCGGTGCAGCGGATCGACATGTCACGCCACTACGGCGTTCCCGCGGAGCGGGCGTTCGCCTATATCACGGACACGCGGAATTGGGCGCACTTCTTCCCTGGCTTTGTCGCGCTGGATCCAGCGTCACGTTTCGCGGCACCAGGCGATGTGGCCTCATTGACCTCGAAGATCCTGGGTCGCGACCGACACGTCGAGCTCACACTCGAGCGGATCGACCCGAACCGATCGTTCTCGTACACCAGCAGACAAGAGGGTCTGCCGGACGCGCATCACGAGCGGACGTTCACGCCCGAGGGCGAAGGGTTCCGGTTCGGCCTTTCGGTCTCGTACCAGCCCCGACACGGGCTCCGCGGACTGGTCGACCGTATCGTTCTGAGGTCCGCGGTACGCCGGCTCCTGGCCCGAACGCTCGACGCGCTCGAGGTCGCGCTCGCCGCCTGACCCTACGCGGCGGCCGCGGCTCTCGCTCCCCATTTCGGCACGTCGACGCCCCTCACCAGCAACCACCCGGTCAGTGACAGCATCGCGAGACCGGTGGGCAGGAGCAGGATCACGCCGAGCGATGCCGATGCCGGCACCAGGGCCAGCGCGAAGCTCCTGATCACGAACCCGAGACCACCGAGTGCCATCAGGGCGCCGAGGATCTTGGGGAGGTAGCCGGACCGAAAGATCAAGTAGCCAAGGAGAATGGAGCCGACTCCGCCGAACGCGAAGAACAACCCGCCGCCGTAGACGTACATCCTCAGCGACACGTACGCGAGCGTGTTGAGCTGATCGGGCGAAAAGCTCTTCAGATAGTCGGCACCTCCCAGGATGAACGCCGGCGCGAAGTAGAAGAGCTCACTGGCGGCGAAGATCGCGGTGCCCACGAGCCGGAAGAACGCCGTCAGCAGGGCAAGCTCTCTGCCGACCGGTCGAAGCAAGACATACAGGATCAGGGTCAGCGCGATGTCACAGACCGCCTCGACGAGGTAGCTCGCGAAACCCATGCGGAAGAGGAAGTCAGACGCGATGACGTTGTTCGCCGTCGCCGTGGCATCGCCCGACACGATGAGCACCGTCGGAACGTAGAGCTCACCGAAGCCACCCGCCACGATCGAGATCAGGAAAAGCACCCCGGCGATCCGTGCGTACGTCTGCACCCGCATGGCAGGGCCCTCCTTCGCGTCAGCTCACGTTGATGACGACCTTGGCGCGGGCCTCACCGCTGCCGAGGTACCGAACGGCCTCGGCGGCCTGGCTCAGCGGGTACTGCCGATCGATAACCGGGCGGAGCTTGCCGGCCTCGACGAGCGCCGTCAGGAACACCAGGTCCGCCTGGCTGATGCGGGCGATGAACATGATGATCCGCTGACGTAGGAGACGCTGGCGCACGAGCTGCTGGATGATCCGCGCGAACACGGATGTCCAACCGTTCTTTGACGCACCGACCATCACCAGCGTTCCGCCGGGCACGAGCGCGCGCCTGAGCGCGCCGAGCGACCGCGTGGCAGCGATGTCGAGGACCACGTCGTAGCTGGGCGCGCGCTTGAGGACATCCTCCTTCGAGTAGTCGATGACCTCGTCCGCGCCGAGCGGACGGATCAGCTCGACGTTCTTCGGGCCGGTCACGGCGGTCACGTGCGCGCCCAACGCCTTCGCGATCTGTACCGCGAACGTGCCGACGCCCCCGCCGGCGCCGAAGATGAGCACCCGCTGTCCCGGTTTGACCTGACCCTTATCACGGAGACCCTGGAGCGCGGTTAGCGAGGCCACGCCGAACGTGGCGGCCTCCGCGAACGAGAGCTCCTTCGGCTTCCGCGCCAAAGCGCGCATGGGGGCGGCCGCGAACTCCGCGAACGTGCCTTTGCCCGCACCGAAGACCTCGTCTCCGGGACGGACCTCCGTGATGTCCGCACCGACCTCCTCGACGACACCGGCGAGATCGACTCCCCTGATCGACGAGTCCTTCTGACGCATCAATGCCGAGATGACAGTCAGCAGGAAGCCGCCGTGCACGGTGTGCCAGTCGAGCGCGTTCACCGACGCGGCGCGTACCCGGACGAGGACCTGGTCCGCGGTGATGGCCGGCCGCTCGATCTCTCGGACATGGAGCACGTCCGCCGATCCGGTCCCTTCCTGGATGATGGCCTTCATCGTTTGAGCGGTCTGTGTCGCGATCGCGGCTACCACGGCATTCCTCCTTTAGCGTCCGCGCCACCGTGGCATCGGGCTGTGAAGGAGTTATGAAGAGGCGACGGCAATTTGACGCTTGCAGCTCCCTTACGGGCCACCGTTCAGCGTGTCTGAGCGCCCAAGCCTACGAAGGCCGATGCAGTTCAGCGAGCGAGAGCGGGTACGGCAGGCATGACCCAGCGCTGATCACGCTCGCGGCTGCGATCACTGGCAAGCTCGCGAAAGAGTGCAACCCCAGCAGCGCGAGAGCTGTAAGCGTCAATCCAATCCCTGTCACGGCCAAGATCCGTCGGCGCGGCAGGCCAACCGCGGCAAGGGCCGTATTTAGCAGCACGCCAACCGACCAAAAACTGACTGATCGAACCGGTTCGTCCGCGAGGAGGGCGGCTACCGCCAGGACCGCAAGCACCACTTCGAGGATCAGCAGCACGCGGTGCGCGCTGCGGGGCTGAGTTCGCAATTGGCTGAGCAGCAGGCCATCGAGAACAGCCCACAGGGCAATGCCAACAAGGACGACATTCATCGGCGGCCGACCAACTGTTTCGCCCTGGTCAGGAGTGCGCGTTCAGCGCGCTCGGTGCCGGGCCGACGTTTGCTTGAGCCATGTCGCTGGGTTGCCGCGCTTCAAAGAGCGCCTCAAGACCTCCGCGGCTGAGCTCGATGACGTCAGCGCTGCAGTGGATCGATCGCCCTCCCGTTGAGCTTCACTTCCCAGTGGAGATGCGCGCCGTTGGAGAGCCCGGACTGGCCGACGATCGCGATCACTTCGCCGCGCGCGACGCGCTGGCCGACCGACACGAGGATCGCGCTCGCGTGGTAGTAACAGCTCTCGAGGCCGCCGCTGTGCTGCACGCAGACTCGGATCCCGCCCTCGCCGTCGGTCTGCCAGCCGGTCTTCGTCACGATCCCAGCGTCCGCCGCGACGATCGGTGACCCGAAGGGCCCAGCGAGGTCGACGCCGGAGTGCGCGGGATGGAAGAACTGCGCGATCGGTCCCGAGACCGGACGAATGAGATGACCTGTCCCGCTGTCGATCTTGGCGAAGCGATCGGCGAACGGCACCGGGACGCCAGCCGGATCGCCGCGCACGATCTCGTAGCAACGGAACACCGCGAACACGTTGTCGTGCCGATCGGTGCGGACCGTGCCGCCGAAGAAGCGGCCGTCGGGGCTGAAGCCGCGCACACCGAAGACGCCGGGGAGGACGAATGGGGCCGTTGCGGTCGGCCACACCACCTGTGACTCCTCGTACACGTCGCCCGCCGCGACGCTCGGCCGTGGCGTCCTGACGAGCAGCGTCCGCCCGTCAGCGGCCCACGCGTAGAGCGCGCCACGCGGTATCGGGATCCGACTGATGGTGTTCGCCGTGAGCTCGCGAATCTCGATCCGCGTGTCGTACCGAACGAGGAGCGTCGCGCCCGTCGGCGCCCATTCCGTGTAGAGCGCACCCGGTAGGTCGATCGGTGCGGCGTCCTGTGACGCAGTCGTACCGAGGAACCGCTCGGGCGTGGGTGCCCTGTTGTCGTAGCGCGTGAGAGTGAAGCGCGACCCGTCGCCGCTCCACTGCCAGCTGTCCTCGGGGAAGTGCGGGACCTTCGTGTCGCCGAGCCGACCGAGCGTCTCGGGGATACGTCCGCCATTCCACGCGCGGATCGTCGACTTCTCGATGTACAGGAGCGTGTCGCCCTGCCAGCGGAACTCGGGATTGCTCGGCGTGAGCTTCGCGACCACCTCGCCCGTCGCGCTGTCCATGACCTCGAGGAAGTCCGCCCTGTACCCCCAGTAGGCGAGGTACTTGCCGCTCGGCGACCACGCCGGCCGGCCGTACCAGATCGAGCCGAGCGAGCGCACGTGCTGCGTCTTCATGTCGAGGAGCTCGAGGATCTCGTCCTCGATGTAGCCTCCTGGGCCGCTGTCCGGCTTCCGTTCGAATCGGACGAAAGCGAGCGTGCGTCCATCAGGCGACCACTTCGCGTCGATGACGTTCATGAGATCCGGCACGGCGACAGGCTGGATGCAGTACGGGCCGGGCGCGGGGGCCGTCTCGTCCTCGTTCGGCCGGGCCGCCATGACGGGGATCGACTGCGCGAGCAGGAGCGCGCACACCAAGCCCCCGAGCACAGACTTCCTCACACTGCCAATAATGCGCGCCGCGACGCGCAGTTATGCTGCCCGTCCGCGTGCGATTCGGCCTCGACTTCGGCACCTCCAACACGTCGCTTGCCGTCCGGGACGGCGACCGGACCGACGTGCTGCCCCTCGACCGGCTCGCCGGCGTCCGCATCTCCCAGTCGTAGGCCCCGCTCGAGGTCACCCGCTCCGCCTCTTCCGGCAAGACCCGCACGGACCAGCCTGACTCACGCGACCTGTGGCACTGACGGGAACGGACTGGAGCTATAGATCGGGTTCTGGTGCACCCCGGCATGACACAGACCACTCGAAGGTCAGATCACTCGTGCCGTGCGTGCAGACCTTCGCGACACGCCAATGAAATCTGAGGCGACGGCGGGAATTGAACCCGCGATCGGGGTTTTGCAGACCCCTGCCTTGGCCACTTGGCTACGTCGCCGGAGCGTCAAGTTTAGGGGCGAAACGCCGAAGGCGGGCGGATTGCATACTCCCGGCGAATGATCCCCATCGGTGACCAGGACGAACGCCAGGGCCTGCCCATCGTCAACCTGGCGATCATCGCGATCAACGTCCTGGTCTTCGTGCTCCTCCAACTGCCGAGCGACGCGTTCACGATGGGCTTCAGCGTCATCCCCAAGGAGATCACCCACGGCATCGACCTGATCGGGCCGGTGCAGATCGCGCTCCCCGACGGTACTTCAACCGTCATCGACGAGGCACCGGGTCCGAGTCCGATCTGGCTCACGCTCTTCACGTCGATCTTCATGCATGGTGGCTGGACGCACCTCGGCGGCAACATGCTTTTCCTGTTCATCTTCGGCGACAACATCGAGCGGCTGTTCGGCTCGCTCAAGTACCTGGTCTTCTACCTCGTCTGCGGCATCGTGGCCGCCCTCGCGCAGGTCTACTCGTCACCGGATTCGGTGATCCCCAGCCTCGGCGCGTCGGGCGCCATCAGCGGTGTGCTCGCCGCCTACCTGCTCAACTTCCCGCAGAACCCGATCCGCGTGCTCCTGATCTTCGGCTTCTTCGTCCTGATGAGGACCGTCCCGGCGCTGCTGATGATCGGACTCTGGTTCCTCATCCAGTTCGTCAACGGCATCGGCTCGATCGCCGTGAGCACACAGACGAGCGGCGTCGCGTACTGGGCGCACATCGGAGGGTTCGCTGCGGGCCTGGTGCTCGCGCTGCTGCTGCGGCCCTTCGTGGGAGGTCGGAGCCCGACCCAGGGCGTCGCCGGCTAGAGGATCCGGGCGAGCCTCTCGACGTCCTCGGCCACGTCAGTGCGACCGTCGAGACGGTAGGCGTGGCTCAGCAGGTTGCACTTCTCCTTGGCCACATCGCGCCGCCCGAGCGCGCAGTCGATCTCGATGAGCAGACGCTGCGCCTCGCGCTCGGTGAAGCCGTGGCCAATGAAGTCGAGGAGCACGTCGGAGGCGGACTGCAGCTTGCCGAGCGCGAGCAGGCGTCGCGCGGCATCGAGCACGGCCTCGGTGGCGCGCGAGTCGCGCGCGCTCGTGAGCAGCGCGGCGCGCGATGCGGCCATCGCGGCGGCGTCGAGACCGCTGCCCGTCGGGGTGAGGGTCTTGAGCAGCTGCTCGATGTCGGTCGCGGGGCGCGGCGCTTTCATCGCCTTCACCACGCCGGCGCGAGCGAGCACGTCGACCGGCGCGTCCATGTCCGCGGGCTCGGCGTGCGTGAGCGTCTTCGCGCCACGCTGCACGACCGCGGTGTGCGACGCATCGGGACGTGTGCGCGCGGCCGGGGCTGGTGCGGGCGCGGGGACGGCCTTCTGCGGCGCGGGCGCCATCCAGTCCGATTGCACGGGAGCCTCGGCCTTGGCCGGAGCGGGCGTCGCCTTCGCCGTCGCGGGCTTTCCGTTCGCCGGCGCAGGCTTGCCGTTCGCGGACACGGGTGTCCCGTTCACGTGCGCGGGGACGAATGTCGGTGCGGGCTGCGCGGCCTTGGTGATGAACGGCTGCCGCGCGGGGGGCTGCGGTCCGTCGATGCGGGGCCTCTCGACCGGCGGGACATGTGTGCCGGGCGAGGAGATCTTGTCGACGAGCGCGAGGAGCGCGGGCAGGTCGCCGAGCGTCTCGCGGCCATACGAGATCTCGAGCAGCGCGCGACGCGAATCGCCCGCGCTCAGGCTGGCGTCGACGTAGCGCGCGTACTCCTCGACCGCGCCGGGCAGATCGCCCTGGTTCGCGAGCGCGGCCGCGAGGCGGCGGTGCGCGGCGAGATCGATCGGCGCGAAGGTGACGGCGGCGGCAAGGAGGGAGACCGCGCTCGCGCGGTCGCCGGCCTTCGCGAACTGCGCCGCGCCCTCGCGCAGCGTGTTGAGCGCGGCCTCGCTGTCCTCGAGTCCGGCCTGTGCCTGAGCGAGGCCGATGTAGGCATCGCAGTCGCCGTGCTTGGCGATGAGCTCGTTGTAGGCCTTCTCGGCCTGACGGAGCCGGCCGGTGGCGAGAAGCCTCGCCGCCGCGTCGCTCGCGAGCTTGTGGCCGCCGCTCTTGTCCTTCGCGGATCCCGCCAACGACGCCGCGTCGCAGCGCGCAAGCGCGTCAGCAAGCTCCATCGCTTTCTTCGCGCCCATGACACGCACGGCGTGCTCGCGGATGTGGTCGGCGAGTGGCGCGATGTGCTCGGGACCGACGGTGTTGGCGTTGATCCCGAGCTGGTGCAATTCGCTGGACAGGAAGGTCTGGGCGGCCGGGCCGAGGTAGCCCTTCGCCACGCCCAGTAGGGACTGCGCGAGGGCGTTCAGTCGTCGCCCCCGCTGGGCTCGTCAGAGAGCGCGTAGAAGCGGAGCGCGTTGAGCATGCGATCGAAGGCCGACGCCACTTCGCGGGTGATGTCGTCGCCGGCGCGGGTGTCGAACGCCGCGATGCGGATGTCCACGTCGCCGGTGGACACGGCCGTGGCCTCGCCGACGAGGCGGCGCAGCGGTCCGACGAGCGAACGCGTGAGGAAGACGCCGATGACGAACGACAGCAGCAGGCCGATCGCGACGACGGACAGTGCGTTGAACGTCGCGTCGTCCGCGGCCTTGGTGTAGGTGGTCAGCGGGACGGCGAGGATGTACGCCCACGGCTTCGCGACGAGGCGCGTGACCACGCCGCGCTGCTCGGCCAGGCCCGTGCCGTACGAGAACTGCGAAGAGACGCTCTTGCCCTTCGGGAGCACGTCGAGCGAGCTTTTCAGCGTCGGCAGCGGATCGATGATCAGCTGGTCCGGCGTCTTCGTTCCGAAGCGCTTGTCGGCGGCGAGCTTCGTCGCGGTCTCGGTGTCGATCGGAGCGATCGGCCGGTAGATGAGGCTCTCGGCCTGCGCGCGGTTGCCCTTCGTCTCCGACACGGCGAGGCGGATGCCGTAGTCGTCGACCAGGAAGCCGTGGGCGCCCTGACCGACCGCGCCCTGGTCCGTCTCGACGATGTCCCAGATCGCCGCCATGTTCACGCGCGTGCGGACGACCGCGAGCACCTTCTGCCCGTCGGTCACCGGCGCGGAGAAGAAGAGCGCGGGCTTGTTGGTGATCACCGAGTAGCTCGGGTCGCTGATGTATGGGGTCCCCTTGAACGCGGTGAGGAAGTACTCGCGGAACTTCACGCTCGTGCCTTCGTCGGTCGCGATGGACGCGGCGACGATCGTGCCGTTCGGGTCGACGACCGCGACGGATTCGTATTCGGGCGAGCGCGCCGCGGCCGCCGCGAGCGCCTGGCGCGCCGCGTTCTTCGCCGCGGGATCGCTCAAGTTCGCGCCGAAGCGGACGATGTCCGGCAGCTTGCCGACGAGGATGATGTCCCCCAGCCGGCTCTGCAGGTACGCGTCGATCGACGCCGCGGTCGAGGTCGAGCGCTGCTGGATGTTCGTGACGCCAAGCGTCGTCAGGTCGTTACGGGTGTTGTTGATGGACACCGTGCTGACGAGCGCGATCGGCACGACGCCGACCACCAGCAGGGCCACAAGTACTTTCTGCCAAAAACGCGGTCGAAAGAACGACATGACTCACACCCTCCGAGCGCCACCCCATAGCGCAAGGCGAACTCTGCGAACAAGCAGCCAGTCGGACGAGTCATCCGCACGGGTACCAGTCGTACTGAAAAAGGACTAGTACTCGGGTATCAACGGATAGGACGGGAGCTGCGGCGCGCATCGCGCAGCAAGCCCCGCAGCAGCCGTTTTGACGTCTCGAGGTCCTCGTGGTCGGTCGTGGTCAGACCGTCGCGCTCGAGGTCCGGTCGCCACCAGCACTCGAAGCCCCAGAGGCGGTCCTCTTCGATCCGCAGCCGTGGCACGCCCGTGCCCGAGCGGCGCAGCTCGCCGGTCTCCAGATCGAAGAAGCCCTCGAACACCGCCGCGGCACCGCTGCGGTCGGGCTCGCCTTCGCGGCAGTCGAGCAGGATCACGACCGGCGTCCCGGGACGGAGGTCGTCCGCGGTGCGCGGTGCACGTCCTCGTCCGCCGCGGCGCGGCCGTCGATCGCGCGGGAACGCAGCACGATCGACCGGTGCGATGCGGCGATCGCCGCCGCGCGGCGGCGCGCCGCGACCCGCTCGCGGCGGTCCGGGACGGTCCGAGCGCTCGCTGGCGCGCGGTCCGCTTGGCTTCTCGGGCTGCGCCGGCGCCTGCTGAGGCCGCGGTGGGCCACCACGTCTGCGCCCGCGCGGGCGGCGGCGTGGCCCTCGGTCGAGCGGTCCCTCTGGCATGCCATCAGTCTGGCATGGATGTCACACTTGTCCTCGAAGGGACGTGTGAATGCACGAGGTCTTCGACGAGTTCAAACGGCAGCTTCCCGACG
>WNFB01004607.1_pt1 | contig 12254 bp, 10 predicted proteins | sample 5400501 | NCBI WGS metagenome assembly WNFB01 (sample SAMN13153341, study PRJNA577476) | soil metagenome | isolation source: 200 cm saprolite under Douglas fir tree site 2 hole 1 | place: USA:California | collected 2015-04-18 | reverse complement strand
GAGATCAAAAGCACTGCCAGCAGCGAGGTCACCAGGACGGCGGCGGCCACTCCCAGATACTGCGCGACGCGAATCTTCAATCCCTGCAAGTCCGATTGGATATAGACGACGCCAGTCGGCTTGTCCTGAAATACAATCCGGCGGACTAATACAACCTCGCTCCTATCGAAACGGTGCGTTTCCAACTCCCCCGGGGGAATGGGTGGCAGCGCCGGGACCTGGCTGCCGCGGCCGCGCCGATACGTTGCGAACAGCCGGCCGTCGGGCGCGTATATGCCGGCGGAAACGAGGTTAGGCCAGGCTTTTAAGGCCGATAGAGTATTCTCAGCGGAATTAGGATCGTTGAACAGAAGCGCGGAGGCGCTATTAAACCCGACGATTTGAGCTTGCATGGAAAGGTTGTAGACCATCCCATCCCGGAGGGAGATCACATCGTAGCCAATGAATCCACCACAGGCCAGGAGCAGCGCCGCGCCACTCACCAGCATGTTCATCCAGGTCAGCTTTTTAGAGATCGAATAATCTCTAAACATTTTCCGTCAGTCTCCCGGACGAGGAACTTTTCTTACGGTGACTGCTACTTTTAGTAGCTCGGAGCTCAAAGTAAGGCCAGCGGCCCCGGCGCTTGCCAAGTTCACCTCGAAACGAATCTTGTTGCTCTCCTCAACGAACTGGATCATGCCGCCGCGCTGCGAGAACTGAGGGATGTCACTGACGGTCAGGACACCCGCTTTGTCGATGGCCGCCAGGATTTCTTTGAGCCGGCCATCCTCGGACGAACTGATATACAAGACGTGGCAACTCACTGCATCCTGCGGTTTCATGACCCGCCTCGCCAAGACGGCTTTGCCATCTATGGTTTCACCCAAGACGACGGCATCCAGGGCCGCGCCGAACGGATCCTGGCCAATCACACAAATGGCGAACGCCCTGCTCTTCGCTGCTTCGGCGGTCGCCGGCCATTCCACGAATCGGGCGAAGTTGTATAGGTAGGTTGCCTTGACCTCATATTCCCGGGGTCTCGATTTTTGGGCGGACAGGCCCCAGGCGCCAAACATTACCCCCACGAGTACTAACGCCGTGACCCGAGGTAGGAGGCGCTGATTGACCCTGCGCGCTCTACGTTGTGAAGTGCGCTCGCTACGAATTGTGCTGCTACCTCGCCTCATGGCTGCCCGTTCCTTCTCCAAGTTATCTTCGCGTATACACCCCTCCGGATCTCAACAAGGGGACCAGGATCGTACTTGGACTCCGCGTGATGGGGTTGAAACAAATTCTGTCCCGCGACTGAAAATTCAAATGATCTCGTCGGGAGCCACGCTAGCCTGACATCGGCCGTGCTATAACTCCCCACGAGCTGGGTCGGCAGGGCGCTTACATAGCGATATGTCTGGTCGAACTCCAATTTCTTCGGCAACTCCAGAAAAGACTGGATCACCACCTGGTGCTGAGGGCTGGAACCCTCAATGGAGGCCGGGTTCGAAAAACTGTTGCTGCCGGCGCTCTTGCCCATGTCCATATGCAAAAACGAGTACGACCCCTCCAAACGCCACCACTCGGCCGGCCTCCAATCTGGCGCGATTTCGATTCCGTACGTAGTGCCCAATACTCCGTTGCGGATGAAAAATGGGACGACGATATGAGTTGGTGACGGCGACGTTTCCGAGAACGGAGTCCCCGGCTCAATGCTCAAGAGATGATCGTAGTTGTTGTAAAACGCGGCGATATCCATGTGGAACGTGGAGGTCAATAGGCTTCGATACCCGGCCTCGTAGCTCAGCAGATGTTCCGACGTGAACTTTCCGTCGCCGATGAGTCGAATAAAGGTGAGCGGACTCGCTGAAACCAGGCCCGAGAGCCGGTCTTCATCGTCTACACGCGAGGGCGTGCGCACGGCACGCGTAAAGCCGGCCCATACGGTCTGCCGCGCGGTTGGAATCCACAGGAGCCGTGCGCTCGGCTGAATCTCAAAACCGGTGTAGATGTTGTGCAGCAGCTTCGACCCGATCGTGATGGAGAGCCTCTCCCCGACGATCGGGATTTCATCCTGGACGAATCCGCTGTAGAGCTTATCCGTGCGGTGATCGGGCGTGAACAAGATCGTGGGAGTGACCTCGATAGCGGTACCCGAACTGAATCAGGTGCCGAGACCCCAGAGAAAATCCTGGTGCCCGGGCAAAGTCAGGTGGTGCAGGAAATCGATGTCGAATGTATCGCGTGACTCGCCGAAGCTGGCCTCATGCCGGTTCGTTCTGTCGTAATAGGTTTGCAACTGAACGTCGGATCCCCCGCTTATTACACGTTTCCAGCGGCCGAGGAGATTGCCCCCTGATACCTCACCGGCTCCAACAACGTTTGTCGTGAAGGGCGGCGAATAAAATCCGGCGGCTACTTTCTCTCCGTCATCCGCGTCATACAGGTCACCCTGCAGTGTGAACGCGTCCCGAGTGTGAGCCGTCCAATCCAATCGGAAGCCGGCCTGCCCCATTTGCCAGTCATCAAACCGGTCCCGGTCCGGGTGGAATTCGGGCCCCCGGGAGAACGCCTCGGCATATATGCGGTAGTCGAAACTCTTGCCGTTTCCACCTCCGTACCGAAAACCGCCAGTCCCCTGATCGACGTTCCCGCCTCCAATGGACGCGAGCGTTCCGTGGGTGTCCTTCGCGCTTTTCGTGATGATATTGATCACCGCATTGACGGCGTTGGCTCCCCAGATGGTTCCCCCGGGCCCGCGAATCACTTCGATTCGTTCGATGTCCTCGAGCAGCGTGTCTTGCACCTCCCAATAAACTCCCGCGAACAGCGGCGTGTAAACGGTCCGGCCATCGATGAGCACCAACACGGAGCGGGAAAGGCGGCTTCCAAATCCACGCACACCGATCGACCATTTGTCGGAATCGATCCGGGCGACTTCCACCCCTGGAACCAGGCGAAGGACCTCCGGGATGCTTGTTGCGCCGGACTGTCGAATGTCCTCTTGTGTAAGAACATAGATTGCCGCCGGAGTTCGAGTGACCGTCACCGGTTCTTTGGACGCGGTCGTGACTTCGATATCCCCGAGTTGTGCCAGGCTTAGTTTCTTGAGCTGCCCCGGTGTCTCTTGGAGGCCCTGTGCGGCATCCGCCCGGCACTGAGTGGCAGGTGCCGCCACTAAGAGCACTGAGATCAAGATCTTCGCGACCGTGCTGCACGGGGTGATCTTGGCCAAGGAGTGCGTGGAAACTCCAGGCGTTGCGGAACAGAAACTGAAATGCGTATGCGTTCGCATCGAGGCAAACCAGCATGTCCATTTGTTCATGAGCGATTGGCCCTTAGGTCCCACAAAGGAAGCGCTCCCTAGATTGAAAGAAGCGGGAGTCCTTCACCGTGGCGCGCTCCTCCAGTGACCCTTTTTCATTTGGTTGAGTCGTGCCGGATAATTCTTCGAAGGGGTGTGCGCTACTTGGCGAGCATCAGCCAAATAAGCGTAAAGAGGAAGCACCGATCCGGACAGGGCAATCTCTTGGAAGGGGTGACTTCATCGTACCCGGAAACAAGTAGGTGTCAAACACATTTCGAATGCTGAGGTTCGAAGAGTAAATCGTTCAGGAGGGCATACATAATCTCGCGTCACTACCGCCGCGCGCCCTCCACGACAGCACCCTGCACTTTACAATGCAGCCGCCAGACGCGCTACCGCCGTGTCGAAGGAAACTTTGCCGTCCAGGTAGGGCCGCCAGTAAAGATCGAGCATGCCGCGAAAACGGTCCCATGCGCCGGAATAGAGCCCGAATCGCGCGGCGTAGGGCTGGTAACTGGACGGATCCGTTCCTTGTAAACCCGCGATGGTCATCGTTCCATACGCGAGATCCCGGCGAACCAGTTCACCTGTGGTGTAAAACAGCAGGGCGTGCCAGAGGTCGCGCGGGATGGGTTTGTCACGCTGGCGGAATTCCCGGGCGATCGCTTCATTCACGGCGCCTGCCAGTGCGTGAGAGGCCTCGTGGAAGAGAACTTCAAATCCGTAGATTCCCCGGTTGCGCGCGTCGTGGCTTGAGAGTGTGACGTGCGTAGGGCCAAGCGAGGTGTAGGCGCCATAAGGTCCTCCGTACCACACGACGTCCACCCGCAGCCGCCCCGTTGGCCAGGGTCGCTGATAAACGTCCGCAAGTTGCCCGGAAAGCCCCACACCCATCTGCTGGACCATGGGCGCGACCTGGGCGATCCATTCGCGGTTTGCGCGATCCTGTTCGGCCCACCAATGTGCCCTATAGACCGGGGCGGCGCGGTCGAGAGTCTCGACAAGATCCGGTTGCAGGCCTGACTTGCACGCAGCGGAATTTTTCCCCTGCAGATCCGCGCAAGCCTCCATCTCGGACAGGCGGTTGTTGATGGTCTCCATCTCCCCGTTGAGAAGTAGATCGCGCCGCCCCAGATCCTTTGCATAAAACGCCACAGCGGCCAGCCAGGCTTTTATTTCTTCCGCGGGGAAATCGCTGAGAGAGATGGGCGCATCGTCCGGAGGCGCTGCGCCCCTTCCGGTATCGATCGAAGAGGAGTTGCCATTCATCAGCCGCGCTTGCAGGTAGAGGAAATGGTGCAGGTTCACCCAAAATCCGCTGTGCAACTCAAATACGGGCAGAGATGATTCCGCTCCGGAGGACTGTTGTGTTGCCGGTTGTTTCGCGCGCCTCCCCGGCGCCGCCAGAACAGAAGATTCAGCAAAGCTGGCCGCGGCTAGCAGAACAAGCGCCGCAATAGTCGCGGACCGGAGGCCTGTGTCTCGGAGGAAAGGAATCATGACCCGAGTGGGGATGGTATCGCCAAATCCACTTCATCCGCTAGGCTCCACATTTGCTGGTGAGAGATCCGGGCCCGGCTAACGTGTGAATGGGAAACTTATGCCGGGAATGGTCAGCCAAGAGTTGCTGGTCAACGAAAAATTTGTCGAAGTAGCGCGGCGGCTTCAACTTCATTGATGACTTTCTTGCGAACCATCAGGTTGATCAGTTCGTTCAGAAGTTGTTGCAAGTGAAGGACGGTCGAGAGCATGCCGGATTCGGGTCCGGCGGCGGCCACGCCGGGTTCGGCCGACCCGCTGCCGCTCAGCTCAGCCACCCAGCCCCGCAGTACTGCCTGATGTTCCGCCTTGATATCCGTAAACTGCAGACCCATGCCCATCGAAAGATGGGCGTAAGAAACTGTGGCCATCGCCTCGAACACATGCTGTTCGCGCTCCAGGCGAACGCGCACGGCGGTGCCCACCCCAAGCGGTGAAAGAATATCGATGTAACATCCGCCGAGCCCCAGGTCCGAACTCCGCCCGGCCACGCGCGTCTGGGAACGCAGGTCCACGATCTCGGCTGCCGCGGTGAATGGATAGCGAAGGACGCGGCGGCGCTCAGGGCCGCTCCCCGTTCCCGATTCGACCGGGCTCGGTCCCGGGACCAGGATCAGCGGCTTCTCTGAATGTTCGGACATCGTATAAATCAACCTGCAAACACACGTTCGCTCGTCAGAAATGTCTACGGTGGGTCTCCGCGCGCGCTTCTGCGCCCGGAAAACGGAAGGGTAAATATATTGTCGCTCTGCGCCGGAATCCGTGGCAAGCAAAAACTTAAAAATGTGTTATCAGCACAGTGAAAGGGTCCTACGGAGCACCTATGCGCGGATCTGCTGAAGTTGCGACGGCGCCTTGCTTATCTGCCCCGCGCAGCACTCCACCCGAATCCAGAAAAAACGACCGACGGCCGATCTTGCCATATTCGATTGGAGTCGCTGCGAGCTCAAATTTTGCCGCCTGATTGGAATCTTCCTCTGACAGGTTTCCGCCGGCGGGCACAATTCTGTACCGGATCGCATAGCCGTTTTTGATTCCGGCGGATAGCTCTGCGTCAACCAGCCCGGCCGCCTCAGGGGAAATCCCACTTTCAGGCGCAGGGCCCAGCCGCTCAAGCGCGTCAGGCAATTTACCGTACGCCCGCCGGTAGGTCTCGAGCGCGGTAGCGAGCTTGCGCAGGGCGGCAATGGCATCATCCTCGCGCGCCTCCAGGTCCGCTTGCTCCCATTGCTTTGCCATGGAAGGAATATCCAGAAGAATCAGGCCGACCGAGAGCAGCTTCCAGTTGCCGCCTTCGCGCACCAGGCCGAATGTGATCGACCGCGAGGGTTCCCCCGGAAGAGGGATCTCCATCGGGATGAACGCAAGATTTTCACGCCAACGCGTCTCGCCAAAGCGCATCTCAATCGCGATGCCTGGGGCGCCGCAACGAACGACAGGGTGGCCGGTGGCGCTCGTGGAGAGCAGCGGCCGTCCGGGATCTTCGAGCAGCACGAAGCGTTTCATGAGTGCCGTGCGCTGCGGAGCCGGAAGCGCGCGGTATGCTGTGGCATTATCGGAGGTAAGAAAATTTGCGAATGCCGCGGCATCCTGCCGGCACGCGGCAGATAGCGCCCCGGACAGAGATGTCTCGGGACTCGCCGGGATCGGCTGCTGCGTCTGCGCGCCGGTTGCCGGGAGCAGTCCAGCCGCCGCGAAGGCCATCGTCAAGACTACAAGCCACCTCATAAATAAGCCTTGGAGGCCGCAGCTTCACAGGTTGACGTCGCGGCTTCGCAGGTTGCGGAAAAAGTCCCATGGTTTGTGGGTCGTGCCTTCAGGCACGACATAAAGTCCGTGTTTCCTTCAGGGGTTTTAACCCCTGAAGGTCCGAAATGGCATTTTTCCGCAACCTGTTCAGCCGCGACACCATAACGCAAAGAAATACCTGCCTTCAGAGTCTGTGTGAGAACCTGGTTTTGGTCTATGTAGCGCCCGCCTTCAGGCGGGCATGTGCTTGAATCTACAGTGCCCGCCTGAAGGCGGGCTCTACAAAAGCCTTCAAAATCCGCGTTGCCAAACAGACTCTTCAGCCCCTGAAGTGCGGAGCACGCTTCGCCTGCGGGGATTCGTGAGACAAGGTCTAGGTTTCGAGTTCCCTTACGATGCGCCACGGATTTTGGCGCCGGACCGCTCAAGATTTCGCTCCACGCAATATCGCCGCGAGATTCTGCGTGAACTTGGATCGGGGCATCACGTCCTGGCACCCTGCCGCGCGCGCGCGTTCCGCCAGCTCCGTCTGCACATGAGAGAGAAACGCAATCACGCGCCGCGGGTTGCCTGGCCCTTTGCAAAGCTGCTCCACGGCATCGAGAGCTCCCTGCCGCGCATTCAAATCCACAATCACGAGCGCTTCCGGGTTTACCGCTGCTGCTTTCAGGAGTTGCTCGCCCGTCGCCGCCGTTTCCAGCGTGATTCCCGTCAGTTTCGCCGTCTCGAACAGTTTCGCCTGAAAAAAAAGATCATCGATCAATACGATCGCATCTGCCATAACCGCTTGTCCTCACAAAATTCTTCCCTTCCGATGTACCACGCACGCCGCCGCAAAACAAGCCGCGCCTCGGTGGAGGCTCAGATTCAAAGATTTCTCTGTGAACCTCTGCGATCCTCTGTGCCCTCTGTGTTGCGCTTTTCGGAATTCAACACAGAGTGCACAAAGACCACAGAGAAGACGGAAGCAAATTGTGCCTGGATTGCCTAAGATGATCCCATCGGCGGAAGAAATTGCGATAACCTGTCTTCTTATGGATTCGCTCGAACGGAAAATTCTGGCCGCCTTCGATCGCCCCGGCGCGCGCGAGCTATCCGTCGCGGATTTCGGGGAGCCCGCCGGGGTAACCAGCGCCGTCGCTCAATTGGTCGAGCGCGGATGGCTGCGCGCGACGGAGAACCCAGGCACTTACGCGCGCACCGAAGACGGGCGCTTGCAACTCGCGGGTCCCCGCGACGTTACGATTTATTCGCGCCCCGGATGCCATCTTTGCGAAGAAGCAAAGACGCTGATCGCACCTCTGCTCGAGCAATTCGGCGCGCACCTCACGGAAATCAATATCGACGAAGACGCGCAACTCCGCGCCCGCTACGACTACGACGTGCCCGTGATTTTTCTGGGTGCGCACAAGGCCGCTAAGCACCGCGTCGATCTCGCTCAATTCCGCCGCCAGCTCCGCGACGATTCCCGCTGAACTTACAGCTGCACACTGAATGAAACGGCCAAAGGGAGCAATCTATATGCGGTCCGCCTATCGCTAGTGGCCCGAACTCGGCTTCACGCCAACAGTGCGGCCGGGGTCGTCGCCCACGCGCCCTTTGACGCGGTCGTAGACGGAAACTTGCGATGTCGATCCCAGCGCTTCGTTGTAGTAGGTGGGCACGCCTAGCGCGGTTCTCACTTCTTCGTTGAAGCGGCGCATGCGGAGAAGCTGGTCGGCATTCGCGGGAAACTTCCGGCCGTCATCGGTGAGCAGGAATTTCTGATAGCCCGCGTCCCACAGACGCGTGAATTGGCTGTTCATCAGGATGGTCGGAGGAATCGTCATCAGGTAGTGGTCGTCCGAAGTTCGGCGAAACTCCGCGCCACAGCCATATTTTTCCACGCGTGTCACACCGCCCGTGCTGTTGACAGTGAATCCAGCGCCCGGCAATGCCTCGAGCAGTCGCGCTTCAAATCGATCGTCGATATTCCACATACCTCCAGAATACGGAGCGCCGCTGGGGGCTGTAAAGGCAAAAAACGGGGCGATGCGCCTCCAAGTTTGTCATGCCAAAGAAAATACAATATATAAGGCTGCGGCTCGATGCATCTCTAAACGGAAAGATCGCTTTCCACCGCGCACGACGGGTGATTGTCCCTTTCGATTCCACTAAATTCTTTTCAACGCAACGTATATATTGACATTAGGTTTGATGGGAATAGAATACGCGCTCTCTTCCGGCAGATGCCTTGTAAGGTCATGGTCCAGGACGGGAATACTTGCTAGCCTGCCGGAACTTGGTTTTAAATCATTCCTACTTAGCATCACGATCATGACTCTTCGTCATCGTCTCAATTATGGTCCGGGGCCGAAATCTAGACAGCGAGGGGGGAACGCATGTACCGACGAATGCTCCTGGTGATCGTCCTAATCCTAGCCGCGGGTACGGCGTGGGGACAGGCGCCATCGACGCCCAGTGAGGGCGAGTCAACGAAGGAATTGCTCGAGCGGATCGAGAAATTGGAGAGGCGCGTCGTAGAGCTGGAGGCGAAGGCGGGCACTACGGCGGCCGCTCTTTCGACCGCCCCAGCCGCCAGCCCAGCCCAAAATCCGGCCCGAAACGAGCCGGCGACGGGAATACAGCGCTCCCAGGCCTCCGAAAGTGCCGCGCAACAGGCGATTGTTCAGGAGGCTGAGACCCATTACCCCTCTCTGGCAATCCGAGGGTTTGGCGACGTCGATTTCTCCGCCACAAATCAGAAGGGGTCTTTGAGTGGATTCAATCTTGGCCAGCTTGATCTGCAACTCGCGTCGCCGCTGTCTCGAAAGATCAGCTACTTCGGCGAAATCACCTTCAACGCTCAGCCGGCCGGGTACATGGTTGAGGTGGAGCGCTCCTTCATCCGGTATGATTACAACGACCACTTCAAGCTTTCCTTCGGGCGCTATCACACGCCGATCGGGTATTGGAATACCGCTTTCCATCATGGGACGTGGTTACAGACGACGGTCGAACGTCCAGAAATGGTGAACGAGGACGTCGCCTTCGTTCCTATTCACATGGTGGGATTTCTCGCGGAGGGCAGCATTCCATCCGGCGGGGCGGGCCTTTACTATAACTTTGGTGTTGGCAATGGCCGAGGAGACATCATTAGCCGTCCGGGTGACGCGGGGGATAACAATAATAATCGGGCCTGGGTGGCAAACGTGTTCGCCCGCCCCGCCAGGCTTTATGGCCTGCAGTTTGGGGCGTCCGTGTATCGAGACAAGATCATCAGCCCGGCGGATGGGAGAAATTTCCGGGAATGGATCACTTCCGCTCACGTGGTCTGGACGAAGGAAACGCCCGAGATTCTGGCGGAATTTGCGAATTCCCAACATCAGGACATCTTGACCGCTCAGGTTTTCAATAGCCCGGCCTTTTACGTCCAATTCGCTTACCGGCTTCCCTGGTCAGAAAGGGCTTTGAAGCCGTACTACCGTTTCGAGTATATTCGCCTTGCCCAGGGTGAACCGATCCTCACGCTCACGGGGACCGACCTCACCGGCTCGACACTCGGCATCCGGTATGATATCTCCAGTTTCGCGGCATTCAAGTCCGAGTATCGGAACACACGGCGTTTGGCGGGCGAGCCACGCGTTAATGGTGTGTTCTTCCAAACCAGTTTTACATTCTGACGAGGCCAGCGAATGAGACCGATCCGCTACCATTTGGGAATAGCGCTTTTTCTTTCGGCCGCTTTTTGTTTGCTGATCAGCAAATCCTCAGTGGCGCAAACAACCGGCGACGCCGACGTCGCCGTCGTAACTCATCCGGATATACCGATCGACAGTTTGAGCCTTGTTGAAGTTCGCCGGGTGTTTCTTGGCGAAAGGCAATACTGGAATGCAAAGCTTCCCGTTGTCTTGCTCATTCGCGCCCCGGTCGCGCGCGAGCGAGACGTCGTGTTGCGTGTGATTTATCAAATGACGGAAACCCAGTTCAAACAATATTGGATCGCCAAGATCTTTCGAGCTGAGACTGCGTCGCCCCCAAAGATCGTTTACTCGAACGATGTGCAGTATAACCTCGTGACAGCTCTCAGCGGAGCCATCGGATTCATGGACGCGCGCGAGGCCGCACGCGCCAAGCTCAAAATCCTGCGGGTGGACGGACTCTTGCCGGGAGAGCGAGGCTATCCGCTGCGATGAGCGGTGATCGCGCGCCCGTGGATGGAAAAAGCGATTGACCCTGCGCGAGAAAGCTTGTTTAAGGCGAGAGCCCCAGCCGCTGCACGAGGTCTCGAAATCTCCGATCCCCGCGCATGGTGTCGAACCAGGGATCAACTTTCAAGGACGCGAGCCTGGAATCGCGTACGGCATTTGCCTTTTCCAGCCATGTGAATGCCGGCTCTTTCTCGCCTAATCGGGCATAGGTCTGAGCCACGGCATAGGGCGAAACATAGTCTCGCTTCGAGACCTCCAGCAACCCATCCAGCCAACTCTGCAGAACACCTCTAAAGCCCGATGTTGCATAGTCCTGCGCAACAGATGCGGCAAGCTCCGGGCTCCCGGAAAGCTCTAACGCCTTTTCGCGCTCACCGACGGCTTCTTTATACATTCCGCCCTGCGCGTAAACTTCCTCGAGCGTGCGGCGGGCCGGCGCGAACGTGGAATCCATCTCCAGGACTTTGCGTAGTTGTTCAATCGCCTGCTGGTTTTGCCGGGAGACGAAGAATTGCCATCCCACAGTCGTATTGATCGTGAGAGACAGCGAGTCCAACTCCTTCGCTCTTCTGAGCTCGCGGGTTGCCTCCTCGAGCCGTCCCATTTTCGCCAGATAATCGCCATACCAGTGATGAGCAGTGGCGGAGTTTGGGTTGAGTTCGATGGCGCGCCTGAATTCTCTTTCGGCGCCGCCCCAGTCCCAATCGTAATACTCGCGGACGAGACCCACCGACGTGTGCGCTTCGGCGAGCGTGTCGTCAATTTGCAGAGCTTCCATCGCTGCTGCCTTGGCTCTTGGCCCGGCGTCCCCCGGGGATAGATATCCGGTATCTCCCAGCAAGCTATATGTGTCAGCCAGGCCCGCGTAAGCCAACGCATAGCGTGGGTCTTTTTGAACGGCCTGGGCAAAATAGTCCGCGGCCTTTTTGAAATCCTCTTGCGTCCCCTTGTTCCAGGAAAACAGACCTTGCAAGTAGAGTTGATAGGCCTCGGTGTTCTCGGTGGTTCGCTTTGCCAGGCGGCGTTTTTCTTCGCCGGTTAATTCCGGCCGCAATCGCTCGTAGATGTCTGCCGCAAGTTCCTCTTGCACGGAAGCGAGACCTGAAACTTTGCGGCTGTACTGCTCTCCCCAGATGTGCCTCTTGGCCTGGATGTCCTCGAGCTCCACGCTAATCGAAAGATTGTCGCCCGTCTGCATGAGCCTGCCTGTGAGAATCGTGCGCACACCCAAGTCCCTTCCCACGCTCTCCGGGTCGGTCGCCTGGCCCTTATAGCGGAAAACAGTGCTCCGCGAAATCACAGCCAGGTCCGGCAATTCAGAAAGGCTGTTGATGAGGCTCTCTGTGATTCCATCAGTAAGATATTCGGTCTTCGGATCATTGGTCAGATTCTGGAACGGCAAGACGGCGATTGAATCGATCCGGGAAGGATTCGCCTTGCCAAGCAGCCGGTCTCGCCAGCCACCCGGGTTCAACGCGAACAAAAGTGAGGCCACG
>WNFB01004606.1_pt1 | contig 12254 bp, 14 predicted proteins | sample 5400501 | NCBI WGS metagenome assembly WNFB01 (sample SAMN13153341, study PRJNA577476) | soil metagenome | isolation source: 200 cm saprolite under Douglas fir tree site 2 hole 1 | place: USA:California | collected 2015-04-18 | reverse complement strand
ATTCTGCAACGGTTGAGAAGCCCAATTGAATAGCAGTGGGCGATGAATTGTGCAATGCTGTGAGAACGAGGGAACTGAAGCGATGAAAAAGGGCGCAATGCATTTCGCACCGAAGCGGAAAGACACCATCGTTCGACAGTTAAGCGATGAATTCATTGTGTACGACAAGGAAACAAACCACGCACATTGTCTGAACCAGATCGCGGCGGATGTCTGGAGATTATGCGACGGCAAGAAGACCGTGGCGGAGATCACGCGCAGCATGGAAAAAGCGAAGCCGCCGGTTGAGGAGGGGCTGGTGTGGATGACTTTGCGTAAGTTGAGCAAAGCGGGTTTGCTGCTTGAGCCAATTCCATTACCTCCCCCAAGCATAGACTTGTCACGCCGGGAAGTTATGCGAAGGGTGGGCATGACGGCAATGGTAACGCTGCCGCTGGTCACCTCTATGCTGGTGCCAACCGCGGCCGAAGCAGCTTCCTGCGCAACCATCGGGCAACTCTGCAATACCATGCCGTGTTGTGCGCCCCTAACCTGCGTGGCTAACCATTGCGTTTAGCTAGGCGCACCGAGATGGAAGGAATTAGTGCGAGCAGAATGTACAAATTCGGCGCCACGCGGCGATGCGGTTGCGGCGGCGCTCGCCGGAGCGTGGCGCCAGTCACCTCCGAAATTGGAGATGGCTGCCGCGGAGTTGAACGCGGTAATTCCATTACTCCTCGATTCGGGCGCGGGGGCGTTGGGTTGGTGGCGGCTTCGGCATTCTTCTGAGCCCAGGCCAATTGTCTCTTCGCAATGCCTGCAAGAGACGTATTTGAAGTATGCGGTTCACGCCGCTGTGCACGAGCAGCGAGTGGCGGAGACCTTCTCCGTGTTGCGATCGGCTGGAGTCGAGCCCATCCTGATTAAGGGGTGGGCGATTGGCCGACACTATCCCGAAAGCGGGTTGCGCCCATCGGGAGATATCGATCTGTGCGTCTCACCTAGACAACGTGTGACGGCTCAATCTGTGCTAAATGGATCGCAGTGTGCACGATATTGGGTGGATTTGGACCACGATCAAATGGAAAGGTTCGAGGAGCGATTTGACGAGTTGTACAGTCGCTCAGAACTAGTGAATCTTGAGAACACCCAGGTGCGGGTCGCCGGTGCGGAAGATCATCTGCGCATCCTGTGCCTGCATCTGCTGAAACATGGCGCCTGGCGTCCATTGTGGCTATGCGACCTAGCAGCCGCCGTGGAATCCCGGCCCTCTAACTTTGACTGGGAGCGTTGCCTGGGAAGAAATAAGCGGCGGGCGAATTGGATACTCTGCGCAATCGGGTTAGCGCACCGGCTTCTCGGTGCAGATTTAGGAGATGCCCCAGTGAATGACATGGTCGCGAATCTACCAGCATGGCTTGTCCGGTGCGTTATGGGCCAATGGAACGCGCCTTATTCGCCAAATCTTCCGCTGATCGCTGGTCAAATTCCGAGATATTTCCGAAAACCTGGTGAAATGTTAAGAGATCTGCGCAAGCGGTGGCCGAACGCGATACAGTCGACAGTGGATGCCAATGGGCCGTTTAACCATATGTCGAGGCTGCCATTTCAGAGTGGCAATTGCTATAAGCGCGTGGTGAAATTATTGCCCCAATTAGCAGGATTGCTGAGAGAATGAGCGTCCACCTTATTGATTGCGCTGGGTGGGAACTTCTGCTTCTGGTTACGAAGTCAGAGGTTGCGCCTCATAAACAAAAATGCGAGCGCCGAAGCGCAATTTAGGAGGGCCAGCGCACACAACCCCATGGCCTCAGCGCCCAAGGGATCAGTGCTGCGCCCAAGCATCCTTGCAATTTTTGGCAGATCCAGAGCGGCCCAAATTGAAAGCACCCCCCATCCAGCCCAAAACACAACTGGAATCCTGAGCAGGTGTGCGCGCAGTACGGATTCACCGGAATCAATGCTGACGAAGAGCACAGCGCAAGGAAACAGGCACAGTAGTCCGAGCAGAAGCAAGATGGCAGGGTGGGTTAATAACCCGCGCTGATTTTCCGCGGGTGACGATTCGAGAGGGACTTTATTTTTGAAGCTGGTCATCGCTGGTCGGCAACTTTGTTCACCAGTCTCCGACTTGGTGGCGGCGCTGGCGCTGAATACCCAAGGCTGACTTCGTCATGAAGTTTCATCCTGATCGTGAGCGGGTTTAGAAAGGGAATACTAACGACGAAGAGAAACAGTTCGGCGGTGACGCGTTATTTGTTACGGAATCAGAACAGGAAGATAGTGGCGGAGAGATCTTGACGTGGTTGTCGCGATGAGGATGAGACTCACGAGATGGTGTCGACTCGATTCACAGCGGCTTGCAGCGTTCCATAAACGGAACGGCACGAAAAAAGCTATGGCATGCGCAACATCTGCCGCAGCAAATTGGTATCATACGTTACGTCATCGGGGCAAGGGGGGCGGATGTTCTCAGCGGGGCAAAATCTTCGCGCGTTGCGCGAGAGTCTCGGGTTAAGAATGCGGGATGTTGAAACCGCGAGCGCGCGCATAGCGCGAAAGCACCAGAACGAGGAATTTGCTATTCCTCCGAGCCGCTTGTCTGACATAGAAACCAAGGGAGTCGTTCCCAGTATTTACCGGGTGTACGCTTTGGCGGTAATTTACCGACGGGACGCGCGCGAGCTGTTGTCATGGTATGGAGTGGATTTTAATTACGCCGCATCCGATTTCGGGCTGGCATCTCCGCCGAACTCACATATTTCTGATGCGCTGGCGAGCAGTTCAGCGGTTCAGATTCCAGTGCGTCTCGATCCCAGTTTTGATCCTGGCCGGACTAGCAACCTGGGACGGATGGTGGAGCAGTGGGGATTGGTGCCAATGGCGCATCTGGCGCACCTGGCAATTCGCGACTATACGTACGGATATATAGGCAGCCAGGACTTCACCATGTATCCCATTCTGCCTCCGGGAACATTTGTGCAGGTTGACGAATCGAAAGACAAGGTGGTGGAGGGGACGTGGCGGTCGGAGTACGAACGGCCGATCTATTTTGTGGAAACCCGGGATGGATATACCTGCTGCTGGTGTGCGGTGAAGCGGGACAGCATCATCCTGCAGCCGCATCCTCTGTCGCCGATGTCAATCCGCGTTCTGAAGCATCCTCAAGAAGCGGAAGTGATCGGCCAGGTGGTGGGGGTAGCTATGAGATTGGGTGAGTGGCACCACCATGAGTCTGCGCCAGACTCGAAAGAGCATGCAGCACTGAATTGAAATGACGCGCCGAGGCGGCGCCCGGTTCGGGTGGCAACAGATCAGTTCGCAGCCGCAAATTCTGCAGATAAACCGCCGGAGTAATCCCCTTGGGTTGGCTTGACAGTTCCAGATCTTCAACCAGCTTCTGTAATGGTGAGCGCAGTATTCGCGAAAGCATAGAGCGGTGCGCTTCCGCCAAGGCTCGTTGGGCAGAGAGCTCCCCATGCACCCGGCCCAGTCCCCAGTGCTCGTAGTAACCAGTGGCCCCGCGCAGGCTCGAAAGATAGTCGAGCTTCCCTAACATTCCAGAGATCGGATGCAGAGTAGTTTCCGTCAAGTCCTCAAAGGCTGACTTTAAGGTCATCTTGTTACGTTTTCGGAAAATGAAATGGTTGCAAGGTACTTGATCGGCGATGACTTGCCGCCCGCACATTATCACGGTGCGTCCAACTTGGAAAGGAGCTGCACCGTGAAAAAAATTCTCTTTACACTTACGCTCTACGTGGTTCTGGTGCCGACATTCGGGATTCTGTCCTTTGCCGGCGGCAATCCCCTGCCTTTGTGCGACCCGAGTACGGGGATTTGCACGAAGCCTTAATAGTAAGCCCTTGTGTCTCAGACTGATTAAGCTTGCGGTTGTGGGTCGCCGCTAAACGCGGTATGCTGCCCAAACGGTGGCCCATGACCGTGCAGCGCTTCATCGTATATTTCACATGGATTGTCCCGACGGCACTGCAGGTGATTATTGTGGCCATCCTTACAGGTAGGAAGCTATATCGTGATTTTCCGGTATTCCTTTGTTACACCATCTTCCAAATCATTAATTCGCTAACTTGTCTGGTTCTCGCCCTGCATCCCGCTGCCTCTTATAGTCTTTATTTTTATGTTTCCTGGCTAGGAAAGATTATCGAGGTGAGCCTCAGTTTTGCCGTGATCTATGAGATTTTCTCTCACGTGTTCTCCTCCTATGAGGCTTTCCGGCGACTTGGGTCCTTACTGTTCGGGTGGTGTCTGGTAATCCTCCTCATGTTGGCGGTAGTGACGGTTGCCTCCGAAGAGGGCAGCGATACGAACCGGTTGATTTCCGGCATACTTTTGCTGCAGCGAAGCTTGAGCGTGGTGCAGTGCGGGTTGCTGTTTTTTCTCTTTCTTTTCGCCTCATACTTCGGTCTTGGGTGGCGACACTACGCGATTGGAATCACGCTCGGGTTCGGGATTTTCGGAACCATCGAGTTGGCGACCAGCGCATTGCGCATGCACTTCGGGTCTGCTTTTGACGGAACGTACAATGTGGTCCTGCCGCTGGCGTACAACTGTTCGGTTCTGGTGTGGCTGACCTACCTATTGAAGCCACAGACCGCCCAGAGTGCGGTTCGGATGTTGCCGCGCAACGAACTTGAGGAGTGGAACCAGGAACTCCGAAGGCTGCTGCTGCGATGATTATTTCACTCATTCTCGTGCTGGTGGCGGCCGCTCTGCTCTGCACATTTGTGTTCTTAGCTGTTCGCGGGCAGAGCGTGAGGATCTTGACCTTCGACGATCTGTCGCAGCATCTCACCAGTGTGGACCTCGAAGCGTTCCGAAACCTGGTCGATCCCGAAGAGGAAGCGTTTTTACGAAAGAGCCTGCCGGCAAAGGAATTCCGCTCTGTCCAACGAGAACGCCTGCACGCGGCTGCCGAGTACGTTCGTTGCGCAGCCCGCAATGGGGCTGTCCTGCTGCGGGCGGGCGAAGCGGCCAGTCAGAGTTCAGACTTGAGCATTGCTCATGCCGGCAAGCAATTAGCGGAGAGCGCCATGCGTCTTCGTCTGTATGCGTTACTGTCCCTGGTCAAGATATCCGCCGCGGTAGCGGTCCCAGGTTTGCGTTTGTCGCCAGGCGAGATGGCGGAAAGCTATCAGAAAATGAGTGGAGGGATGGTAAGGCTCGGGCGGCTGCAATCGCCCCATCGAGGCGCCCGAATCGCCGCCAGTCTTTGAGCCGGAGTGAGGGTTCCAATCAAACGTCAGCCTAGCCGGATCGCCTAAATCCCAGCACAAAAGGCAAGAGATTCCTCGCTTCACTCGGAATGACAAGAAAAATGGGATCTGCTCGGACGAAATGCGCCTCGAACTGATCCTGGCCGTGGTTAAGAGCGCGCAGGATGAGGAACGCCTAACGCGAAATCTAACCGGCGGGCTGCTTGGACAAATCAACCACGACGGCCACGTCGAACTTCGAATAATATTTCTTGACGTCGCCGGCGCCGTATTTATCGCGAAACTTTTCCACGATGGATGCGACCGTCTTGCGATCGGTCACGGGAGTGGCCTTAAATTCCGCCTCGGGGCCGCGGGCAGAAATGCGAATGGAGGGATTTTTCAGTAAGTTCTTGTACCACTGAGTGTCCGAACCCTGGACAGGCAGGAGGTAGAGTTTGTCTGCTTCCAACACGAACCAGACGGGCATGGAGATGGCGCGCCCGGATTTTCTTCCAATGACGCTGATTTTAATCTGACGGTAACGCGCGAGGCGTTGTTTGAGATCGGTTAGGGGCATAGGTGGTGGCTCCGCGTTCTTCTCAATTGAACGGAACGGCGCAAGAATCAGTCAAGCGGTTTTTGCGTCTTTAGTGCTCAAACCTCAGTGTGACGAATGAACAAAGAGGCTTCATGCGCGTTCGTCATCCCTGCTCAGTAGCCAACCGACTGCCGCAGGCATGCCATCGAAGGGAGGGGTGCACAAACATGCGTTTCCGATATCTATTCATCCTTGGGATTGGGTTGCTGGCTGTGCTGGCGGGATGTTACACCGAGCAGCATCCGCAGAATCCCGACGATCTGAAGGAAAAAACTGCTCAGGCGACGGCTGCGCTTAAGAGTGATGCCAAAGCGGTGGCGTCAGGGATACGCGAGGGCTGGAGCCGCAACAATCCGCTGGATTTGAATACTGCTACCAAAGATCAGTTGATGAGCCTGCCGGGGGTGACCGCCGCAGAAGCCGATCGGGTGATTGCGGGGCGTCCTTATGGCGATCCCGGCGAGTTGGTGACGCGGCACATCATGGCGAAGAGCCAGTACGACAAGATTGCCGAGCGGGTGACGGTGAAGAAATAAGAGTAGTCAAGATCAAGGTCAAGAGCGGCGGACAAGAGTGTCCGCCCCACACGAGCGAAAGCAGATTTCCCTTCGGCGTTGCTCAGGGCAGGCTCTCGGGCCTGCGGCCCTCGGAATGACAAGGGTGGAGGGCGGACGGGCGAGACGCCCGTCGCTACATCGGTACAGAGTGGACGGGCGAGACGCCCGTCGCTACATCGGTACAGGAATGGACGGACGACGCCCGTGGCTACATCGATACAGCACTCCGAGCAGCGCGCCGTTTTCTACTTGATTGACTTGCGCTGTGATCCAGCGGTTTGGGGCGTGGCGTCCCTTCAGGCGCAGCTTTAGATAGTTATCGGTGAGGGCCTCGGTGTATTCGCCATCGAATACGTTCAGGGTGATCGCGTCGAGCGTTTTCCCGATGAAAGATTTTTGGAATTCCAGCTTCTTGACTGCTGCCAAGTCCCGCAGGACGCGGTTGCGATCGCGGGCGATTCGCACCGGCACCTGATTCGGCAGGGCTGCGGCCGGCGTTCCGGGTCGTGGCGAATAGGTGAAGACGTGCAGATAGGTGAACGGCAGGTCTTCGATCATGCGGCGGGTTTCTTCAAATTCGGCGTCGCTTTCGCCGGGAAAGCCGACCATAACGTCAGCGCCGATTGCTGCGGTGGGCATGGCGGCGCGGATCTTCTCAATCTTTTCCCGATAATGCCAAGGACGATACTTGCGGTGCATGCGGCGCAGAACGCGATCACTGCCGGACTGCATGGGAACATGCGCGTGCCTGGCGATGCGCGGAGACTCGGCGATCTGGCGAATTAAGTCGTCGCTCCAATCCATGGGTTCGACCGAGCTGATGCGAAGCTTTTCCAGTGTGGTCTCGGCCAGGATGGCAGCGACGAGATCCTCGAAACGGAAAGTGCCGGGGTGCGGTGCGGCTTTTGGCGGGCGAGGGCGCCCGCCCCACATTAGATCGCCCGACACTTGCCCTTCCCGCGCATCGTTCTGCCGTGCCAAGTCTCGTCCCCACCGGCCGAGGTTGATTCCGGAGATCACTACTTCGCGGTAGCCTGATTCGACCAACACATTCACTTCGCGAAGTACTTGGGATAGCGGCAGGGACCGGCTGTGTCCGCGCACGAAGGGGATTACGCAGAAAGAGCAGCGATTGTCGCATCCATCCTGAACTTTGAGATTGGGACGGGTACGCTCGTTAGCGGCGTCGAAGACGGGAGCAGCCAGCAGTTCAGTGTGGGCGAAGATGTCGGAGACGTAAATCTGGCTTGGCGTTTCCGGCATCAGGCTGGTTAGCGGGACAAAGTCTGGTGCGGGAGGGGATGACGTCACGGCTGAGGCGGAAGTTGGGACGGAGATTTCCACCAACTGATGCTTGTGGGAATTGCCTATTACGCGGCTAACTCCAGGCAGAGCAGCCAGTTCCTCGGGTGCGCGCTGAGCGTAGCACCCGGTCACAACGATCTGGCAAGCGGGGTTTTCGCGATGGATGCGGCGGATGGCGGCGCGCGCGTCCTGATCGGCGGAGGCGGTGACAGTGCAGGTGTTTAGCACCACAATCTCAGCTTGCGACGGCAGGGCAGAGCGTTCCAGTCCGCGGTTGCGAAACTGGCGCTCGATGGCCGCGCCGTCGGCCTGAGTGGCCCGGCAGCCGAAGTTCTCTACATAAAAACTTGCCACGCTAATATAGTAACTTACTGTATTGGCCGGTTAACATTGGAGTGATAAGGTTTCATGGCTGGGCAAGGAACAGTCTGGGGTGATTATGAAGCGGCGTATTTTACTGGTTGACGACGATGTTGCAGTATTACTCACGCTGAAGACAGTGCTCGAAATGAACCAGTTTGAGGTGGATACGGCGGCATCTGCTGTGGAAGCTGTGAGCAAGCTCGAGTCCGGCGTGTACCAGATGGTGATCACGGACGTGCGGATGGAGTCGGAGACCGCGGGCTTCGAGGTGATTCGCGCCGCCCGCAAACAGCATTATGATCCTGCGACAGCGTTGCTGACTGCTTATCCTCCCGGCGATGGCGATTGGAAAAAACAAGGAGCGCAGTCACTACTGGTCAAACCGGTCGGCACACAGGATATGGTTCGTCAATTGGAAGCGCTATTAGTGCAGCACGAAGACGAGAAACAGAGTCGAAAGAACGTTCCTCTGCCGGCTTCTGAAAAGCGGGCCGGTAAACAAGCTCGCGAATCGGGGAAGAGAGCCTAGCGGTCTCAATTTTTAGGTGTGGAAGGCTCCGCCCCGGGCCAGCGCCTGCTGGCTTTAGTAGCCATTTTCCTTAAGAAATTTTTCTTTAGAAACGATCAGGCGGTTACAGCCTGTCGCCGCTGTTGAAAACATTCCCGGCAAAAGACTGGTCTGCCTTGAGTCGGTCTGAAGGGTACGGTGGTTTCCTTGCCGCACTGCGAGCAAACCGCTTTGGTTTCGATTTTGTTATAGGATTGGCCGCCGCTGGGTGTGGCACCCAGCACCGCCACCCGTTTGGTTTTGCAGGCCTTGCAGCGCTTGGGCTCGTTCTTGAATTGCTTATCGTGGAAAAACAGTTGTTCTCCCGCGGTAAAGACGAAATCGGCGCCGCAGTCAATGCACTTCAACATCTTGTCCTGGAATTCCATTGAGAGATGCTCCCTTCAGCTCGACCGCCCTTCTGCCCAATCAGGCCGGGAAAACACAATGGCTCCGCGGCCTGCGAGTGCGCAGGGTCGTTCATCCCCCTCAATTCAGATAGTTCAACTGCCCCAGGATTCGGCCCGCCATGCATCGGAGAGGTGCATGGGTACTGCTATGAGAGAAGCCTGACTGCTATGACGTTCATCTTAAGTAACGGGAGTGAGTGAATAGAAATGGGCCGCCGCCAGGGAAAGGCAGCGACCCCGTGGATATTAGTCCTGTTCTTTCCGCGCTTTTTTGCGACTGCGCTTGCGAGCCAATGCTTCCTTGACTCGCTTTTTCTCACCGGGCTTCAGGTAGAAGGAGTGACGCTTGACCTCCTTGATGATGTCTTCCTGCTGCACCTTACGCTTGAAGCGACGAAGCGCGTTTTCGAGGGATTCTCCCTCCTGGATTCTGACTTCTGCCAAACTGACTACACCCCCAAACTCGTCCCATTTGGACCCGACAGTTATTGCAAGGTTCTATTAGTAAGTCAAGAGTTATGTAACATGCTAGCGCAGAAAACTTACATTTCGTCATGCCGAAACGTCGTCAGCGTTATTAAAAAATCAGTCTCAAAGCAAGCTGAACTTGTCGCGGGGCGTAAGCGCCGGTAGCCGAAAGCAAGTGCGTTGGCTGCCGGAAGTGTGCCGGGAAGTGATTGAGCCCAGTAAGCTTATCGATTTGTACGAACTGGGCGGCACTGCTCAGAAAACCGTCGTCGTTAGAATTCACACGCTTGTTATCACGATTCAGCAGGTTAAAAGATTCTGCCATGAATTCGAGTTTCACGTGGTCGCCAGCATAAATGCGTCGGGTCAAGCGCATGTCAGTGCTGGCATAATCCGGGCCAAGAAGACTATTGCGGCCTAGACCTGGCAATCGATCGTTGCCGCTGTTGTCATCCTGGTTAGGGTCTCCTATTACCTTTGCATTTACCGGGCGTCCGCTGCCGTATGTCAGCACGCCAGAAACTTTCCAGTCGTTGAGCAGTTTCCCCATGATCTCGTGAGTGCGGCTGAAGGGTTGCGGTTCAGCGATCCAGGAGACGACGAATCGCTGCCGTTGATCAGTCACGCTGGGGCCACGCTCGGACCGGGTGGAATAGGAGTTCTGGACGGTGGCGGGGCGTCCGGCGACCAACGAGTCCTGACCGTCGTCTACGGCGTGTGCCCAAGTGTAGGCCATGCGGAGGTAGACTCCGCTGCGCATCCGACGGCGCACCGACACGGTGAGGCCGTGGTAGACGCTGGAAGCGGCGCTCTCAAACTGATTAATTGCGCCAAGTCGAGGGATCGGTCTCACCAGTGGGTTGATGCAGGGGACAAATGGGCAGGTGATGGAGGGCGTGAACTGCCAGGTCGAGAAAGATGCGACGTTGTCGTAGGTGCCGAGGAAATTTGTGCCGGAATCGTCGTAGACCGGGTAGACCTTGTTAACCGGTGCCGGGAGGTTCACGTCACGCGCGCGTATCAAGTCCACGCCATGGACGTAGAGATAAGACACTCCGGCGGCGAAGCGATCTACGATCTCCCGCTCCAGGTTGAGGCTGGCCTGCTGGACTTTAGGGGTGCGAAAATTGGGCGCAAACGCGGAAACGTCGCTGGTGAGAAAGCCTGCCAGGTTTGCTGACGGGGTGCAGGTGGTCGCGGTCAGCGCGCAACTTACCGCTGGATTGGGATATGTGGGAAAGACCTGGCGAGGGTAAAACTTGGAATTATCCAAAAATAAGTTCGCCGAAGAAATTCCGTTGTCAGTCGCTACTGTGGAGGTGTAGATCTGCGGGATTCGCGTGTAGAAAAGGCCGTATCCGGCGCGAATCACCAGCGGACGATGTTCGCCCAGAGAGTATGCGAGTCCAACCCGGGGACCGAAGTTATTTGTGTCGAAGGGAACTTTGCCTGACGCGGGCCAAAGCGGGTTGGTTACCAGTCCCTTGGTGCTGAAAGTTTGCAAGTCGTAGCGGACACCCAGACTCATGGCCAGCCGGGTTGTGATTCGAATGGTGTCCTGCGCGAAGCCTGAGTATTCGTTGGTATCGGGATGCGACTCGGCGGAGCCGAAATTCTGGATGTAGTAGCGGGGCACCTGGTGGGCGTAAGCGCGCAGCGGTGTAATTTCCATACCGGCGAGCATGGGTTCGAAGGTAAACGGGTTCACCTTGATGTCCCTGAAGAGATATTCGCCGCCGAACAGGGATGGAAAGAAGTTGTAGATGCTGGTGAAGAGAGCGTCGCCACCAAACTTCCAGGAGTGGCGGTGGCCCTCGAGACTGAACGTTTCCGCCACGTGCAAACGATGTTCGCGGGTACGACGCGGCAAGATTGAAGACCGGCCAAAACCGTCGGTAATGTTGGTGATCTTGGTCAGCGGATCACTCGAATTGCTGCTCGATTCCTGGAGGTCGCGAGAAAATTGGGCTCGCAGATGGCTGGTCAGCCGCCAGGGAAGGGCACTGGTCAGGGAGACCGAGGCGCTCTCGGTAGTAACATTCTCCTCCCCATTGTTGTTGATAGCGAAAGTTGTGACCGGGCTGGCGGGATCGAAGAAGACATTGTTCTGCCCGTAATAGCGGGAAGTATTCAGCCGCATCGAAAGATAGTGCTGCGGGGATAGGGAAACATCCAGCTTCAAAAAACCTGTGTTGCCCAGTAGTTGCGAAGGATAATTTCCCGCCAGGGTGGAGAGCTGATCGGCGGCGGCGAAGACCAAAGCCTCATCACTGGCTTCGTAATCGCCATGATGAAGTGGTTCAGCGCCTTTCTGCGGGAAAACCACCGAACTTCCATCGAGAAAACGGACTGCCGTGGGCAGACGAAAGATGTGCTGGTCGTAACCGGCAAAAACGAATGCTTTATTGCGCTTGATGGGGCCGCCCATGGTGAAACCGAACTGCTGCTGCTGGTCGCTGGGCCTGGAGTCGGCGCCGAGAGTCACGGCGGCAGGGCGCGCGTTGAAGACGCTGTCACGAATGAAGTAAAAACTGGTACCGTGCCAGTGGTTCGAACCTGACTTGGTGACTACATTTACCACCGCGCCGCCGGAGCGTCCTAATTCAGCTCCGTAGGAGTTCGACGACACACGGAACTCCTGCACTACCTCATTGGAAAACTGATAAGGGGCACGGTAGCGTCCGCGGGCCTGGCCGAAAAATGAATTGTTGTTATCAGCTCCATCTACCAGATAACTGGATTGGTAGCCGCGGATTCCACCGAAGGCCAGATCTCCGTTAGAAGCCGAAGTCAGCCCGCGGGGATCCTGCG
>WNFB01004921.1_pt1 | contig 12255 bp, 12 predicted proteins | sample 5400501 | NCBI WGS metagenome assembly WNFB01 (sample SAMN13153341, study PRJNA577476) | soil metagenome | isolation source: 200 cm saprolite under Douglas fir tree site 2 hole 1 | place: USA:California | collected 2015-04-18 | reverse complement strand
TCAACGGGCTTCTCACAGGTCGTTGCCTTCCTGCTTCGCCGTTCAAGGGTACTGCTGGTGGAACAGCAGGTTCCGTTATGGCTCCGTTGCCATATGGAACAATTACTTACGCGACTTCACGTCGCACAATTTCGCCCAGGTCAACGGTGGCCTTGTTTTCACCAGGAGCATCTTCTGCTTGCGGGACTTCCACGCAGACATGCAACTCAAAGCCATTGTTCCAGACAAGGCTACACGCACCGCTATTTGCTGGCAGTTCGATGGGCAGGACGATAGATTTACGTCCCTTGCCCATGGGCAACACCACACGCCCGTTTTCGCGGCTCACAGCCTGAGCAGGCCACTTTGCAGGGCAAACTTGCTCTTGGTGGCCTTTTGCAACTCATTGCGTCCAGGCCACTTGCCATGCTCTTGGCGAGCCTCTTTATGCAGCTCCATACACAGGTTCCACACCTGTGCTGCTTCCATCTGAGCGGCCTTGAGGCGGGCAAACATCGTATGAGAGAGGTTATCAAGCCGGTAGATTTTTACGGTGTTCATGAGTTTTAAGGAACGGCAAACCCATAAAGATACACCTCTCTCTTCCGCTCCTACTACTACAATAAAAATAACAACACACTGTAGTAGTTCTGAGTATTCTTAAACTGTATATTCTTAGTCGGAAGCATGCTTCCGCCCTAGACAGGAAGGGCGCTTCCCCTTGACAGGAATATGCTTCCGCATTGACAGGAATGCCGCTTCCGCTACGCATCAAGTTCTATGGCTTGAGTTTCAGAAGAGAGTAAATATTTGGCTTACTGGGTCCTTGGTATTTCCAAGAAATATACCCATGCTCTTTTAGCTCATTCAAAAACTTTCGTATTGAGCGGTCTGAAGTTCCTAAATCCTCAGCCATTTTCTTCTGTCCAGGAAAGCAGCTCTCTTTTTCCCACGCGTAGGAGAGCAGCACTGCATATGTCAGCCTTGCACCAAACGAGAACCGCCTATCTTTGAGCACACAATGAGGAAGCTGCGTAAAACCATGCTTGAAGGACATTGCTTTCATCCACACCCCTTCTACCCATTGAAACTGACGGCAGCCGCCAAGCGTAAAACCATGCTTGAAGCAATCTCTCGTTCGGCTTAGAAGCGTTCTGACCGCGCATCTATTCTAGCATTACAAGCGGCAGAAAGCAAGTATTTGGGAGAGGGGAGGTAGTTTTGGTGATCTTGTGGCATCTTTTCCTTTTCACTATGTCCATTCCCCTCTCCTCAAAGGAGGCAAACGGTACAATTTGCAAGGGCTAAAGCCACACACGCCTAACCGCCAGGGTTGAAACCCTGCGGAGTGCTTCGGGCTAAAGCCCCTCAAGGTCATTTGACGCACCTTTATTGTCATTCTGTCATCAATATGACTGGTTGATTGACTCAGGTCTACAAGCCTAGACTTTTCAAGCGATTTGTATTACACTCAATCTATGATAAACAGAGGCTTAACTGACTGCTGTAGAGAAGGCGACAGAAAGAGTGAGAGCAATGTTGCACATTGCAGACTTACCCCCTGTGGTCAATGACCGCGAGTGGGCATGTGAACAATGCAGAGTGGTCAATGAGCGTGATTTCAATGCATCCTTGAACATCAGGGATGAAGCCCTCCGTTTGATAACGGATGTCCCGGTTGTGGCTTCGTCGGGACAGAAATTCGCCTGTGGAGCGGGAAGCGCTGGCTCTCTATGCGTAGAGAGTGAAACTTTCTGCGATGAAGCAGGTACGAAGGTGTTGTAAAGACGTTTTACTACATTTGAGAAAGCAGGAAGCACATGTCAAAAGATCGTCTGGAAAGAAAAACTTATCGCAAGAGTCCTGGGCGTCAATACGGCTACGAGTATGACCCATTACATACCCAGAGCCGCGGCACCCAGAGTCAAAGTGGACGATCACAACCTTCCGCACCAGGCCAGCAGAACGTACAACTCGCACCTCGACCTGACCCACGCCGTACGCGCCAGCTGCTTCGTCAAAACATCCTCGCCAGCAAATCGAAAACCGCTCTCGCCGGAGAACTGGCCATTGAAGTGGAGGACCAGCAAGACGTCACCGATGAAGCCCAGAATGACTACGAAGAACTGGAAGATACCACGCTGTACAGCAACCGCTATCCACGTGGTGCCTCCCCGCGTCGAACTCATCCACTCATACAACATCGATCGATGAATCTGGATAGAGAGGCAGAGGAAGGAGAGTGGGAAGAGCTAGAGTACCCGGACTTAAACACCGGCGAAGACCAATTGGAGCAATTGGAAAAGCGGCGGCTGCATTTCCCGCAATTTCTCTCGCAACAACCGATGCATCGTCCGGCTGCTGCTGAACGCGGGGGTAGAGTGCGCCGTTATGATCCGGTTGAGGATGACGACTCCGAGTATGCAGTTGAGCAAGAGCGACCTCGAGCACGACGCAAGGCAAAAAGAAAAAGTGTTACACGCAGGCGTTTATTGCTGGGTCTCGGCGCAGTTGTTGTAGGCGGTGCTGCTGCCTCTGTAGCTGCCTATGAACTGCCCAAAGTGCCCCAGGCGCTCAATGATGTAGGAAAGAACATTGAGCAGCAGCTTCAAGACTCCTTCAACCAGGGCTTTAACACGGGCGCAGACGCCGTACGCAAAGAGTTCATCACGGCCCTGGAAAACCTCGAAGGTGTTTCACTCGATGCAGCCACGGCAGCAGCAAAACTGACGCGAGTTGCTTACGATGTCTTCGTCTCACCGCTCGTCAAGTTTCTTGCCAGTGTCGCAGACGATTTTCTCAGCGTCACACTACGCGCAGTGACCCAGGGGCGACATTGGCTCAGTAACATCGGTCAGGACAATAACACATTAGCCGGGCTGCAAAGTGTACTCGAAACCTGGGTAGCACAGGCGCAACAAATGCCCAAGCAGATACAAGCCATAGCTGATGCAGACCTTGATGGTGCCCAGGCATACCTGCGGGCCCTACGGCACAAGATCGACGCCGAGCAAGCCAAACTTAACGCCCAGAAATCCACTCCAACAACAACACCAGCATCTAGGCCGACGGCAATACCAAAGCCCTGACGCAGCAGGGTTCTATAGCACTTCCCGCACTGATACGCTTTCAACTGCGCCAACTCGTGCGCAGCGAGATTGCTGCCTTCGAGCAACACATCTCTCCTGGTTGGCGTCAAGAGAGTATGCCATCTGGGCAGCAATTGAGACAGTTTGAGGTGATGTTTACCTTCCTGGGCTTGAAGGCCCCTGCATTCATGCATGGGGATGAAAAGCCCGCGCCCGCAGGCGGAAAATGTTTGACAACGCTACAGTTTAAGCATATAATAGGTGCATGCTGAAAATGTACAAGTACCGCATCTATCCCACCAAGAAGCAGGAACAGAAGCTCAACGAGACCCTTGAGGAATGCCGTTGGCTGTATAACCACCTGCTTGAGAAACGGAAGGATGCCTATGAACAGCAAGGGCAGTCCCTCACCTGTTTTCAGCAGCAAGCCACGTTCCCACTGCTCAAAGAACAGCATCCCTCGTTGGATAGTGTGCATTCTCAGGTGCTGCAAAATGTTGCCGTACGTATTGATCTGGCTTTCAAGGCATTCTTCCGACGCGTACGAGAGCATGCTGAGGAACCTGGGTTCCCGCGCTTCAAAGGGAAGCATCGGTATGATAGCATCACCTTCCCACAAGTCCCTTCTGGTTGTTCCCTCAAAGATGGCAAACTCTATGCCTCCAAGATTGGGCATATCAAGATCGTCTTGCATCGCCCCCTGCGCGGCAAGCCCAAAACCTGCACGATCTCTGTCTCCTCGACCGGCAAGTGGTATGCGTGTTTCTCGTGTGAAGTTGAGCCAGAACGTTTGCCCGAACGGGACTCCGAGGTGGGGATCGATGTCGGACTCAAGACCTTTGCCACGCTCTCGACGGGTGAAGAAATTGAGAACCCACGCTTCTTTCGCAAAGAAGAGAAGGCCCTTGCCAAAGTGCAGCGCAAGCACTCCGCGCTTTTGAAAGGCACGCCAGAGCGGCGCAAGCACCGCAAGGTTGTAGCGCGTGTGCATGAGCGCACTCGTTGGCGGCGAGAGAACTTCACCCATCAGAACAGCCGTCAGATGGTTGATCGCTTTGGTGTGATCTGCGTGGAAGACTTGCAAGTCAACCGGATGACCCATAATCATTGTCTTGCCAAAAGCATTGCAGACGCCTCCTGGTCGGCATTTTTCAGTCAACTTGAAGCCAAAGCGGCAGAAGCTGGGCGCAAGTTGGTGAAAGTCAATCCGGCCTATACGAGTCAGACGTGCAGCAGGTGTGGACATCGCCAAAAGATGCCTCTGGATGTCCGTGTATTCGATTGTCCCTGCTGTTCTGCTCATATCGACCGAGACCTCAATGCTGCTCTAAACATTCGTGGCCTGGGACTACAGGCCCTCGGATTGTCCGTAGAAGCCCCCGCATTTATGCGTGGGGAGTAGTCACTCTTACGGATACGTTGATCTCCGTCCTTCACCGCAAACTGCTGGAAGGGGTGTAGTCCGGCAAGATTAGACGAAGAACTGTTCTGCATACACAGAGAAATCTGGGACTATGCGCGATGGGAGCGTTGCCTGGCCATTGAAGATACCAAGTGAACGATACTCCCCGTTTTCTAATACCAATACCTCGACGGTGCGCCTGGTAGGCTTGACAATCCAATATTCTGCTATTCCGGCACGTGCATAGATATCATATTTGGTCAATCGGTCAAATGCCGCGGTGCTCGGAGATGCCACCTCAACCACCAAGTCAGGCGCACCGACGATTCTCTTGTCTCCCACTTTGTGCAGATTGGCATTCAGCACGACCACGACATCAGGCTGAAAGACGTTCTTTGGCCCCAGGTGTACATCAATGGGACCGGGAAATACACGCCCAAGGCCAGTGAGCTTGACGTGCGTTCGTAGGTAGGAATAAATTTCACCGATAATGTCTTGATGCCACGGACTAGGCGCAGGTGCCATAACAAGCACTCCATTCACAACCTCATAACGCTGCCCATCATCTGGAAGGGCGGCATAGTCGTCATAGGTCCAAAAGCCTTGGGGAGGTCCAGGAACCCAATCCGCGGGAGTGACCATCAATAGTTCTTCCTCAGTTGTTATCATTGTAATGCTGCCTCTCTATAGGAAAGGGTACCGTTTATCCAGGGAAACACAGGTATCGCTACGGTCTCATATACTCTAAAGGTACCATACTTTAGGCTGTGTGCCAAGAGCCTGATTGCTGGGTTTTATTATTTCCTTGAATACCTTTAACAATTTGGCTCTACCATGCGTCAAATGTAATTAGAGGCGTACTTGCATGCCGAAAAAGTTTTCGGCATAATCGAAATTATTTTAGCAGTATAGATTAATCACGTCTAATGAGATAGGGGAGGACGATTCGCAAATAGTTTGTGCCATCGTCAAAAGCACTTATAATACGTTCGTTGTAAGACCGCTGTCGCTATTCGCGAGATCTCAAAGGATGTCAGGAGAAGGGTCTCCTCTCACACCCGACACATGATTGTACTGTCAACGAAGCCAGCAACAACCAGGGGAGAGTGAAACGAATGATAGAGGCCAAACCTTACCTTCCATGGCCTGGGGCCGACGAGAGAATGGTAGTCGAAGAAATGGTGAGAGACTCCATTTCAGGACACTGGTTCGAATGCCGTGTGTTTGTAAAGAAGCGTATCCAGATACAGGCAAAAAACATTCCTCAAGATCAGTGGGAAGATATTGTTCAGGAAGCGATGATGCGCTTGAGTAAATCTTTACCAACCTTCCGGTATCAATGTGCGCTCAGAACCTGGATTTTTGCTATCGTCCATAGCTGTATCATTGATGCCTATCGAAAACTCACACATGAGGGGGTTATAGCCCCTCCAGGGGATACTCACGACGATGGTGAGCGTGAAGGTGATGCACTTCCTACAAATTCGTCAAGGACAGTGGAAGACGAGTGCATTACACGTGACGAGTTGAGGAAAGCCTTAGCAGCACTCCAGGAATATGTGTCTGCCCATGCAAATCCGAAGCGTAACAGACAGATTTTGGAAATGGTTCTGTTTGAAGGCCATTCGCTTGAGGAGGCGGCGAAAGCAGTTGGATGTTCTGCTCCGGTTGCTGGCTACGTTGTGCGCTCAGCTCAGCGTTATGTGCGCGATAAATTGGGGCATCAGCGCTAACTTCCCTATCTGCATTGTGTGCTAAAGTAGTAGGATCGATGTAAACGAACTGGCACCTGGAAGCAAGGTGCCAGTAGAAATTACTTCTATGTGTTTCCATAGATGAGATCAATCGGTCTCTTCATCCTCGTTGAGGAAGGCCAGTGTCTCGTCTAACGTGGATTTGCAGCTCGGGCATTTTCTTATATGTTCCGCGAGTATGGGAAAGCGCTTATCGGCTTCCTCTCTCCCTTGAGCTATAATGGCCTCGGCGTATGCCCCCAACTGCTCGTATTCCTGTGCCTCTATTTCGTGGTGTATCGTTACAAATCGTGTGAGCAAGTTGTGTATTGGTGCTTCAGGATAGCTGTTCAATTTATCATACTCCTGCTCTTTGGAAAGCAACACTATGAGAGCCGTTCTACAATAAGGACATTCTGTTAAATGTACAACCATTTGCTCCTGTTGAGAAGAATCAGGTTGCCATTCCCCCCCTACTATATCAATCAACTTGTCTACAATATGTGGCGGTGCAAGAAGGTAGGGATGGACTTTGTCCATGACGGAAGCTTTATTTTCGTTCATTTCAGGTATTTCTCCTTCATCTTAAGTACGAACCTGCTAACTTGTCACCAGAATACTCACTCTTCCTAACAAACCTCTCCAACAAATACTTCCGGAGCTGTTTATATTTCGACGACGACAGCGTCAAAATATAGAGATGTGTTTGTACGCCTACAAAATACTCGATGTTACTGACGTTCCTGAGAGGATTTCATAAGAATTTGTACTGCCTTTCTTATCTATGCTTGACGACCACCTACCCGTAGAGGTAATATCATATGGATATCACTCGTATATCAGTTTTATGCAAATGCGATTGATTGCCTGAATACGTTTCTGACTCACCTGGCGTTTGAAGAAGAGTGAAGCTATATCAGGGATTATGAGATGGGCGCCGAAGATGCAGCTAAAAAGTTTTCCAGATCGGTTGTTTCTCGCCTAAAGCAAGAACGAGAGCGGCGAGCCTGGACACAAAGCGAAGTTGCCGAACGTATCGGTACGACACAGATTAACATCAGTCGCTGGGAAAATGGCATTACCGTTCCCAGTCCATACTATCGCCAAAGGCTTGGGGAACTCTTCGGAAAAAGCGTTCAAGAACTTGACTTAGTCCCTGATAGCAGCCAGGAACGCAGTGATGACGAATCTACCTTTCCAGGTACTCCTGACTCTCGTACCTCTAGTCCTCCTCTGCCTATCTGGAACGTACCATACCGCTGTAATCTATTTTTTACAGGTCGGGAAGATGTTCTCGCTCACTTGTATACTGTACTTAGAAGCAGCAAAGCTGCCGCCTTGACCCAGGCAATCAGTGGTCTGGGGGGAATAGGCAAGACGCAGATTGCAGTTGAATATGCCTATCGCTCTCACGACCACTACCAGGCAATCTTCTGGGTAAACGCTTCTACTCGTGACGCTCTCAGCGCCGACTTCGTAATATTAGCGGTTTTGCTAAGTTTACCTGAACAGCATGAGCAAGATCAGGACATCGTAGTACGAGCAGTAAAGCGCTGGCTGAGCACTCATAAACACTGGCTGCTCATTCTGGACAATGTTGATGATCTGGATATGATCGTTGACTTTTTGCCGATGCACGGTAGGGGAGATGTGCTGCTTACCACGCGGCTGCAAGCGTCGGGGACGATCGCTCAGAGTATTGAAGTTGAAAAAATGGGACTGGATGAAGGGGTGACGTTTCTCTTGCGTCGTACTAAAGTAATTGCACCTGGCGCATCTCTTGACGAAGCAATGAAAGAGAATCAGGCACAAGCAGCTGAGATCGTTGCTGTGCTGGATGGATTGCCGCTTGCTCTGGATCAGGCTGGTGCGTATATTGAAGAGACACGCTGTGGGTTGTCTCAATATCTCAGTCTCTATGGCACTCGTCGTAAGGAACTCTTATTGCGACGAGGAAGGTTTCCGGTTGACCATCCCAATTCCGTTGTTGCCACATGGTCGCTTTCTTTTCAGCAGGTAGAACAAGAGAGTCTAGCTGCCGCCGATCTACTGCACATTCTAGCTTTTCTCAATCCAGAAGCTATTCCTGAAGAAATCATTACCCTTGGTGCCGCAGAACTTGGTCCCGTGCTTGGAGAGGTGGCGAGTGATCCCTTAAAGTTTGATAAAATCATTGAGTTGTTGCTGAGCTACTCACTTATTCGACGCACGCCCGAAGTGAGGTCCTTGAGTATACATCGCCTGGTGCAAGCAGTCCTCAAGGATGGCATGGATACAGACATACAACGTTTATGGGCAGAGCGGGTCATACGAACAGTGAACCATGCTTTTCCTGACGTTGAACTGCAAACGTGGGAGAGGTGTCGGCGTTACCTTCCACATGTGCAGATTTGTGCAATGTATAGTGAAGAATACACGCTTTCCTTTCCCGAGGCGGCTCGATTGTTCAATGAAGCTGCCTCCTACCTGGTAGTGCATGCCAGCTACGAACAAGCGGAACGACTGTTACTCAGGGTATTAGCAATTCGTCAAGAGCTATTAGAAGCCAATCATCCTGATACTGCTCGCACACTGAACGACCTGGGAGCACTCTATCGCAACCAGGGCAAATACCAAGACGCAGAGTCCCTGTTACAAAAGGCGTTGACGATTCGACAGCAAGTGCTGGGGACAGAGCATCCTGATGTTGCTCAAACGCTTCATAACCTGGCCAGCTTATATCGTGCGCAGGGAGCTTACGAGAAAGCCGAGCCATTTTATTTACAAGCTCTGCATATTCGAGAGACAACTTTAGGAGTTGACCATCCTCTTGTAGCACAGAGCTATTACGGTTTGGCGAAACTGTACCATTCACAAGAGAAGTATCAACAGGCTGAAGAGCTTTGCAAGCAGGCCTTGCATATGCAAGAACAGCGCTTAGGGGATGATCATCCCACGATTGCTTCTACACTGAACATACTGGCGAAAATCTACCAGGGGCAGAATAAACTTGACCAGGCTAAGGAAATGAATCTGCGTGCGTTATGGATTCGAGAGCGCACTTCAGGTGAGGACCATCCGCACGTGGCGATTATCCTCAACAATCTGGTCGAGATTTATCATGCCGAAGGGAGATATCACGAAGCCGAGCCACTGATTGCCAGATCGCTTAGGATCCATGAGCAATCACTTGGCTCGGAACATCCCTATATGGCCTATAGCCTTAGCAACTTGGCCGAAAATTTCTTCTTACGAGGGGATTACGCTCAAGCCGAGTCTAACTACAAGAAGGCGCTGGTCATTCGCGAGCAAAACCTGGGTTTTAACCATCCACGTACGGCCTCTACTTACCATAATCTCGCGAGGCTTTATTCTGTTTTAGAGCGGTATGAAGAAGCCGAATCATTTTATCGTAAAGCCGTCTCCATCCTCAAGCAGGCTTTCGGACCTTACCATCCTGCTGTTGCTGACACGCTAGAACAGTACGCTATCTTACTAAGAAAGCTGAAAAGAGAGAGTGAGGCATTTGAGCTTGAGGTACGTATCCAGGCAATCAGAGCAGGGCAGGTCACCCTGAGAGATCAATAAGTCCTTGAAAGCAATTGCATGGTGTTCTGGTTAGTGTCCTCTGTGTTCGAATGATAGTTGTATATTTAGTGTGAGAATTGCAAATGGAGAAGATCGTCATCATAGGATCATCAGGTGCAGGCAAGTCAACGCTCGCAAGAGCGTTAGGTGCCCTCCTCAAGATTAATGTCTTTCACCTGGATCGCTTGTTCTGGCAGCCCGATTGGAAAGGAAAAACCAGGGATACGAGAATAGATATACTGCAAGCCCTCGTTCAGGAGAAGCGATGGATTATTGAGGGAACCTATCTCAACTCATCAGAAGAACTCCATCTGAACGCGGCAGATGCTATTATTTTTTTGAATACTCCTCCCTTAGTGTGTCTTCAACGTATAATTAAGCGACATTGTGAATATCGTGGGCGTTCTCGGCGTGATATACCAATGGGATGTACAGATAAACTTACTCTGCACCATATGTTGAAGGTACTGTTCTTTCCTCTTCAAGATGGGCGAACGCTTAAGCAAAAACTTCGCAACTACAAGGCTAAACAAATTATCTGGCTTTGTTCAGCTAAAGAGGTGAAAGGCTTTTTAGAGCAACAAGGGCAAAATGTGAATGATAAGAGACATGTTCCCTCAGAGGAGAGAAGGACGAACCTGGATATGAAGTCATACCCAGGCCTCTTTGCTTCAATTCTTCAGCGCTTCAGCAGCTTAGGGGGAGCTTGACATTCCTCTGTCTCTCAAGTTCAACTCAGCTTCAATCGCCTGGCGATGTTCGGCGTAATGGTTGCCGGTATTATTGGCGAGGTGGGTATAGAGTTCTTCTTTCACTGACCAGGAGCCGGTGACACCGCCGCGAAGCAATTGCTCTTCGCTCAAGGAACTCAGCAAAGCTTCAAGTTGGGTATGCTCAGTCTGAATCAAACCGAGTAATTGCGATTTCTGGTTAGGAGGTTGCATCGAGGTTGCTCCAATCTTGCACATGTTCAAGATATATTGCGCTACAGCAGATGCACTCCAGCACCAAGCAGCGCCGAAAGCACCACTACCACCCAGGGGGGCATTTTCCAGACCACGAGTAGCCCAAAGGCGACGAGACCCAGGGCAAAATCCACAGGAGTATGGATAGCGCTCGTCCAGATCGGTTGATAGAGCGCCGCCAGCAGGATACCAACCACGGCGGCATTAATCCCACGCAGAGCTGCCTGAAAGGGCTCAAATGCGCGCAGGCGATTCCAGAACGGCAGGATACCGATCAACAACAGAAAAGATGGAAAGTAAATCGCCAGCAAGGCGATCATTGCTCCAAGCCACCCATTAGGAGCAGGTCTGCTTACCGCACCCAGGTATGCTGAGAATGTGAACAATGGTCCCGGCACGGCCTGAGCAGCGGCGTATCCCGTGATGAACTGGTCATTGGTCACCCAGCCGGCAGGAACCACCTCACGTTGCAAAAGCGGCAGGACCACGTGCCCGCCACCAAACACCAGGGACCCCACTCGAAAGAATGTATCAAAGAGCGCTATCGGCTGACTCTGCGTCACCTGGCGTAGCACAGGAAGCACAATCAGAAGCCCAAAGAATAGCACCAGGCAGCCCAGGGCCAGGCGACGGGACAGAACAAGAGGCAGAGGCGAGGATTCTACGGTCTGGGCACTTCGCAGGAAAAGCCAGCCCAAAATCCCGGCCAGCGGGATAATCCCGATCTGCACAATCGCTATCGGCCAGAGCAGGATGACTATCGCAGCTACGAGCGCCAACGTAGCACGTTGCTTATTGGGACACTGCGTCTTTGCCATCCCCCAGACCGCCTGCGCAACCACTGCTACCGCCACGATCAGCAGCCCATGCAGCCAGCCTGATTGTACGATGCCCTTGAAAAGCGTGGTGGTGTAGGCAAAGATGGTGAGCGCAATGGCTGATGGCAGTGTAAAGCCAAGCCAGGCCGCCAGTCCTCCCCACAGACCCGCCCTGATAATCCCCAGGGCGATGCCCATCTGGCTGCTGGCGGGACCTGGCAAGAACTGACAGAGCGCAATGAGATCTGTGTACGCCGCTTCATCTAGCCATTTGCGGCGCACAACGATCTCCTGGCGAAAGTATCCCAGGTGAGCAACAGGGCCACCAAATGAGGTGATGCCGAGTTTCGCAAACACACCCAGCACTTCCAGAAAGGAGCCCTGGTGAACTACCTTGGCCTCTTCTTCGCTCGCGTGAGCCTCTCTAGTTTGCATATGAACTCTTGTGTTTGTGTTCGGTTCATGATAGATGGTTCCTTCGGTCAACTGCAAGAAGCGGAGTAACAGGAATGTACTGGTGCCCCTTGCGGGTACCAAGGCGGAGAGGCGGGACCTACACGTCACTCAGCCGGAGTGCGGCAGATAAACTCCACCTCGTTGCCATCGGGATCATCGACGTACATCGTGCGACTAGCGAGCACCGGGTGTTTGCCGCCGCGCGGTTGGTAGCCGGCCGCCACCAACGCCGCGTGCTGCACATCG
>WNFB01004605.1_pt1 | contig 12256 bp, 10 predicted proteins | sample 5400501 | NCBI WGS metagenome assembly WNFB01 (sample SAMN13153341, study PRJNA577476) | soil metagenome | isolation source: 200 cm saprolite under Douglas fir tree site 2 hole 1 | place: USA:California | collected 2015-04-18 | reverse complement strand
AGGAACGCGCTTCGCTCGGGGTGAGCTCGTTCCAGAATGGGCCAAATGAGGAACTGGAAGATCGGAATCTCCGCACGCCCCGGCCCGACCGGGGGATGCGAAGAACCAAGGTAGAAGTGATCGTTTATACAAGACATTGCACGGACCGAACGGCGGCGGGGGCGGGGCGAACGGATGCGGAGGGAGGGTGAACGGTTTCCGAGGACGCGAGACGAGCAAGAGAAAAGCAAAGCCAAAAGCCGCACCCTTTGAAAAACCAAACCCCAAAGGGATGCGGCACCCAAGATTGTCTCATCGCATTAAGGGTGCTCCACCCGCCAGCGCCCAACTTGGGGTGACGTGTCTACCCTACTCCCGGCGCGCTAGCGCCGCTCCTCCGGGCGCTGCCCCTTAACGATGGAAAACAGCCGAAAATTCCTTCGCCATGCCGGGCAGTACAGTCCAAAGCAGATACGCCCAGATTATAGCCAAAGCGGCTGTAATCAGTCGGTTGATCTTGTTTGGCTCCTCCCGACGAATCAACGCTCTTATGGACGCAATTAGAAATGGAAGTGCTAGAACCAGAAACAAGATTTCCAAGAAAAACTTGCTAACAGGCAGCCATCTGTCGGACCAGGCCGGATTAATCGTGACTTGTTTCGTCTTGAGAATGGCGAGCCCAAACTGGAGCACGCCTACCGAGCCAGCCAAGAACATGAACATACGCCCGAACCATGTAATCTTCTGGGGTTCACTGTGAAAGGGAGGATGCCAGACCATAGTCTTCGAAACGAAAGCAGCGACTGTTACCACGAGGGAAACAAGAAGCGCTAGCCCCAACAAAATGGTTTCGAAATCCATCACCAGTCCTCAAAAATTCTTCAAACAATTCGCAGCGCTGCTGAAAGTTAGGTAAGCACCACCGCCAAATCCCCCTGCGAACCCTTTTCCGCTACCAGCCTTTCCGGCGAAAAGGCCAATAGAAATTCCACTGTTGTTTATGAAGGCGTTTTGCGGATTTGCAGCATATACGGCGCCAACTGGCACCTTTGGTGCTGGCTCTACGAAGACGAGCGTTTCAGATGGGGTTTGCCCGACCCCCACTGGCCCGTAACCAACTTCGCCGATTGGCTGCGTCGTAGCCGGTTGGCCAATCTGCTTATCAATTAAGACTCCACCTTGAAGGCCGCCCTTATCGTTGCCAACACCGCCGGTACCAAATCCAAACACCCCGGCAGTACATACGCCTGGCAGATAATTCGCGTGAGCAGCCAAAAAGTCGAGAAACTTATCTTTCAGGCCGCTGAAGAATCCGCCGCTGCTATTGCCGCTATTATTGGAGCAAGAAATTGATTTCGTCGACGCAACTACAGTTTGATCTTTCCAGGCATCACATTTAGGCATTTTTTTATGATGGCTGCAAAAACCATGATCTCAATTGGAATCGTGAATAAATACAAAATTCCCGGCAAGGCCTGAGTATGGCGTAAGAGGAGCGAGTATCCAAATATGTGAATTATCAATAGAAGTGCGAGGAACAACCAGATGCTTGCCATTTTCCTCGCATGCCAATAGATTCTGGCGAGAAAAATCGACAAGAAGCCGGTAGAGAAAATGAAGGTATACCATGCATGACTGGGCCAAAGTCGCTCCGGGACGAAGACTCCGAAAAGCACGGCCCCTCCGACCACGCCTACGCCGACCACCGTGTAGAGAATTAGATCTCGAAGCCGCTGTTTCAATGACAGGCTCCCGTCGCAGCAGCATGGGCTTCATTAATTACTCCATAGAGTCCCTGAGCCTCAAGATAGACGGGTGCAAAATACGTTGCACCTGCCTCGCCTGCTCCAAGGATGCCACGCACAACTGAGGAACGCAGAGGAACAGTTAAGGCCTTGCCGGCAGCGTACCGAGCGGCAACGGTTGCTGCCTGGCCCTTAATCGCGGTCTCGGCGATACCTGGGGAGCCATTCAGCGCAGCCCCAAGAATATCGGCTCTATCAAATCCTTCTCCGAAGGCTGCGAGGCAGCCGCCTTCGCTAAGCTCCTGTTTGTAAAAGCTTGGAGAGAAAAAATTTGAAACAAAGGTCTTGGTGAACGTCCAGCCCCAACTGCTATTGCCGCCCCCGCTGGCCCCGCCCATAATTACGAAGTTGACAGTCACCCAATGCCCTTCGATTCCCACGCAAATCGTCGCTGGCGGACAGTCGGGATTCGTATAGGGTGTTGTCTCGTAGATTTGGAACTGGCCATTCTGGCCTGTTTGGATCTTCGAGCAGTCATTATTGGGGCAGAAACCGGCGAGGCCCTGTTGAAGTAGAGAGGAAACCATGCCGCAGGAAGAGGCGAATCCATTGGCGTAACACTGGACCGCGTCGTCGGAGCACCATGTATGGCAGGCCAGGAGAGCGAAGATGGCATCCCTCATCTCAGCGTTGCAGCCGGGGTCGTCTTTGTCGCAGCCCCGAAGGCCCGAGGGATCAACTAGGTTCGTCGGATTGTTTCTCGTGTGGGCATAGGCGTTGTGGGATTGCAGGTCGCCGATGGCGCCGCCGAGGGGGTCGGTGGAGAGGAAGCGGCCGAGGCGCGCGGAGTAATAGCGGGCGAATGCGTAATGGAGGCCAGTCTCGGAGTCGTATTCGTAGCCGGTGAATTTGTAGTTGGGCGGGCAAGCGGTCGTTTGGAGGCGTTCTGTGTGCTGTATCTCCTGGCCGTAGGGAGTGAAGTCGGCGTCGTAGCAGAGCTGGCCGGGAGTTTGGCCAGTGCCGCTGCCCGTGGTGATTGTGCGTGTGGAGCCGAGCTGGTCAGCGAAGTAGTAGAAGATGCCGCCGGAGCCGTTGCGCGAAGCGATGCGGCGGCCGCCGAAAAAGACGTATTCGTTGTATGCCGAGTTCGTGGTGCTGCCCGTCCCAGAGAACACTACAGCGATCGCAGGAAATTGAGAAGGTCCTGCTTTTGAGATGGCGACAAAGCCTGGAATTTGAGGATCACCGCGTTGGCTTCAGAGTTGCACGCTTCAGGGGTGGTGGAATGGGGCTTCGGGTGGCAGTTCTTCTCTGTGCTTCTGTGCGCCTGGATGGCCACTAGGAGGTCGCTGGTCCGCCCATCGTGGAGGAAAAAGATGCGCTGTCCCAGACCCCATAGAGGGGCGGTACGGAATTCGTCACCGCCAGCGGACGCTTGAGAAATGTGGTCGGCCAGGCCCGGACCCATGTGGTGCAGTGCAAAATCACTGTAGGGCTCTATTGTAACGTTGCTCATGCTGCTGTACGTTGATCTGCCGGTCTGGAGGGCTGAGGAATGGCATAGAGCGCAACCGACTTGTGAAAAAAGCGCTCGTCCACTCAATTCCGAGGATGTGTGCGTGACTGGCGTCGGAGTCGCTGAGAGCCGCATAAACGCCGCAAAGTTGACCACATCAGAGGTAAAATCGGAGGGCTTGTAGGCTTCATTTCGCGGCGGCTGCACTTTAGTTTTGTCTTCTGGAAGGGCGTTAAACAAGCACGCCGGCGTCTCGTCGCGCTTGTTCGGGAATGCCTCGCTCGTGACTCCCATTTCAACGTTGAACGATTCAGCAGCAAAAATCAGGAGGGACTTGTTCTGTGACTTCCAGCCGAACCGATTTATCGTTCCATCGTTGGGGGATCGGCTAAACCGCCCTCCAATGCCCAACGCTCGACGTTGGTTAAGCGTAGAGTTCAGATTTGCCACCAGCGCTTCATCGGATACAGCCTCAACCAGGCCCGCACCGAAAGTGGGTGTTGGAATTCGGAAGACTACGTTATTCCTGGCAATTTCCTCAGCAAAATTCGGTTGCGGTAAGGTGCAGCCACGGGCGTCCTCTCGACCGGCGACCGTATATATTTGGTGCACCTCGCCGTCCGGCGTGCCGTCTGCTTTCTTGATGAAACGGGGTACACGGATAGGACCATCGGCAGCTATGAAAGGAGGCACAGTCTGATTCCCTCCGGGCACTCGATGTAGAGTCGCTAGCGCCACCTGAGGGTTGGATTCCGAGTCTAGAACCAGACGCTGGTCCCGCAGAATGACCCGGCGCACCTGAGGACTGTGGGGACTCGAACTGGATCCGCCAGCCGCAGGCTGGGCGTGGCACTGGGCGCAGCCGTTTCCGTTGAAAGTTGGGCCGAGGCCCACACCCTTTTCGATGGTCCCGGACACCGAATATACTTCTTTGAATCTCTCCCAAGACGCCCAGAAAAGCTTCTCTTCTTCCGCACTTAAACCTTTTATGGGACCGCCTGCGTCGGCCGGGCCGGCCCGTGGCCCAGGATCGGACTGAGCATTAGCGGGTCCCCCAACACCAAGGAGCGCACATGCAAAAAAACTCAAGATGAACCAGGTTGCGACTCGAATACGGTCTCTCATAAAGTGGATAGTAGCGGTCTGCGGTCTCCAGTCGAAATGTAATTAGCGATGAATTCGCAATCAATGCCAATCTTCAATACGCGACTCTTCAAAGTGTTAAGGGCTTGGCCGCTCAAGCGGGAACTTCGAACGTCGGGTCCACCCCTCCGCTCAAACAGTTCAAGAAGGAGCGCTTGCGGCCCCTGCTCTCACTCCTGCCCAGTTCTACTGCGATTTTCATCATGCACGCATCGACCACCACGATGCTATTTTGTTATTGGAGACGGAGCCCCGATCAGTTCGGGGCTCCGCTATTAGCCTCTTGTTAACGGTATCACCGCACCTGGAACACAAGCTCCGAGGAGTGGGTTGTAGGATCCCCAGGAACGGTGAACGTCAATAAGTACGTGCCGGTCGCGAGTCCAGTGGTCTGCAGGTTGAAGATGTATCCTCCCGTAAGTCCAAGCGTGGAATCAAAACGGAAGTTGTTATCAGGATTAGCATTTCCTGCATCGATGACCGTGCTGCTGGCGTTGGTGGACAGCATGACGACTTGCAGGGCCGTCACCGTGATCGCGGAAGATGATACGTCGTTCCCGGCAGCGTCACAGAGCTGGAACTTGATGGGAATGGTGCTTCCGCTCTTGTTGGCATGCGTTGTGTCGTATAACAGGCACGCCCCATAAGCGACGTTGTAGGATACCGACTGCGACGACGCGTTGCCCACCTTGTCGGTGGCGTTGACTGTGAACGTCTTGGCACCGACTGCGGCGGTGGCAAAGTTGCTGCCAGCGGCGACCGGACCGGCGCAAGTGGCGAGGCCGGAACCCCCGTCGGTGCAGCTGTAATTCGAGGCCACCCCTTGGTTGAGCACGTAGTTAGTCGCCGCGGGAGCGGTGATGGTGATCTGCGGCGGCTTTTTGTCCACCATGTTGGGACCGATCGGTCCCGCCGTGGCACAGTTACCGGCCACATCGCACTCCAAGCGAGTCCCGGTGAAGGCGGTGGCCGTTTCAGTGCCGGCGGGCACGCTGGTTGTAAGCGTGAAATTCGCCGGGGAATTGGCGTCGAGCGCGCCATCGCTGTCGACGGCGGTACAGGCAATGCTGACGTCATTTGCGTGCCACAAACTGTCTGGTGATGCGCAACTGATCACCGGAGGGGTTGTGTCTCCCGCTCCCGACTTCGTTGGTGGAACGATCTGGTTCTGAACTGTCTGGATGATGCCGCTGGCTTGGCCCGAGGAAATAACGCCGTCGGTTACCAGCCCGTTGACAAGCTGGGTGGTAAGATCAACGCCGGAAATCGAGGGGTTCTGAATGGTTCGAAACTGCACCACCATGGCGATCTGATCCGTCAAGGTAGGCGCGTCAGTTGGGGCCAATCCTCTCAGATTGGCGACAGTATCGCCATTAGCGTTGGCTTCGACGACGGCGGCCGTCGCCGTGACCGGAGTCGTCACGGGAACGCTAGTGACCGAAAAAGCTTGGGCCGACCACAACAGACAATCACCGGATACCGTTATGGTGGCAGTGTCAGTAGACATTCCAGCGGCGACCACTGAGGAAACATCGAAAGTGTCGGTATCCCAGATCGGACCATCGTTAGCAGCAAACAGACCTGGTAATGAAAGTGTTCCCAGGCTTCCCGTGAAGGTGACAGGGGTAGTGCCAAATTGCGGCGCCTGTCCATCTCCGACCATGAACGTGGTTGCGGCAGAGACCGGTCCCGTGGTCGTAAAACCGGAGAAAGATGTCGTGCCTCTTGCAGTTCCAATGGGTATCGAAATATTCCCGTCGGCAAGTATGACAGTCTTGGTCGGAAGGCCAGTGGATTGATAAATGACGACCAAAGATGCGCCTTCTGGTAATATGCTCCCGCCCGTTGCGACGCCCGTTAGCGTATACGTCCCATTGCCGGTCACGAGTGGTGTCACGTCCGCCCGAAAAGTAAAGCTGTTGGAACGTCCCCAGCAGGTATCGGGGCCGGCACCGATTAGAGACCCGCTCACCGGGGTTCCATTGAGACTCAACTGTCCCAGTGAAGATTCGATGCCGTTGTCCAGCATGCCCCAGTAGAGAAAAGCCCTTACAACGGCCGCACCAGAGGGAATTCCAGAGATGGTGATACCCGCTGTCGTTAATCCAGACCCGAAAAAAGGTGCGGTTCCGCCGCGCAATCCGACGCCTGCAGAGACATAGTCGCCTGGCAGGGTCACAGTGAAAGAAGGATTCAAGGCCGTTGGGGAGGGAGCGTTTGAAATGAGTCCGCTTCCCAGTTGCCGAAGAGTAGTCGCGATCACCGGATCCGCCAGCGAGTTAGGGAACGCACCGGTACCCAGCGTGGAGGCAGACTGTGGGTCCTGCGATAACAAAATTTGCGTGCTTAGCGCCAGATCAGCACTGGAGAGACCCAACTGCGGTGCAATGGTTTGTTGCGCCAGAACAAACTGCTGCTGCACTTCAGAGGTAGGAGAATTCGGGTTTATTGCTGCCTGAAATGCCAGAACATCGTTGGGCGTGAATGTGAATTGCACCCCGGCAGCCTGGAACGCAGCCCCGATGTTAGCGAGAAGTCCGGGCGTTTGGGCATAAAGCAAACCAGCTTGACCTCCGAATGTTTGCGCAGCCTTCATTTGATTCGCGACCCAAACTGCATTTCCGGCAAGGCTTGCGCCTTCTACGCGAGCGAGTGCGGTGGTCTCAGCCTGTTCAAGCGCTATGAACTGCTGTGCATTCACGGCAAAGGCATTGAATGCCGCGGCCTCTTGCGCTGTGAGACCAGATGTCGGAAAAGATAACGAATACACCTTCGGTTGCGCTATAACCGTGAAATTAGGATCCGGCGGGACCACAAAACTGATCCCCGGAGGGTCCGCGCCCAGCTTGCGGCCAAACTCGGCAGCAGCAACCGTTCATACGAAGGCCAGGCTTAGTAGACCGGGCTCCAAAAGTATGCAACCCAAAGCGCCGACAGTGCTGCAAAGCCCACCGGCAAGACCAAGGGCAGCGGCGAGTTCAGCGGCGTTAGCTAGCTGATTGTTCAGATAAGCCTTCACGCATCGGTTGTACGTCTTGCCAGGGTCCGTCGGACAAGGATCCGGAGGCGGGCTGGGCGGTAAAGTGGCGCCCCAGAAAAGCGGGTCCGGAGAATAGGTGGATGGAGGACCTGCAAGCAGCGGTACCTGCAATTCCGCAGTTACGTGCGGAGTCGCCGAATTCGGTGAAACGCCAAACCCTGCCGCTCCCGTGATGTTACCAGGCGGCGTGGGTTTCCCCTGCTGAAGGATCTGCATTTGCCCGTTCCCGAAGATAAAGATGTCGTAAACCACCAATTTTGGAGTCCCAGAGATCGGCTCTACTGTGTCAAAATTGATGTGCACAGAGTCCGTCGCTGCAAGTGGGGCAGTTCGGAACGGAAAGTCGTACATCAAGTATAAAAACGTGTGTGCGGAGTCCTGACTCACATAGAGATAGCTATCGCTTGCCGGGAACGCGACGGGCTGAACATCGGACCATTCCGTTGTTCCATTCGAACAGGCCGTGAACCGGCCGTCGGTAACGTGGCAGGCGGCACTCGGCGGCCCAGATATTTGGGCCGCTGCGGAAAATGGCAATCCAAAAGCGCACAGCAGAAGTACGTACAACTCCACGCAAAGAACGGTTCCTCTGCGCATGACGGAGCCTCCCTTCTCGATTCGCGAGAAAACGCCGAACATAGATGAAACCTAATTCACTTGCCTTTTTTGGTGTTGATTGGATCAGGCAAGTTACGAGATACTGCTCCGTTGCTTTTCGCAAGTCAAGTAAACATTTAATGAATAATTGGGCCGACACTTATACTCGGAAATAGAGCACTTCGGCTTCGCGCCTTATGGTCCTGAGGTTAATTCCAACGCGATTCCCAAGCAAGGGACTCGGCATCCCGGACAATTCGTGCTACCTATCTGCAACTCCTGAAAGCGGTGTGCCCTCGCCAAGGGCGAAATTCCTGTTTGTGTACAGCACTTTCCTGCTATTATAAGCGCATGATGAAGTTGGCATGCTGGTTTGCCATTGCTATTGGATTTGTCGCGTTCCACCTCGCGATATGGGGAAAGGTATCTGCGACTCTGGCGGCGCTCGGTGTTTTCTTGATGTTGATAGGATTAAACGGCTTCACCTCCGTCCGAATTGCCAAGTTGGAAGAAACAGTTAAAGCAATGAAAAAGAATGGCGAACGCGGCCGCGGAGTAAAGGATACCGAATCCGGTTCCTTGTGAGTTGCATCACACAGATTGAAGTTTATTGCGAACCAGCGCGTGCCTGGGCAAAGCCGGCGTACCGCACGCAAGCAAAATCTTCTCACCGAATTGAGTCTGCACCATCCGCAAGACGGCCATGGAAGAGGCCAAAGTAGATGCTCGCGCCCGACTTGGCGACGTAGTGGCAGGAAGTGCCAGTCGGGGCGTAGCGGGGGTGGTTGGCTTACGTCCAGTTGGCAGATTCGGAGAGAGAACGCCTAGCCCCAGCTGATGGAACTTCGGGGACGATGGCCGGACTCGAATGGAGTCCGGCCATCATCGCCCGGTCGTACGAATTGCGGACGCGAGAGCGCGAATCGATCAGTTTTTCGCCCGCAGAGTGATGGTGACTGTCAGGTCCCGCTGGATAAATTCGCCCGAGTCGGGATCGAAGGCGAACGCGGAGGCGAACACGCTGGCCTTTCCGCCGGTGAACAGCGCAACGGACCTGCCGTGGAAGAGAAATGGCACGGTTTGCACCGTGACACTCCATGGGGTGGTACCGGTGCATGGGATGAACACGGAGAAGAAGCCGCTGACGGGTGTACCTGCGTGCATCTGTTTGAGTTGTCCCGACAGAGATACAAATACCGGCTGCGAACAGGTGACGAACCCGGTCAAGGTGGCCGCTCCCGTAGTGGGGTCCACGGACCCGAACTGGGTGATGCTGGGAGCGATGGAGAGCGGCGGAGGACCCTGAAGCAGGTTAAAGACGAGATTCGCGGACGACACGGGGAAGAGCGACGACACCATGAAGTAGTAGGTGGTGCCAGCAACCGCGTCGAAACGGACGCGTGACTGCAAGGTGTTGTTGGAGTCGTCATTGCAGGCGATCAGAGTCAGAGCACCGCGCGTGCCGGTGTAGACGGAGAGAGTCGTATCGTAGTTACTGCCGAAGGTATTGGCCTCCAGGCGGATGTTGGCTGGCGGGGTGAAGGCAAACCACACGGTTTGGTTAGCCCCGAAACAGAACGGGTCATCGGGAGCAGTCGTGGCCACGCTGGCATCTTCGCTCGCGCTGAACGGTATGGATTGGATGACAGTTGCGTTGTTGAAATCATCGTTGGTGGGTGGCGGCGGAATAACATTGATTTGCGTGTAGGTGGCGCCAAGATTCCCGGAAAGATTGTCCCCCTGGAAGGTCAGAAGATAGTTGCCTGCCTGACTGCTGGTGGGCGTCCAGTTGAAGGTCCCGGTGTTGTTGCCGTTGTCAACGAAGGTCGCTCCCATGGGCAGACCGATTGCGGTCAGGACCACATGGCGGGACTGGGCGTCGGTGGCCGAGACGGAGAAATTGACGTTCTGGTTTTCGAGGACGGTGAGCCGCGAGGGCGCAGTGACGTTCACGACCGGGTGCGCGTTGAAGCGGACCTCCCCGCGCAAGGCAGGCACCGCTCCTTCGCAGTGTTGTTCAAAAAGGGCATCGAACGAATTTATGCTGCTGCCGGCGCCATACGACACCTCCAGAACCTGAAAGCTGCCGGTCAGCATGTTGCAGCCCCGGCCGTCGCCGGCGACGTCCAGCCCCGGAACGGTTGACGCTTGAAAAGGAAAGCGTGTGGCGCCGGTATAGGTCCCCACAGTTAGGAGTTGGTTGTTGGGTGCGGCGAAGTCCAGGAACCAAAAGATACCGGGTTGACCGAAAAAGGATATCGAAACGCCTTGATCAAAATTCTGTTGAGCGCTGAAGCTGCCGTCAGAGGTGGTGAGGAATGTGAATTGGCCCCCGCCAATGTAGTCGCCGGGATCGCTGTTGAGGGTAAGCGAAGTGACTTGTGCTTGCGCCGTAACCCCGAAGATAAACAAACCGAACAAGATCAAAAGAATTCGGATGCGGTTCATATTGAATCTCCCTCTTGGCCTCGGCATTTGAGGTCCGGATGACGCCGCAGCGTAACAAGGCGCTACATAACCCACAAGCGACAAGAGACGACATTCCACAAGCGATATACAAAGTCGTGGTTTGTCGCGGGTCGTAGGGAACGACCGTGGCGACAGTACGTGATCGCTTCCTTGTCAGCTTTAGGTTAATGCACCTGAGGATACGCTATCTTCTAAGCTATTAATATTACAGAACTCTAAATGTCATAAGAATCGGTGATCTAAGCGTGGCAGTTGGCGGAAGACCTAAAGCGTTACTAGTGGCGCGGCGATCTGCCCTGCGAGCGATATCGTGGGGAAGAGACAAATCCCGTTCGAGGCGGTTGGAGCTTACTCGCTGGCGTCTTTAATGTCTTGGCGGGCTCTCCGCAAAGCCTCTCTTGCTTCCGTCCTGGCGTCGGAATCGGATTTCAGGAGGTCGATGGCCCTGTAGAGGCCCATGGCTTTGCCTCCGGCAGGGCCAACGCAGGAATCGGCAACGGGCTTGGGCTTCACCCCGGTTACATCCCATTTCAAGCAAGAGAAGTCAATCTTCAAAGTGCTGCTGACGCGGAGGGAAGCGACGCAGTCGGCTAGTTCCTTAAAAGACGAACATGCGTCCTGCAGGATTTTGTCTTGCGGCAAGATTCCTTGCATTTGCAACTGATGCGTCAGTTTTGTTTCCAGGTCGCCATCGGAGGCGAGCTGATCGTTCGCCGATTGTGGGCCACGCTTGAACAATTTGAGCGGGTTGTACTTTTTGGGATTGTACCAGGGAAGAGACTGCGCGGCAGGCGCGTCCTTGGCGTCCTGCGCGGACCCCGCGAGAGTACCGAGGAAAAAACACAGCGCGGCCGATGAAAGAACGAACGAGGAACTTCTCATGCTCACCTCTCCGAGGGCTGGCAGGGCTACCCCATTCATACCGCAAAATTGGCGTTTCTGTCGAGATGTAGCAGGGAGTCGAAAGTTAAAAGTCAAAAGTTGAAGGTTGAACGGAAAAGGCAAGAAAGAGATTTAACGCAGAGGGCGCGGAGTTCACAGAGGACGCAGAGAAGAGAAGAAAGAAGCGGCGAGGAGTGACGCGGCGCGAGAGATTAGTGGATTTGTTTGGTTTTGCGGGACATGTAGTCCATGAGGAGATACTGGCCGAGGGTGTACGGGGTAGTGAAGTAGGCTTTGCCGCGGCACATGGCGGTGATTTTCTGGACGAAATGGACCAGGGAATAGTCGCTGGCGAGCATGAAGGTGTTGATCATGATGCCGGCGCGCTTGCACTTGTTGACTTCTTCGAGGGTTTGGCCGACGACGAAGGGATCGAGGCCAAAAGCGTTTTTGTAGATGCGGCCGTCTTCGAGCGTGAGGGCGGAGGGCTTGCCGTCGGTGATCATGACGATCTGGCGCATGTCTTTTTTCTGGCGGAGGAGGATGCGCTGGGCGAGGCGGAGGCCTTCGCGGGTGTTGGTGTAAAACGGGCCGACCTGCACGCGAGCGAGTTCGCTGATGGGAACTTCTTCGGCGGAGTCGTGAAAAAGAACGAGGCTGAGGGTGTCGCCGGGATATTGGGTGCGAATGAGATGAGAAAGCGCCATGGCCACGCGCTTGGCGGGCGTGAAGCGGTCCTCGCCGTAGAGAATCATGCTGTGGCTGCAATCGAGAAGGACCACGGTGGCGCAGGAGCTTTGGTATTCGCACTGATGGACCATGAGGTCCGAGTAAGTCATCTCGATAGGAACCTTTGCGCCTTCGCGGCGGACGGCGTTGAAGAGC
>WNFB01004604.1_pt1 | contig 12256 bp, 9 predicted proteins | sample 5400501 | NCBI WGS metagenome assembly WNFB01 (sample SAMN13153341, study PRJNA577476) | soil metagenome | isolation source: 200 cm saprolite under Douglas fir tree site 2 hole 1 | place: USA:California | collected 2015-04-18 | reverse complement strand
GACCCATTAACGTCACCAGCTCACAATACAGCCGTGGGGTATTTTCCATCGGTTCCCCTTCCCTAAATACGCAAGGGAAAGGTATGGCACGAACTGTCCCCCTGGAAAATCACCCCCATCACTTTTGTCAGTCAAGCAGCAACAAAGGGAGTGCTTCCAAACGTTCTGAAGGGGGTCTCGCCATAATCACATGAGCACTCGACTGCGAGTGGGGATTGACGCCCGGGTCTTGGCGGAAACCGTGCCTATGGGGGTTGCGCACTATGTGTCTGCCCTGCTGCGGGCGGCAACGGCACTGGCGCCCCAGCATGAGTATCTCTTATACGTCGGCCGCCGTCCCCTCACTCAGGCATTCTTTACCGCTGCGCCATTTCGCCAACGGGTGGTGGACAACGCGATGCTCGCCAGCCCGTGGATCTGGCAGCAGTTCTATTTCCCTTGGCGTGCGTGGCGCGATGGGGTCTATGTCATCTTATCGCCGTACTACAACGGGCCGCTCTTTTCCTTTGTGCAGCAGGTGGTGTGTATCTGTGACGTCTCTTTCTCCCTTTTTCCTCAAGACTTTCCTTCGTGGATCCACTTCAAGCCTAGACCATTGGCCCGGCCCGTGAGCCGGAGGGCTGCGCGGGTTATTACGATCTCCGAGTTTTCCCGTAAGGAAATTATCCGAGTGTACGGGCTAGCGCCAGAAAAAGTCGTAGTCATCCCTCCCGGCACTGAAGACCAGCCCTGGCGACGTCCTAGTGCAGCACAACTGACAGTCTGCCTGGGTTCGCCGTTTTTCCTGTTTGTCGGCAGTCTGTTTCCGCGGCGTCAGGTGGGGCTGGTGCTTCAGGCTCTTGCCCGACTCCCAGGACACTATCATTTTGTACTCGTTGGGGAGAGCGATCCCGCCAAGCGTGCTGCGTTCATGTCCACCCCTCAGCAATGGCAGGTTGCTGACCGTGTGCACTGCCTAGGCCACGTCTCCGATGAGGAGTTGGACGACTTGTACCATCGGGCGGTTGCCTTGGTGTCTCCTTCGACGTATGAAGGCTTTGGCCTTCCGGTGCTGGAGGCGATGGACCGTAGGCTACCGGTGATTGCCTGGGATACTCCGGTCATGCGCGAGGTGGCAGGCAGTGCCGCTGTGCTTCTCCAAAGTGGAGATGTTGCTGGGCTGGCTACTGCCATGCTAAAGCTTGGGGATGATCCTGCTTTGCGACAAGCTTTCTCTCACGCGGGCAAAGAACGGGCAGGGAAGTTTTCCTGGAAGTGTTCAGCGAGCACCTTTCTCGCGGTGCTCCACGCCGCGGCAAGGAAGTGAAAACTGCTTGGGTGATATTTGAACGACCTGGGCAGTGAGCGCGCGGCTCCCGTTCTTGTCAGCCGGCGGTGGAGCAGCTACTATTCTCCGTGCTTCTCCGGACTCAGTCCGGACAATCGCATACAGAGTAGAACAACGCTTGTATCGCCCCCGTGCTAGCGTGTAGAGCCATATGAATGTTGCTGCTTCTCCTTCTTCCTGGCCACAGAGGATCTCTTCCCCATTGGCAGAAGGAGCTCAGGCTCTGAGGAATTTTCTGCGCCACCGGGACCTGCTGTGGCAGATGGTGGGAAACGACCTAAAAGGGCGGTATGTGGGGTCCGTATTAGGATTGTTCTGGAGTGTTGTTCACCCGCTTGTGCAGATCAGCATTTATACACTGATCTTCTCTAAGATCATGGGTGCGCGGTTGGGGGAGAACGCGTCTCCGTATGCGTTTAGTGTCTATCTGTGTGCTGGAATGTTACCCTGGGTCACATGTGCAGAAGTGATGAGCCGCTGCACAGGGGTCTTTTGGGAAAACGCGACCCTGGTCAAGAAGATCGCCTTTCCTAAGGTCTTGCTCTACGCGTATGTGGTAACAGCGGCGGCGACGAATCTCGCGATCATGCTCATCATGTTTCTTGTTTTTCTCTGGTGGGTTAGCGAGCTACCTGCTCTCATCCCTCTGGTTACGTGGATGCCGTTTCTGGTGCTGCAATTGATGTTTGCCACCGGCATCGGCTTCATAACCTCTGTTCTCAACGTCTTTTTCCGGGATGTAGCGCAGATTACGGCTGTCTTTATCCAGCTGTGGTTCTGGTTGACCCCGATTGTGTATGTCCCTGATATCTTGCCTCTACCGGTGTTATCGCTCCTGCGGTACAACGTCATGGCTCGCTTCACGAGTGTCCACCACGCGCTGATCTTGCGTGGCGAGCTGCCGCGTGTCGAAGAAGGGATCTTCTTGTTGGGGGTCTCCATCGGTACGCTTGTGCTCGGACTCGCCTGTTTTCGGGCTTTGCGGCGGCGCATCCCGGACGAACTGTAGAAAATGATTGAGCCTTTCCCTGCCGAGGTTGCGCTCCGCGTTACCGCCCTCTCTAAGGAGTTTCGCTTCTACCGCCGTCCTTGGGACCGGATTCTGGAGTGGGCAAGCTGCGGCCGTCTCCGACGCAGTCAGATCTTCGTGGCGCTGAAGGATATCAACTTTGCAGTCGTCAGGGGCTGTGCGTTGGGGATTGTTGGTGCCAACGGGGCGGGCAAATCGACACTCCTGAAGATCATCTGCGGCACCCTGTACCCCACTGCCGGCCGGGTAGAGATTACGGGAAGAGTGGCTTCTCTCTTGGAGTTGGGCATGGGGTTTCATCCCGACTTTACGGGTCGGCAAAATATCGTCTTCAACGCGCGTTTTCTCGGTCTCAGCGATGAAGAAATTCACGAACGGATGGAAGCGATCATCGCATTCTCAGAGCTGGAAGAGTTCATCGATCGCCCATTGCGCACCTACTCTTCGGGCATGTATGTGCGTCTTGCTTTTGCTGTAGTCGCTAATGTGGATCCGCAGCTCCTCATCATCGATGAAGCGCTGGCAGTAGGAGATGCCTACTTTCAGCAGAAGTGTATACAGCGCATTCGTCGCTTTCGCGAAGAGGGAGTTACCTTGCTGTTCGTCTCGCATGATCCGGGAGCGGTCAAGACGCTCTGCAGCGAGGCCCTCCTCCTGCACCACGGGCAGATCATGGATCGCGGTCGGCCGGAGGAGGTGTTAGCAAGCTACAACACGTTGATCGCCCGACAAGCCGGCAGTCGGGAGATCCTCTCCCTGGAAGCAGAGGGTGCCTCCTCTCAGGACACGGCGCTGCGTCGCTCGGGCAGCTTTGCGGCCATAATTGACGCGGTCACGCTCCGCGATGCTCAGGGCCAAGAGTGCCGGAGCTTTATAGCCGGAGAGGAAGCGACTATTGCTGTCCGTGTCTTGTTTATGGATGAAGTCGCCAACCCGACGGTTGGCATCCTGATTCGTGACCGGCTGGGTAATGATATCTATGGCACCAACACCCACTACCAGCAGATCACCACAGGTCGCTACGCAGTAGGGGAAGGTTTAGAGGTAACCTTTCGTCTTGTGCTCAACTTAGGACCGGAGGAGTATAGTCTTACTGTTGCGGTCCATACCTTGGACGTTCATATCTACGACTCCTTTGATTGGATTGATCGACTCTTAGTTTTTAAAGTGCTGCCTCCTGTCTCTGGTAAATTCGTTGGCACGGCATTCTTACAACCGCAGGTGGCGCACCGCCGGGTGAAAGAACCGCCAGGAGGCCGCGAAAGCTGGGAGTCGATGCTCGCTCAAGTTTTTGGCCGCGATTTTCCTCGCGCGCTCACCGTGGCGAATGGGGGTAAGCCGTGGCTTTTTGCCGGCTGGTATCCTCCGGAAGGAGCGGGGGAAGCGGCGTTCTGCTGGACGAGCGCGACGTTCTCAGGTCTTCTCGACCTTCGCGGTGAGTGGCTGTATCTAGAAGCTGGCACCGACCGGCCAGGCGCTGCGGCCGATCCGGTACAGGTCACCGTGTGGCTCTTTGATCAGCCGCTAGGAATGTTTACGCTCAAGAGCGCCGCGTCCTGGTCTGTGTGCTCCCTTCCAATACCGCCATCCTGCCGAGTTGCCCACGGTCTTGTGCGCATGCAGGTCGAAGGATGGTGTCCCGCCGAGACTGGTGCGAGTGAGGATCGTCGCCTGCTGGGAGTGCGGGTGCGGCGGGTCTGGGTTGCGAATCAGTAAGCCAGCAGATAAGAAAGAGGGCGCAGTGACGAGGTCAGGAGGGATGCGGATTCTCGTTATAGGTGCCGCAGGATTTGTGGGCAGGCATCTGGTCAGGGTATGGCGCGAACAGACGCCTGATGCAGAGATCTGGAGCTTCGTACGGGGAGACGAGGGGCACGATGTCCCCCTGGCGCGCCTCGTCTCTGGGTAGTGCGCCAGATGTGTTGGTGCTAAATTGAACCACAGGACATTGGTACACTCAGGCAGCAAGTTGTGAGCATTCTCCTGGTGAGGTGGTCGCTGTAGCCAGAGCTTGTACGGCCGCCGTCACCTCGGGGGTGTAGTAGATCTCTGAGAGAGCGTAATGCCACGGCCCATTGACGGCCAGATGCTGGGCGACATCTCTGACCACAGCCCACAGGCGTTTGCGCTTATGGTTGCGAGTGCATTTATCGTGTACATCACCAAAGGCCCGTTCGATCGGGTTAGCCTTGGGACAATACGTAGGCAAGAACAGCAGCTCAAAGCGGGGCTGCGCGGCCAGCCACTGCGCGACCGCCTGGGCTTGGTGAATCTTGTAGTTGTCCACAACCACCTAGAGGTGGGTGAACAGCCAGGGTGGATAAGCCCGGTCGAGGGTCCCAAGCAGGTCCAGAAACAAGCCCTGGGTTTTGCGCCACCAGACCCGAGGGACGATCGTTCCCCTATCCATATCCCAGGCCCCAGCCAGGGAGCGCTTGTCGTTGGTCCCAGGGGTCAGGACTTCGAGTTGCTCACCTTTGGGCATCCACTGAGAGCCGACTTTGGGCAACAGACTGATAGCGAGTTCATCGGTAAAGAACAGCGCGGCCCGGGCCGGCAAAGGCTCGCAGGTGTAGCGGATGCGCGCCAGCTTCTCCACCCGTTGCGGGTCGTCATCTTTGGCAGCCAACTTGGCCCGCTTCCATACCCAGCCCAGTTCGTGCAGCCAGCGGCGCACCGTTTCGGCCGACACTGGCACGCCCCGGCGGACCTGCAACTCCAAGGCCAGCGGCGCGCAACTCCAGCCACAGGCCCACGGGACAGTCCCCAGCAGGGCCAGCAGGGAACGCGGGAGAGTCGGCGTCAGGACCCTCACCCGCGCACGCCTGGCGTCTTCCGCAGCGGGGGAGTCGAACATCAGGGTGCCGGCTCGGTACGTTTTGACTATCCGATAGGCACTCGAACGGGAACAAAACAGCCCGGCGGCAATCTCGCTGGGGGTGCGACCCGCCGCACCCAGCAACAGCAGGTGCAGGGCTAGCAAGTAGCCATACCGGGCCCGGCGCAACTCGGCCACCATGCGGGCTTGCTCGGCTATAGGAATATCTACTATCGTCGCTTTGGGCACAGCGGGTCCTCGCTGACTGCACGCTTGGTCTGGTAACCATCGATCTATCAGCGAGTGCGCCTCTGTGCCAATCTCTTAAGGTCTGATTTAGTTGGCAAGCATTTGACTTTTCAAGGCCTTTAAGAAGGCTGACAACACATCTGCAACACCACCCATTATTGCTCGGCATACTGGAGGCAGAGTGGATGATCGAAACTCACAATCCGGAAATCAACGTCGATGAACTGATGGCGAGGATTCGGGAGGAAGTCGCCCGGCAGCGTGCCGCAAACTCTCCGTCTACGCCACCACCGCCCCACGCGGATATCCCTGCTGCAAGTGTAGATTGGCATCGAATAACCGCCAGCCTTCACCTCGCTGAACAGACGGCACAGGTGGGAGCTGTCGTTCCAGGATGGGCGCGCTTTGGCCGCGTGAGACGGTGGCTCGCGCGACTTATCGCCCGGTCGATCCTGTATCTATCAAGCTTCATTACTAATCAGCAAAAGCGATTCAATGTTGCAGTTCTGACTCCTATGCGTGCCCTGGGTGAAGGCCTGCGGAATTTAGAAAGCCGGTTCATAGAAAGGGAGGGACGGCTTAGCGGGTTGGAGGAGACGTTGGGCAACCTGCGTGCAGCCGTGAGCGTGCTGGAGCAGGGGCAGCAGGCAGAGTTGCAACAGCTGGAGGGTGAGCGAGTTCGGCGAGAGGAGCGTATTGGGGAACTGGAGCAGGTAGTGGGTAGCTTGCAGGAGGCAGTCAGTAGACTGGAGCAGGGGCAGCAGGCAGAGTTGCGACAGCTGGAGGGTGAGCGAGTTCGGCGAGAGGAGCGTATTGGGGAACTGGAGCAGGTGGTGGGTGGCTTGCAGGAGGCAGTCAGTAGACTAGAGCAGGGACAGCAAGAGGGGCTGCGGCGACTGGAAGGCGAGCTGGGACGAATCAAAGAGCTGGAGAGAACGCTTTTTCAACTGAAAACAAACCTGATCTTGCAAGAACGTCGCATTACCCTACTGTTAGAAGAGGCAAGAAAACGTTTGCCTGAACCTTTTGACCAACAACAGCTTCAAGTGCTGGCAGATGAGGGCAAACATCGGCTCGATGCACTCTATGTCTCGTTCGAAGATCAGTTCCGCGGTACAAGAGCAGACATCAAGGAGCGCCTAAGAGTATATCTTCCTGTGCTGAGAGAAGCTGGCATTGGTACGGAGCAAATGCCTATATTGGATATCGGTTGCGGGCGCGGGGAGTGGCTAGAGCTGTTGCGGGACGAGGGGTTACTGGCAAGGGGTGTAGACATCAATCGTATCCTGATTGCGAAGTGTCGGGAGCACGGATTTGAGGTCAGTGAGGGGGACGCGATTGCGTCTTTACGTTGTTTGCCTGACGCGAGTGTAGGTGCGGTAACGGGTTTTCACCTCATTGAGCATCTACCGTTTGACATATTGATTACGCTGCTGGATGAGACGGTGCGGGTGCTGAAGCCAGGTGGGGTAGCGATTTTTGAAACTCCAAACCCGCAAAACATTGTGGTCGGCAGCTGCACGTTTTACCTGGATCCCACGCATCGCAATCCTATACCCAGCCCGATGGTGCAGTTTCTGGCCGAGGCAAGGGGGCTCTGTCGGGTAGAAATATGGAACCTGCATCCTTTTCCTGAAGCGTGGAAGGTGAGCGGTTCGGAACTCGCAGCTCGCTTTAATGACTTCTTTTATGGACCTCGGGATTATGCAGTGTTGGGGTGGAAGGCGTGAATTCCTTTTTCTAAATAAGTCCAAATTAGACGGAAAGTGCCGGAATCGCGGGTTCTGTTGATTTTGGCGGGCCACAGCGACAGGACCACTTTCCCTTCCATGTGGTTTTATTTAGGCGGGCACACAAATAGCCAGACGCGATAAAGTGCACCTATGCATATCCTTATGTGCAATGAACGTTTTCTCTTTCGTTTTGGTCTTGATAGGGTCTTAATCTTATTGGGAAAACATTTGAAACAACTTGGACACACCGTGTACGGGATGGCAAACCGTTATGACCACGAAATAGTGGAGACGGTTTTCTCGCGAGTCATAAATGTCCCTATTGGTACCGACAATTATTTGAACCTGAACGAATTTACTGCTACCTGGTTAAAAAGTACATGGAATCAGCATTTTGATAGTCGCTCCATGCCTGACATCGTGCTGGTCGGCGGCTGGCCGTTTTTCTCGGCCATACCTTTTTTTAGAAAAGTCGGCACTAAGGTTGTCTTCATAGACTGTGGAGCGGTCCCCCTGGAGGGTTATTCCGGCAGTGCGTTAGCGATTCAACAGAAAGTACGTTCTTTAAGGGCACGATATTTAAAGGAATCGTCACTCATCGTCGCCATTAGTGATTTTGTAGCAAACTCTCAGAGCAGAACTGACTCGAAGGGTACAGTCCCTGTTTGCTCGGTTTTACTGGGCGCGGATCACATGCAGGCCTCGGTTTGGTCGGCTCCACGTCTCAGGCGAGGGGCTGCTCAGGGCAGTGCCGTCAGTATTGTAAACTTGCTCAAGCGTCAAGGAAGGAAAACGATACTTTGTCTAGGCCGGTGGGAGCCGAACTGTTATAAAAACTCCGAGGCGGCTTTTGATTTCCTGCGAAACGTAGCAAATCCTTTCCCTAACTGTGCCTTACTGATTTTAGATGGGCCGTCCCGCGTCAACGTCCCTGCGGTGTTTAGAAATTCGGTGTTTCCAATCGAGTTTCCCGATGACCGGGAATTAATTGAGGTCATGAAGCAGGTTGACTTAGGCATATCGCTGTCTTTGTGGGAGGGGTTTAACTTGCCTCTTGCTGAGATGCAGTGGTTGAATCGTCCAGTGCTGGCTTTTAACCTTGCGGCTCATCCGGAGGTGGTGCTCCATCCGTGGTATCTGTGTAAAGACGTGACCGAGATGACGGAGAAAGCATGCGAGATTTTGCGCGGACAGGGCCTTGACGGAGAAACCAGAGAGCGGGCAGTGGAAAAGTTCCGCCGCCATTTCAGGTGGAGTCGAGTTGTTCAAAACTATTCCGACATTTTTGCAGGCCTTATTCAGAACGGCGTCAGCGGCCGGGACGTGGAAAAAATGGAAAACAGTCAGGGGATGACGCTGATAGTGGATGTGACCAATTCGGCTAGGGACCCTGCCAACTCCGGCGTGATTCGAGTTACCCGCCGTTTATGCAGAGCCCTGCAACGTTACGCAAACATACTTTTTGTGGTCTGGGACCAAGAAGCAAATAGCTATGTTTTGCCCACCGAAGCGGAGCATCAACAGCTCAGCCAATTTAACGGGCCTGTGCTAATCGATAAGAATCGGCTGTCTCCGGATAATCACAGGGTATCGCTCACACAGCTTCAGGAATTTTTACGACACGATTCCACGTGGCTCGTGCTGACGGAGACGGTTCTCGAAACACGCGCGTCTCATATCCGTCGTTTTGCCAGGGCTTGCGGCGTCCAAATAGCCGCGATTTTTTACGACGCGATTCCCGTACTCCACCCTGAATTCTGCAACGAGGAGGTCAAGCGAAATCACCGCCAGTATATGCGCGGGCTCGCGGAATGTGACGCCGTCGTACCGATTTCCAACTTTTCCGCCCGTTGCCTCAGAGACTTCTGGGATAGCGAAAAGGTTCGGGGGTGTCCAGTATTTCCTAACGAACTCCCCGGCGAGTTTGGCGGTTTTGAGCGAAATACCCGGATACCGACCTCTACTTCTCAAGAAGTTAAGATTCTCTGCGTTTCAACTCTTGAACCCCGTAAAAACCACTTGAGGCTGATTCAGGCTTGTTTACTCTTACAGGAAAAGTTTCCTGAACTGAATTGGTCTCTGACACTAGCGGGGAACAGATATGCTGGGGCCTTCGAAATTGCTGATTCTATAGAAGCTATCGCGGCCAATAACCCACGGATCAAGTGGCTCGGGGTCGTTGATGATGTTACACTACACCGGCTCTATCAAGAAGCCTCTTTCACGGTCTATCCTTCGATCATCGAAGGCTTCGGGATGCCGATTTTGGAAAGTATCTGGCACGGACGGCCTTGTATATGCTCTCGGGATGGCGCTCCGGGAGAACTGGCGGCCAGTGGGGGGTGTCTCACTACTAATGTGACGGACGAGCAAGAATTATCTGAAGCCATATATCGGATGGCCACCGATAAGGGGCTGCTGTTCAAACTCTCTCAGGAGGCCATTTTAAGAGAAATCAAAACTTGGGACGCTTATGCGAGAGAGTTTAGGTCAATATTGAAATCTCGAGACACGCTCAGGAGTCACTATCACCTTAGTGGCAAGCGCGCGTTATCGGTAACACCTAGCGAGGAGGCGCCCGTTTGGCAAGATATCCTTTACCCGAACTGTTTACACGATAATTGGCAGATGTACGATTCGGAAAGATTGGCCCTAACAGCACTACTCGCCTGTCATCGGCCCCGCTGCGCTATCGAGGTCGGGACCTTTCAAGGGGGAAGCCTATCGCTATTGTCTCAATATTCTGAGATGGTATTCTCGATCGATATTGACCCAAGCATACCCGAAAAATTTCAACAATTTAAAAACGTTAGTTTTTTAACCGGCCCCTCCTCAGTGGTCCTTGCCCTTCTACTAAAGGAACTCGATGACGCAGAGATTGCTGTTGATTTTATCCTTATCGACGGCGATCACTCCCCCGAGGGTGTCAAACGTGATATTACTTCTTTACTCTCCTATGTCCCACAGAAACCCCTCTTCGTCATGCTCCATGACAGTTATAACCCCGGCTGCCGGCAAGGCATGCTGGAGGCCGACTGGGCGAGGTCACCTTATGTAGCTTGGGTTGATATCGATTTTATACCGGGAAGAATTGTTGAACACGATGGGCCATTCCACGGTGAGTTGTGGGGTGGACTAGCGCTCGCTTATTTTTCGCCTGTGCCGAGAGAGCACGTGTTCCAAATCAGTTGTTCCGCAGAGACAATGTTCAGAGTAATGAGCGAGTATACTAACCGTAACAAGTAAAATTTCGACGTGTTTGGCCCATGAAAAAAAGAATTGTCATTTGTTGCAACGTATATCCGCCTAACTTTCTCGGGGGCGCCGAGCTGATTGCTCATTATCAAGCGAAGGCGCTGAAGCAACTGGGGCACGAGGTTGTCATTTTCACCGGCGACACGCAACATTGCGGCAAGAGATATTCCCTGAGGCGGGAGGCCTACGGCGACCTTACCGTCTATCGGGTCTCTCTTTGGCCGACGGATTACCAATCCGAATTTGTTAATTTTTCTCATCGGGAGGTCGAACAACATTTCGACGCGCTGCTCGAAGACTTTTCGCCGGATGTCGTGCACCTGCATAACCTCATCGGACTCTCTGTTGGGATCATCCACTTGGCGAAGCGCAGGAAAATAAAAACTGTTCTCACCGTTCATGATCACTGGGGGTTCTGTTACAAGAATACGTTGCTGAAATACGGGGCAGAGGTCTGCAGTAACTATACGAGGTGTGCCAAATGTATGCCATTTGTCCAGGACGGGGACGGGAAACAGATACCCATCCGTCTACGAAGAGATTTTTTGGCAATGCAATTGAGCGAGGTCGATGTGTTTATCTCTCCAAGCCGGTATTTAGCGGAGGCTTATATTGAGGCGGGGTTGCCGGCCAGCCGATTCAAAGTGATCTTATACGGTATTGATGTCAAAAGGTTTGAAAATTTAAGAAAGATTCAAGCAAGCGGATATGTCCGCTTTTCATATATTGGCCATTTGGGGAGGCATAAGGGGGTACACACGATTCTTGAGGCACTCTCTCTATTAGGTGAGAGAACACAAGTGAGAATCAACCTTGTAGGAGATGGCCCGCAAAGGACTTTTTATGAGCAACGTGTTCATGAGTTGGGGTGGGGAAAGTCAGTACGTTTCTGGGGGAAGGTCGATAACGGTTGCATAGAAAGAGTATACCGGGAGACGGACGTGCTGGTCCTGCCATCTATATGGCCCGAGAATCACCCTGTTTCTATCACCGAAGCTATGGCCTCACGGATACCTGTTATTGCTTCGAGGATGGGTGGTATCCCTGAATTGGTCGAAGACGGTAAAACTGGCTATCTCTTGGAGGCCGGCAACGCGCGAGAACTGGCGCAAAAGATGTTGGAGTTTATTGTTGACAGGTCTAAGGTATCCGTATTTGGGGAAAACGCGTTTCGCAAGATTGTAGACAATACGTTTGTCAACCAAATAGAGAAAATCATTGAAGTCTACAACGAGGGAGCACAGCCCAATGAAACCCATTCCCCGGCCGGCGAGGTTGTGATCGTCTGCGTGGGTAAGTGCGTGGATTTGGAGTGCGCTGAGGTGCTGAATGTTTGGGAGAGTGATAGGAAGTGGTGGGTGATGATGGCCGATTGGGTGGCTGAAGACCAGCTACCAAAGGCGAAGTTGCTCTGGGTGGTGGACAAAGGGGCAAGCATGAGGGATGTAGCGGTTGGGTTAAGAAATCGGTTGCCACTCCTCGTCCCTGAGGACAATGCGGAGCTAAGAGACTTGTGCAGGCATGGACAGTGTGGGCTCTACTATAAAGACGCTTTCGAGGCGATGGGGTGTATCGAGTATCTCACCCAACATGAGGCTCTGAGAAAGGCGATGGGGCAGAACGGTTACAAGCTGTTTTCTTCAACCGGGATTGTACGTAGCTAACCGTCATATAGCGAAGCAGCCTACATTAGACTTTGTGCAGAATCAGTAGATCCAAATTTCGCGTCCACCGTCGCTTAGCCCGCGAATGAATTCGCGGGCTAATATAACCAAGCCGTCTAAAGACGGCTATTTCAGCCCGCTTCAGCGGGCTTGGTAAGCTGTAGCCCGACGGTTTACCGT
>WNFB01007033.1_pt1 | contig 12259 bp, 10 predicted proteins | sample 5400501 | NCBI WGS metagenome assembly WNFB01 (sample SAMN13153341, study PRJNA577476) | soil metagenome | isolation source: 200 cm saprolite under Douglas fir tree site 2 hole 1 | place: USA:California | collected 2015-04-18 | reverse complement strand
AGAGTGGCGCAGACGCTGGCGTTGAATGCGACGGGGGATGGTGCGAACGTTACCGGAACGCTGGCGCTGAAGGAGAGCGGGTGGTGCTTGCTGCGGGCTTCGAGCGATAAGGCGGAGTATCCGGTGCTGGACAATTATGTGTATGCGACGACGAGCCCGATTTACGTGACGATCGGCGGGAAGAAGGCGCGCTCGCCGGAGGATGCGAAATATTTTGTGGCTTGGATTGAGCGGGTGATGGAGCAGACGGAGCGGTACCCGGATTGGAACTCGGCGGCAGAAAGAGAGTACGTGCTGAAGAAGCTGGAGGAGGGAAAGCGGGTGTATGAGGAGCTGCGGTGAGGATCAGAAGAGCAAAGAATGAGGATAACGCGGAGACGCAGAGGGCGCTGAGTTAACGTAACGCAGAGAGGGAAACGCAAAAGGCGCCCGCCACAGTCGACGGCCACTACAGGTGCTTGTACATTGCGTTACCTTGGGGGAGGGCAGGAGGCTGGGTGCGACCGTTAAAGCGGCGGCCCGCCTGCGGCAGGCAGGCAAGACCGCCGCACTCCATGAACGGCGGCGGCCGAAGCTGCGAATCGTTGTGGAATCATGCGGTGGCGGCGAGTTCGAAGAGGTACTCGACGTAAGAGCGGGTGGCGCCGTCGAGGCCTTGCACCTTTGGATTGGCGGATTCGATGACGTAGTATTCGTCGGGGGCGTGGGCGCCGCTGCCGTGGCCTAGGCCGAAATGGCCGGCGGGGAGGCGCAGCGGGTCGCCGGTGAAAACGTAGCCGGGCCAGGAGCCGGCGTTGCGCGGCAAGAGGACGGGATCGATTCCGTGGCGGCGATAAACGGCGTTGGAGACGCGAATCAGCTCGGCGTCGGCGGGCGTGCTGGTAGGATCGTAGCCGCCGCTCATGCGGACTTCAATATCGGCGAAACCTTTTTTTGCGAGATGCGCTTTTAACGCGGCGAGAGCTTCGGCGGCGGTCATGTCTGGAACGAGGCGCATATCGATTTTGGCGACGGCGCGGCCGGGGAGAATGGTTTTGCCGCCGGGACCGGTGTAGCCGCCGACGAGGCCTTCGATATTGACGGTCGGGCGCGAGACGAGGAGTTCCAGAGCTTCGCGCCAGCTTACATCGTGAACCCAGCGATCCACGCCGAGGAGTTTTTTCGCGTTGGCTTCACTGAGGCGGTTGGCAGCTTCGGCGATCATTTTCTTTTCGGCATCGGAGACGGGGCGCGCTTTCGCGGCGAAGCCTTCGATGGCGGGATCGTTGCCGTCGGGCGAAACGAGCGTGGCGAGAGCTTCGACGAGATGCCAGGCAGGGCTGTCGAGGCGCGCTTTGTTGCTGGAGTGCACGTCCTTGCGCGGGCCGCGGCCCCAATTCTCGCCGCTGGAGATGAGCTCGAGTTCGACTACACCTTTGGCGCCGAGAGTGAGGGTGACTTCGCCATCGAGTCCTTGCGAGGAAGATGGCATAAAGATGCCGCTGCACTTTTTGACGGCGGCGAGGACCTCGGGGCGATGAACGACTTGCGGGAAATGCGGGGAGCCGATTTCTTCCTCGCCTTCGGCGACGAAAACAAGATTGACGGGGAGCTTGTGACCGGCGCCGCGGATGGCGTGAAGGGCGGCAAGGAAGGTGGCTTCGGGGCCTTTCTGGTTCACGGCGCCGCGGCCGATGATCACTTTGCCGAGGCCGGGCTTATCAACCAGCGCGGCGTCCCACGGCGGCGAGGACCATTCGGCGGGATCGACCTGTTTGACGTCGTACATGAAATAGAGGCCGAGGGTTTTGGGAGCGCCGGAGTCGAGAGTGGCGAAGATGCCGGGCTGGCCGTCGGTGGGAACCTTCGTCACCTGGCCGAAGCCAACGTCGCGGAGCATTTGCATGGTGAGCTCGCAGCCTTCGTTCATGCCGCGATTTTCAGCGGCGATGGAGGGCTGATGAATCCAGGTCTGCAAGCGCTTGAGGGATTCGTCGTGGCGCTTGTCGATTTCGGCGAAGATGGGGTCGAGGTCGGAGGCGGCGGCGCGCGTCCAGCGAGGTAAAGCGAGGGCGGCTGCGGTGGCGGCGGTGGTTTGAAGGAAAGTTCGACGGTCAGTTTGCCTGTCACGCGTGATCTTGAGGGCATTCTCTTCAGGGAGCGGAGCGGTTTTCATAATTCATTTCCCTTCTCGTCGACAGCGAAGCGAATGAGACGCTTTCGAGTTCGAGCGACCGTGAAAGCGGCGGCCCTGCGAAGCTCAGGGTAAACAAGACCGCCGCACTCCAAAAGTGGCCTTAATCGTGAGTGCAGAGCGAGAGACTACACCGTTTGCGGTGGTGGCGGCAAATCTAAGAGGGCTTTCTTGAACGTATCGAGGACGATGGATTTGCCTTTTTCCATGAAGGCGAAGCCTTGCTCGTTGTAGTTGCCGATGCCGAGGAATTTTTCCTTGTTCTCGAGATAGTTCTGGAGGACGAGGCCGATGGCCCCGGTTGCGGCCAGCCGGTCGAGCAGCGCGGCGTAATCCGACTGAAATTGCGAAACGGGCGTTCGCAACGCGGTGATGATTTTTCTAGCTGAAAGATGCCACGGCCGTTTGCAAATCCTCAAAAACTTCGAAAAGATTCAGCACACGCACCAGCTTTAATGTCTGTAGAGCAAATTTGGAAGGGTTGAGCAGCTTTAGGGATCCTCCGCGCTGTTTGGCGGCCGTGAGGTAGCGCACGAGAAGACCAATTCCGCTGGAATCGATCATGGATACTTCCTGCAAATCCAACAAAAGGCGATGTTCTCCCGCACCCAGCAAATCTGTCAAAGTTTCGCTGGTGCGATCCAGGGATTCGCCTAGACCCAGTCGGCCACGCAGCTTTATGACCTTGACTTGTGACTGCGTCCGAACCTCAATGTCCACCGGGTGGTCCTCCTTCGCTACCGAAGTCCGAGGATTCAAGTCATGCGCACTTGCGTCGACGCTGGTCGTCTGCTACAGTGCGCGCTCAACTTAGAAGAACGGTAGCGAATTTGCAACAGGGGAAAGCTTCGTCACCGTTTTGTCCCCAAGGTGTGGTGGCCATTGGGGCCCCCTATGGTAAGCCAAAGTTCCAATCTAAAAATTGACCTCATCGACCTTTCCACGGGGTTGCTTGCTTCCCAAGAACTCATTCCGCGAGCCCGGATTATTGCCCGCATCGTAGCCGACCTCCTGCCCGGTACAGCCGTCAACGTTTACGTTCTCTCTCCACTGGATGGCGACCAGATCTGGATGCCCAAGGCCACCGTCGGAGAGGTTTCCGTGCAAGCGGAAAGCGTCCCCGCCGGCTTGGGAACGCTGGGCGAGTTGTTGGCTCAGAAGGAAGCTCTGCTGCTATCCGGCAAAAATTTGTTGCGTGAAAAATACGCACATCTCGACATCCGCCGCACGCTTCTCTCACTGGCATACTTGCCTCTGCTCAAAGGCGAAACGCTGGCTGGAGCCATTGAAATCCTCAGCTTCGAGAAAGAGATCACTCCGGAACAGCTCAGTGCCCTGAGGCCGGTCGCGGAGATCTCTGCGGCTGCGCTGATGGCCGCCCAGGGCTACGAAATGGAACGTCATGACAGCCTTACTTCCGTTAGCCGTCTGACGCAACTCTACGATCTTGAAAAAGTCTTTGCTTCCACCCTGGAAATGGACGAACTTCTCCCGATCATCGGCTCCAAATTGCGCGAAGTGCTGGAATGTAAAAGTGTGAATGTGTGGCTCTTGCAAGCAGACGAGAGCCTGGAGTTGATGCACCAGGCCGGATTTGATCCGACGACGCTGGCGGGTAGCAGGCAAAGACCGGGCGAAGGCGTGCCCGGCGATGTTTCCGATAACGGAGAGGCGGTACTAATCGACCAAGAAGAGGACGAGCGGCTAATTAAACGAAACGCAGCGGTCACTGAGAGTCCCGTTCGTTCGCTCCTGGTCGTACCCATCATGGACAAGGAATCTCTGGTCGGCGTCGTCGAAGCAGTGAACAAACTCGACGCGTCTCCCTTCGATGAAGACGATCTCTTTGCCCTCACGAGCCTGACAGAAACCGCCTCTAGCGCCTTGCACAACGCCAGCTTGTTGATGGCGGAGCGCAAAGTAGAAATCCTGGAAACACTCGTTACGGTCAGCCACGAAATTACCTCCACACTGAATCTGGAGCGCATGCTCCAAACCATCGTCAATGCTCCGCAGGCAGTGATTCCCTATGAACGCGCGGCCCTCGCGCTCGAGCGACGTGGCAGGTTCAAATTAAGCGCCGTGACAGGCGTCCTGAAATTAAACGAGGATGCCCCCGATATTGCGCCACTTAATGAAATCCTGCAGTGGGCCGCCCTCGCGGAGGAGATCGTGCACGTTCGGCAACACGGCGAAGAGATGGATGCCCCGCGCGAGGAAACGCGGACCAAGTTTCATCAATATTTCCAGAAGACGGGAATGCGCGGCTTCTATGCAATGCCCCTCAGCGACGACACCGGGCGAGTCGGCGTTCTTGGCTTGGAGAGCAGCGATCCCGATTTTCTAGCCCCCGCACACATAGAAATTCTGCAAGTACTGGCGGGACAGGCCACCGTCGCTCTGCGCAATGCGCAGATGTATAAAGAAGTGCCCTTCATTTCGGTGCTTGAACCTGTTCTGGAGAAAAAACGCAGGTTCATGGCCATGGGCAAGAGGAGGCGCGCGGCAATTGTGCTCCTTGCAGCCGCCGCGATGATTTTCCTGGCTATCTTTCCTTTGCCCCTGCGCGTGGATGGCGATGCCGTGGTCGCGCCGGTACGGCGCGGTCAAGTGCAGCCGGAGTTTGAAGGTGTCGTAGGCCAGGTTTACGTTCATGAGGGCGAGTCAGTAAGCCGCGGGCAAGTTCTGGCCGAAATGGAAGCTTGGGACTACCGGTCGGCGCTGGCAGAGGCCGCGGCAAAGTACCAATCCGCGCTGCTGCAGATGAACCGCGCGCTTGCGGCCAACGACGCAAGCGAGGGGGGCGTGCAGCGGGTGCAGGCCGACTACTGGAAAGCGGAAGTAGAACGAGCACGGGAATTGCTGGGCAAGGCGCAGCTACGAACACCGATTGATGGCGTCGTTTCAACACCTCATGTGGAAAACTTCGTGGGACGCAGACTGCAGTACGGAGATAGTTTTGCCGAAGTCGTGGACGCCTCCAGTGCGGTCGTGGATGTTGCGGTCGATGACACGGATGCCGGATATCTGCGTTCCGGCTTGAAAGCGGTCGTAAAACTGAACAGTTATGCCATGCGCACTTTTCACGGACAAGTGATCGTGGTCAGCCCCAAGGGCCAGACACAGGGGGAATCCCAGGTATTCTTCGCGCGGGTTCTCGTGCCGAACGACGATGGCTTGATTCGTACGGGCATGGAAGGCCGCGGGAAAGTTTCGGTCGGCTGGTATCCCGCTGGTTACGTGCTGTTCCGGCGGCCGGCCGCCTGGCTCTATTCTCGGCTGTGGACATGGTTTGGATGGTAAAGATGCGGCGAGTAGAATCCATGAACAAGCTTTCGCTGTTCGCTTTTCTGGGAGCGGCGATTCTTGCTGGCAGTTGCGGGGAAAAGAAGCCTGAAACTGCCGCGGCTGCTCCTCTATCGTCCCCCGCCGCACCGATCAGTTCACCAACCCAAACCAAGACGGAAGACTTCTTGACGGTTTCTGGTCCGCTCATCGTGGAGCACCAGGTGGATGTCACAGCCCAGCGCGATGGCATTGTTGCCAGCATCTCGGCGGAAGCAGGTACTCGCGTAAAAGCAGGCACCCTGCTCGCACGGTTTGACGACCGGCAGCTCTCGGCAAACCTGGAGGCCGCTCGCGCTAAGACGCGGAGCGTCGCAGCCGACCTGAAGAATTGGCAGGCCGAAGCCGAAGTGCTGCAGGCCGACTATGTGCGTGCGCAAAGGCTCTGGAAAGAGGGTCTGATCGCGGAGGAACAGCTGCAGCATGCGCAGTACAAAGCAGAGTCTGACCAGTGGGACATCCAACGCGTGCGAGAACTATTGACTACATCGAAGGAAGAAGAGCGCTCACTCGAGCTGGAATTGGAGAAGACCCGCATCACCGCCCCGTTTGATGGCCTTGTGGCCCGTCGCTATGTTCGAACCGGACAGGGTGTCTCCAAAGGGGACCGGCTTTTCTGGGTGACCGCCGAAGCTCCGCTGCGCCTGCGATTTACTTTGCCCGAAAGATTTGTCGGCCACTTGAAAAGAGGCCAAGAATTGCCGCTGACGTCCCCCGATCTGCCACACGAAGAACATACGGTCAAGGTAATTGAAGTGAGCCCCGTGGTCGATCCATCCAGCGGAACCATCGAGGTCCTTGCCGAGCTGATGGGGGCACGGGGCGAGTTGCGACCCGGCATGACCGCCAGCTTGCGTCTCCAACGCCCGCAATGAACATAACCGAAGCCCTTAACGCTGCCTTGCCTGAGATACCGGCACGAAGCCTTATGCAGCGCTACCCGCGCGTCGATCCCGGCTTCACTTTCAAGGAACACCTTGAAGAGGGCGAGCGCGTGATCCGCGTTTATGTGCCCAGTGCGGAAGCGATGTACAAGTTCCCGCCGCAGAATTGGGCCCTCATTCAGTTGTTCGATGGAAAGCGCTCGTACCAGGCAATCGCCACGCTTTACTCACGACAGACCGGGACCGAGTACAGCGCCGGGGCCATCCGTGAATTCGCCGACGAACTCGAGGGCGTAGACTTCTGGTACAAGACGCCTCAGGAAAAAAACATCCTGCTGATGCAGAAGAGCGGCGAAGAACGGCAAAAGCAACTCAAAGCGAAGACCCAGCAGGGCGACCTTTCGCTGTACGCGTTCCCCGCAGTCAATCCCGACAAGTTCCTCACCTGGTTGCATACGTACACCAGCTTCATCTACACGTGGTGGTTTACGCTTATTACGCTGGGAGCGTTCGCTTTCACTGCCTACATCACCATCGCGCGTTGGTCGGAAATCGGCCGTGACACGTTGGAGTTCTACACCTTCACCCACAAGTCCTGGGGCGACTTCCTCCAGTTTTACCTACTGGCGACCGTGGCTCTGGCATTCCACGAAATCGGCCACGGGCATGCCTGCAAACATTATGGCGCGAGGGTGCCCGCCATGGGATTCGCGTTGATCTACCTGGCGCCTGCTTTCTACACGGACACCACGGAGGGTGAGGTCCAGGGCACACGGTACCAGCGACTGATCATCGCGCTAGCCGGTGTGTGGGCGGAGTTAATCATCTACGCCATCGCCACTCCCATCTGGTGGAACACGCCGCCAGATACCCCGGTGCACAATGCCGCTTACGTCGCGATGCTGATCACGGGAATCACCGCAGCTTTGATCAACTGGAACCCGCTGATCAAACTGGACGGCTACCACATGATGTGCGAAATCCTGGGCATCGTGGACCTGAAAGAGGCATCCACCGCTTACGTTTCGGCGTGGGTAAAGCGCCACATCTGGGGTCTCCCGGTAGAGGTGCCGTACGTTCCAAAGCGGCGGCGGCTGGGATTTGCCGTCTATGCCCTCCTGTCTGGTTTATATAGTTACACGGTGCTGTATATCGTCGCCCGGTTTGTGGGCAATATCTTTCGCAACTTCAATCCCGATTGGTCGTTTATCCCTGAATTGGCAACCGCGGGTCTGATCTTCCGCTCCAGAATCCGCCTCTTGGTGAACTTTATGAAATTCGTCTATTTGGACAAGAAAGACCGCGTGCGCGCGTGGTTCGCATCCCGGGGATTCCTGGCGATAGCCGGAGTGACCACCCTATTCTTACTGCTTCCTTTATGGCACGAATCGGCGCAGGGGCGTTTCGTGCTGGAACCGGCCAAGCGCGCGGTGATCCGCAATCTGGAGCCTGGTACCGTCACGCAGGTTTACGCCGAGGAAGGCATGTCCGTGGCATCCGGAGCTCCCCTGGTCCGCTTACGAAACCTGCCGTTGCAGTCAAAACTAGCTCGCAGTGAAGCGGACTATGCAGTCGCTTCCATGCGGGCTACGTCCGCGGCGCTCCATTACGTGGGCCTTGGCCCTGCAGTCGAGGAACGCAATCGGCTTGCGCAACAGACCCAGGAACTTGGATCCCAGGTAGCCAGTCTGGAGCTGAGCAGCCCGATCTCCGGAGTGGTCTTGACACCGCGGTTGAGTGACCGCTTGGGGGCCTACGTTCCCGCGGGGACGGAACTGGTCGAGGTCGCGGACCTCGGAATCATGCGGGCTCGCATTTATGTCTCCGAGCATGACATGTACAAACTGCGGGTCGGCTCCCGGGCCAGCCTGCAAGTGGAGGGCATCCTCAAGAAGTGGAACGCTCAAGCGTTAGCCATTTCGCCTGTATCTACCGAGATTGACTCGGGACTGAAGGGCCAGACCCAGTACCAGGGTATGCGGCCGCCCAACTTCTACTCGGCGGAACTCCTGGTAGCGAACCCCGACGGTAGGCTTAAACCCGGCATGAGCGGCACAGCCCGCGTCTACGGCCAGCGGCGAAGTCTGGCAGGATTTATCTGGCAAGAAGCAATGAACTTCGTGGGCCGCAAGGTCTGGTGAACAAAAAGGAGGCCGCCCGAAGGCAGCCTCCTGAGTTCCTTGGATTCCTGGTCTTCAAGCTAAGTGACTTACTTCTTCGCGTAGCGCGCTGCCATACTCCTGCCGAAGCTCCTCGCCAACTTCTTGGCCATCGCCTTCCCAACCTGCTTTTCGGCCGTACCACCTTCAACATGCGTGAGTGGTGCGCTGGCGACGTTGGCTTTCTTCGCGGTCTTCAGGGTGCTGATAAGCGACTTTTTCTGAATCGTCATGGCTGAGCTCCTCATCATTTTGAATTTTTGGCCCGGTTTCCCGGTGAGACGCAGATTCGATATGCACAATGATTTCCAAACTGCATGGAGGGTTTCTTTCAACCTCCTCCCCGTCAAATCAACAACTTGCGGAAGCAGCGCCAGGAAATTACGCCCGGCGCAGGTTAAAAATCAACTTGCGAGTTAATTTTTGACCTGCAAGGGGTTAATTTTTAACCCTTTGGGAGGCCGAGCTTGCGGCACAGGTACTTCATCCGCTGCTGATCGATGCGCAGCAGAGCCGCGGCCGCGGTCTTCTTCCCCCCGGTGCGCCGAAGGGCGGCGTTGAGGTAGGCGATCTCGATTCGCTGCATCTCCGCGTCGAAGTCGACGCCTTCTTCCGGGATCAGAATGGCCTCCTGGCTGGCCGTGCTGGAATAGAGGAGCATTTGCGGCAGCTGCTCGGCGGTGATCACCTGGCTGTCGTTCATCACCACCAGCCGCTGGATGACGTTTTCTAGCTCGCGCACGTTTCCCGGCCAGGCGTAGTCGTCCAGGATTTCCATCACCTCGGGCTGCATCAGTTTGACGGGCTTCTTGGCCGAAGCGCAGTAGACCCGCAAAAAATGGTCGACCAGAAGGGCCAGATCCCCGTGGCGCTCGCGCAGCGGGGGGATAAAGATGGGAACGACGTTGATGCGATAATAGAGATCCTCGCGAAAACGCCCTTTTCGCACCATATCTTCCAGGTCCTCGTTGGTGGCGCAGATCAGCCGGAAGTCGATCTTCCTGGTCGACCTTCCTCCGAGCCGCTGGACGCTGTGTTCTTGCAAGGTCCGCAAAAGTTTGCTCTGCAGATTTGGATTCAGCGAGGTGATCTCATCGAGGAACAATGTACCGCCATGGGCGGTCTCTATTAGCCCCGGCGTCGCCATATCGGCGCCGGTAAACGCTCCCTTTTCGTATCCAAAGAGTTCGGATTCGATCAGCGTCTCGGGCAGGGCCGAGCAGTTCAAGCAGACGTACGGTTTCTCCGCGCGGCCGCCGGACTGCACGATGGCCTGCGCGATCAGTTCCTTGCCTGTCCCGCTTTCTCCACGCAAGACCACGCTGGTATTGCTGCCTGCAACCGCCTGGATGGCTTGGTAAATCTTCTGCATGGCGGCGCTCCCGCCAATGAGGGAACAGAAGGCAGACTTGCTCTCTACTTGCTCGAGCAACCGTCGCCCTTCCATTTCCAGGGCGCGCTTCTCGATCGCCCGTGTGAAGACCACCTCCAGTTGTGCGTAGTTCACTGGAGCCAGGAAAAACTCGTCGGCGCCCGCTTGGCTCGCTCTGAACGGAATACTGCGATCCTGGGAACCGGTCATCGCCACCAGGACCACGTCTTCGCGGATCGCGCGAATCTCCTTCAGCACATCGATCCCGTCCCTCGCGCCCTCGCCGATGCTGTCCAGATCGAACAAGATCCCATGAAGATTGGTGTCTTCCACAAGAGCTTTGATTTGCTCTTCCGTGCTGGCCAGAGCTGTTTTAAAGCTGCCGGCGAGAGCGCGGCGCATTTCCGGAAATGCGGAATGCGGATTCATCCACAGTGACAACCGCGATGGAGTGTAGCTCCCGGTTAGGGTCGTTCCTGTCGGCAGGCATGGGCTTGTTGGAGTGGGATTATAGGAAAACGCCCGCGTAGTTGAAAGGAAAGGAAATATATCCCGACGGAGGCTCTGCCTTTTGTTCCTACAGGTGTCGATAACAGGACGGCTGGAATACTCATTTATTGGCGAGACGCAGTGCTACGCGCGAATCAGGGAAGGAAACTCGCAACTTCTGCGTCGAGCTTGCGGATTCCCTCTGCTTGGGCCGATGCGACCTCTGCCTGCCAAAATCCCGTCCACACAAAGAATTGCGACATTTCCTCGCAGGAATGACTTGGGGACAAGTTGTCCCGGGATTGAGGCTTCGTTCTTGGATGCATTGTACGGGAACGTGGAGAGCGCGTTTTGATGGATCGGCGGCCGTGACGAGGAACGACGGGCAGGTCCACTAGCTGACACCCTTTTTATGAGGTCGCGGCGTTGTCCGAAAGAGTCTCCATACCTCTTGCGACTAACTCTTGTATTCGTTAAGCACTAAGCATGTTTCGTAGTGGGCTCGGGTAAATCTCGGCAGACCAAAAACGCGCGCCGCATCAATGGGCCTGCGCCTCCGCAACGAAAACGTCCAATGAGCGACCCGACACATAGGTGACAGATCGTACCGGACACATAGGTTACACTTTTTCCCCTTTTGGGGAGGGAGTGATGCCGTGGAAGGAGTGTTCGGTAATGGACGAGAGACTGCAGTTTGTGGCTCGCCGGCTAGCCGGCGAGGCGATGGCGGAACTCTGCAGAGAGTTTGGGATTTCTCGCAAGACCGGCTACAAGATCTTCGATCGTTACCAGGAATGTGGAGTTCAAGGGCTGACCGACAGAAGCCGTCGTCCCTATCGGTATGCCCATCAACTTCCCTTTCAGGTGGAGAACTTTATCCTGAATATGAAGCGCGAGCACAGCACCTGGGGAGCTCGTAAGATTCGAGAGCGCCTGATCCGCAGGTTCTCCGGGATCAAGATCCCCGCCAAAAGCACCATCCATGCGGTGCTGGATCGCCACGGCCTGGTGGAGCGCCGCGGTCGCTCGCGTCGTCGCGCTCAGGGAACCGCTTTATCCTTAGGCCAGACTCCCAATGAACTCTGGTGCACCGATTACAAGGGCGAATTCCTGCTGGGGAATCGTCAATACTGCTACCCGCTGACCGTCACCGATCACGCTAGCCGTTATCTCCTCACCTGTGAGGCTCTTTCTTCCACCTGCGAAGACTACGCTTTTACCGTGTTTGAAAGGCTTTTTAAGGAGCGCGGCCTGCCTGCCAACATCCGCAGTGACAACGGCGTGCCCTTCGCTTCTGCACACGCCTTGTTCAACTTGAGCAAGCTCGCGGTCTGGTGGCTCAGGCTGGGGATTGGCATCGAACGGATCAAGCCGGGCCATCCCCAACAAAATGGCCGCCATGAGCGCATGCATCTGACCTTGAAGAAAGAAGCCACCAAGCCGGCCGCTGGCAACTTCCTGCAGCAGCAGGCCAGGTTCGACGACTTCATCGAAGTCTTCAATAACGAACGTCCTCATGAAGCCCTGGACATGAAGTGCCCGGCCGAGGTCTATCAGCCTTCCACCCGCGCCTATACAGGATTGCCCGATATCGATTACCCTTTCCACGACAAGATCATTGTCGTCACCAACTGCGGCCGCATCTGTCTGGGGCGCAAGAAAATTAACTTCAGTACGGTCTTTGCCGGCCAGGCCGTCGGCATCAAAGAAGTTCATGACGACATCTGGCTTGTCAGTTTTATGGATTATGATTTGGGATACTTCGATCTGGAGACTCGCGTGTTGGAACCGCTGGAAAATCCCTTCGGCCCAAAAGTGTTACCTATGTAGCCGGTAC
>WNFB01004602.1_pt1 | contig 12259 bp, 9 predicted proteins | sample 5400501 | NCBI WGS metagenome assembly WNFB01 (sample SAMN13153341, study PRJNA577476) | soil metagenome | isolation source: 200 cm saprolite under Douglas fir tree site 2 hole 1 | place: USA:California | collected 2015-04-18 | reverse complement strand
GCCGGCTGTTCCGCTATCCCGGTTAATTTATTACAATCCATTATCGGCCCTCGGCGGATGTGATGATGTCCGCATGAAAAAGTTAATCTGCATTATCGCGCCCCTGCGAATTATGAATGAGCTTAACGGCGGCATAGCCAATTTTGGTCATCACTTCCCCAGGTTGAATCTATCTCAAACCTGGGCGCTCAAGCCAAAAATTGAGCGCGGCAGGTTTATATTGTCGAGATGTAAGGCTTTATAGCACCAAGAAGTGAAACATCGTGAACCATTTTGAAATATTGACGTTTAGGTATCGATCGTTACAATTAACAAAAGGCTGAGTATAAAACTTCAGGCCTTTGTGTAAATCGTTTTCGTATGCGTATGTAAGGAATGGATACATGTCACACTCTCTCAAAGTGAGATCAGTTGGTCTCTTACTGCTGGTCGCGCTGATTGTTGGCGCAATCTGGTTTTCGCCACTCGGCTCGCTCCTGGGGCATAAGAGTGCAAAGACTGCTCACGCGGCATCATCACTGCCGCCGAACCATACGTCTGCCGATGGCCCCTACAAGGTGCAGGGAAACGCTATCCTGGGATTTGATGGCGCTCGTTATATCTTTCATGGTGTCGGGCGAGATGGCCTGGAGTTCTCATGCACAGGCGATAGTTTCATGGACACTGCGCACCTTGCTTTCATGGGTCCTGGTACCAGCGGCCCCGCTGGTACATACTGGTGGGCGAATACGGTGCGTTTACCGCTCTCCGAGGGTTTCTGGCTGAGAGGATATTCCGCACAGTTTTGTTCGTTTGCGCAGTACCAGGCGCTCGTCAAGCGCCTGGTGGATACGCTGACTGCGATGAAGTTGAATGTCATCCTCGACCTGCAGTGGACCGATGCCGGTGGGCAATCCATGACCAGTGGCGCAGGTTGGGCGATGCCAGACAGCGATAGTGTGACGTTCTGGACGCAAGTTGGGAATATCTATAAAAGTTACTCCAACGTACTTTTCGAGCTCTATAACGAGCCGCATCCCTCTTCGTGGACGATCTGGCAGCAAGGGGGCACGATTACCGATACGTCTTATCAGGTGTATTGCCACTGCATCCAGACTTTCACCTACAAGGCTGTTGGTATGCAGGCCATGGTGACCGCGGCGCGCGCTACAGGCGCGACCAACCTGGTGCTGGTGGGGGGTAATGGCTGGGGCTACGATCTCAGCCAGGCCACAACTGTTACAGGCACGAATGTCGTCTATGACACCCATCCGTATCCCTATTCCGGCAAAGAGCCTGCCAATTGGGACGCTTCTTTTGGAAATGTGAGTGCAACTGTTCCAGTTATGTCCGCCGAGAACGGTGAGTACGATTGCAAATCGACGTATATGAGCCAGCTGCTTCCCTACTTTGATGCGCACTTAATCGGTTGGACAGCCTGGGCATGGTACTCGGTCGGCTCCCAGTGTGGCTATCCTCAATTGGTGGCTGATTACCAGGGGACGCCTGCCCCTAATATGGGAACGTATGTCTACCAGCATTTGTTGAGCTATGCCGGTATAACGCCTCCCTCCCCTGCGGCAGGTCCTATCAAAAGCACCTGGTACTTTGCAGAAGGCCGCGCGGGCGGTCACTTCAACGAGTATCTCACCCTGGGGAACCCCACCAGTAGCAACTGCTCGGTGAGCATCCAATACCTGTATACGCCCGACCATGGAACTGCGCAGACCAAAACGGTCTCAGTGAACGTCCCGGCTGAACAACGCATTACCAAGTATGTCGATACGGACCTGGGCACCTCTCTAACCGGGATTGGTATCGATGACTCAGCCATCGTTACTGCCAGCGGTTGTCCGGGTATCGTGGCTGAGCGTCCCATGTACTTCAATGCACTCGGTGTCAATAGTGGCAGTGATACACTGGGCGCGACTAGCCTGGGTACTTCCTTCTACTTTGGAGACCTGGCAGAGGGCGGTCAGCCGGGTAGCGGGACCTACTATTCGTTCCTGACGATTTTGAATCCTCCTAATGGAAATGCGGCAAATGTCACCGCCACCTACTATGCAAATGGGAAGGCGATTGCCACGCAGCAGTTGGCGGTCCCTGCTGGCACGCGTGGCACGATTTTCCCCATGAATGTTAATCCGCGCCTGCCAGCTCACGTGGCCGTCGCGCTAACCTCGACGCAGCCAGTGGCAATCGAGCGTCCCACCTACTTTAGTAACCTCAGCTCTGGTAATGCCGGTGTTGTCTCCGGCGCGGCAGATATCATGGGCGTGCAGGCCCCGTCGAATGACTGGCTCTTTGCCGAGGGCTACACTGCCTCTGGATTCCAGGAGAATTTCGCTATTGCGAATTTCGATCCCACTACCGCCAACGTTACCATTAAACTGGAATATGGCAATGGCACCGTGCATTCTTTCCCTGTCACGGTTGCTCCGCTGAGCCAGCTTATCTGGAATGTCAATGTTGGCGGCGGAGCTAACCCTCCGACCGCTAGTGTCTCGGCAGAGATCACTTCGACTGGTGCCAGGATTGCTGTAGAGCGTGAAATGTTCTTCCGGTACACTATCTCTGTCAGTGGTCATTCGACGCCGACTGTAGGTGGAACGGATGTGCTCGGAGAGGTGGGACCGCTTCCATCAGCCGGTGTTTACAGTTTTGCTGAAGGCTACGTCAACAACGGTTTTGTTGAATTCCTGACCATACAGAACCCGACGGCTAATGCGGAAACGATCACCGTTACGCTGGCCGATGAGGCAGGCACTTTCTTCACGTTCCAGGTTGTTGTGGGCGCATCCAGCCGTTACACAATTGACATTGGGAATATAGTGCTCGCCTACATGTACCACCCCACAGACGGAAATAATGGCTACGAAGTGTCAATGGCATTGCAATCCAGTAGCGCCTTTGTAGCCGAGCGTCCGATGTACTGGAACATCGCTGGTACACAAGGTGGTACTGACGCGGTTGGCTTTAGTGGGTAGTAATATGCAGCACGCGGGTGTCGCATAGAGATGTAATGTGGCCAGGTACCGAATTACCGGTACCTGGCCACGCTTTTCCATATTAGTAATCCTGGCGCCCGTTGGGGTCTTCAGGCCCAATCTCCTCCAAAAACCCCCTCACTACCTCTTCTGCCCTCTCCACATCTCCTCCCTCCACCCACACAATCCGCTTATCCCTGCGGAACCACGTCAACTGCCGCCTCGTGAAATCATGAATGGCGTATTTCAACTTCTCTACCATCTCATGCTCGCTCTTAAACTCCCCCCGCAGCCAGCGGCTGGTGTACCTGTATTCCAGCCCCAGCGCCTCCAGGCGTTCGTGACTCACTCCCTGGTCCAGTAAGCGCTGTACCTCCTGCACCATTCCTTGCCGCATGCGCTCTTCGACCCGCTGATCGATCCTCTCGTACAACACACTCCGGGGCCACTCTATACCTAGCGATAAAGAGTGGTAGAGCGGGTCTGCTACTCTGCGCTGCTGTGAGAAAGGTTTGCCCGAAACAAGGCTGACCTCCAGGGCCCGAATTACCCTGCGCGGATTGTTGCGGTCAATTGTGGCGGCGCTGTGCGGATCCAACTGCTCGAGTTGCGCCAGCAGCTCGGCCAGGGGACGCCCTGCGAGTTGCGCTCGCAGTTCGGGCTGCGGCGCTATGTGCGGGATCTGGAGATTGTCTACGATGGCCTGGATGTAATGCGGTGAGCCGCCGACCAGGAACGGTTGATGCACGCGCGCAAGGATGGCGTTGATAGCGGCGATGGCGTCACGCTGGAACTGGGCCACGGTATAAATCTCACGTGGGTCGGCCACGTCCAGCAGGTGGTGGGGGACGAGGGCTTGCTCGGCAGGCGTCACCTTGGCTGTGCCAATGTCCAGGCCTCGATAGACCTGGCGCGAGTCGGCTGAGACGATTTCTCCATTAAAACGCCGGGCCAGCGCGATACCCAGGGCACTTTTCCCGCACGCCGTCGGCCCCAGTACGACTACCAGTTTCGGGAGGAAGCTGCTCATGGATGAGGATACTTTTGTTTTACCAGGCGGTCGATACGCAGCACCAGCGCTACCGCGACTCCAATGCCAAGCAGTATGCCAAAGGGGACGAAGCAGCCAAAAGCAAAGCCGCTCGTCAAGGCATAGCCCAGTACTCCGCCAAGCACCACCGCCAGCCCGATCACCAGCCGGCGCATATGCTGCATAGCCCAGATGCCTGCATTCAGCATCCGGTTGCTTACCGTGGGAGCAGTCCCGGCAGTGGCTCCAGTCGCAGCCACCAGTAACATTACCAGCAAGTGCAATGGAGGTGCAGCGGCTCCGAATAGATTTTGCCAGAGGGCTTCGCTTAGCCCTAGCGCCGCTAATGCTGTGCTCATTCCTGTAATGACGCGATTAAGCATCTCGCGCCTGCTCCAGGCATTGCTCCAGTTGACGAGCAACGCCCCGGCTGTCGCGCCTGGCACCAGGCCGATCAGCACGGCTATAAACCAGGAATTGGGAGGCAGTAGCAATGAAGGCGATACGAAACGTGACAGGATGATGTAGAAGAGCGCGGCGAACATACAGGCGGCAAAGAATGTCAGGCCAAATTTTATCCACGCCTCTTGCCGCTGTGAGGTTTGCAGCACGTTCCAACCCCCACTGCCAGGTTGTCCATATTTTGCCTTGTACTCGCTGTCTCTCGTGCTGGTAAAAGGTGTGCTTACTCGTGTCCTGCTGCCTGTCGCCGGGGCAGCCATCGCGCTTTTTTGTGTGGATGCTGTGCTTTGCTGGAATGTCAGGTCGTCCTCGTCTTCTTGCTTTTGTCCTGCTACACCTGACATAGTAGAGGTGGTGTAGCCGAGCACAGCCAGCTCCACTTTCACGGTAACCTTTTGCTCGCTGTCGTCCGGAGTTACGATGATTGTGCCCGTGTAATGTGTAGAACCTCGCAGGCGCGTGCTGTCTGCTCGCACGCGTACGGGTGTGCTCATGCCGTCAAAAGCCGTCTGATCCAGCACGATCCATGACTCGACCTGGCGAAGTGACCCCTTGACCAGGGTACCTTTCACACCGGAAATGGTCAGCAAGATGGGGGCAGAAAGGCCTGGATACACCTCTCCAAAATCGATGATTTTCGGGCGCACGATTACAGCGTTACCCGTCTCACCTGTCCGTCCGGCCCTGCTAGGTATACTTGCGCGAGCGCCGGTAGCAGCCTGGCTGCTATTGCTATTGCGCGGTGTTTGTGTGGTCGTGCTCGTGCGCGTCTGGGCGTTTGGCCCCATAACTGCCTGTAAAAATTTGTTGACCCCCATTTCGGGATCGCCGACCGTGGCGCGAATGCGTTTCGTTGTGCGTGCCAGGTCGTTCTCCCCAATCTCTGTCAGCCAGGACTCGATCTCGCCTGCGAACAAATAATCAGCCGCCTCGGTGGGATAGTGGGCGCATAATTCTGCCAGTTCTTCGGGAGTGGTAGCCTCGCCGCCGCTTTCAAAACGGAACGAGCCTACACCAAGCAGCGCGCGGCGGAAGACGACGATACTCTCATAACGGTCTTCGGGCCGCAGCGAAGTAGCTTTCTCCAGTGCGCGAGCCACGGGGGACGAGATATGCGGGAAGTTGTCGTGAACGTTGGTCAGGCCGAAGCCATTCTCTGAAATCGTATTGGTCAGCAAATGAAACAGGGTCATTGCCAGCGAGTAAATATCCGAACGTACGTCTGTCTGGGCGCTGCCATATTGCTCTGGGGGCGCGAAGCCAGGCGTGCCGAGCAACTGCGTGTCCTGTGAACCACTGTGCCGGAAGAGGCGTGCGATACCAAAATCGATCAGCTTGATACGCCCGGTGCGCGTGAGCATTACATTCCCAGGCTTCATGTCTCGGAAGATCACGGGCGGCTGCTGGCTATGCAGGTACTCCAGCACATCGCACAACTGCCTGGCCCAGCCCAGCACGCGCGGTTCCGTAAATGGCCCGTTATTGCGCTCCAGCAGGTCTTCAAGCGTGCTGCCGTCAATGAATTCCATCACCAGAAAATGGCGCGCACCCTCGGTAAAGAAATCGGTGAAGGCTGGCAGATTGGGATGGTTCAAACGCGAAAGAATCCTGGCCTCCGCCAGGAAATTCTGAATGGCCTGGGACTGCTCGTTCGCAGGTACCGTAGAGAGGCTCATCTCCTTGATAGCGCAGATAGTTCCCCGCCTGGTGTCCCTCGCTTGATACACGGCGGCCATTCCCCCATGTCCGATTGTTTGCACGATCACGTAGCGCCTGTGCAACAGGGTACGTGGGTCTAGCTGTCCCGTTTGTGTATTTCCTTTGCCATTGTTGCTCTGCCGGCTAATGATCCCAGGCTCCCCTCTTTGTCTCCAATGTACCTCCCAGTATAGCATACCTCTTATAGGAGATACTACCTAGTTAAACGCGAATTATAGGGTTGCTAACAAATCATAGAACACTAACATATAGGGTTGCTAACAGTTGCCAAAAATCTGCTGGTATGGTATGCTTGCTTTCGCTATTGATGTGCTGTCACGCGCATCGTTTACCCGAATGATCGGGTGCTAACTCTCCGTCGTATACCGGTGGAGAGACGCCGCTGCGGTTGCCGGCGTTAGCCCCTACAGGGCTACCTGCCTTGATGCAGGAGCATATACCGTCTTCCGTCACGCCTTTCTGGTCAGTGTGGATAACCGTATATGTTAGCAACGGTAAGATCACATGCTTAGGCAAGGTTCAAATGCACGTGACAGTTCCTACCCAACAGCAAGGTCCAGCCCTGTCATCCTGAGCGCAGCGAAGGATCTCGCTGCTGCTCACGACAGACCCTTCGCTTCGCTCAGGGTGACACGGTGTGACTGTTCAAACTGGCAAGGACAATTCGTCCAAATTGAACCTTGCCTTATGCTACAATCAGAAGTTGTCAAAATGGTCATGATTTCCCCTTTACGCATAATTAGACGCTTTCCGATGTTTATTATAGAAGATTATTAGTTACGAATGCACGGAACTACATTTGAGTAAGATGTGCCGGAACAAATTTATTATATGTAGCTTTACCATTGTTTTCATGGCAATGGCAATTGGTCTGCTCTTGCTGCAAAACATAGGGACGTTTCCCCCTGTCAGGGCCGATTCAAAGGCTGTCGTTGAAGATCTGGGCGTTGTTGGACAACCTTCGCTGCCCGCTGCAACTGTTGATGCCATATTGAAAAGCCTGGGTAGCCCTATGGATGGCACGGGGCAGGTAGTAGTGCAGGCTTCGAAGCAGGCAAATATCGACGACGCCTTTGCCCTCGCTGTGTGGTGGACTGAGACTAACGACGGAGCTGCCGGCGTGGGATTGGCCGATCGCAACCCCGGTGGTGTACGTAGAAGCGTAGGCTATCCCTCGGCCTTCGACGGCTACACTATCTACCCATCTTATCCGGCAGCGATTAGCTACTGGTTTAATCTGATCAGAAGCAGGTACGTCAATCGAGGTTTGAGCACTGTCTATGCTATCTCGTACCCCTACGTGGGTACTTCGAGTTCATACTTGTGGGCGGGCAAAGTAGTGGCACTCATGCTGAGATACCGGGGTGAGGCCCCTCCGCCTGCAACTCCCACTGTGGCGCCTGGCCCTACCATATCCCCGTCTATGCTGCCGCACCATAAGAAAGTCATTGACACGGCTCTACATGCTTATCCCTATCAAGGCCAGAAAGATACAACGACAAAGCGATCTTCAAGTGAGGTGCAGCAGGCAAGCGCCTCGCCTGACTATTTCATCGCTGTCTTTGCCTTGTTGCTCGCTCTTGCTATCGTTGTATGGTCGCTCAGGCTGGGAAAGCGACAGTCGATCCAGGGCCTGCGTGTCCACACACAGAATCTGGAAGCACCTGACACGGATGCCCTGTATGCAGGCGCTCTAAATGTCGCGGCTATCATCAATACGGATACCTTACCTGATCTTCCCTCTATACCCCCTGTACATACTATGCCTGCCAATCCTTCAGGTGATCTCTTGCCGCCAGGCAGGGGGACAAACTTCCCCGTACGCCGCACAATCTTATTGCCCTCCGTTCCTTTACCTGCAGCGCCTGGCACCAGCACAACAGGCTCGCGACCAGCCGGATTGCTCAGCCGTTATGGAGAAACCCGTCGGGAGTGGGAAACTTAGGAGATAGACTCACAAGCGAGATTTCTTCTTTGTCCTCAAACCCTCATCAAGCCCGAGACTTTTTTTGAAAAGTCCTGCTAAGTTTTAACAGATAGCTTGCTTTTTCTCTATAATTACTTATCATTAAGGATATAAGATCAGTTTTACCTACTGCTCTATTGATTGCTGAATTTTAACGACCAAAACCGGCCATGTCGTAGGCGCACAATTTATTGGCGCATCGCCGATTTATCGGCCTGGGGAGGGCGTCGATGGGCCATTGGTCGATCATGAACTTTCACGACCAAAGCCGGTCTTGTCATCCTGAGCGAAGCGAAGGATCTCTCTCGATGGGCACAGAGACGCTTCGCAGAGTTTACCCTTGAGCGAAGCGAAGGGCTCAGCGTGACATTACCGATCTTGCTTGTTAAAAGTCATAATCGGCGGTGCGGGCATAAATGCGCCGCCTACAGCGTATTACCGATCTTGGTTGGTAAAACTCATGTAACACGTAGGCGTAAATACCTTGTAGATGCAGTAATTTGTAGGCGTTCCTTATGCAAACTCCATCAAGGCATTCATCCTTTCTACTTTGTACGCAGGCAGCGGTTACCCTTGATTTCCCTGCCTGCCGTTTCTATCCTCAATCAAGGAAAGGAGCAATTGTATGGCAACCGAATCCGAATCTTCCGCTTCGCCAGAACAGACAACGTTACGCCGGAACGCTATTGGTCTTCCCAATACTGGCGCAGTTTATTCCGGCGCCATCGTTTCCGCTGAACCTGGCCGGTCCCATCTGCGCCGCCTGGTTTGTGCTTGGCCTGATTGTCGTTGCCTTGCTGAGCATGCGCGCACCGGAGAACCTGGCGCGTAGCAGCAGAGTTTATCTTGAAGAGTAAGGGAAGTCAGCATTGTAAGCTGTGGACCTTTGATCTGGACTGAAATGTACCTTTGAAAGGAGCGACCCGTGGCGACACATCATCTCGACGACACCCAACCCCATGCTTTCTGGGACAATACTTTTCCACCGCGCTTGCGCATCCAGCCTGGCGATACCGTTGTATTCGAGACCCTCGAAGCCTCGGCGGGGCAGGTTCGTCCCGATTCTACCTCGGAGGCGGTCAGAGCCCTGAATTTCGATCTCATTCACCCGCTCACCGGCCCGGTATACGTGGAGGGCGCGGAACCAGGCGATACGCTTGTGGTCGATATCGTCAGTATCAAGCATAAGGGGTGGGGCTGGAACTCTGTCCTACCGGGTTTCGGATTGCTGGCCGAGGACTTCCCTGAGCCTTACCTGCATCACTACAAGCTGGGTGAGACTACCTGTGAATTCAGGCCGGATATTCATATTCCCTACGAGCCATTCTGTGGTGTGATGGGGGTAGGGCCACGTGAAGCTGGACGATTTAACACCATTCCTCCACGCGAAAATGCAGGCAATATTGACATCCGCCATCTTACCCCCGGCAGCCGGGCATTCTTCCCGGTCCTTGTACCAGGGGCGCTCTTCTCCTGTGGCGACTGCCATTCAGCGCAGGGCGACGGCGAGGTCAATGGCACCGGCATTGAAACCCTGATGACCGTGACTCTGACCTTCAACGTGCAGAAAGGTGCGAACATTCCCGAACTGCGTTTCATCACGCCGCCCGGCAAGAAACTCACGGTCGCCGACGAAGGTGGCTATTTTGTCACTACCGCGCATGGCCCTGATCTCTACAAGGACACGCAGCAGGCGATACGCTACATGATCGATCACCTGGCCACCAACTACCATATGACGCGCGAGCAGGCCTACTGCCTGTGTGGCGCGGCGGTGGACCTGAAGATCAGTGAGGTCGTTGATGCCCCCAACTGGATTGTGTCGGCGTATCTGCCGCTGAGCATTTTCAAATAAGGGTGTATTGTCAAAAATCAGAGTTTACTGGGAGTGCCCACGCGCGTAGGGGGCGAGGAAGGCGCTTACAGGGGCAGGATTATTGGAAGCGTCATCGCCAGTCGTAGAGCGTTGATTCATCAACGCGTAGTGCGGATTATGCACATTGACGAAATAACCCGGACACCGTAGGGTGCCGATTTATCGTGCACCCTCAGCGAAGCGAAGCGGAGCGCGTATCAATACTCCGTGCCCACAGCCGATTATGGGTTTTAAGCACGGTTCAATTGTGAAGAAGAGTCCTTAACAGGTTGAACCGTCACCCTGATGATTTTTGACAACCGAATCGGGGAATGTCTGCCTGCGTCCTGTAGGGACAAGGGGTGGACGTGGAGCAGGGTGGGGGCCTTGTGCTCAATACATCTCACTTAAGGCCCTCCCACGGACAGCGCAGAGGCGAGAGGATCAAGCAGGTCGACAAAATCGAGAAACTGCTCCTCAGGCGCAAAGGGCGCCGGTGGAGGCACTTGGCGCTTCTTGGGTTTGTATTTGTTGTAGACCTGCTTGACCTCCCGGCGGTTGATGCGCAGCCGACGGGCGGGCAAGACGTGCTGTGCCATCTTGTGCCGTAAGCGTGCCAGCAGCGGCTCGGTCGCCGCCTCGGGCTCCAAGGTGAGCGCCAGCGAGATCATCTCGGTCAGCTCAAAGAGTCCCTCCGTAAAACTGAGGCGATCAGGGTCCAACTCGGCCTCCACCGCGGCTTGCGAAAGCCTGAGGCGCACGGCGTAATGAGCCAGGTAGATCCCGTAGAGTCGCCTTTCGTACCCCTTCAGGCGTCTTGGAGCGTAAGACCTTGCGTTGAGCTCGCTCGTGCGTTTTGATCTCATCGATTACCAGCTCGATTTCCCAGCGCTCATGATACAAGGCGAGCAACTCGCGTGCCGGAGCCAGGCGCGGATTGAGCAGGGTCGTCACGAGGCGATACACCTTGTCGACCTCTCCCAAGCGCTCGTCGGTCACGCGGTAGGAGATAATGCGCACCCACATCCCCCGACGCACCGGATACTGCGCCTGATCTGGGCGCGTTGGGCCCACCCATGCCAGCACCGAGCCATCGGTCAGGCGGCGAGGCTTTCTCAGCTGTTCCCACACTCCGGCTTCCAACGCTCCCAAGACATGGGCCCTTCGCTCACGCACGTGCTCCAGAAACCCTCCTGAGGTGATGCCGGCATCCACCAGCACCACCATCTCGGGGCCAATCTGCGAAAGCTCGCGATGCGCCCCGTGCACTTCCGAGACATCGTAACGGCCTATCTCCAGCCCCACCACCGCATGGCTGCCACACTCGGCCAGCAGCACACAGCGCACCTGCGGATAGGCCCCTGGCCCATATTGATTGCTGCTGCGCGGCATCCGGCCGCCGCGTTGGCTTTCGTATCGGCAGTGTTAAACAGGGTGCCATCAATGGCCATGAGCCGATAGCGCCCAAAGAAGGCACTGGGCATGCTAGACGGCTTGGCGATCAGCTGACAGCGTTCTCCCATGAGTGCCTGCAAGCACTGGCTGCCCAATGCCTTGCGTCGTCCACTCAGTCCCCCATCACCCATCGTACTTGCCGGCTCGCCAGGATGCAGAGAGCTTCGCTTGCCTACCAGCTTGTGCCACACCTGGCATTGGTTCAGACGGCTCCACAGCGCCATCCCGATCACAAACAGCACCAGGGCCAAGGCCGTGCTCAGCCGCACGCGCCGCGCTTTGGTTGACCAGGGCTCACTCTGGTGCACACACCGCTCAATCACGTCCTTGGGGTACACCTTACTCAACATCGTCATGCTCACCTGTTCACACACCTTGTCATTGACATCCATCTCGCGTAATCTGTACATCGAAAGCTCCTTGTGTTTTTACTTTCTGGTAGTGTGCCAGATTTGGAGCTTTCTGTCTTCTTTTTTCCCTTTTTGGCTTTAAGTGAGATGTATTGGGCCTGGTGCTTGTCCTGGTGGCATGACGAGTGGTCTGGGTTCCGTGAGGCCAACCGGTCTCATCCCCACGAGGACAAGCACAAGGCCCCCTCATCCACCCCACCCAACCCCTTGTCCCTACAGGATGCAGGACGCACCTTCCCCGATTCGGTCGGCACCAGTCATCAGGAGGCGGGGCCGCAAGCGTCCCAATGGGTATGATTACCCCATTCAGTTGGCAAAATTCATTAGGGCTAGACCTTGCTGGTGATGAGGAACTGTCACGTTCATTTGAACCTTGCCTTAATAACCAACACCGGT
>WNFB01014521.1_pt1 | contig 12262 bp, 14 predicted proteins | sample 5400501 | NCBI WGS metagenome assembly WNFB01 (sample SAMN13153341, study PRJNA577476) | soil metagenome | isolation source: 200 cm saprolite under Douglas fir tree site 2 hole 1 | place: USA:California | collected 2015-04-18 | reverse complement strand
TTGCTCATAGCCCAAGGTTGAATCAGACTCGCCCAGCATTGAACAGCGACTATTCAGACAGGCTCCTAGCGAGCCACGCCTTTTGCCGGCGACAGAGCAGAGCCAACCTCTCAGGAAACTCAGGCAGCGCCCTTGCGTGCCCGCGTCGTTCCGAGCGTGAGCGCCACCTCGTCTATCCGGCGCGCGCAGCGCGGTCTACGCATATGTGCGAGCGGGGTCTGCCAGCGGATCACCTCCGCTATGGAAGCGCAGCGACAAAGACCTCAATTGGCAGCGGGTGATCGATCACATAGCTGCCGAAATTTGGATTGTGACCCTCTGGCCGGGCACGTCGGTCTGCTCCCACCGCACGCGCCAACAACGTATAACGGGCGGGTTGTGCCAGCGTAATCCAGTCGTATTTCCAGCGTCGCCATGCGTGCCGGTTGATCGGGTCGAGAAAATCGCCCTGAACCCACGATCCCCCGCCATCGAGGCTGATCCAGATCTCGGTAACATCCGCAGCGGCCATCAATGACGTTCTTCGCCGCAAAGCGGCACCGACCTTGCTCATCGCGCCCCTCATCATTGGCAGCGACCCTATCACGGAAAAAGGATCTGGAATGCCATTCGGTTTGCCTAAGCTGCCAGGACCACTTTGGGTCAATGTGGTTTGCTCCAACGCAACCACCACCCTATGGCACTCCGATGCCGCAGAGTGGGCGCCGTCCACAGCATCAAAAGCGCCGTTTTGACCCTCTGTCGACCGTTTCCGGTCTACCCCTTTGAACAGACATTCTCAGGGGCTGTCGGCATGTCTCAAAGGGGCCAAGTGCGGACATCCTCCAGCTCTACCTAAAGCCGGGCGTCGCTTTTTCTTTGCTTTAGTATCGTAACGAGCGCCTTTGAGGCGGCGCTTCGATAAGCATCTTTCCTCTGCAGGACCGATAACGTCCAAGTTCCCACCGAAGGCAAAATCGGAACAGCCTTGAGTCCTGGGAGCTGTCGCGCCGTTGCCGAGGGCATGACGGTGGCAATGGGAGCCCCCCTTACGATTGCAATAATCGAGTCTGCAGAGTTCGCTTCAATCGCGATTCGAGGCCGAACATTGTGACTCCGAAAATAGCGATCTGTCGGCCCGCGCGTTATGAACGCGTGTGTTAGTAGCGCCAAATCGGATCGCTTAAGCTCTGACACGCGAACCTTATCCTTGCGGGTGCCGCTTACTGACAACGAGGCAAAGCTCGTCATCTTGTATCCGTTCAACCTCGATCTTATCGCTATCTACGTCGCTGAAAGCCAAGCCGATATCGATGCGATCTTCCACAAGTGCTGCCTCAAGCGCTGCCTGTGCGAGGATGTCTATCGTCACCGAGACGCCAGGGTGGCGCATATAGAATTCCTGTATAAGCGGGCCGACTAAATGCGTTGTGAAAAGAGGAAGAAAAGCGACACGCAACGTGCCGCCGAACGCTTTCGCGACGTCCTGCATCGCGCGTTCACCGGCATTGAGCTCACGCAACGCCCGACGCACATGCTCGATATAGGTCCTGCCTTCGTCCGTGGGCTTCACGGTGCGCCCAGATCGATCAAAAAGCTGCACCCCGAGCTGGACTTCGAGATCAATAATTCTTTGTGAGAGAGCCGGCTGAGAGATGTGAAGAGCTGATGCTGCGCGCGTGAAATTTCCATGATCCGCGACGGCGAGGATATAATGAGCTAGTCGAATAAGCATAATCTCTAGCCTATGACGAATATAATAATTTGGTCTTGGACATTATCAATGTCTTGCGCCATTTCCTACTCCTGACTTCGCGTTACCGGCAAATTTGGACGAAGACAGAGGAGGATTGGCATGTTCGGAGAGCTTTCACGGCGGAACATCATGGCCTTAGGGGCAAGCGCCGGACTCGGTCTCGGGTCCATCAGCACATCTGCTCTGGCAAAAGCCGCTAAGCTCCGCGTGCAGGCACCCTATTGGTATCGCTTCAATGTCGGCGAAGCGGAGATCACGGTCGTCTCCGATGGCTGGCAGATGCTCGGAGATCCGTCAAATTCATTTCTCGGGGTGCCAAAAGACGAGGTGCGCAAAGAGCTGACGGACAACTTCATGAACCCGTCGGATATGAATATCGAGCTCAACTCGTTCGTTGTTAACAGCAACGGCAAGATGGTTCTGTTCGACACCGGGCTCGGAGCATCAAAAATGTTCGGACCCAAGGGCGGGTTGCTTGCAAAAAGCCTCTCGGATGCCGGGATCAAGCGCGAGGACATCGACGCCGTTGTCATCTCGCACGGTCATATCGACCACATCGGCGGCATCGTCGATGAGAGCGGTGCTCTGATGTATCCGAATGCGCAAGTTTACATGAGCCAAGCCGATTTTGATTACTGGACTGACGAACGACAGATGGACTCGCCTTGGAAGAAGGCGTTCATCATCCACGCGAGAAAGAACCTACTGCCGGTTAGGGATCGACTGATATTTTTCAAGGATGAGCAGGAGTTTCTGCCAGGCATCACGGCAATCGCGGCGCCAGGCCACACGCTCGGGCACACCATGTTCAACGTGCAGTGGTCAGTCGTTCTTCTTCGTAGGCGACGTCTCGCATCATTCCGTGCTGCTGATCGAGAATCCACGGATGGAATTTCTCTATGACACGGATGCCAAGCAGGCGGTCAAGACGCGGCTCAAAATGCTCTCGTTCCTCGCTGAAAACCGAATTCCAATATTGGCCTATCATTTTGCGTGGCCTGGGTACGGTCACTTCGTGAAGCAGGGCGAAGGATTTCGTTATCTGCCCGCGGCCACGAACATGAACCTTTAGTGGGATGTACGCGCCGGGAGAGCCGTTCCGAGAACGGGAAGGCTCCGCCACGGAATGCAGATCTTGGACGATGGAGGTTCGCCATGGAGCAGAGCAATCCGAATGAGGGAAGAGCCGTGCGCCGAATCATCCTGAGCGTCGCTTCGGCGCTCGCCATCTCGGCTATCGCAGCCGGTGAGCCGCTCGGTCATCTCTTTGCGCCGGGCGGCCATCGACGGCGCTGGTCCGGAACAATAGCTTCCCTCTGCAATCCAAGGAAGCTTTCGATGCCTATCACGACTGAAACTCGTCTCGTACTATCGCGGCGCCATGTCGGTTAGATCCACGCACAGTCACGGCAGGCCTGCAAACCGAGAATGATCGTTATTTTCCTGCAGCTGATCGGAGCGCTGTCGGACGCGGTTTGTCGATTGAACAGAGAGGTTATTCATGAACTTGAAAGACTGGGACCGGCTAGTTGATTCCAACAACGAAGAAGCTCCGCTTTCGCGCAGACGTTTCCTCGCAAGCACGACGGCAGGCGTTGCGAGCGCTCTCCTTACAACACAGGCGACAGCCGATACGCTTGCCGACGTGCCGCCGCGCGAGGTGGGTGCCGATCTCTCGGGGCACGGCGAGCGATCGAAGTTTGTGCACCTCGCTATGCTTCCGGAGGCGGGACCGGGGAAGCGCAACGTCGATCCAAGCGATGCGATCAATTCGAAAGCGCCACTCGGCAAGCTGGTCGGGACTATCACGCCCACCGATCTGCATTACGAACGGAGCCATTCTGGCAATCCCGATCTAGATCCGGCGAAGCACCGCTTGCTTGTCCACGGCATGACGCGCAAGCAACTCGTGTTCACAGTCGATGATCTCATGCGGATGTCCTCGATCACCCGCATGGTCTTCATCGAATGCACCGGTAATGGCTGGGAAAACTGGAAAAAGGCGGACCCCAATGTCACGGTCCAAAACACTCATGGTCTTGTGAGCACCAATGAGTGGACCGGCGTTCCGCTTCGCTTTCTCATCGATCTCGTCGGGAAGGACCGCCGATCCACCTGGATGCTGGCGGAAGGCGCCGACGCAGCCGGCGTTGATCGGAGTATTCCGCTCACCGAAGAGATCATGGACGAGGCCTTCATCGCATACGGCCAGAACGGCGAGCCGTTGCGGCCGGCCTACGGCTTTCCGATCCGTCTTATCACGCCGGGCCTCGAAGGCAATCTAAACATCAAATGGCTACGCCGCCTGAAATTTGGCGACCAGCCCTGGATGACGCGGTGGGAAACGGACCGCTACACGCAGCTCCTTGCGAACGGCAAGGCCATGCAATTCCAACTCAGGATGGAGACGAATTCCGTTATCACATCGCCATCTGGAATGATGGAGATACGCCCCGGCTATCACCGCATCACGGGCCTGGCCTGGAGCGGCCATGGCAAGATCTCGAAGGTTGAAATCAGCACGGATGAAGGCAGAACCTGGAAGCAGGCCCAATTGAACTATCCCGTGCTGCCGAAGGCGCAGACGCGCTTCCAGATGGACTGGGTGTGGAACGGAAAGCCGACCAAGATCATCAGCCGCGCCACCGACGAAAAGGACAATGTTCAGCCCGACCGCAAGTCGTTCATTGCGAAGTTGGGGACGAACGCTCTGTTTCACTATAATGCGCAGCAGACCTGGAGCATCGACGGAGATGGGAGGGTTCGCAATGCTCTCGCCTAAGCAACTCTTTGCGGGTACGGTAGCTGCCGCGCTCCTCGTACTTCCGGCTTACGCCTTCGATTTCGGACGTCCCGCGAGCTCGGACGAAATCAAGCTGTGGGACATCGACGTCCAGCCCGACGGCAAGGCCTTGCCCGACGGCAGTGGCACGGTGGGGCACGGTAAAGAGGTTTTCGCGGAGAACTGCGCGGCCTGCCATGGCGACAACGGCCAGGGCGGCATCAAGGATCGCCTGGTCGGCGGTCAGGGCACGCTCGCTTCCGATAAGCCGATCAAGACGGTCGGAAGCTTCTGGCCCTACGCCACCACGTTGTTCGACTACATACATCGCGCGATGCCCTACCAGGCGCCGGGATCGCTCAGCGTTGACGATTACTACGCGCTCACGGCGTACGTCCTGAGCTTGAACGGAATTCTGGCGCCGGACGGCAAGCTCGACAAGGAGACGCTGCCAAAGGTGAAGATGCCCAATCGCGACGGCTTCATTCCCGATCCGGAGTTCAGCAAAGTGCCGGTGCCGAAGTGACGCCGAAGGATACCATGCAGCGGCTCGAGGCCGTCGTTAAGGCGAAAGGCATGACGGTCTTCGCCCATATCGACCATGCCGCCGGCGCCGCCGAGGTTGGTAAGGCCTTGCGTCCCACAGACCTCTTGATCTTCGGCAGCCCGAAAGGCGGCACACCTCTGATGCAATCGGAACAGACCATCGGCATCGACCTGCCGTTGAAGGCCCTGGTTTGGGAGGACGCCGAAGGCCATGTCTGGCTGTCCTACAATGATCCCGCATGGATCGCGCAGCGCCACGCGGGAGCGGCCGGCATGCAAGCTGCGGTTCGGACCATGACCGGCGCGCTCAACGCAATCGCTGCCGAGGTTACATCCGCCGCGCCCAAGAAGTAACAGCCAAGGTTGGAGCCTTCGATCGTCACGCGGCAGAAAGCGTGGAAGGCTTTTGCGCGAGACGTGAGACGCGCAAGCGAAGAAGGCCGAGGTTCGCGGCGGAAGGCGCCCAAGCCGGATCGGAAAAATTCGGCAATTCGAAGAGAGCCAAGTCATGGAGACCATAAGCCCCACCAACAAGATCTGGACCCGCAAAACCGGCGTGGTCGAAAAACGCGATCTTTGGTCCTCCTTGAAGCGCGGGTTTCGCGGCCGTTGCCCGCGCTGCGGCGAAGGCAAGCTGTTCCGTGCTTTTCTGAAGGTCGACAATCGTTGCTCCGTGTGCGGGCTCGATTTCACGCCGCAACGCGCCGACGATCTGCCGGCCTATCTCGTCATCGTCATCGTCGGCCATATCGTGGTTCCGACCGCGCTTCTGATCGAAACGGATTACTCGCCCCCGGTGGGGCTGCAACTTGCGATCTATCTGCCGCTGACGGTGGCCTTGTCGCTGGCATTGCTGCAACCGGTGAAAGGCGCAGTCGTCGGGCTGCAATGGGCGCTGCGCATGCACGGCTTTGACGACAATGCACCTGAGGGCATTCCGCCGGCTTAGGTTCTCAAATGATGCTTGGTGCGAGCCGCGGTCGATCGCAGGCGGCATCCCGCGAAGCGGTCTGCGGCGCGGGGGCGGCTCTTGTCCCCCAGCGCAGATGTCCATCCCGTCAGGAGAAATTTCATGCCTTCCCTCAATCAGCACAACATGTCGCGGCGCGGATTCTGTTTGTGCTGCATGGGAGCGACGACGCTCGCCGCGACCGGTGGCTGGCTCACGCCACGACAAGCTTTCGCCAAGGCTCGCAACATCGTGGATCTGATCCGTGACGATGCTGCGAAAGCGCCCATCAAGATTCATAAACTGCGCGGCAATGTCAATATCCTCGAGGGCTCCGGTGGCAATATCGCCGTCATGACAGGTGCCGACGGCAAGGTGTTCATTGACGCCAGCATCACCGCATCCCGCCCGCGAATCCTGGCGCTATGAACGAACCGTGTCGCATCTTAGACGACGAACCATTGCGCAAGGGCGAGGAGCGTTGGCGCCGCTTGGTCGAGGCGTTGCCGCAACTTGTCTGGTGTGCCACGCCGGACGGCGCGTGCGACTATTTTAGCGCCCAATGGACGCAGTACACTGGGGTCGCCGAGAGTGAGTTGCTCGGTTGGCGCTGGATGGACGTTCTCCATCCCGATGATCGGCATAGTACGCGGCAAGTTTGGACGGATTCGGTAGCAGAGCGACACGCCTATGATGTGGAATACCGCGTTCGGCGGCGCGACGGAGTTTACCGCTGGTTCAAGACGCGCGGCGTGCCGATCCGTGACAGCAAGGGTGGCATTGTCAATTGGTTCGGGTCCTGCACGGATATCACCGACGCAAAGCACACCGAGGAAGCGCTACGCCATGCCAGGCTTGAGCTCGAAAAAAAGGTGGCCGAACGGACCACCGAATTACGCCGGAACGAAACCTATTTAGCTGAAGCGCAGAGGCTGACCCGAACGGGCAGTTGGGCATTGAATGTCGCTTCGAGAGAATTCGTCCATCTATCGGATCAATATTATCAGATTTACGGCCTCGATCCGGATAAGGGGATACCGTCACTCCAAGCAATTCGCCAGCGCCTCCATCCCGAGGATCGGGCTCACACGGATGCAATTCGTGAGAAAGCACTCTCTGAAGGAAAATCTTACGAACTGGACTACCGAATTGTTCTTCTGGATGGCAACGTCAAGTATATTCACTTGGTGGCGCGCCCAGTCTTTAATGCATCTTCCAACAGTCCTGTTGAATATGTCGGCACTGTGATGGATGTCACGGAGCGCAAGCAGGCCGAGAAGGCGCTTCGAGAGAGCGAACAGCGATTCCGCGATTTTACCGAGTCGGCTTCCGATTGGTACTGGGAGACCGGGCCGGACCACCGTTTCATCAGTGTATCCGACCGGCTCAACCCCCTTGGGATGCCGACCCGCCGGATAGGCACGAAGCGAGGGGATTTGGCTAGCGATCTCGAGGAGGAGCCAGAAAAGTGGCGCCGTCACATGGCTGATCTCGATGCGCACAAGCCATTTCGCGATTTCAGGTACAGAGCCACCAGCTGGGACGGTTCCGAAGTCTACATCGCGACGAGCGGCAAGCCGCAATTTGATCCGCAAGGACGTTTCCTCGGTTACCGGGGCGTGGGCAGCGACATAACCGCGGCGGTGCGCGCGGGGCAGCTAGAGGAAGCTCTGCAGGAGGCGAAGGTTGTAGGCGACAATATCGCGCATGACCTGCGCACGCCGCTCACCCGCGTGCGGATACGTCTCGAACGCGGCCGCGAGCACGCCTCAACGCTAGAGGAATTCCGCGCTGTTGCCGATCGGGCGATCGCTGGTCTCGACCAATTGTTGACCACGATCACGGCGCTGTTGCGCATTACGGAAATCGAGCATAGCCGACGGCGCGAAAGGTTTGGCGAGGTCCAACTCGCCCCTCTGATTCGCGAAGTGGACGATCTCTACGGTCCGATCGCCGAGGACAAGGGTGTCACCCTTTGGGCCGAGGCTCCCGATGGGGCGACGGTGCAGGGCGACCGCGATCTTCTGTTTGAGGCCGTTGTCAATCTGGTCGACAACGCAGTGAAATTCACCCCCGAAGGCGGACGCGTGGAGCTCGTACTGCTTTACAAGGAAGGCGAGACCGTCATCCGGGTGATTGACACCGGCCCCGGCATCCCCGAGATCGAACGAGAAGCGGTGACCCATCGATTTTATCGCTCAGACAAAAGTCGAAACACCAAAGGCCTGGGTCTGGGGCTGAGCATGGTCGCCGCGATCATCAAATTGCATGACTTCCGCTTTAGGATTACGGCCGGCCCGGGTTGCACGGCGGAAATTGCCTGCCCAAACTTGGACTGATGCTCGTGCGAGAGCGCAAAACAGCAGAACTACCCGCAGAAATTCAATTGAGCTGAACAAATCGTCGGGTTGGCGCCGCGTTAAAGACTTCCCGCGATCTACCCTCTCCGCGAGTCCGTCGCCTACGGCGCCAGCCTCGGCGGCGCCTATCATTCTCGGCTGCTGCGATGCACATCCCATGTCCGCTTTGGGTCCACCCGGAATAACTCGCATTGAGTGTATGTTTTCCGAAGTTGCCCCAATAGCGGACATCCACCAAGCCAAACTCCTGGCTACCTGAGCTCCCGCCATCGGCGGATTAAGCGACCGCTCGGCGGCTGCTGCGGCCTCATCGAACTGCCGTTCCAGCCCAGGCGATATGCCGCGCAAACCTGTTAGTGCTGCTTTGGCCCACTCTATGTACTCTAGGCGGCGCTTGACCGACCAGTCGGCAGCAGGGCTTTTCACTTTTTTTCAGCCTCCTGGAGAGGATCAGATTCAATTCGCGTGCTTTTGTTTTCACTGACCCTACGTAGCGGCCGAGCGATTTTGCGATACAATCCGCGCTTACTTTCCTCTTGGCCAACATCCTCAACTGATGCACTTCGGCTTCGGTCCATTGCTGAGGCCGTGGAATCATCATTTCCCCTTCACCTTCAGTCCTACCGTGCCAAGCCGCTTGAAAACCGCGCTTACTTCGTCGTGGCCTCCAGTCGGTGACAAAGCGTTCCCCGCTCCAAAGCTCTACATCGTGATCGTCGACAAGGCGAGAAAAGCGTCTTTCATTCATTCCGCCATGGCATTGCATTTTCGCGGCGGAGACGAAGAGGCTGCGCCTCGTTTATGTCCGCCCACTTACAATCGTAACCACTCTCCCCGGGATTGACATCGCGCAGTAGCGCGGTGCCGTCATATTGGCGCTTCGCAAAAATGCCGACGGGAGTTCGTCCATGAAAATGACCCCAACCGAAGCGCTGATCCATCAGGCGCAAACGCGGCCGAAAAGCACGGCTTTCATCTTTCACGACAAGACGTGGAGTTACGAACGGCTCGCCACTGAGGCCGATCGGCTGGCGCGCGGGATGGCGGCGCGCGGGGTCAGGGCGGGCGATCGCGTTGCACTTCATATGTTGAACCGGCCCGAAATGCTGGTTGCCTATTATGCCTGTCTTGGTCTCGGCGCGATGGCCGCTCCGTTGCGCACCGCGTTCAAATTCGCCGAACTTGCGCCCCTTGTGCAGCGGCTGCAGCCTGCCGTCTACATCGGAGAAACCGGTCTCTACGGCAATGTCGCCGCAGTGGACGCCTCCATCATGGCGCCGGAGAAACGCTTCATCGTCGATGGACGGCCCGAAGACCATGGCGTCCAGCCATACCGGACGCTCTTCGATGGCACCGCGGACGAACGCTCGAAAACTTCGCCCGCTTCCTACGAACCTGCCGTGTTGATCAACACGTCCGGAACAACCGGCCAGCCGAAATTCGTCGCCCATACCCCGCAGACGCTCGCCGAAACCATCGACCTCACCATCAAGTATTGGGGATTTTCCGCCGACGACGTCATGCCGAACCCGTTGCCGCTGGCGCATATGAGCGGTCTTGTCATGCTGCTGCACTGCGTGCAGTCCGGACTACCCTTCATCCTGCTCGAAGCCTTCGACGCCGATACCGTGCTTGACGCGATCGAGCGCCATCACTGCACCATTGGGCTTGGCTTTCCGGCCCAGTATGCAGCATTGGTTGCCGGTCAGCGGGCACGGCCGCGCGACCTGAGGTCGCTTCGCTTTTGTCTGACCGGCGCGGATGCCTGCCCCGTCGATCTGCAGGACGAGGTCACCTCGACGTTGGGAGCTCCGCTCTACAATCTGTGGGCCGCGACGGAAGTGGTGGGATCGCTGACCTTTGGCCTGCAGCGCGGGCCGGTCGCCCGCGTTGTCAAGGGCGCGCAGATCCGCCTGATCGACGACAACGGGGTGAACGTCGCCCATGGCCAGACCGGAGAGCTCTTGATCCGTGGCGGCAACGTGTTCGCCGGCTACTGGAAGGATCCCAAGGCAACCGAGGAGTCTCTTAAGGCCGGCTGGTGTCATACCGGCGATCTGATGCGGCGCGGCGAAGGAGACGATATCTGGTTCGTCTCGCGTAAAAAGGATATCATCATCCGCGGCGGCACCAACATTTCCCCGATCGAAGTGGAGCAGGCGCTGATCGCGGCCCATCCGGCGGTCAGAGAGGCCGCGGTGGTCGGCATACCGGATGCCGTCCTCGGCCAGCGCGTGTTCGGCTTCGTCAAGCTCGCCAAGGGCACGAAGGACAACGTGCTGCCGGAGATCCTCGCCAGTGTCGCCAGGCGCATCGCCGGCTACAAGGTGCCGGAGGGCCTGAGGGCGCTCGACGAGTTGCCCCGCAACGCGCTGAGCAAGGTCGATCGCAACGCGCTGCAGGCCAGGTCTACGCTACTCGCTGATCAGGTGGTCGAGTAGGCCACTTCATTTCCGTTGATTGCACTTGGCTGACGTCAGGGTTTCGGCGAAAGTCCGCTTTGCGCCAGAAACGGTCTTTCCCGGATAGTTCGAGACATCGGGCCCGATCAGGTCTGAGCGTCTGAGGCCGATTGGACGTCATTTCTTACTCGCGGTCGCCCCTCATGACGGGCGCGGAGTCCACCGGGCGAAATCCCGTAACGTTTTCGAAACGCGCGCGAGAATGCGCTCTCAGAGTCGTAGCCGACCGCTGCCGCCACCTGCGCCAGGGTTGCATTCGTCGAACTGAGGCGCTGGCGTGCCAGACCGAGCCGCAACTCGCTCAGGAAGCCGAGCGGCGGAAGATCGCCCTCCCTGCGGAAGATCCGAACCAGGGTCGCGCGCGAAACATGCGCTTCCGCCGCAAGCTCGTCCAGCGTCCATGGATGCGCGGGAGCTCTCAACATGGCGGTGACGGCTCTGGCCGAAGACGACGATGCGAGCAGCCGTATTATGCCGCTCGATGACGCGGACTGTTCGAAATGCATGCGAAGCATCATCACGAAGAGAGCGGTGGCGAGCTCGGTGGCGATCGTCCGCTGCGCCCGGACGCGCGGCCTGCAGTTCTTCATCGATCGCCTGCACGAGCATCCGCATCCGGTCGAACAGATCCGTTCTGCCGATGCTGAGCACGATCGCCTTTGGCAAAGCGGCGATGACGAGGCTGTACATGGCCCCTTCGAAACGCAGCCGGCCGCAGATTAGCTCGGTGTCGCTCGCGTCGCGGGTGTTGGTCTTGATCCTGATCGCGTTGTTGTATTCGGTTCTGATCGGCGCTCCGGAGCTTCCGCCGCGGCTCGCCGATCGCACGACGTGGGAGTCGCCCTGCGGGAGCAGAAGGATGCTGCCGGCTTCCAGCTTGAACGTTTCCCCGCAATACCGTTCCAGCAGGCAACTTCCATTGGTCACGATGTGAAATTGCGCAAAGCCCGTCGGCTCCGCTTCGTGCACGACCTCCCATTGCAAGGCAAACCGGCACACATCCTGAATTTCCGGGCGCACCCGGAACAGGGGAGCAATCGCACTGAGCGGGTTGAGAGGAACCGCCTCAGTCCCGGCGTCCGGATGTTTGATCCGGTCCGCACAGGTTTTGCGCCGCGAGAGCATCGCCAATTCCATGTTCGCTCCGATTTCCCAAGGCATCGAATGAATGAGGAGAATGTAATGCGGATGCGCCAACCCAAGCGCGGAGTTCAGACGCGCAACGATCACGAATACGCGATGAAGAAAACATTCATCGGCGGCACCCTTGCGTTGCCGGTCCTGGCTTATCCCGCTCGCGCCTCGGCGCGCAACGCGGAGCGCTGAACACAGTCAATCCCACCGTTCATTCTGCGTTTCACATCGCATCGAAGAGGAGAGCGTCATGCACATGCTGGATTGGAATACATATCGGCAGCAGCTTCTCGC
>WNFB01004596.1_pt1 | contig 12265 bp, 10 predicted proteins | sample 5400501 | NCBI WGS metagenome assembly WNFB01 (sample SAMN13153341, study PRJNA577476) | soil metagenome | isolation source: 200 cm saprolite under Douglas fir tree site 2 hole 1 | place: USA:California | collected 2015-04-18 | reverse complement strand
GGATCTGTCCTTAGTACGAGAGGACCGGGATGGAGATACCTCTGGTGTACCAGTTGTCACGCCAGTGGCAGCGCTGGGTAGCCATGTATCGATTGGATAACCGCTGAAAGCATCTAAGCGGGAAACCGACCTCAAGAATTGGTATCCCGGGGGGCAACCCCCCTAAAGACCCGTCGAAGACTACGACGTTGATAGGCCGGGTGTGTAAGCGTGGTAACACGTTGAGCTAACCGGTACTAATTGGTCGTGCGGCTTACTTTACCTTTATCTCTTGCATGCCTGGCGGCGTAAGAGGCTCGAGGTCAAGGTCGAGGCCCAAGCGCAAGACGCGCTATCCGAAAGAGTCACAGCTTCTTGGCAGAAAGCGATTTCAGTTTCGTATTGGGGTGCTTCGTCGTCGGGTAGACGGCGTAGCCCCCTCAACCATTCCGGTGGCTATATCGGAGGGGTTCCACCCGTTCCCATCCCGAACACGGAAGTTAAGCCCTCCAGAGCCGATGGTACTGCGCGGGAAACCGTGCGGGAGAGTAGGTCGCTGCCGGATCTTTTTCCGACCCCGCTTGGGCCTTTCCAGGCGGGGTCTTTTTTGTCGGGCGATCCGAACGAGATGCCGCAACTGCGTGGGTGCCTGCGTTTGGAACCGACATCCGACTGGCCAAGCTCCTCCGGAGTGCCGTAAAATGGCTCGTCCTTTGGGGAGGGGCCGAGAGTTGCAAGGTTCCCCCGCCTGATGCTTCCTGCCCGCACACTCAAGTCCATTCGCCACACGGCCTCGCAGCCCTTCAAATATCCGCTCGAGCGCGAATTCGTGGAGCCGGACTGGACCCGCCTTCCCGGCTATCGCGCCGTCACCCGAGCCGATTGGGAGAGCGCGTTGTGGCAGCGCCGACACACGGTCAAGAATTTACGGGAGCTGAGAGCCGCACTCGGACCGCTTCTTCCGGACGACTTGCTGGCAAGCATCGAACGGGATCAGCGCGAGCGGGCCACGATGTCACTGCTGATCCCGCCTCAGATGATCAACACGATGAGTGAGAACGACTTGTGGGGCGATCCCCTGCGGCGCTACATGCTGCCCGCCTTCGACGATCGCGCGGTCGATTGGCCGAGCCACCCGAGGGCGAGCCGGGACAGCCTTCACGAAACGGACATGTGGGTGGTGGAGGGGCTGACCCACCGGTATCCAACCAAAGTGTTGGCAGAAGTTCTGTCCACCTGCCCCCAGTATTGCGGCCACTGCACCCGAATGGACTTGGTGGGCAACGACGTCCCACAGGTGGAGAAGGCGCGCTTTGGGATTCCACCCGCCGAGCGCTACACCCAAATCCTCGAATACTTGCGCAAGACACCGTCGGTTCGCGACGTGGTCGTCTCCGGTGGAGATATTGCAAACCTGCCAATCCAGCAGCTGGAGATATTCGTCAGCTCGTTGATGGAGATCCCGAACATTCGCGACATCCGGCTTGCCAGCAAGGCACTGATGGGCATTCCGCAGCACTTTCTCCAAGACGAGGTGGTGCTCGCCTTCGAGCGACTCGCGAAAAAAGCGCGGGAGCGCGATGTCGATCTGGCGATGCACACCCACGTCAATCACGCCAATCAGCTCACCCCGTTGGTTTCCAAAGCGACGAAGAGACTCTTGGATTTGGGCTTTCGGGACGTGCGCAATCAGGGGGTGCTGTTGCGCGGCGTGAACAACGATGCGAAGACGCTGCTAGACCTCTGCTTCACACTGCTCGACCACGCGAAAATCCTGCCCTACTACTTTTACATGTGCGACATCATCCCCAATTCTGAGCATTGGCGCCTCGCGGTTCATGAGGCCCAGAAGCTGCAGCACGAGATCATGGGTTATCTGCCAGGCTTTGCGACGCCCCGGATCGTCTGTGATGTTCCGTTTGTCGGCAAGCGTTGGGTTCATCAATGGGACGAGTACGATCGGGAGAAGGGCATCACCTCCTGGACCAAGAACTATCGCACTGCGCTCGATGCCAGTGAGCCAGGAGTGCTGGCCCGCAAATACGAATACTACGATCCGATCTACACGTTGCCTGAAGCCGGTCAGGCCTGGTGGCAGGCGCAGGGCGTTTCCTAAGCCGTCCTTGCCGTGCGTTCGATTTCCTTTTCAGCCGAGCACCCCCAGTGGCACGACTGGCGGTGGCAAATGCGGAACGCGGTCCGCAGTCTGGCCGAGCTCGAGAAACGAGTTTCGCTCACCGAGGACGAGCGCGCCGGCTGCCAGCAGACCGCGTTTTTGTTCCGGCTTGGGATAACGCCCTATTACCTCTCCCTCATCGATCCGGACCACCCGTTCTGCCCGGTCAGGATGCAGTCGATTCCGGTTCGTGCCGAGGCCCGAGTTCGCCCCGGCGAGCTGAAAGACCCGCTCGGCGAGGACCAGGTGCGGCCAGTTTCGGCGATCGTGCACAAGTACCCCGATCGCGTCCTACTCCTGGCCGTCGATGGGTGCTCGGTCTACTGCCGTCACTGCACTCGCCGGCGCATCACCCGAGGAGGGGAAGCCGAGTTAAGCCGGGCGGAGCTGGCCAAGGCAATCGCCTATGTCAGGCAGCATCCTGCGGTTCGCGACGTCCTGATTTCCGGCGGAGATCCGCTGCTCCTCTCCGACGAGCGCCTGGTCGAGTTGCTCGAGCCGCTGCGAGCCATTCCGCACGTCGAAATCATCCGGATTGGAACGCGCATTCCAGTGTGTCTGCCGATGCGGGTTACCGAGCGGCTTGCGAAACTGATGCGGCGTTACGCCCCGCTGTATGTGGTCACGCACTTCAATCATCCGAAGGAAGTCACCGCCGAGGCGCGAAGCGCGTGTGAGCTTCTGGTGGACCACGGGATTCCGGTCGAGAACCAAATGGTGCTGATGCGGCGGCTCAACTCCAGCGCCCGAATCGTCACCGAGCTGGTTCACGCCTGCCTGAAGATGAGAGTGCGCCCTTATTACCTGCATCAAATGGATCTCGCTCAAGGTCTCGAGCACTTTCGCACCCCGATTGCCAAGGGAATTGAGATCATCGAAGCCCTTCGTGGGCACACCAGCGGGTTGGCGGTACCTCATCTGGCGGTCGATCTGCCCGGGGGCGGCGGCAAGGTGACGCTTCAGCCAGATTATCTGTTGGAACGGCGGCCGACCGAGACAATTTTCCGCAATTACCTGGGCGCCCGGTATGTCTATCCAGAGCCGGAGGAAGCGGATTGCAGCTGTCCTTACGACCAGATCTGGCTGGCGTCTCGGGAGCAAGCTCAACCAGCGATCTCACCGACATCGCAAACACCTCTCGCGCAAGTCGACACACTGCTCTTGTGAGCCGGCGCACGTCTGCCCCAGGTCTCGCCGCGACGGTTGCCGCCGGGCGATCGCGCAGATCTCGTTCGAAATCCGGCATCCATCTTCGGCCAGCGCGCAGCGGTCCGTGCACGAGAGCTGCCGAACGAGGGCCTTCGAACGGGTTTCCTCCAGCTGGGCGGAAAGCCGATCGAGTTGCTCATCCTCGGTGCCACTTACCGACCGCGGCGCGACTCGCGCGCAGGCAGTCAATTGCAGGCCGATCAGCAATTCAATCAACCCCAGTCGAATCGTTTTCTTGAGCATCAGGCAGATATCCCTACACTTCCGTGAGGCCGCGATGTCTCGCAATCCTCTCCTACGCCCGATCTGCGCCAGCCATCTGAGCATTGGCCGCATCGTTTGCCTGATCGCCTCGTGCCTTCTTTCAATACGCGCGCTCGGCGTCGAGACGATGCGGATCGGCATGGGCGGAGCGTCCAATGAGGTCACCGTACGGGGCAAGGGCCTCGCGTTCGGGACTGACTCGGACGAGCCGGTATTGACGCCCATTCCGGCCAACCGCGCGCTGGTGCGGCGGTCCGCGGGTGGCTTGGAGATCGATGGTGCACCCTGGCCGCAGAGCTCGGTTCGCTTTCGGGCCGGATCGAATGCTCCCACTTCGCAAGCGAACGACGAGGAGCTGCGGCTCGCTGGGCATCGAGTTCGCGGCGACGTGGTGATCAGAGTGGCGCGAAGCAGCCTCGAGCTGATCAACGTTCTTCCCCTCGAGGATTACTTGATCGGGGTGCTCGGCAACGAGATGCCACCGGATTTTCCCGATGAGGCTCTCAAGGCGCAGGCGGTCGCGGCCCGGACCTATGCGCTGCGGCGAAAGCTCGGCTCGAATGAACAGCCGTACCACCTCGGCAGCAGCGTGCTTCATCAAGTTTATCGAGGCCTGGAGCGGGAGAATGCCCGGGTGCGGTCCGCGGTGGATTCGACCCACGGAGAGATCCTCACCTACGATTTGGAACCGATCGAGGCCTACTTTCACGCCTCCTGCGGCGGCCGCACCGAATCGGGCCTGGACGCGCTCACTCGGAATCTGCCCTATCTTCAACCCGTGGATTGCCCATGCGGTCGCTTGCCGGCGAGTCACTGGGAGCTTTCCCTTCCGACCTCGGAGCTTTCTGCGCTCTTGGGACAGAAGGATGTTTCCCCGCTGTCGATCAGCTCGCGGTCCCGGACCGGGAGGGCCAAGCTCCTCCGGTTAGGCAGCGGCGATCCGATCGACGCTGCGACGTTCCGGCAGCAGCTTGGATACGGCAAGCTCAAGAGCCTCTGGTTCGAGGTGGTCGACTCGGGGCGGGATGGCTCGGTCAAGCTTTCTGGCCGGGGTTATGGACATGGCGCTGGCTTGTGTCAGTGGGGCGCCAAGCTGCTGGCGAATTCGGGGTGGAACTATCGCCAAATCCTCGAGCACTATTACCCCGGGACTGAGCTGCAGCGAATGTACTAGAAACCTCCGCGGATGGACGCGTAGTTGAAGATTCAGGAATTCGATTTCGACCTTCCACCAGAGCAGATCGCGCAGCGCCCCCTGGAACGACGCGATGCCTCTCGCCTGATGGTGCTCGATCGCCAGTCTGGGCGGATCAACCACCACTTCTTTCGCGAGCTCCCCACACTGCTCAGGGAATCCGACCTGCTGGCAGTGAACGAGACACGGGTCATCGCGGCACGGCTGGTGGGGAATCGGCCTGGATCGGGGGGCAAGGTCGAATTTTTGCTGATCCGACCGATCGGCTCTCAATCGACCTCGGCGGCTGTGCGGACTGAGGCGGTGCAACACGATTGGATTTGTCTTGCCAAGAGTCGCAAGCCCTTGCGACAGGGCGCGCAGGTCGAGCTCAGCGGCTGGGTCGCCGAAGTGTTGAAAGAGCCCGACCAGGGCGCCTACGCCATCCGCTTCACGGCACCGCGGGCGCAACCGTTGGCGAATCTGCTCGAGCAGGTTGGAAGGGTCCCGCTTCCACCCTACATCCGTCGCGAGTCCGATGCTGAAGATCGGAGCCGGTATCAAACTGTCTATGCAACGACTCTAGGATCAGTGGCCGCTCCGACCGCGGGATTACATTTCACCCAGGAGCTGTTCGCTGACCTCGAGCGGCGCGGCATCCAGCGCGTCGCGGTTTCTCTCGATGTTGGGCCCGGCACGTTCCTGCCAATCCGCGCGGAGAACCTTGAGGAGCACCGGATGCACTCGGAGCGTTACTTTGTGTCCGAAGAGTCGGCCACCGCGCTGTGGGAGGCGAAGTCTCGCGGGGGGCGGATCGTCGCCGTGGGCACGACCGTGGTCCGAGCGCTGGAGTCTGCGGTGGACTTGCAGACTGGTAAGCTCAAAGCAGGAGCGAGCGAGACGGAACTCTTCATCCGGCCCGGATTCAGATTTCGAATCGTCGATGCGCTCTTGACCAATTTTCATCTTCCAAAATCGACCTTGATTGTCTTGGTGAGCGCGTTCTGCGGCAAAGAATTGACCCTGCGGGCCTATCGAGAAGCCGTGGCCAGCGGGTATCGATTCTTCTCCTATGGCGACGCGATCCTGATCTCATGAGAACCGGACCCGTGAAATTCGAGCTGTTGCGCCGAGACTCCGGTACCCAGGCTCGGCGTGGGCGGCTTCAAACCGCCCACGGTACGGTCGAGACCCCAGCCTTCATGGCCGTGGGGACTGCAGGGACCGTCAAAGCAATTGGCCCCGACGACCTGAACCGGCTTGGAGTGGAGATCATCCTGGGCAACACCTACCACTTGATGCTCAGACCCGGTGAAGAGCTGATCGCCGAGATGGGCGGCCTTCACCGGTTCATCGGCTGGCAGCGACCGATCCTCACCGATAGCGGGGGATTTCAAGTTTTCAGCTTGTCGAAGAAGCGCTCGATCTCCGAGGAAGGCGTTCAGTTCCAATCCCACTTGGATGGCTCGAGCTGGCTCCTCACTCCAGAGCGGTCGATCGAAATCCAACAGAGAATGGGAACGGATATCGCAATGGCCTTCGACGAGTGCCCGCCGGCGATGGCCGGCCGGGCCTATCTCGAGGAATCGCTTTCCCGAACGACGCGATGGCTGCGTCGGTGTGCGGAGGCCTGGAAAGCGGATCGGTGCGCCCTGTTCGGGATCGTCCAGGGCGGACTGGACCGGGAGCTTCGTCGCCGGCACGTGGAGGAAGTCTGCGAGCTCGATTTGCCCGGCTATGCTCTAGGGGGCTACTCGGTCGGGGAGGACGCCACCACGATGAGAGAGGGGGTCGCCTATTCTGCGCCTCTGCTACCAGTCGATCGCCCGCGCTATCTGATGGGCGTGGGCGGCCCGGCGGATCTGGTGGCCTGCATCGGCTCGGGCGTCGACGTGTTCGACTGCGTCCTCCCGACTCGGTGCGCTCGGAACGGGCTGCTCTTTACCTCGCTAGGCAAGGTGGTGATCAAGAACGCGTCGTATGCCAAAGACCCGCGTCCGCTGGATCCCAATTGCGCTTGCTACACCTGCGTTCATTTCTCTCGCGCGTATCTGCGCCACCTGTTCATGGCGCGAGAGATCTTGGCGATGCGGCTCAACACTCTACACAATCTGAAGTACTTTCTGGACCTGATGGCCGGGGCGCGCGCGGCGATCGAGCAGAACCGGTACGCGGCCTTCGCCGCCACCACACCGGCGTGGAATAAGGATGACTCCGTGCACGGTTAGTGCCTGCAAGGTCCCGCGCTTGCTCCGCTGTGGCGCTGCTGGTAATAGGACCGACCTTCCGTAGGAACTACCCAAAATCTGGCGATTTTTGGGTCCAGACCTCCCAACATAGCGAGGCGGTTCGTGGGACCAGAATTCTTAATATTGGCTCAAGCTGCGGATGGTGGCGGCAGCATCAAGATGCTGGGGTTCATCGTCCTGATGTTCGCGGTCTTCTACTTCGTGATGATTCGCCCGCAGAGCAAGCAGGTGAAGGAGCACCGGGCGCTCCTGGCCGGACTCAAGAAGGGAGACGACGTGGTCACCCAGAGCGGCCTCTACGGGAAAATCTACTCGATTACTGATAAAACGGTGATGCTCGAGGTCGCCAACAACGTGCGGGTTCGAGTCCTCAAGAGCTCCGTCCAGGGGCTGACCAATCTCTCCGATGAGTCCTCCGCTGCGACCACCAAAGCGGAGGAAAAGAAGGAGGAGAAGTAATGGATCGGGCGTGGTGGTGGAAGCTAGCCATCATCCTGGTAGTGACGCTGGGATCGGTGTGGTTTCTCGTCCCCAGCTACTACTCCTTCTTCCGCCTTCCACGAGAGCAGCGCAACAATCTCAAGTTGCTTCAAGAAAAAATGCCCAAGTGGGCACCTCCCGCCAAATACCGCCTCAACCTGGGCCTGGACCTGCAGGGCGGCATTCACATGGTGATGCGGGTGGACACCAAGACGGCTCTGCAGAAGCGAACCGAGCGGCGCGGCCTGCAGATTTCCAACTATGTCAAAGACAAGAAGCTGGGCGAAGTGAACGTCGACGCCGACCCCGAGCGCTTCGAGCTGACGCTTACCGCAGTCGATCCGGCGACGATGGATGCAATCGAGAAAGACGTGCTCGCGACGTTTGACGACTTCACCAAGATTCGCCGGGACGGCAACAAGTTGACGATCGCGCTCAAGGATACGCAGATCAATCGATTCCGAGACGAGTCGGTGGACCAGGCGATGCTGGTCATTCGCAAGCGGATCGACAAATGGGGCGTGGCGGAAGCGGACATTCGCAAGCGGGGGAATGACTCGATCCAGATCTCCCTGCCTGGGTATCAGGACGCCGAAAGAGCCAAGGAGTTGATCGGCACCACTGCCCAGCTCGAGTTCAGAATGGTGGACGATACTTCTCCGTTTTTTCGCACTCTGTACCAGCAGAATCCGCCTCCTAAAGAGAGCGGAATTTCGCTGATTGAACGGGAAGGCTTTCCTCAGCTCGAGGCAAAGGATCGAGAAGTGCTGCTCGCGTACGTCAAGGGCAAAGTCCCTCCCGATCGCAAGGTCCTGTTGGAATGCATCGCCTCGACCGTCAAGAAGGATACCTGCGAATCGTATCGCACCTATCTGGTGGATAAGAACGTCCCTCTGACGGGCGAGAACCTTACCTCGGCCGATGCCTCGACTGATCAGTTCGGAGAGGCGGAGGTCAACATCAGCTTTGACGCGCAGGGCGCTCGAGAGTTCGCAACGCTGACCAAGAAGAACGTCGGTAAGCGCATGGCGATTGTCCTGGACGATGACGTCCACTCCGCTCCGCGGATCAACGAAGAGATTCCAAATGGAAGAGGCCGGATCACCATTGGCCGCAATCCCACCAAGACTCGAGACGAGCAGATCGAAGAGGCCAAGTTACTCGCGTTGGTCTTGAAGGGCGGCGCGCTGCCGGCCCCGGTGACGGTGGGAGAAATCCGACAGGTTGGAGCCTCTCTGGGGCCGGAATTGATCCGCAAAGGCAGCCTCGCGGCGATCGTCGGGTTGGCGCTGGTGGTGGTCTTCATGGCCATCTATTACAGGCGCTCCGGGTTGATCGCCGACGTGGCCCTGATTCTGAACGGCGCGCTAATCCTTTCGTTTCTGGCCATTTTCAACGCGACCCTCACCCTTCCTGGAATCGCCGGATTCGTACTGACTCTAGGGATCGCGGTCGACGCGAACGTGTTGATCAACGAGCGCGTTCGCGAAGAGCTTGCTCACGGCAAAACGGCTCGGGCGGCGGTGGACCAAGGGTACGATCGCGCCTTTTGGACGATCTTCGACGCCCACGTCACGACCTTGATCGCGGGCGCCATTCTCTTTGCAACCGGGACCGGTCCGGTACGTGGTTTCGCGACTGCATTGGTAATTGGGTTGGTGGCCTCGCTTTTCACCTCGATCATTGTCACCCGGGTGATCACCACCTATTTCGTGCACGGCCGCAACGCGCAAACGGTGTCGGTCTAGGAACTCGAGAGATTCAGCGACATGCGGATCATCAAGAAGAAGACGAACATCGATTTCATCGGCAAGCGCCGGCCGGCATTGTTTATCTCCTCGGTCCTCAACCTCGCGATTCTGGTCGGCATCACCATTTTTGGCTTCAACTTTGGCGTCGATTTCGCCGGCGGAACGGTGGTGGAGCTGAAGTTTGATCATCGCGTCACCGCCGAGGACATTCGCAAGCGAGCCCAGAGCGCTGGCCTTCATGACGTTTCGGTTCAGGGGATTGGAAGCGCCTCCGAGAACTCCTTTCTCCTTCGGCTGGGCGGAGTGACTCAACTTACAAAGGAAAACTCGGCACAGGCGGAAGCCGCCATCCGCGCGCTCGGACCGATCAAGTTCTTCAACGCTGATTTGGACAACGGGCTAATCAACTTCCGCTCCGAGAAGAAGCTCGATCCCGAGCAGGTCAAGCAGGCGGTGGAGGGCACCGGCACCGGGATCAAAGAGGTGCGGTCGCTCGGCGAGGCGCAGGGCGGCGGCAACGACTATCAAGTGGTCGTCTCCGGCATGGCGGACCGCGTCTTTACCGCGATGAAGCAAGGATTGGACAAGCCGGATTTCATCGTCCAGCGAGTTGACTACGTGGGGCCGCAGGTCGGAAAGCAGCTTCGCAACAAAGGGATCATGTCCCTGGTCTACGCGATGGTGATGATCCTGATCTACGTTGCGTTCCGGTTCGACTTCAAATTCGGTCCCGGCGCCCTGGTCGCAATGGTGCACGACGTGATCATGGTGAGCGGCTACTTCTTGGTAACCCGGCGCGAATTCAATCTCACCTCGATCGCCGTGCTGCTGACCGTGATTGGATACTCGATCAACGATACGATTGTGGTTTACGACCGGATCCGCGAGGAGATGGTTCGCTACAAGGGCAAGCCGCTGCCTGAAATCATCAACATCGCGGTGAACGATACGCTCTCGCGCACGATTCTCACCTCGGGCGTGACCGCCCTTTCGCTGGTCGGGTTGCTGATCTTCGGGGTCGGCGAAATTTGGGACTTCGCGATGGCCATGCTTGTCGGGATCATCGTGGGAACCTACTCGTCGGTCTACATTGCCAGTCCGTTGACGATCTGGCTCGATGAGCGCGCCGCCGCGAAGGAACGAGAAGCGAAGACCGGAATGAAACCGAAGGTCGCCTAGCGCGATCTCCCTCGACGACGGTGTGTCACCCTGCGCTGTTAGCTTGCGCCCGCTTTCGCGGAGGTGACGAACGAGTGCGCTGGGTGCTACCCAGGGATTCCGAAACGGATGCGAACGGTTTAGCGGCGGCGCTCAAGCTCCATCCCCTGGCAGCACAGGTCTTGGTCAATCGCGGCCACCGGACTGAAGAGCAGGCCAGCGCGTTCTTGTCCGACAAGCTGTCGGATCTGCCCGATCCTTCTTCGATGAAGGGTATGTCGAAGGCGGTGGAGCGTCTCTGTCGCGCCCTGCGCGAGAGGCAGAAGGTGACGCTCTACGGCGACTACGACGTGGATGGAGTCTGTTCTACCTCGCTGCTCTACCTCTTCCTTCGCTCGCTCGGAGCGGAAGTGGCAACCTACATTCCACGGCGGCTCGGCGAAGGCTACGGGCTCAATGCCAAAGCGATCGAGAAAATCGCGGCCGATGGCTCTTCGCTGGTGGTCACCTTGGACTGCGGTATCACTTCGGTGTCGGAGGTTGCCCGAGCAAATCAATTGGGACTGGACGTGATCATTGTCGATCACCACCAGGTATCTGGGGAGATGCCCCCCGCGTTGGCGATTCTCAATCCGCATCAGCCGGGCTGTGGCTACCCCACCCGCCATCTTTGTGCCGCTGGTGTCGCGTTCAACCTCTGCCTTGGGCTACGGCGCCAATTGCGGAGCGAGAATGGCTTCAACGGCCGCAAAGAGCCGAATTTGAGATCGATGCTGGATCTCGTTGCCTTGGCCACGGTGGCGGATGTGATGCCCCTCACCGGAGCCAACCGAATTCTGGTGAAGCACGGCCTGGAGGTCCTCGCCTGTGCGGAACGGCCAGGAATCCGGGCCCTCAAGGAGGTCTCGGGGCTGGCCGCCAACGCGGAGGTGAGCGCCGGCACGGTGGGTTTTCGCCTGGCGCCTCGAATCAACGCCGCGGGTCGCCTTGACGACGCGTCCGTCGGGCTCCGGTTGCTTTGTTGTGAGAGCGCCTCCGAGGCACGGAGCTTCGCCGAAGCCTTGGACGCAGCGAACGGCGAACGTCGAGAAATTGAGCAGGAAATTCTCCAAGGAGCCCTTCTTCAGGCGGAGAAACGAGGGCCCGGGACGAAGGGATTGGTATTGGCTTCGGATGGCTGGCATCCCGGGGTAATCGGAATCGTCGCCTCGCGCGTGGTCGAGCGATTTCATCGGCCGACCGTAATGGTTGCTTTCACCGATGGACTCGGACGTGGATCGGCCCGAAGCATCGAGGGTTTTCACCTCTTCAAGGCGCTCCAGGAATGCTCCCAACATCTGGCTAAGTTCGGTGGGCATCAGCACGCCGCTGGCCTTGCAGTCGAGAGAGAACGACTTCCAGCGTTCTGCGACGCATTTGAGCAGACCGCGGCCCGGCAGCTCAGCGACGACGATCTGGTCCCGCGCTGCCGGGTGGATGCCTGCATCTCGATTAGTCAACTTGACGAGAGTGCGGTCCGGGGAGTCGAAGTGCTCGGCCCGTTTGGGAATGGTAATCCAGAGCCGGTCTTTGCCACCCGCCAGCTGCGTTGCCGACCTCGGGTATTGGCGGGCCGGAAGCGGGATGACGCACACTTAAAACTGTCGTTCGAAACTGCGCCTCAATTGAGCGCGATCGGCTTCGGGATGGGAAATCAGGTCGAGCTTGCTCAGTCACCCGTGGATCTGGCCTATCAGCTTCGCCTGGAGCAATGGATGGGAACGTCGCGAATCAGCCTGCGCCTGCGCGACATCCGGGTGGCCGATTAGGCGCCCCTGTCCCGCTC
>WNFB01004595.1_pt1 | contig 12265 bp, 10 predicted proteins | sample 5400501 | NCBI WGS metagenome assembly WNFB01 (sample SAMN13153341, study PRJNA577476) | soil metagenome | isolation source: 200 cm saprolite under Douglas fir tree site 2 hole 1 | place: USA:California | collected 2015-04-18 | reverse complement strand
CGCCAATCTCGTGCTGGCCGATGAGATCAATCGCACCACGCCGAAGACGCAGTCGGCGCTGCTCGAAGCCATGAACGAGGCGCAGGTGACCGTGGACGCCCGCACGCACCCTTTGCCACAGCCCTTCATGGTGCTGGCCACGCAGAATCCCATCGAGCACCACGGCACCTACCCCCTGCCGGAATCCCAGCTCGATCGGTTCCTGCTGCGCATGCGCATGGGTTACCCCTCGCCCACCAGCGAAAAGGAAATCCTCCGAAACCACAGCCACAGGTCCGGTGACGGAGTCCAGCCAGTGATGGAGGCGCGCGAGGTCGTGGCCATGCAGGAAGCCGTCGAACGGGTGCGCGTCGACGACAGCCTGCTGGACTACGCGCTCGAGATCGTCGAGCGCACGCGTGGCACCGACCGGCTGACGCTCGGCGTCAGCCCGCGCGGCTCGCTGATGCTGCACCGCGCGGCGCAGGCGCGAGCGTTCATGGAAGGCCGCGACTTCTGCTTGCCGGACGATTTCAAACAGCTCATCCTGCCCGTGTTCGCGCACCGCGTGGTGGTCAATACCCGCTATGCCTCGACGCAGAAGAAGACCGAGCAGGCCGAAGCCATCCTGAACGAAATCGTGGAATCCACGCGCATCCCGCTGTGATCGGCGAATCCGTGGTCGCGCGCTGGTGGAAGGGCCTGGACCGGCCCGGCTGGCGGAGCTTCGTCATCGCCATGGTCGCGCTGGCGGTGGCGCTGCTGCTAGCGCTGTATTCCGGGGCCGCGACCGAGACCGGAAACCTGTGGCTGGCGGGCAGCTTGGCGCTGGCGGCGTTGGCGCTGGCGGGTTGGGTGGCGCTGACTATCGTGCCGGTGCTGGCGCGGCGCACGCCGCTGCGCTGGTTCGCCTACCAGATCGATTACAAGCTGACGCGTGAAGGCTTGGTCTACCTGGCCGGCGTCTTTGTGGTGGCGCTGGCCGCGCTGAACACGGGCAATAACTTGCTGTTCATGATCCTGGCCAGCCTGCTCGCCGGCATCATTATCTCCGGCGTGGTCTCGCGCATGGTGCTCACCGGCGTTGAACTGAGCCTGGAGCTGCCCGAGCACATCTTCGCCGGCCAGCCGATCCTGGCCACCGCCGAGCTGCGCAACGAGAAGCAGTCCCTGCCGTCATTCTCCCTGCTAATGATCGGCGAGCAAGAGCAGAAGAAAGGCCGGCTGGCGAAAGCCCCGGCGCAGATCCTCACTCGTTCCGTTTATTTCCCGTACATCCCCCGCCGGGGCCGTGTGGCGCAGAGCGTGGAGCTAGTGTTCCCGCGGCGCGGCGTGTACCGGCAAGAGGCCTTTGGGATCCGCACCAGGTTTCCTTTCGGCTTTCTGCAGAAGACGCGCAGGGTGGATTCGGCCATGGAGGTGGTCGTCTATCCGCGGGTCGGGCCCACTGAGGAGTTCTATGAAGTTCTACCGCTGGTGAGCGGGGAGCTCGAGAGCTTTTCCCGCGGCCGCGGGCACGATCTTTACTCGATCCGCGAATACCAACCCACCGACGGCGCGCGCTATGTGGACTGGAAGGCTTCGGCGAAGACCGGAGCACTCAAGGTGCGCGAATTCGCGCGCGAAGACGAGCGCCGCGTCATGCTCGTGCTGGATTCATTCGCCACCGAGGTGCCCGAGGAACAGTTCGAGCGAGCCGTGACGTTGTGCGCGTGTTTGGCCTGGCACTTCTACGAAATTGATTCCGTGATCGAATTCCGCTCGGCGCGGATGGCCACGCCTCTCGGGCCCGCTGCAGAAATCATCTACGACATCCTGAAGCATCTTGCCCTCGCCGCGCCCGAACTGCTGGCCGCATCGCGCGAGGATTTTCTGGCCGACCTGGCGCAGGAATCGCACATCTACAAGATCATTCTCACCAGCCGGGCGCGCGGCTCAATTCCCACCAGCCTGTGGAGCTCGTCCTACCTGATCTTCGTACAGTCTCTCTGAAAGCGTCGGCGGCCAGGGATTGCGTCCGGCGGCCACAGGGCCGCGACACCGTGAAAAGACTCCAGAGGATGTGCGAGAATGGCCCATGCTGTTTTCCGGCAAGGGAGCGGTCGTGCCCGAGTGAACGCGGTGCGGGCCGACATGGCCGGCTTCCAGCGCGCGCTGCGGGCCTGGTTTCGCGCGGGGAAACGCGATCTGCCCTGGCGCCGGACGCGGGACCCCTATCGCATCTGGATCTCGGAAATTATGCTGCAGCAGACGCGCGTCGCGGCGGCGGTGCCGTACTACGAGCGATTCTTGAAGCGTTTTCCCACCGTCCGGGCGCTGGCGCAGGCGCGGTCCGAGCAGGTGTTGCGCTACTGGGCCGGGCTTGGCTACTACAGCCGCGCGCGAAATCTGCATCGCGCCGCGCGAGAAATTGTCGCCCGGCGCAGCGGGCGCTTCCCTCGCGCGTACGACGCAGCACTGCGGCTGCCGGGCGTCGGGCGTTATACGGCGGCGGCGGTGCTGAGCATCGCCTACGACGCGCCGCACGCCGTGCTCGACGGCAATGTGGCGCGGGTGCTGGCGCGGATCGAGGCCCGGTGCGGCGACTTGCGAGCCCCGCAGCCCTGGAGTGAACTGCAGAAGTCCGCGCAGGAGTTGCTCGCGCCGAACAAGCCCGGCGAGTGGAACCAGGCGCTGATGGAGCTGGGCGCGACCGTTTGCACGCCGCGCGCGCCGCGCTGCGGCTCGTGCCCGGTCTCGCGCTGGTGCGCGGCTTATCGTCTGGGCATCGCGGAATCTTTACCCGCGGTGCGGCGAAAGCGCGCGCCGGTAAAGCTTCGCATCGCCGCAGCCGTGCTGCTCGATCCGCGCGGCCGCACGCTCGTGGTGAAAAGCGGCGCCGGCAAGCCCGCCGGCGCAGACGCGCTGTTTTCCAGGATGTGGCAGTTCCCCGCCGTAGAGGTCGGGCGCAACGCGCGGGCCGAGCTGGCGCGTCACTTGCGCTCTAGGTTCCGCGTGCAGGCCGCCTCCCTGCTGCCGCTGGCGCAGGCCCGCCACACGGTGACTTTCCGCGAAATCACTCTGGCGCCGTTTCTGATTCCTGTGGAGCGCTTCCCCGAAATCGAATGCGCGCGCACGCCGCTGCTCTCCAGGCTGGCCAACCTCGCCGTTTCGAGCGCTACGCGCAAGATTGCCTCCACCGCGCTGGCGTGCACTCGCTCTGCGTGACCTTTCCACGCGCGGCCGGGGTATCTGTTTGGTTCCGGCCCGCCGGCCCCACTGCGAGCGGGATGCTAAAATTCCCGGAAGATGATTTCGGCCCCGCACTCGACCGCCGCGCCCTCGCTTTCCGCTGTACGCCGCTATTTTGAAGTGTCGCTGTACCTGCTCCTGCTGACGAGCGTTCTGACGCTCGTTTCCACCGGCAAGCTTGACCTGGTCTCCATCTTGGTGCCACCCGCGGCGCTGCTGGCCAAAGGCTACCGCTGGTGGCGCGGGCGAGGGCCGGAGCTATCGCACCGCGCCGCCACCTGGCTGGTGATCGCCTACTTCATTTTTTTCCCCCTGGACCTGTGGATGGTGTCGCGCGCCCTGGCGGCGAACGCGCCGAACCCTGCGCTGTACGCTGCCCTGCTCGCCACCGTTCACCTGATGCTCTTCGCCCTGATCGTGCGGCTGTATAGCGCGAGCACGACGCGCGATTACCTGTTTCTGACCATGCTGGCCTTTACCTGCATGCTTTCGGCGGCGATTCTGACGGTGGATACGGCCTTCCTGGTTTTCTTCCTGGTTTTTCTGATTCTCTGCGTTTCGACGTTCGTGGGGCTGGAGATGCGGCGCAGCGCCGAAGGTGCCGCGACACCGCCACTGGAAGTCGGCACGTCCGCTGCGCAACGCTTGAACCACGCACTGGGCCTGACGTCCATTTCCGTCGCCGCCAGCGCTCTGCTCGTGGGCACAGCCATTTTCTTTCTGATCCCGCGGTTCACGGCCGGCTACCTGGGCGGCTTCAACCTGCAGCCGTCGCTGATTTCCGGCTTCAGCGATGACGTCGAGCTCGGGCAGATCGGCGAGATCAAAAAGAACAGCGCGGTGGTGATGCGCGTGCGCGTCGAAGGCGGCCCGGGACAAATGCACAACGTACGCTGGCGCGGCATCGCCCTGACCACCTTCGATGGCAAGCGCTGGTTTACCGAAGCGCACGAGCCCGCGGCCATCACTCCCGGCGTCGATGGCTGGTATGCGCTGGGCGCTGCCCCGCCGCTAGCGCGCCAGAACGCTGTGGTGCTGCGCTATAGGGTCCTGCTCGAGCCCATGGCCACCGATGCGCTGTTTGTCGCCGCCCAGGCGGATCGCGTGCGGGGTCGCTTCTCATCCGAAACGGGCCCCGCGGGACAATCCTGGCGGCGCAGCTATCTGGTGCTGGACCGAACCGATTCGCTGGTGAATCCCTTCCACAATTTCACCAATCTGCGCTACGAGGGCGTCTCCTACACGCCCGCCATACCGGCGGGGCTGCTGCGCGCGGCTTCGACTGTTTATCCGCCCGCCATCCGACAGACCTATCTGCAACTGCCCCGGCTGGATCCCCGCATCCCGGCGCTCGCACGCGAGATCACTTTGCGGGCCACCACGCCGTACGACAAAGCCGCGGCGATTGAGTCTTACCTGCGCACGCGCTTTGGTTACACGCTTGATCTTTCCGGGCCGCCGCGGGAAGACCCGCTGGCGTATTTTCTGTTCCAGCGCCGCGCCGGGCACTGCGAATACTTCGCCGCGGCCATGACGGTGATGCTGCGAGCGCTGGACGTTCCCGCGCGCTACATCAACGGCTTCCTTCCCGGCGAGTACAACGATGTCGGCAAGGATTACATCGTGCGCTCCCGCGACGCGCACAGCTGGGTGGAGGTGTACTTCCCGGACTACGGCTGGATTCCCTTCGATCCCACGCCGCCCACTGATGCGACGAACCAGGGATGGCTGGCCCGACTGGGACTCTACTGGGACTGGTTCCAGTTGACCTGGAACGAGTGGGTGATCAATTACGACTTCCTCCATCAGGTGACCCTGGCGCAGAACCTGCAGCGCGCTTCGCGCGGCTGGAGTGAAACCGCGCGACGCCAGTGGAGGCTCACGCAGCGCAAGAGCATCGAGCAATTGACGCTCTGGGAGAGACAGGCGATGGCTTGGCCGTATACGCTTCCGGCCGCGCTGGGCGCGCTTCTGGCGCTGGTCGGCGCGCTGCGCGGCCGCGCTCTCGCCCGCGCTCTGCTGCTTTTCTGGAGCCGGCATGGCCGGCCGGCGGCGCAGTTGACGCCACGCCTGGCCACCCTGCACTACCAGCAGATGCTGCGAGTACTCGCGCGCCGCGGCCTCGCCAAGCGGGCCGGCGACACCGCGCTTGAATTCGCCGCTTCGCTGAACGGCACCGAGCTTTCCGCGCCGGTGGCGCAACTCACCGAGCTTTACCAGCAGGACCGCTTCGGCGAGCGTCGCGCCGATCCGCAGCAGATGTCCGCGCTCGTGCGCGCCGTCCGCCGAGTGTTGCGCGGGCGCTGAGCAGGCCTTCCGCGCCGCTGTGCTACAATGAGCCTTTTGTAAACCCTGCGGAAACACGTGAGAATGCCGAAAGTCGGATTCATCAGCCTGGGCTGCCCGAAGAACCTCGTGGATACCGAGGTGATGATGGGTATCCTCGCGCGCGGTGGTTACGAGCTGACCCCGCGCGCCGGCGAAGCCGAAGTGCTCGTGGTGAACACCTGCAGCTTCATCGCCCCCGCCCAGCAGGAATCGGTGGAAACCATCTTGGAAATGGCGGAATACAAGAAATTCGGCGCGGCGCGCAAGCTAATCGTCACCGGCTGCTTGGTCGAGCGCTACCGCGAGCAGATCCTCGAACAGATTCCTGAAGTCGACGCCGTCATCGGCACCGGCGAAGTCGCGCGCATCCTCGAAGCCGTCGAAGGCGAGCTGCGCGCGCGGCCTCATGACCCGCCTGGGCCGCCGGCGTTTCTCTACCACGATCTGACGCCGCGGATCGTCACCACGCCGCGGCACGCCGCCTACATCAAGATTGCCGAAGGCTGCGACCACCCCTGCTCGTTCTGTATCATCCCGCAACTCCGCGGCAGCTTCCGCAGCCGGCGGCTTGAATCCGTCGCGCGCGAAGCGGAGAACTTGGCGCGAGCAGGCGTGCGCGAGGTCACGCTGATTGGCCAGGATACGACCTCGTACGGCGAAGACCTGGGCCTGCGCGACGGCTTGCCGCTGCTGCTGGAGCGCCTGGCGCAAGTCGAAGGGCTGCACTGGGTGCGTTTCCTCTACTGCTATCCAAACCGCGTGACGCCCCGGCTGCTCGAAACCTTGGCGCTCTACCCACGCCTGGCGAAGTACATGGACATGCCTCTGCAACACGCCAGCCGCAACGTCCTCGCGCGGATGAAGCGGGGCTCGAGCGGCGAAGCGTTCCTGAAACTGCTCGAGCGCGTTCGCGCGACCATCCCCGGAGTGGCGCTGCGCACTTCGTTTATCGTCGGCTTCCCCGGCGAGACCGCACGAGACTTCGATGAACTTTGCGATTTCGTTCGCGCCGCCGAATTCGACTGGATGGGCGTTTTTGGCTATTCCGATGTGGATCACGCCGGAAGCTTCGCGCTCGACGGCAAGGTGCACCAGCAAACCATCGCTGACCGCCGCAACCGCCTGATGGCCATCCAGAAAAAGATTTCCGCGCGGCGGCTGAAAACTCGCGTCGGAAAGCGGCTCGAGGCCTTGCTCGAAGGGCCGTCGAAGGAAAATGAGCTGGTCTGGGAAGCGCGCCTGGAGGGCATGGCGCCGGAGATCGACGGAAAGCTGTACATCACCGACATTGAACCGCCCGGGGGTGGCGCGGCCCGGCCCGGGGATGCCATCCACGCCGAAATCGACAAAGCCGAAGCATACGATCTGGTCGGGCGCGTGGTGGAGATCATCGACCCGGCCGCGCGCGCGGCGCGTGGAAACGGGACGCATCCCGCGGCTCCGGAAGCTCTGTCGCGCGTTGCCACCGGTGCGCCATTGCGCGTTCTGGCTTGATCGCAAGGTTTGTCATCCCGCGCGAAGAGAGGGATCTCTGTTTTCCGAACAGATACGGAGAGATTCTTCGGTCGCTGCGCGCCCTCGGAATGACAACCGCTGTGACGCGGGCGCCGACAGGAGAGACTGCGCAAAAGTGAAACGGCATTGCCCCATCTGCAAGAAGCCCATCGATTCGGAAACGCAGCCCGACTTTCCCTTCTGCAGCGAGCGCTGCCGCCTGCTCGACCTGGGCAACTGGGCCAGCGAGCGCTACGTCATCTCCAAGCCGGTGATCGACGAATCCGCTCCCGAAAAGCCCGATCCGAATGAAGCCGACAACTGAGCCGGCGCGCAAACCGCATTTCGCGCTTCTGCTGGCCACCGGCTTCGGCCTGGGCGACCTGCCGCTAGCGCCGGGAACGTGGGGCTCCCTGCTGGGGCTGTCGCTCGCTTGGCTGTTCGCGAGGTGGCGAACCCAAGGCCCCCTGGACGTTTACGTCCATGACCGGCATCTGGTGGTATCCGCGGTTCACGCCGAACTCGCCGTGGCTGTGATCATTGCTTTCCTCGGCGTGTGGACGGCCGCGCGCGCAGCGAAGTACTTTGGCGAACCGGATCCCCGGAAGGTGGTCATTGACGAGGTTTCCGGTCAACATCTGACGCTGCTGATCGCAGCGCTACTGTGGAACCCGGCGGCCAACTGGAAATATTTCCTTGTGGGTTTTATACTTTTTCGCGTCTTCGATATCTGGAAGCCTTTTCCCGCGCGGCAAGCGGAAGCGTTGCCCGGCGGCTGGGGCATCATGGCCGACGACTGGATCGCCGGCGTCTACGCCGCGGTGGGATTATGGGTGGCTGGGCTGCTGGGCCTGTGAATTGCAGGAACGACGTTGAGCAGCAACGGAACTCCCCGCATTGAACGAGTGACACCCGGCGCCGCCATTCCCGGCGGCGATATCGCCATTCACGGCCGCGGGTTTGAATCGCGCAACAACACGCGTCCACGCGTGCGTTTCGGCGAAGCCGACGGCAGCGTGCTGGTCTGCGCGGAGAATTTTCTGATCGCGCGCGTGCCCGAAGGCGCCCAGGGCGGCACTGTGCGCGTGGTCACCACGCGCGCGGAAAGCCCGGCGTTCCCCATCGCTCTGGGCGTGCAGATCGCCGACAACCTGCACCCGGTCGCGAATCCCGTCGTGGATGCCGAGGGCAACATCTATGTCACCTTCAGCGGCCAGCGCGAGCAGAAGGTGCCCGTGTCCCTCTACAAGATCACGGCAAATTACACGGTGAAGCCGTTTGTCACCGAGCTGGTGAACCCGACCGGCCTGGCGCTGGACCGCTCCGGTGTGCTGTACGTTTCCTGCCGCCACGACGGCACCATCCACCGCGTCACGCCGGACGGTCGCGCGCAGCGCTGGATCGAAGGCATGGGCGTCGCAACGGGCCTAGCGTTTGATCTCGCCGGCAATCTTTACGTCGGCGACCGCAGCGGCACGATTTTCAAGATCAGCCCGGACCGGCAGATTTTTGTCTTCGCCACGCTGGAGCCTTCGATTGCGGCTTACCATCTGGCCTTCAGCCCCGCCGGGGAACTCTTCGTCACCGGCCCGACGACATCGAGTTTCGATCGCGTCTACCACATCAGCCAGGGCGGAGAGGTGAGCACGTTTTTCCGCGGACTGGGCCGCCCGCAGGGACTCGCGTTTGACCGCGCCGGGAATCTTTACGTGGTGGCCTCCTACGGCGGGCGCCGCGGCGTCGTGCGCGTCACGCCGGATGCGCGCGCCGAACTGGTCCTCAGCGGCACGGGGATGGTGGGACTGGCGCTGCTGCCCACGCGCCGCGCCGTGTTGGCCACCTCCGGCACGCTCTACAGCCTTGACTGGGACGTCGAGGGCCTGCCCCTGCCACGCTGAGCTATGAAAGCTGAGATCATCGCGGTCGGCTCAGAGCTGCTCACGCCCACGCGTCTGGACACGAATTCCCTTTTCCTCACCCAGCAACTGAATCGCCTGGGCATCGAGGTGATGCGCAAGCTCGTGGTGGGCGACAATGCCCAGCAGATCCGCGACGCTTTCCGCGAAGCGCTGGGCCGCGTCGAGCTGGTCGTTTCCATCGGCGGCCTGGGACCCACTGAAGACGACCTCACGCGCGAGACGGTCGCCGAGCTGCTCGACCGCAAGCTGAAACCCGACGACGCCATCCTGCGCGGCATTCAGACGCGCTTCCGCCGCCTGGGCCGGCACATGCCGGAAGTGAATACGCGCCAGGCCATGGTGCCCGAAGGCGCCACGGTGCTCGAAAACTCGCGCGGCACCGCGCCGGGGCTGTGGCTGGAATCCGGCGAGCACATCGTCATCCTTCTGCCCGGCCCGCCGCGGGAGTTGAAAGCCATGTTTGCCGAGCAAGTTGAGCCGCGGCTGGCCAAACGCACCCCCGCGGTGCGCCTGTTCAGCCGCGAGCTGCGCGTGGCGAGCATGCCCGAATCCGACGTCGAGCAGCGCATCGCGCCGATCTATACCAAGTACGACGACGTGCACACCACGCTGCTGGCCTCGCCCGGAGAAATCCAGGTTCACCTGCGCGCCTGGTCCGACGATGCCGCTGCGGCCGAAAAAATGCTCAACGAAATGGTCGAGCGCATCACCCTGGCACTGGGCGAGAATATCTTCACCACCGAGGGCGAATCGCTGGAAGAAGTCGTGGCCCGCGATCTGAACGTGCATCAGGCCACCATCGCCGCGGCCGAAAGCTGCACCGGCGGGTTGCTGGCCGAACGCCTAACGCGCATTCCGGGCAGCTCGTCGTATTTTCTGGGTGGCGTGGTCTGCTACAGCAACGATCTCAAGACGCTTTGGGCAGAAGTGCCGCAAGAGCTGATCGAATCCAAGGGCGCGGTCAGCCCGGAGGTGGCCTGCGCGCTGGCCCAAGGCATCCGCCGGCGCACCGGCGCGACGCTGGGCCTGGGCGTGACGGGCATTGCCGGCCCTGGCGGGGGCTCGCCGGAAAAACCAGTGGGCACCGTGCACCTCGCGCTCGCCGAAGCCCAGGATGCCCAAGTGCGCAGCCTGCGCTTCCCCGGCGACCGCGAGCTCATCCGCTGGCAGGCCTCCCAGGTGGCGCTGGACATGGTGCGGCGATATTTCCTTTACGCGCGCCACGCCAAGGCCCACGCCGAAGCCCGCGCCGAAGGGCACGCCAAGCCGCGCGTGAAAGAGTGATGGGAAGGGAGCCTTGCGGGTCTTCGTCGCGCTCGATCTGCCGGATGAGGTTCGCGCCGCCCTGGGCGAGTTGATTCGCGCGCTCGAAGCGACGTGTCGCGGGGCGCGCTGGGCGCGCGTCGCCGGGATGCACGTGACGCTGAGGTTCATCGGCGAAGTAACGCCCGAGAAGGTGGAAAAAATCCAATCTCAGCTCGCTACCGTGCGCTCTCCCTCCGATGTGGAGATGAATTTCCGCGGCGTGGGATTCTTCCCGAACGAGCGCCACCCTCGCGTTTTCTGGGCCGGCATCGAGGCCACGCCCAATCTCTCCGGACTGGCCGCGGACATCGAGCGGCGCATGGAAACGCTCGGCATCCCGGGCGAGCCGCGTGCTTTCAAGCCCCACCTGACCCTCGCGCGCTTTAAATCCGAAGACGGGCTCGCCCGGCTGCGCGAGGCCCTCGCCGGCCGGGGGCCGCTCGAGTTCGGCCGCGCCTGCGCCGGCGAATTCCATCTCTACCAGAGCCGGCTGAAGCCCGGCGGGGCCGAATACACGCGCATCGCAACCTTTCCGTTCGCCGGCGACGCCCCATGAGCCTTCCCGCGGCCGCCACGCACGCCTGGATCCCCTTGGCCGCGTACCTACTGGGCTCGATTCCGTTCGGCTTCCTGATCGTGAAAAAGCGCCAAGGCCGCGATATCCGCGCGGCCGGCAGCGGAAATATCGGCGCGGCCAACGTCACGCGCGAAGCGGGCATGGCCGCGGGCGTTTCGACGCTTCTGCTGGACGCCGCCAAGGGCTATCTGGCCGTGTGGCTGGCCGCGCGTTTCACCGGCGACGACATCACCTGGATGATTGTCGCCGCTCTGGCCGCCATCGCCGGGCACATGTTTCCGCTGTGGCTGGGGTTTCGAGGCGGGCGCGGTGTAGCCACCGGCGTGGGCGTGTTCTTCCCCATCTGCGCGCTGGCGGTGGCGGCGGCGCTGTTCATCTGGCTTGTGGTCGTGCTGCTGTGGCGCTACGTTTCCCTGGGCTCGATTGCGGCCGCGGCCTCACTGCCGCTGTTGACTTATCTTCTCTACGCCCCGGGACACGCTCCTCCGCTCGCCGTTTCGGTCGGGGCCTCGCTGGCGGCGGCCATGATCATCATCCAGCACCGGCCGAACATCGCGCGGCTGATAGCCGGCACGGAAACGCGGGTGACGCTCCGCCGGTAGAAATGCGGCGGCGCGCGCATGAAAAGAATCGCCATCATCGGCGGAGGAAGCTGGGGCACGGCGCTCGCCATCGTGCTGGCGCAGAGCCGGCAGGCGCACCGCATCGTCCTGTGGGTGCACGACGCCGATGTGCTTGCGACGCTGCGCGCGCGGCGCGTCAACGAGGTTTATCTCCCCGGCTTTGAGCTGCCCGAAGACCAGGCCGTCACCGGCGATCTGGCTGAAGCGCTCCACGAAGCCGACCTCATCCTGGGTGTGATGCCTGCGGCCCACGCCCGCGCCATGTACACGCGCATGCTGCCGCATCTGGAGCCGCGCATGGTGTTCGTGAGCGCCACCAAGGGTCTCGAGCACGGCTCGCACGCGCGCATGACCGAAGTGATCCGTCAGGCCGTTGGGCCGAAGTTCCCGCCGCGCGTAGCCGCGCTTTCCGGGCCGAGCTTCGCGCGCGAGGCGGCCCGCGGCGATCCCACCGCCGTGGTCATCGCCTCTTCCGACGCCACGCTCGCCGCCGACGTGCAGAGCGAGTTTTCCGGGCCCACGTTTCGCCTCTACACCAACAACGACGTCATCGGCGTGGAGCTGGGTGGCGCAGTCAAGAACGTGATCGCCATCGCCGCTGGCTTGTGCCAGGGACTCGGCTTCGGCTCCAACACCCTCGCCGGCCTGATTACGCGCGGCCTGGCGGAAATGACTCGCTTGGCCTGCGCGCTCGGCGGGCGCCCCGAAACCCTGGCCGGGCTGGCGGGCATGGGCGATCTGGTGCTGACCTGCACCGGCGCGCTCAGCCGCAACCGCTCCGTCGGCATCGAGCTGGGGCGAGGCCGCCG
>WNFB01006568.1_pt1 | contig 12267 bp, 21 predicted proteins | sample 5400501 | NCBI WGS metagenome assembly WNFB01 (sample SAMN13153341, study PRJNA577476) | soil metagenome | isolation source: 200 cm saprolite under Douglas fir tree site 2 hole 1 | place: USA:California | collected 2015-04-18 | reverse complement strand
CTCGGATGCACCAAGATCCCACTGCTCATCACGCAGAAAGACGATCCCAACGTCCCGATGTTCGATACCCTCGAACTCCACGCCAAAGGTGCGGTCGCGGTTGCGTTCGGCGAGCTGCCGCTGCCTACCCGTTAGTCGGGGAGTGGGCCGCCCACCAGCCATTGGCATCTATGCGTTGCTGGCCGCGTCGATCCGGTCGGTTTTGAGCGCTGCAACGAATGTCAAGGTCCACCGGCGCCCATGCAGGACCTTCACCACCAGCCGCTGGCGGCGTCGGGCGGATACCCTCTTCTTTAAAGCGGTGTAACCTGTCTTCTGAGGGCTGTCGCATTGGCACTATGCAGCCAGCTTAGGAATAGGTCTCTCAACCAATCGCAAGAATCGGGTGTTGCGTGTCCCCGCAACCACTTTTGCCTCGGCAAGCTCGACCCGCTGGGGTGGCACCGTAGGCGTCGGGTTCGAGTATGGTTTCGCTCCGAATTGGTCGGCCGGTATTGAATACGACCACCTGTTTATGGGTAATTCAAACAACTTGTGGCGTTGGAACGTCGGATCGACGCGCGTTTGCCCGGGGGGGACGATCGTCCCTCGGGATTGTCAAAACCCATGGCTGCTCGTTTCTGCTCGGCAGGGCATCCCACAAACCTGCCCTCATGTCGCGATCCTGATCCCGATCCTCGTCCCGATCCCAATCAACGCATAGACGACGCGCGCAGGCAGCACTGGGCGCCTATTTCCGCCGTCTGGACGATCCCGAAGCGGCATCTCTCGATTGGCTGTCCGTGCACTTTTCATCGTCGCACCTCTGATTTCATCTGTACAAATATACAACCAGAGGTTAAGATGTGGAACAGCGCAATGTCGCGGCTGTGCCCACACAGAGGAATTGCAAAAATGGCCACCAAATCGAAAGCGAAAAAATCCGTCGCCAAGAAATCCACCAATGGTGCTGCACGTCGTCCCGTTGCCATCCTGAAAAAAGTTGGAGTGATCGCGACGATAGTGAAAACGATTTCGCGGGACAGAGGTGCTTCAAAAAACGAGATATTGGACATCCTCACCAAATGTTTCCCTGATCGCGTTCCCGAACAAATGCGCGCGACCATTGGAATTCAGGCCAACAGATACGCCAAGAAAAAGGGCGAAGATGAGAAACGAAGCGGCGTGATCTATTACGGCAACGGTACGCGTGCGTGATGTCGTCGATCTCGGCAATGTGGCTGGGCGCAATGATCGCTTGGACGCCCAACCTTCTGTTTCTCGTGATCGTTCTTTATCGCGATTGGCAGGAGCAGCAGGAACAAAATAATCACAGGAGGGAAAAATCAGGTTGATCACAAACTGGGTCGGCGAAATCCAGATCGGTGACGTTGTCACTAAGCTCAGAAACGCTGAGGAGGAGCTAATGCTCGTTGTTAGCGAGGAGGAAGCGATCGGCGAAGTCGTTTCTGATCTTCGCGGAGTCATCGAAGTTCTGCAGCAAATCAGACTGAGAATTTCGTCGCTCTAAAAACTTCCTTTCGAATACTTGCCCTTGGTTAAAGGTTCCTCCCCAGAGCCTCTACCAAGGGTCTTTTTTTGCGTTAAGCGGGCGACTTGGGTGGGCGATAGCAAAGTTGCTCAGCTCAATAAAGTCCGGACCTGTGTTGCGGCATCATAGATTTCGATCTGAAGCATCGGATAAGTGGATTTCAGTTTTCGCCCCGATGCTTCAGCAGCATCGAACGTCTCAAAATCTGACTTGAAATGCTTGTCAACAATTACCGTGAACCCCTCCGTAGGAGGCCTGTCGGCGCGCAGCGCCTTCTTCGGTTCCGGCTCGTCAATTCCGGCTCGTCAATCGAGAGTACTGGCTTTTTCATGGGAGGCCTCGTCACATAGCTTCCAATCAGTCGCCGAGCGCTTTTTACGAAAGTCGCGATAGCTTGCCTTTAGATCACACTCGCACCAAAGGCTGGCGAACCTGCGAATTGGTCAGGCTAATTAACCGAGTGACCCTCGCCGCGATCTCTTTTGACCTTCGGCAGGCGCTTTTGGCTCGGGTTGCGTGTTGCGGACCGCCTCGGTGAGCATCTCGCGAAGCTCAGCTTTCGTCTTCGGCGGCTCGCGCGTAAAGGATTTTTGCCATTGGGTCATTGGCTAGTATGTGGGGATGCAGAGGAATAAAGTAAACCCCTCTGGGCTTGCTCTCGCGTCAAAGTTGCGAAACAATCATCGCCATTCTGGATGACGAACACGCTAAGGCTTACCATGCGATTTCCGATGCCGAATTTCCCATGCGAGTTTGAAATCCCCGACGAGTGGATTACCGAAGCTGGCTTTATGGGCTTCCGTCCGACGACTGAAGCCTATCGCTCAACACCCAACGCCGTCCTGATCCCGCTAACGCATATCGAGCCTCTGGTTCGATTCGCTGCGCATCCCATGGACTTCCGTGGCTTCGAGCGCGCCCGTCTAGTTCGCATACTAAGGGGCATTGTTATCGGCGATGTGATCGAACCAGCGCCGGCGATCGAGCTGCCCGTTCGCGAGTTTTGCGCCGGCTCGTTTCGGTATCGCGTGTGCAACGGTGTTCATCGTTATCACGCGTCGATCGCGGCTGGCTTCTCGATGCTACCAGTTGACCTTTAAGCACTGGTGAAACGAGGCGCCCTTGACCAAGGACATTGAAGAGCGAAAAAAGCTAACGTTTGAGCAAGCCGAAGGCATCGAGCCGTTGCCGTCGCAGCTGAAGTTGCGTGATGTATCGCCCAAGCTTCGAGCAATTCTATGGCATGAAATTCATAGCTACCTAAGCGATGCCGTAGAATCTGTTTATGGCGAGTCCTACCTCGACAAACCTTGGTCAACCATCCTGAAAGACGAGCACATTTATCGCCGGCACAGAATGGCGGATGACTTTGAAAGTGATCCAGCGAAACTGATACGAGAAACACGGGGCGTATTTGAAATTGGAAACTTCGCGAGCATTTTCGGGTGGCTGGAATTTGTGCTCAAACATCCAGCATGCCCGCCAGGTTTCGCACGAGATATCGATGGCACGTTGCGGCACTGTCAGGCTGCTTACCGCGTGGTCGAACAAACGGTAATCTGCCCTATCGCTTCAGACACCGAACACTCGACCATCATTCAAGCGTTTGCCGACCTTACGACTAGCCAGTTCAAAGGTGCGCGTTCTCACCTACGCAATGCCGCATCTCACCTGACTGCCGGCAAGTATGCCGATAGCGTGCGTGAGAGCATCCATGCTGTAGAAGCGGTCGGCCGCTCGCTCGATCCAACGGCCGATATTCTACCCAAGGCTCTCGCCAAGCTGGAACAAAAGATCTCGATCCACCCAGCGATGAAAAAGGGCTTTACATCACTGTATGCCTATGGATCGCGCATCACGGGGCTCCCGTTGATTGACGTAAAAGGCGTCGGTCGCCGAGGTCGACACCTCTCACCGACTGTTGTTTTTATCGCTGCGCTTTCCAGCTTGTCGAACATAAGAACGCCTCCATTTGGGTGTCATTGCCGCTCCCCTACTGGCCAACTAGCGGAGACACGCGGCATGGCACTTGCCAAACATCTCGAGGAGATTCTGACGCGGCGGCGTGAGAACGGCGCACGTATCGTGGACGAGTTTCTCCACCCGCGAGAAACGTTAGGACGGTCCGATTCATCTGACCCGTTTAACTTCAGCCCTGAGGAGCTTGCCGCCCTTAGAGCCTTAGTTCAGCGCTTCGCGAGGGAAGCCAAGGAGAGGCTCGCGCGAGAAATGACCCTGGTCTTCAAATTAAACAAAGAAAGAACAAGGCTCTGGGGTGTCGGCTACCTAACGAAGGGCGAGGCTGCTGAAATAGCTTGCGCCATTCCAGGGGAGCTTTTGGATTTGGACGCCCTCTATGGCGGCATTCACATTTTTAACGATCATCTCTTTATTTCAGATGATATGTTGTTCTCTGCAATTCAGCGATATGGATCAGACGTAACGTCGGCGGACCTAATTCAAAAGCTGGCGTCTGAATACGAGTTCCCACCGCGTTATTCTCACAAGGTTGCGGCGTGATCGCGGACTAAACGGTGCCAGCCGCCAGCTTGAGGAGCCGCGCTGGCTGTCGGTGTTGTTGTTTGGACCGCGCCGCACCACCTTCCGACTTGGCGCGGTGCCGGAGGTGAAAAGGATAAGCCACCCGGCCTGCATTTCGCGACGCGTGCCGCAACCGCGTGCGCGCCGCGAATATCGATCACCTTGGAAAGGCGTAGCTTGTAGTCGGCGAAGGACGACGATGCGCCTTCGCGGCCAACGAGGCATTGGCCGGGTCTTTGAAGACGCGAGCAAAAGCCTGCGCATCGGACAGTTCCGGCCAGCGCCGCCGCTGCTCCGCCGCCATATCGACGAGCTTCTGATAAGCTTCCGAGCTGCGTTGTTGACGTCGAGCGCGTCGCTACCGCCGACCTGAGTTGGCTCAATGTTCAACAAATGCGGATACGACTTCACGATCGCATGTGCCTTGCGAAGCTCGATATTTTCGGGGGCGGTGAAGGGGCCCCTCAGACCAGCTCCTCGGGGACTTCGCGCGCTGTTGAAAGTCGCTGTGTCCGCTTCTAATCAGATAGTGTTGCAAAAGTCCCAAAATGCGCTGCGACTAATTTTCCGTTAAAGGACGAAACAAGCGACAATCGATGTGTCCTCAAGCGCGTCACCGAAGTTGTCTGTGAGTTCATCGTCAGTTGATGTAGTCCCCCACGTAATTATTCGATCGCCGCGCCTAAAGGCCGGAAAAATTGTGTTCAGTAATGCAAAAAGAGTTTTGCAACACTATCTGCCATCAGCAGACATGCGGCGCGATTCGGTCACCAGATCAATACGGCCGGGGTTTTCGCCACACAGGCGTCGGCCACGAAGGGCGGCCGGTCGCTCAAGGACGCGCAACGAGCAACGGCTGCACGTTTGCACCGCCTGCCATTAGGGGGTTCGACGACTCGAAGTGCTCGCGCAGTTCTCGCTTCTGGACGAGCGCGCGCGCAACAACAAAGGCGTCCTTCAGGCTTTTTGTTTGCCGGAGTGCGACGTTGAAAAAGGCATCGCCGAAATAGGTCCACTTGGCCTTGTCCCGGCAGCCGAACGACGGATGGTCGGCATCGGCCGCGGTGATTACCAGCATATCGGGGTTCGCGAGACGAGGGATAAAGACTCCCGAATAGCAGCCCGAGATAACCACCACCTTGTGTCGCACGCCCGTCCGCGCCAGCATGTCGGCGAGATTAGACGGCGTGAGCGTTTGCGTGAGCCGCCCCGCTTTGACTGCAAGGCCGGCGGGGGAGCCGTGCGAGGTGAGAATCAAAAACAGCACGTCGTTCTCGGCGTCCATCCCATTGGCTGCCACTTGCAATGACATGGCCAGGGTTTCGATCGTTGCACGTCCGCCTTTCTTCGAATTGTATTGCACGTTGATCGGGCCGCTCCCGAAACGGCCCGCTACGACCTGTGCTGCGCCGGTCGCCTCGCTTCTAAACACGCCTTGATCGCCGAAAAGGCCGAAGGACACCACGCTCACCTTGCGAGCATCCTCAACGGCGCGCACCGGCGAAACCGACGGCGCGACGATCAAAACAAAAGCGATGAGCGGCGCGGAGAGCCGGCTGATCCAAGACTTGGACGTCATGGCGAACCTCGTTTCGTGATCGCCACCATAGGACAGCAGCGCAAACGGAAATTGCGGAACTACCGTGAATCTCCATTCCTCGGGACGGCACTTCTCATGATGCCCCTAGCAGACCTTCTTCTTTCTTTTACTGCACAGCGAGCCACGAGGGAGCTTTTCCCCGCCGACATTTTCTACATCTGGGCTAAACGTCAGTTGAATGGGAAGATGGGGCCAAAGTGACATTTTATTTCCTGTCGAGCGATTGAAGCAATTTCGACCGCTGGTCTACAATACGTTGAGGGCCCTAAAATCTCCAATTCGCCACGTGCGTCCTGCCTACGTTGCTGGCACGCACATAGAGTGCCTGCAGCGGCACGAAGTCGAAAGCGGGCATGACAGATCAGAAATATTGTAACAGCACTACAAGGGCAGGCCGGATCATTGCCGAATACCTTGAGCCGGGGCCGCGCGATGCCAACGAAACGATTACCCGATTGATTGCGGTGTTGGACAGGCAAGACTTGGCGCGGGCCATGGAACGGCTTGATAGTGGTTATGGGCTGCGGGTGGTGAGGTGGTGCGATTTAGTATCGACGGCATATCTTAATTACATGGGTATCGTCGGCCGTCTTGGCCCCGGTAGTTCGCCGACGACTGCCCGCAATCCCGATTGAATCCGTCATAGATTCCGCATGGTCTACCAGTGACCGGGAAAACAACCCGATCAGGTGGCACGCTTGTTCCCGGATAAAAGTCAGGGGGGCCGTAGTTGTGGTTAAAGTCGATAATTAGATGACGAACGTCCATGTCGGCGGCAAACGCGGGCACGGAGACCGTCACCAGTGCCCGCGTTTGCCGACGTTTGGCAAATCATAGAGGTATTACGTCGGGCAGAATAGGGCTAAGACCTGCGCTGGGAACCTCGCGCTCGCGTTCAATTCTGATCATGTGTAGCCCGGTTCTTGTTGAAGAATTTTGGGTGAATTGCCGCCAGTGGCGGCGGATCGAAATGGCCCGAAGCCGATTTCTCAACTCCGGGCCGTTCACACGGGCGTACATCCGGCCCGCTTGGTGCGAAACAGCCCGAAGTGTTTTTCACTCCCACTGTAGGGAACCAGCCTAGCCCTCCGGCGTTGTTCTAGTTATCCCGAGGAGAGCTTGAATGAGCGATCCTGAACAAGCGGCGGACCGTCACGCTCACGCTGCCATCATGGCAATCTTTGCCGTCATCCTCGCGGTTGCAATTATCGCCGCCTTTATCACGACGCTTGAGGGTGTCGACACGACGCACTACAGCAACGTTACGCAGCCAGGTACGATTGGCCTAGCCAAACCGCATCCGCCGCTCGATAGAGCGCCGGGAGAGCCTGTTCGAAATTAGTTTTCCGCCACCTCTTTAAATCCTCGGATGCAATTGTGATAAAAGCATATTGTCAAAATGGCTTCAGGACGCTGCTACGAACACCGGCCGGCCCAATCTGGTTTTGGCGCTGATTTCGATGCTGTTGGCGGCGACAATAGTTTTCATTTTACGCGGAATTTTTTGGCTAGTACGCCGACACGGTACGCGGGGATAAGCCGGGAGGGCTTAAACCGTCTCCGGTTCAAAATCACATCGCCGCTCCTCGCCAGCCAACAGCCAGCCGTGCCGTCCGGGACCGTAGAGCCACCAAAGGGCGCGTGCCCGCCACAGTCCTGACGCCAGATATGGACGCTTTTTAATCTGATTAAGACGTTGCTTACCTATTTGTCACTGGAAGACACCCGTCGCTCGAATTAATGCGGCGCGATGCGCTACTTTTTCCATATTTTTGACGCTTCAGAACTGTTTCTAGATGATATGGGGAAACAACCTGCCGAATCTTGAGTCCGCAAAGCGTTCCGGTTGGCAATGACTAGATTAAGAAGTGCCGGTTTAGCGCCGCGTGGTTGTTTGGTACGCGTGACAAGCGGAACGAATCGATATTCTCCGAGAGAAAGATGGTTTGCGGTCGGGATCTACTTTCAGAAAGTGGCTGAAGCCGCCGTATGCAACCTTCCCCAGATCGAATCGACTGACGTTGTTTTTGCGCGTAGACCGCTCAAACCAGCCGAGATTGAAACGTTAGGTCTGCGGCGCGGACAGGTCGTGCAATGCAGTGTCAGTGACGACGTTAAATCCTCTTTGTGTCAGACTGCAAATTACGCCTTACAGAACACAGCGGACAGCCCGACGTGATTTCCCACGCCGAGTCATCTTTGCCCGGGCCGTGCTGGTGGCGACCGACTTAGACGACGTGCTGACATTACGCAGCTTGTTGCTCTGGCTGGTTGGCAGCCAAAAGCGGGCTGACGTGCGTATCCTGACTTGTAAGGCCGAGCGGTGAAGCTAGGATGTGAGAAAAGATTCGGAGGCGGAAATGCCGGAAGAAAAGAAGGCCGAGTTATTTTCAAGCGCAAGCGGACACCTTGTCCGTTCGGGCACGTTGGCAGACATATTGCAACAATGGCGCGCATTTACGAAGGCGCAGGCGGCAGTCTTCTTTGTAAAGTACGACGGCAAAATATACGCGGGTGAGGCGGTGGATAAGTTGAGGCCCTAAAGGTCTAAACGGGATAGGGTGGCGTAGCCACGCGTTCGCGATTCGGAGGGGCCATGACCACACAGCGGCAAAGAGCCTTGCACCGTAATTTGCCAGCAACGCGCGCAGAGAATCGACAAGCCGTTGATAAGTATCCCGGTCGACGTTTTCCGATTCAGCAAATTCAGGAATTGGAAAAGGACCTGAACGCTTTCAATGATAGGATCGTAGAATTGGAGAATGAAGGCCATCGGGGTCATGCGATGGTAGTCTTGAAGGCAAATGCAATAGATTTTGCTCGCCAGATCGATGAACTTCGATGCTTATTAGCTGAGTCCGCTTCGAAAGATGCGCCTAACGGTAGCCTTAAACGACCTTTCCAAAAATCAAGTCGCCGATAACGACGCGCGTTGCAAACTTAACGTGCCGTGATACAAGCCCCGGTTCTCAGGAAAGGAACCGAAATTTGGCTAAGAAAAAAGCAGTTCGTCGCCCATGGACTTCATCAGACGTTCGCGAGTTGAAATCGCTAGCCAAGAAAAAAGTTGGTGCGGCGAAAATCGCAAAAACGTTGAAGCGGACAACCCGTGCGGTAGAAAACAAGAGCTACTTGATCGGCGTGTCGTTAGATACTCGGTGATAAACCGAGTCGGCAGGCATCAAGTAGCTACTTCATTTTCTCGTGCGGCTTTGACCGTCACGCCACCCTAGCGAATTCGCCGTGATTGTCGTTCGCGGCCTTGCTGTACGCGGCGGCTGCGGCTTCGATGGTATCGTGCGTGCCGAGATGGTTTTTCTTGCCGTTGATTTTGATATGCGCGACGTACTTGCCGCACTTTACTGAGACTCCCTTCACTCCAAGTTTGTTATGCTTGCGCACTGTCGTGTTCGCATTGTTTTGCGAGCGCGTCGCCTCGCGAAGATTGTCCCCGCGATTGTCGGCACGATTCAGATTTTCGTGGTCAACGTCTAGCCAAGTGATCGGGGTTTTGTACACGCGTAATGGGCTGTTCAAGCTCGAACGATGAACTGCGGTGCTGCCGATGAACTGGCCCGCACCGGTAACACAGCCCCAGACGCTGTGGTTGTGGCGAGATATCGCCAGTATGTCGACGAGCCGATAATCTTCGTAGACAGGAAATACGATGGCGAGTTCACCGGCATATGTTGGCGTAAACTCCAACAATACGTATGATAGCCTAGCAAGCCAAACTCGAAGCGTCCCCGCATCATAACTACTTGTCGAAACTCGGCGCTGGATTCGGAGACGTAGCGCCATCGAAGCCAAGCTTGTGCACGTTCTAGTCGGTGTGCGTGGTTTTCAAAAAGTGCGTCAACGTCAACATTCGCACGCCAGTAAGGCACGCTAGGGTCGCGATTATAAAATGTCATTATTTCAAAATTTCTTTTTCCACTTAAGCAGCAACTGGCAGTGACAAAACACTAACGAGGCTGTCGATGAATCCCGCGAAGTGTTTTTCCGGGTGATGAAATCCGACCGATCGTGCGGCTTGGCTTATTGCTTCGCGCCAAAGCTGTGATGAAAAGTCATAGTAGGGTTGTAGCGCCTTGCCCATTCTTCCTCAGTGAGGTTGGACGATTCACTGGCTAGCTTTAGAAGCAAGTCTGCCACGCGATGATGCGCGGGTCGTTGGAGTATTGTTTCGCTTTCTTGTATCGCCATCCGGCAGTGCGATTTAGGCCGAACGAAATTGTTTCGGCACGCCCGATTTTCTGGTTTTCGACTTTCATTTTTCTTTTCAAAATTTAGCCGGAAAAATTCCGGCTTACTGCGCACGAAAAATACCGCCGTGCACGATGCGGGTTGGGGTTATAGATTTAGTTTTATTAGAATTTGAGCGAGCAAGTAATCTTCAAGCTAGGTTTTAAAATCGATTCAGATTGCGCTCTAAGCCGCAAGTTGTTTGGCTTGTGAATATGCGCGTCACTTCATAACGCCGACTAGCGCATTCACCGAAAAGTCACGCTGCTAGGATTGATGTTCAAGCCCGAGTGACGATCATGGTCCAGTGGCGCAAAGTCTCCAGTCAAGAGTTCAATTCCTACCTCGCGGGATGGGCAATAGCGACGACCGTCATGCTGACGACGCTCATGTTTATCGCGCATCTGCGTGTTTGAACCGCTAGCCGCTGGCATTGCAGCAATTTAGTTCACAACGAATTTGGTAACGACGCATTTGGTTTGAATCAAAACAATGTGTGCAGCCTGTCACATCGCCGACTCACTCGACCGATAGACGACATGCGCTAACAGGAGATTCCAGTGCGGAAGTCACAATCGCCGAAATTGGCACCATCTCTGGCGAGAACTGGTCTGGAAGATGGTGACGAGCACCTCAGCCGTGTAGATAAAGCTTGCAGGCCATCTCAGATGCCAACGATCAATTCAATGGTGCCGGATTGAAGGACGCGGCCGGCAATGTGATCCCGCGGCCGGATCCAGCAATGATCACCGGCATCGAGGACACCACGGAGCTCGTAGACAACCTTTCGCCGCAAGGCACTCTCTTCACTTCATGCGCTGGCGCTGCGCAGATGTTCAAGACCAACACGCTCGCCGTCATCAATGCGATCGTGACTGGCGCTGCTGGCATCGCGGCGCTGCCCGCTGGGCTGTAATCGGGGCGCGCAATGACCAGCATGACGCCACAACAGGTCCGCGAAATAGCAGAGAATGCCGCCAGCGCGGCTGCCACGAGGGCTGTTCACGATACGCTGACAGCGCTCGGCTGCGACATGAACAATCTGCATCGTGAACAGCAGGTGTGGGCCCTCATGCGCACGTTCCACGACGGAACGCGCCGCGGCATCCGCGCCATGTTCACCAGCATCATCGGGGCGCTCGCTACGGCCTTCGTTGGATGGCTATGGTTTGCGTTCGGTAACCGGCACCCATGAGGCCTGCCGCTTCTTCTCGGCGGCGCGCTCGCGCAGCATCGCGAACCGCGATGCCTTCTTCTCGGCCTCCTTCTTCTCGATCATCCGTCGGAACGCTCGCGTCGATGCATCCTCGTTCCGCGTGATCTTCACCGAGGCGGCCCTTGGCTTGGTCAGTTTGCGACCGCGCCAACTCTCTCGACGCACCTCCTGCGGGATCCGCAGGAACGCAGGTATATCGAGGTCGATCATTTTCCATCTCCGTTGTCAAAAGCCCGCGTATCTCTTGCGCGTGAGGCCATTGTAGCAAATCGACTTTCGCGATTTGTTGAAACGGACGTGAAGCGATTCAAGAAAGGCCCGTCGTTATTGGCTTTTTGGCGTCGTTTCCGAAAACTTGACACGATAAAACCTGCGCAACTCGCGCGTAATCGCGCATTCGTGATTGCAAAAACTCGCATCGCTACGAAGTAACAATTCGTGAGAAAGCGAAAAGAGATGACGCGGCTAAAAGCCACTGTCGCAGGCGCCATGCTCGGCGTTGCTGCATCGCTAGTCCTCGGCAGCGCCAAGGCACACGATCCGGACCATCACGAGCATGCCGAATGGTATCAGTCGCTGATGCAGCCTGACGTGCCCAACGCCTCCTGCTGCGGCGAGGCCGACGCTTACTGGGCCGATGAAGTGCATGTTCGCGACGGCAAGACCTTCGCGAAGATCACCGACGATCGTCCAGACGAGCCGCGCGGTCGACCGCATATCGCGGCCGGTACCGAGATCGAGATACCGAACAACAAGATCAAATGGGATCGAGGTAACCCAACCGGGCACGGCGTCGTGTTCTTGAGCCGCGCCGGCTTCGTCTTCTGCTACGTCCAGCCTGGAGGCGTTTGAAATTCGGCCCTGCGGCCGTCCGTAACTGCCGGTCAAATTCCTTGCCAGCAGTAGTTCGCCTGTTTGGCGAATTTCAACCTCCCAATGACTTGGGCCGCTCCTTCACGGGAGGCGGCCCTTTTTTGTTCTCAGGGTGGCAAACTATCGAGGCAACAAATTCCACGGGATCGCCAAGACCACGATCAACATCATGGCAAGGATCGTTCGGCGCCCGATGCGATTCACTCCAAGACCTCATACTCGAAAGCGACGCCTTCGGGGTCATTTTCCTCGAACCAGTTT
>WNFB01004589.1_pt1 | contig 12271 bp, 9 predicted proteins | sample 5400501 | NCBI WGS metagenome assembly WNFB01 (sample SAMN13153341, study PRJNA577476) | soil metagenome | isolation source: 200 cm saprolite under Douglas fir tree site 2 hole 1 | place: USA:California | collected 2015-04-18 | reverse complement strand
TCTCCGCGCCGTGGGTCTCGCTAAGCTGAAGCAACACCTTTGCCAGCCGGTGGTAGGACCAGGTATGCGCGAACTCAGCCAACTCTCTTTCCACTTTCATCAGTCGCTTGGAAAGCACCCTGACAAAGTTCAGAGCGATGGTGGGTGCGGATGACAAAAGGGCCAAGAGATTCTCTCGGGGAATGACAGTGACCTCGGTGTCCTTGAGAACCACAGCCGTGAAGGGCCTTTTCGGCTGGGCCAGGAGCAATTCCCCCAAGACTTCATCTGGCTTGAGGATATGCAGGATCGTCTGCGTCCCCCTGGGTGAAAGGGAGATGAGCTTGACCAAGCCCTTCTTTAGAATGTAGACGGAATCACTCGGGTCGCCCTCGGAGAAGATCGTGGTTCCCTGCGGATAGCGCCGCTCGCTACAGAAACTGGCGATCCTGTGACCCTCGGCCTCTGAGATCCCCTGGAACAACTCCACGGCAGTGAGGAAGGGCCGCATCGGGGTCTCCTCCTCGCGCGGGATGGCGGCCATTATACATTGCGGCGTCGTTCCGTGCGTCAACGTCCTGCGAAGAAGCCCCTGTTCCTGCCTCCAACTGTGCTCTTAACCTCGCCTTGAGCCAGTTCCACCACTTGAAAGGCGCCTCATTCCTGATGACCGCCGCGCCGACCAGAGCCAGGAGGCTCAGGACGCTGAACAGGAAGCCCATCTTGAATGCTGTCTCCGGGTGAGCGAAGAGGGGAGGAGGTTGATTGGGGACGTAGAGCGCCCCCAGAGCCATCGGCCCGGCCCACGCCACCCATTCGGGGTCCAGCGAAAAGAGGATCACGCTGTAGATGAAGAAGAAAAGCGCGCCGATAACCAGAGCTTTTGTCGGAAACAGCGCCTCTTGCGCGGGACTTTTTCCTGGTTCCTTCATCTGCGTCCCGGAATAACTCCTGTGTAAGAGTATCGTGATCCAATCTGAATTCCGTGAAAGCTTTTACGGAACGCAGCCTAGTCGCTAACTACGCCTTGTGGAAATCTCGGCCTCGAAATGTGAGAGGTTTCACGGAAGCCCGTCCACCACGTTTGGTAAGTTCCCGCGGCTTGTCTGTTAAACCTTCCGCGGCGGCCCGCGGGCAGCAGGAGGGAGGAAGAACATGGTATAGGAACGCGAGAAGTTGTACATAACCCCCGCGAAGTTCGCGAACCCAGCCCCTCTGGGCCTGGGTGGCTTTGCTCTAACGACCTTCGTACTTAGTAGCGCGTACCCCGCATGGACGCGGACGCGACGACAAGGAGGAAAAACATGGCAGACGACATCAAGCTCGCGAACCCTGCAGCCCTTGGTTTAGGTGGCTTTGCTTTGACGACCTTTGTCCTCAATGTCCATAATGCAGGGATTATCGATATCGGAGCGGCATTGCCGTTGGGCCTTTTCTACGGGGGGTTGGCGCAGTTGGTTGCCGGATTTCTGGAATTCCGCACCGGCAACACCTTCGGAATGACCGCGTTTTGTTCTTACGGGGCTTTCTGGATCGCGCTGGCCAGCATGGTGATCATGCAGATGAACAAATGGATCCCCGCCGAGGCGTCGAAAGGCTGGCTCCTGACGACCCTTGTGGCCTGGACCGTCTTCACCTTCGTCCTGTGGATCGGTAGCTTCAAGCACAACAAGGCCTTGATTGTGGTCTTTACCACGCTACTGCTTCTGTTTATCCTGTTGGATATCAACGTTTGGAAGCCGGCACTCGGCATCGGCAAGATCGCGGGCTGGGAGGGCATCTTCTGCGCTTGCACAGCGTGGTACCTGATGGCGGCGATCATCATCAACGACTCGTTCGGGAGGGTTGTACTGCCGATCGGTCCGATCGAGAAGAAAGCATAGAGAACTGGCGAGGACGAACGGCGCGGACCGAGCCGCGGTCAGCGACGACTGAACGCAATCGGCGCTAGCCCGGCATCGGTTGCGTTTCTGGCGTAGCGTTTGACTGCCCTCTGTATTTCTTTAAGGTGTTAGAATCAAGCTGATCAGACTGCTGATAGGGTTTGCCGACAGCGAGGAGCCCGGCGTGCACGCCGCACGCGCAGACGACGCTACACGGGAAGTGGCGCAGCGGGAGCATGCAAGCGCACAAGTGAAAAGCACGCCGGCCGGAGGGTAACATGGCTGGCCAAACGGGCGTAATGTCCCAGACAGCAATTCGGGAGTATCGCAAGGACGCGTTTCTGATCAGCACCGATCCTTCCAAGCTGGATGTGAACGCCATCCATGCTTTCCTCTCCCAGCAGTACTGGGAAACCCAAGGAATACCAAAGGAAACGGTGGAACGGTCCATCCGCGGGTCGTTGTGCTTTGGAGTCTACGAGGGCGACCAGCAGGTTGGCTTCGCGCGGGCGATTACCGACGGGGCCACTTATGCCTATCTTTGCGACGATTACATTCTGGAAAGTCACCGGGGAAGAGGGCTGGGGAAATGGCTGATGGAATGTATTCTCAGCCATCCGGACCTTCAGGGGCTGCGCCGCTGGACAGTGGTCACGCGGGATGTTCGGCTTTATGAAAAAGTCGGATTCAAGCCGCTCAAGGATCCGAAAGAGTACTTGGAAATCGTAAACCTTTACAGAAGCGGTGGCGCCGACCAGAGCTGAGCGGCTGCCTCAGAAGCCCTGCGGCATGGAAACGAATCTACCGCCATCGGGCGGCAACTCAGCCACCTTCGCTGTCCCTGACGAGTTCCCCGATATCAGCTCCTGGGGGGGCACGAGCCGTCGCTCAGCCCTTGAGGGTTTTGGGTCCAAGACTGGTTGACTTTTGCAAGGAATTGGGTAGCCTACTCAAGCATGAACGCACTTCTGATCTACCCCGAATGGCCCGATACCTACTGGAGCTTCAAGCACGCGCTGCCATTTGAGGGCAAGCGCTCCGCCTATCCGCCGCTGGGCCTGCTCACCATCGCCCCGCTGCTGCCCAAGCACTGGAAGAAACGCTTGGTGGATACGAATGTGCGCCGGCTGACCGACGCCGATCTCGAGTGGGCTGACGTAGCCCTGCTGAGCGGGATGCTGGTGCACAAGCAGGACCTGCTGGCGATCCTGGCGCGCTGCCGGGCCCGCGGGCTACGAACGGTAGTCGGCGGGCCGGTGACGAGCAGCGTGGAAGAGCTGCCTCGACATGCCGATCACGTGGTGATCGGCGAAGCCGAAGACTTGATCGCCACGCTGGCATCTGACCTGGAGCGGGGAACGGCAGAGCCAGTCTACCGGGCCCGCCAACTACCCGGTCTGGACAAGACCCCGTTGCCCGACCTGAGCCTAATCAACTTCAAGTACTACAGCGCCACGGGCATCCAGTACTCGCGGGGGTGCCCTTTTAATTGTGAATTCTGCGACATCATTGAGATTTATGGGCGCAAGCCGCGGACCAAGTCGCCGGCTCAAGTCGTGGCCGAACTGGAGCAGCTCTACGAACGCAAGTGGCGCGGTTCGGTGTTCGTTGTGGACGACAACTTCATCGGCAACAAGAAGAAGGTCAAGGAGATGCTGCCGGTGTTGGCGGAGTGGAATGTCCAGCACCAGCGCCCATTCACCTTTTTTACCGAGGCCTCGGTGAACTTGGCCGATGACTCGGAGCTCCTACAACTGATGAAAGAGGCTGGCTTCATCCGGGTTTTTTTGGGCATCGAAACCCCGGTGGAAGCGAGCCTGAAAGAGGCTCAGAAACTGCAGAACACCCGCCGCAGCCTGCTCGAAAGCGTGCGCCGCATCCAGCATTACGGTATGGAGGTGATGGCGGGCTTCATCGTGGGCTTTGACAACGACCCCGAGGACATCTTCGACAAGCAGGTGGAATTTATCCAGGAGAGCGCCATCCCTCTGGCGATGGTGGGGCTGCTGCTGGCGCTGCCGGGTACGCAACTCTATCGCCGGCTCTTGAAAGAAGGCCGCATCGTGGACGAGGGCCGCGGGGACAACATGGAGTGCCGGCTCAACTTTGTGCCCAAGATGGACGCGCAGCGCCTGGTGGAAGGCTATCGCTCCATCCTGCAACGCATCTACCACCCCGACGCATACTATGAGCGTGTCCGGCGATTTCTGGCCCAGTACCATCCCGCGTACCACGCGCGTCGCGCGTTTTCGGACTACTTGGCCCTTGCCCGCTCCATCCTGAAGCAAGGGATACTGGGGGAGGCCCGTACCAGCTACTGGAAATTCTTCTTTGAAGCTGCCACCCGCTACCGCCATGCCTTTGACACTGCCATCATGCTGGCCATCATGGGCTACCATTTCCAAACCCTGACTCGGGAGGTTTGCGAGAACGACTAACTCCGGTCAGCGAGAACCTTCCGGCGAAGGGGCAAGAGCAGGACCACGCGCGACCTGATCGCCTCAGAGAATGCCGTTTCGGCAGGCAGGAACAGAAGCGTGGCTTGGTCAGAGAAGCCGACTCAGAAACGCCTGACTCCACTCCCGGCTTGACTCGTCTGGAAGGGCAACCTAACATGCGCGCCCTCACCGAAGGAGCCGCTGATGGCCTTCGAAATCCTTCGTTCCCCGGTGGAATTCCTCCAGCAGGCGCTGGGCGACGTTCCCAACCAGGATACACTCCGTGCCGACGAGACCTGGTGGAAGAGCGAGGGAAAAGGCATATCCGAGGCCATCGACCGTGGCGGGACGCCCTGGCTAAGGATGTTTGATCGTTTGGGCGTGCGCGTGGATGAAGTTCTGTTCCCTCCCGAATACTGGAAAATGCTGCGGAAAGGCTACCAGTCAGGCGCCGTGTGGCGCGCGTTTGAAGAAAAATCGCTCATCTCCAGTTTTCTGCTGATCTACAACACCTCGTTTTACGATCCCGGGGTTTGTTGTCCCTACACGGTTTCGCTGGCGACGGCTGTCCCGCTGGCAAAATATGGCGACCAGGAACTGCAAGCCCGCTTTCTGCCGCCCTTGTTGCGGAAAGACGATTCGGTGTGGCAGGGTGCAACCTGGATGACGGAAATCAAAGGAGGCTCGGACCTGGGCGCCAACGTGGAAACCGTCGCCCGGCCCGCCGCCGGCCGGTGGTTGCTGACCGGCGACAAGTACTTCGCGAGCAACGTCGGCGCCGAGTTGGCCGTGGTGGCGGGCCGGCCCCAGGGAGCTGCCCCGAACGTGCGCGGCCTCGCGCTCTTCCTTCTGCCCAGACATCGCGCCGACGGCCAGCTCAACTACTTCATCCGTCGCTTGAAGGACAAGATCGCCACGCGCTCGGTCCCCACCGGCGAAGTGGAATTGCGGGACAGCGAAGCCTACCTGCTGGGCTCAGCCGAGTCGGGCATCTACCTGATCTTGGAAGTCCTGAACCTCTCGCGCGTGGCCAATAGCATGGCGAGTGTGGCGCTGACGCAGCGCGCCATGGCCGAGGCCCTGGCCTTCGCCGAGCGCCGCACCGCGTTCGGCAGGCACATCCTGGATCATCCGCTCCTTCATCGGCAGTTTGAGGATCGTCTCGAATCGCTTCGCAGGGCTTTCGCATTAGCCTGGGAGGCCGTGCAACTCTTGAACGATGTCTGGCAAGAGCGCCCTCCTTATTCGGACCGTTATCACTTGTTCCGTTTGGTCGCGCATCTGGCGAAGTACTGGACAGCGGAGTGCGCCGCGCAAACCGCGAAGTGGAGCATGGAGGTGCACGGCGGGCTGGGCGTGCTGGAGGAATTCAGCGTCGAGCGGTGGTTTCGCGAGGCGATGATTCTCGCCATCTGGGAAGGGACGTCGCATCGGCAGATATTGGACGGGCTGGAGGTCATGGAGCGCAAGCGAACGCACCGGCCGCTTTTCGAGCGCCTGGCCGCAACCGCGCCTCCGCAGGACTTGCGGGAAATCGAGGCTCGCGTGGAACACCACCTCGGCCTTTCCGCCGAAGAAAAGGAAGCTCGCGCGGAAGCGCTCTTCAGCAGCCTGGCGGCGTTCACGGCCGAGGCCCTTTCCCGCAAAGCTTCGAAGTAGAACCATCCGAGAGCGTCACTTCCGCACTTTCCTCCGGGATCTTCGGGAACTCGTGATTCTCTCGTTTGGCAGTAAGGCGGTTGGCCCAGGAGTCGCCTTCGTTTACCAATTTCTCGGTTTCCAGGCAGGCCAAGGCAGGCCGCCTCCGGAAGCGCTTGGAACTAGGGTTTGGATCGGACTAGAACTTTCGTTCCATCTCATCCCACTTTGGTTCCATTGCGCGCCCACCGAAGGGCGCCCCAAACTCCCTCCAAGGCTTGCACTGAGGGCGAACGAAGGTGCCTGATGAAACGTCGAATCCTGACTTGGCTGCTCCTCGGTAGTCTTGCCGTTGGGGTTTCGTATGCCGGGCCGAAGCACGGCAAGCCCACCAAGCCCCGTTATTATTGCATGTGCGGAAACATCTGCGCCAACGTCGCGCCAAGCGAGCGGTGCAAGCTGAAACGCTGTAATGGGGACGTACCACCACCCAAAGCACCGAAAAGAACTCCAAGCTAGCCAACCCGCACCTCCTCCCGCACTGCGCAAAAAGCATCTGCTTGTCGGTTCTCGGCCAAAAGGCCAGGCGAGCCATCGACCGCATGCTCGAACTGGTCTGAGCCGCTGCCAGCCGCATGAAGAGGCGCCGTCTGGCGCTTGAGGTGCGCCAAACCACAAAGGCATTCAAGATGCCAGCATTTTCCAAAGTTGTTCGGATTGGATCTCCACCAGCTCACGTCGGCTTCTGGCCTGCATTTTTGAAAGGATATTGGAAACATGGAATTTTACTGTGCTTATCCGGATTCGCAGAAGCTCGGCAATCTCGCGGTTTGACAGACGCCTGCTAATCAGTTCGAGAATTTGGTCTTCGCGCGGCGTTGTTTGTCGGCCATGGCCGTCTTTGCGTAGGGCAGAAGCTGCCTCGCATAGAAACCCTTGGAACGCCTCGGGCGGAACCCAAAGCTGGCCTGCAGCGAGGGAAAATATCGCTCGAACCAGTGTCCTTGCTACCTGAGAATGTGGCACATAGCCTTGGGTCCCCATAATGAGAAGCCGCACGATTTGCTCGGTAGATTTTTCGTGGTCCAGCACCAGGAATCTCGCGTTCAGGCAGCGTGTCCGCAGGTGCCGAACGCATTCACTCAAGGGCACCTCGAGCCCACACTGATCGATGACAAAGACCGCGCTTCTCTGCTGAACCAGCGAAGGACGGACGTACTCCTTCAAAGCCATCGCTCGAATCAGGGGCTCCTTCTTTAGCACCTGGCGAAGATATGCTTCTGCGAGACAGTTTTGCGCGACCAAGCAAACCAGTAAAGGAGACTTCGGAACGGCCTGTGGCATGGTGGGCTCCCAAGTGACCAAGAGCAACTTCGCTTTCGACACTATGGACCTCGTGCCCGCTTGTCAAGTAACTCCTTAATTATCTGGACCTTAGGCATGGTTGTAGTACTACTTCTTTGGGAGGGGCTTGCGTCCCTCCCTGGGCAGAGGTCCTACTCGACCGTCCGGCCGTTGCGCCTCAACTCTCTCCATCTCTAGCATGCAGTCCTCAGCCGAATCAAGGCGTCTCAGAGGGGAGGTTTTCGTGTCTGGGTATGAGATGGAAGAATATGCAATTCGCTTGTGCTCCACCCGCTCAACAACCAACCGAAGAAGAATCCTACCCCTGTTCGCGTGCGTTTGGGCCTGCCTGACGAGCGTCATCCTGGCAGCGGCGCCAACGGTGAAGGGTGATGACGCCCCGACGTTGCTCGTGGACGACGACAAGGTGCAATGCCCAACCGCAGGATTCACGAAGATTCAGGACGCGGTCAACGCCGCTCCGGCAGGCGCGAAGATTCGCGTCTGTCCGGGAACGTACAACGAACAGGTGCGTATCACGAAACATCTGACCATCCGTGGTGATAATGGCGCCATCGTAATGCCCTCGAACATGTCCGCGAACACAACCAGTTTGGCCACGAGCGCGCCGATTGCCGCAGCGATTCTGGTGGCGGACGCCACCAACGTCAGGCTCGAGAACCTGACCGCGGACGGCGCGAATAACAACATCGGCGGATGTGCCCCGACGCTTGTGGGCATCTTCTACCGCAACGCTTCAGGAGAGATCAGCGATGTCGCCGTGCGCAACATGAAGCTCTCCGCCGCGCTCAACGGCTGCCAGAGCGGTCTGGGGATTTTCGTCCAGAGCGGCGGGGGAGGGACATCGCACGTCGAAATCGAGGGCAGCAGCGTACACGACTTTCAGAAGAACGGCATCACGGGAAATGAAACGGGCACACGAGTGGAGATTAGCCACAACGTCGTCACTGGAATTGGCCCGACCAGCGGGGCGGCACAGAACGGCATCCAGATCGGTTTTGGAGCTCACGGAGCAATTCGAGCCAACCAGGTGGCCAATCATATCTGGTCGCCTTGCGTTTCCGTCGCGGTCTGCGCATTCAACGCGACGAATATTCTCGTCTTTCAATCGAATGACGTGCGGGTCAACCGAAACGCCGGCGGCGTCAGCCAATTGGGAATCGCGCTGGCGGGCGATCACAATGAAGTCGATAACAACATTGTGTTGGACACGCTTGTGTTGGACGGCATCGCTGTGATGGGCAATGCGAACGAAGTCCACGCGAATTCCATCACCCATAGCGACGAATCCGGGATCTTCATCGACGGGAACAACAACGATGTGACCGCGAACCGCATCAATGAGGCGCCCATCGGTATCCTGAAAACCAGCGGGTCGCTGGGGAACGTGGTTTCCGGAAACCACTTCTTCAATACCCCGATTCAGGTCAAGGACCCGCCGCCAGCGAATCCGGGAAACCTTTCACCGTACCGGTAGGGCGCCGAAGACAAGCAGACGTCCACTCGGGCCCTCGGGCTTCCGGACCCGGTGAGCTTGTTACAGAAGAACTTTTTGCCTCAAATCCTGAGCGGCTTCCATCAAATTTTCCGGCTTGCCGAGATCACGCCAATAATATTCATCGGCGCGAAAAGCGAGGATGTTTTCCCCGTGGGCAGCGAGATGTAGATAGGAGGTGATGATGGAAAAAACGCCCTCTTCACTCATCCTCGCAAAAAGGCGAGGAGAAATAACGTGGATGCCGGAAAAAGCCAGCGCCCGCACCTGCTGTGAAGATCGAACAAATTCACTTTTCTGATCGCGCCCGGACCGCCGGCCGCAAAGCTGCAGGTGCTCGTCGAAGAGCAGGTATCGAGTAGTTTCCCGGTCTTGCACCGCCAGTGTGGCGAGAGCCTGATGGTCGATATGAAATTTCACCATGCTTCGGAGGTCAATCGTGCTGAGGACATCGACATTGTGCAGAATGAACGGCTCTTCAAAAGTGTTGGAATGCTCGAGAAAAAAATAGGCGGCTTTTTTCAGGCCGCCGCCCGTGTCGAGCAAGGCCTCCTCGCGAGAGACTTCAATACGCATGCCGAAGTTATCGTTGGCTTTCAGATACTCGAGAATCATGTCGGCGAAGTGATGCACGTTGATAATCACCTCATGGATCTCAAAAGCGCGCAAGCGAGAGAGTGTGATCTCCAACAGCGTGCGGCCAGCGATTTCCACCAGCGCCTTGGGGCGATCGTCCGTGATTGGCCGCAAGCGCATACCGAGGCCCGCGGCCAAAATCATCGCTTTCATTTGCCCAAGTTCTCCAACTCAAGATGCCGCACCACCACATCCACCGCATTCCTGCCGCGCAAACGTTTCGCCAATTGCTCCGCCAGGTAGACCGAGCGATGCAGGCCACCGGTGCAGCCGAACGACACCATCAAACTCTTGAAGCCACGACGCTGATAATGGCTCACGCTGGCATCCACCAGCGACATCACGCTGGCGAGAAACTGATGCACGCTCTCTTGCTGATTGAGATAATCAATCACCGGCATGTCCTTGCCGGTGAAAGCCTTGAAGCGCTCTTCGCGTCCGGGATTCGGGAGGCAGCGGCCGTCGAAAATGAATCCGCCCCCATGCCCGGTCTCATCCTTCGGCAAGCCGCGGTGAAATGAAAAACTGAAAATCCGCACGATCACATTTTCCGCTTCGGAAGCCAGGCTCTGTAATTTCTCCGAGGCCAACATGCTTTGAAACGCGTCCATCAGCGTCGGCAGGGCAATGGGCAACTTGATGTGGTGAAGCAGCCAGCGCAAGTTTTTCAGCGCGTAAGGCACGCTTTGCAGAAAATGAGCTTTGCGTTCGTAAAACCCGCGAAAGCCATAAGCGCCCAAGGCCTGCGCGATGCGAACGTAAACGTAGGCATAGTAGTGCTGCATGAACACTTCGCGCTGAAGCTCGATGAAATCAGCCAGCCCGGCGATGTAACGATCAAGCAATTCCTGGCGCAATTCCGGCGGCAGATCGGCCTTGGCATCGTACAAAAGAGAAGCGATATCGTATTGCAGCGCGCCTTTGCGGCCGCCTTGATAATCCAGGAAAAATGGCTGGCCGTCTCTCAACATGATGTTGCGCGATTGGAAATCACGATAGAGGAAGTAATCGCAGTCGGCGCTCAACAAGAACTTAATCAAGCGGCCGAAATCGTCTTCCAGCTCTTGTTCGTTGAAGGGGATGCCAGCGAGCTTAAGAAAATAATATTTGAAATAATTCAGGTCCCAAGCGATGGATTGGTGATCGAAGCTGGCGCACGGATAGCACGCTTTGTAATTCAAATCTCGGCCGGCTTGGATCTGAAACCGCGGCAACACGGCCACAACTTTGCGATAGGCTTCCACCGCTTGGGGAGCAATGTTCTCGCCGACACGATTGTTTGTCAGAAACTCAAAAAGCGTCGTGTCCCCCAGGTCTTCTTCGAGATAAGCGCCGTGGCTCAAATCTTCCGCATAAATTTCCGGCACCGGCAGACCGTGCCGGCGAAAATGCCTGGAGAACTCGAGGAACGCGACGTTCTCTTCGCGCACGTCATACAGAATCCCAATCGCGCTGATTTTTTCGCTGGCAAGCCGGATGATCTTGCGCCCTGAACCGCCGAGTTCGCCCTGCAGCGGCTGCATCCGCCCGGCCGGTGAGTGGAAATGCTGCTCAAAAAGCCTATTGAGAACGTCCATGGATATGATTCCAGCGATCCGGTTTTTACGAATCAGCGAGACGAACTGTTTTCTAGCATCGCGGATTCCCGCTCAACAGACCTGGTTGACGGTGAGTTTCAGCGAAATCATCGAACAGCCAAAGAACGCTTCCGCTCTCGGGCTGAACCAGCTTGGCCGAGTATTTGAAATATTCTGAAAATCCCATGTACGACGCCAGCCTTGTTGTCGCCAGCCACCACAAAGATAACATGGGCGCGTAACGGGCTACTCGGACAAGTGAGCCTCTGTGTCGAAAACCAGCGCAGCCAGCAGGTATCCCCAGCTAGCATCAACCGCGAACTACCCACGCGGCGACGCCTGCTTCGCGTGGGGTACGCTGGCCGAACGCAGGGCCACGGCAGCGTCGGTTTGGGTGTTCGGATCAAGCGCCGGCGTGCTGTTCCCTAACACGCTTTACGGTCAGCATTACCGCGGCGTAGAGCTCTGGCGCTGCCCAAGCACTTTGTGATTCACTCGCTCCGGCACATCTTCGGCACTCGGTTGGCTGCGCCTGGAGCGGACAGCTTCGTTGTGATGAAACTCATGGGCCACTCGGGCATGGCGGTCGGTGCGAAGTACGTCCACCTCAGCCCGGCCACGATGGAGCAGGCCATCCAGCGGCTGGAGGGCCTAAACGAGGCTCAAAGCGTGTCAGCCGTGCCACACAGCAGCCAATTTCGACAGTTACCTGCTACGTTCCGCGCTACACTTGGAGAGGATACCGCGCGCATATTCCGCTAACTCATGTATCATCAGCATGGCCCGGGTGGCGGAATGGGCAGACGCTGAGGACCGCTAGTGGTGTATAATCTTTAAGGACGCACGAAGAGCGAGCGCGGCGGACAGTTACCTCACAGGTGGAATTTCACCATTTTATTTGTTTTCATCCTGTAGGGGCGTCCGGGTGTTCCTCTTTCGACCATCGTATCGCCTTGGGGCAGGCCTGGCCAACTCTGGCAGTGGCCTGACAAGCGGAGAAACCTTTGGCGCTGATGATTGAAGAAAAGTATGACCAGGTACGCCAGCTCATCAACATGGGCAAAGAGCGCGGCTACCTGCTCTACGACGAGGTGAATGACATCCTTCCGGCCGAGGTGCACTCGTCGGAGGAGATTGACGACCTGCTCTCGACGTTTGAGCGCTACGGCATTGACATCTACGAAGACGCCGCGAGCGCCAAGGCAGCGCGCGCAGCCGCAGAAGCCGCCGAAGGCGGGGACACCGAAGTCAAGGAAGAAA
>WNFB01004585.1_pt1 | contig 12277 bp, 10 predicted proteins | sample 5400501 | NCBI WGS metagenome assembly WNFB01 (sample SAMN13153341, study PRJNA577476) | soil metagenome | isolation source: 200 cm saprolite under Douglas fir tree site 2 hole 1 | place: USA:California | collected 2015-04-18 | reverse complement strand
GATTCAGGCCGACCTTCGGGCCCTCGAGGCACAGGAATACGTGATGATCGACGAAGGTCTTGCCGCGGTCGCAGCGGTTGAACGAGGCGATGATGTTGTCCTTGGGGCCTGCGTAGACGTCGTCGGAACAGAGGAAGCCGAACATCTCGCGGTACCACTTGGTTCTCTCTTTTGCGTTCTGCGTCATGATGACGCCGTGGGCGATGCGCTTCACCTGCGAAGGCCCGCGCTCCAGGCGCATCAGCTCGCCGGCGCGACGCAGTTTCTTGTCGCCCCAGTTGAGCACGTTCTTGCGCGTCGGCAGGCGTTTGAGCTTCTTCATGCCGCAGATCACTTCCATCTGGTAGCCGTGCGGGTCGTTGATGCGCACGCGCTTGCCGCCGCCCGGCTCGTCGAGGTGCTCGATGCCGGAGGCGCCGGGCGCCTTGGCGAGTTTCTTCAGGTCGTCCTCGTTATCGATGAAAAAGGCGAGGCCGATGAATTTCGACGGCCCGAGGTGGGTGACGTGCAAGTGGTGGGCGGGATCGGTGCCGCGCATGTAGAGCGCGTTCGAGGTCCGCTCGGAGCGGACCATGCCGAAGTGGGTGAGGAACTCCTCGGCTTCATCGAGGCTGGGCGACTGCAGCCGCCCATAGGCAAGGTCGGCGACTTTCACGAAGGGCATGGCGTTCTCCTCTTTCAGGCATCCTCATGCAAATACTAGCACCTCATCCGAGGTAAGCCCGGCGGATGTGCGGCTGCGCGAGAAGCGCTTCCGGCGAGCCTTCGGCGGCAATGCGGCCCTCCTCGAGCACGTAGGCGCGCGCGGCGATCTCGAGCGCGAGCGCCGCGTTCTGCTCGACGAGCAGCACGGCGACGCCGCCCGCGTTGATCCGCTTGATCACGTTGAACACGGCGAGCACTACCGCAGGGGCGAGACCGAGCGAGGGCTCATCGAGCAGGAGCAGGCGCGGCTGCGCCATGAGCGCCCGCCCGATCGCGAGCATCTGCTGCTGGCCGCCTGAGAGCGTGCCCGCCGGCTGCCCGAGCCGCTCGCGCAGGATGGGAAATACCTCGCAGACCCGGTCGAGCGATTCGGCGCGCCGCGCGCGCGCCGCGCGCCGGTAGCTGCCGAGCTCGAGGTTCTCGCGCACGCTCATGCCGGCAAAGAGCCTCCGCCCCTCGGGCACGATGGCGATGCCTTCGCCGCAGAACGCGTGCCGCGGCAGCCGCGAGAGATCCCGGCCGTCCAGGCGCAGCGCACCGGCTTCTATGGGATGCAGTCCTGCGATCGCATTGATGAGCGTCGTCTTTCCAGCGCCGTTCGGGCCGACCACGCACGCAAGCTCGCCCGGGCCGATGCGGATCGACACCTCCGAGATCGCCGGCGCGGCTCCGTAAGAAACGCGGATGCGCTCGACTTCAAGCATGGGGCTTCCCCAGGTAGGCGGCGACCACGTCCGGCTCTCGCATCACCGCGCGCGGATCGCCCTCGGCGATGACGCGGCCGTAGCTGAGCACGACGATGCGGTCGGTGAGCTCCATCACCGCACGGATGACGTGCTCGACGAAGACGATGGTCGCTCCTTGCGCTTGGATCGCGCGGATGAGGCGGATTGCGTCGTCGATCTCGGCGTGAGTGAGGCCGGAGAACACTTCGTCGAGCAGGAGCAGGCTCGGGCGCGAAACGAGCGCGCGGGCCAGCTCGAGGAATTTTCTCTGGTGCAGGTTGAGCTCGTCCGGGAGCGACGTCGCTTTCGCGCCGAGACCGGTGAACGCTAGCCAGCGGCGCGCCTCGTGCCCCGCCTCCGCGCGGGGGAGCGCATCGCGGCCGAACATGGCGGGCAGCGCGACGTTCTCGAGAACGGAGAGGTGCGCGAACGGCCGCGGGATCTGATAGGTGCGCGCGAGCCCGGTGCGCGCGATGCGATGCGCTTCCATCGCCGCGAGGTCGCGCCCCTCGAAGAGGATGCGGCCCGAGTCGGGACGGAAATGGCCGCTTACCAGGTTGATCAGAGTCGATTTCCCGGAGCCGTTCGGACCCACCAGCCCCAGGATCTCGCCGCGCCGCACCTCGAGATCCACTTCGGCGAGCGCCTGCACGCCCCGGAAAGCCTTGCTCAGCCCGCGCGCCTCGAGCAGCGGCTGGCCTTCCGCTTTTCCCGGCCCAGCTGCGGTCGGCGCGGGAAGATCGGCCGCGTCGATCGCCGGCGTCACCGAAACCCGCCGGCGCTTCAGCGCGCCGATCAGCTCGCCGAAGATGCCTTCGGGCAGAAAGAGGATCACGAGGATCAGGATCAGCCCGACCGCGGCGCGTCCGGCGACCGCATAGTCGCCCGCGGTGAACGCATAGAGCAGCGCGGTGACGACCGCCGCGCCGACCGCGGGCCCGAACCAGTGGCGCGAGCCGCCGAGCACGCTCATCAGCACGACGTTGAGCGGCACGACGATCGAGAACGTCTCGCCCACGGTCACGTAGGAAATGAACATGGCCTGGATGCCGCCCGCGATGCCGGCGAGGCCGCAGGACACGCCGAACGCGGCGAGCTTGTAGCGGTAGGTCGGTACGCCCAGCACCTCGGCGACGTCCTCGTCGTCGTGGATGGCGAAGAGTCCCGTGCCGAGCTTCGAGCGCTGGATCTCGCGGGCGACCCACAGCGTGGCGAGCGCCAGGGCGAGCCCGAGCAGATAGAAAGTGGACGAGGGCGAAGGCCCGATCGCGGGCAGCGGCACCGCGCTCAGGACCAGGCCGGGCCCGCCGTCGATGGGGGTGTTGAGCACGATCGTCGCGAGCACGAAAGTCACCGCGAGCGTGAGCAGGGCGAAGAGCTCGCCGCGCAGCCGCGGGAGGCGGAATACCACCGCGCCGAGCGCGACGCCGAAGACGGCGGCGACGAGCGCCGCCGCGGGCAGCGTCCACAGGAACGGAACGCCGGCCTTGGTCGCGAGCGTCGCGGTCGTATACATGCCGGCGCCGAAGAACGCGCCGTGGCCGAAGGAGAAGTAGCCCGAGTAGCCGGAGAGGATGTTCCACGACACCGCGAGCACGATCCAGTGGAACACCAGATAGAGAAACGATTCGTAGAACGCCGGCAGCCCGAGGAAGGGCACGGCCGAGAGCGTGAAGCCGGCGGCGGCGAAGCCGGCAAGCGCGCGAGCGCGCACGGCTAGACTCTCCCCGGCCGAGCGAGCAGCACGACGATCAGGAGCGAGAAGGACACGAGCGGCGCCCAAGCGGGCGCAGTGAGCGCCATGGTCAGCGCCTCCGATACGCCGATCACGATTCCGGCGACGAGCGGCCCGAGCGGATTGCCGAGGCCTCCGAGCATCACCGCGGCGAAAACCACGCCCAGCCAAGCGTAGATCTGTCCCGGCGCGAGCGTGTAGCTCAACGCGAGGCACAGGCCCGCTACGCCGGCGAAGGCAGCGCACAGGCCCGAGAGGAGGAGCGAGAGCCCGCGCACATTGACGCCGAATGCGGCGGCGATGGGAGCGTCCTCGGCGATCGCGCGCATCGCCTTGCCCAGGTACGTGTAGCGCAGCGCCGCCCAGGTGGCGAGCGAGAGCGCGACCGCCATCGCCAGGGTCAGCAGCTCGGGCAGCGCCACGTAGAGCGCGCCGATCCGGAACCTGGCCTCGCCGTACGCGGACTCCATGCGGCGGAAGTCGGCGGTCCAGATCCACTGGATCAGCGCCTCGATGATGACGGTGAACCCGAAGCTGACGAGGAGCGAATTGAAGGTGCTGACGGAGAAGCGCGCGAACAGCCAATGCATCAGCACGCCGAGCGCGAAAAAGCACGGCACGATGACGGCGAGCGTGGCGAGCGGGTCCATGCCGGCGCCCGCGAGCTGATAGCTGAGATAGGCGCCCAGAAACGCGAGCGCGAAATTCGCCAAGTTGATCTGGCGCAGCATGCCCCAGGAAAGGCTGAGGCCGAGCCCGAGCAGCCCGTACAGCGCCCCGATGAAAAGGCCGGAAAGCAGCGACTGGCCGAGGAGCGTAAGGCTCGGCAGGGCCATCGCTTTCCCGCTAGATCACGGCGTGATCAGGCGCGCGCCCGGCGCGGCGAATTCCTTCGGCCAAATGACGACCCATTTGCCGCTTTGGTTCTGCTTCACCTTGTAGAGATCGGACCCGTAGATATAGTTGAACGGCCCGTCCCAGCGCAGCCTGCCGACGATCGCGTCGACGTGGTTTTTCTTCAGCCATTGCGCGATCGCCTCGTCGTCAAGGCTTTTCGCGCCGGTGATCGCCGCCTCGAGCGTCTGCCACGAGGAATACGAAATCGCGGACTGATTCTCGACCGACGTGTCCGGCAATCCGGCCTTGGCGCCGCGCTCGTGATAGAGGCGAATGAACTCGACCGCGACGGGATTGTCGGTGAACGGCGGGTGCTCCTCGAAGGTCGTCGCAGCGAGCGCGTTTTCCCCGCCGGGCGCCTTCAAGAGCGGCCCGGGCGCGGGGAACAGGTGGAAATGCAGCGGCGGCATGTAGTCGATCTTGCGCATCGCGTCGATCAGGAGATTGCCCTCGAGGCCGAGGCCGCCGACCCAGACGAAATCCGGTTTCGCGTCTTTCAGGCGCGCGGCGATCGGTCCGAAGTCGCGGTTGCCGAAGTCCCATTCGAGAAACGCGACTTCGCGAAGTCCGCGCTTCTTCGCCGCCTCGCGCGCGCCCAGCGAAATGAAATGCACCGAAGGAAATTTGCTGGTGACGACCGCGACCGACTTCGGCGGCTTCGCCGAAGCAGCGAGCGCGTCGAACACGAGCTTGGGGATGGTGTTGTCCGGATCGCCGGCGAGCCCGCCTGCCGGAAATTGCATGTCGTATTTCGCGAGGCTCGGCGTGCCGAAGGTGTGGTGGATCAACACCTTGTTGTAGCGCTGCGCGATCCCCATCGCCGAGAGGATGTTCGCCGTCGCGTACGGGCCCACGATCAGGTCGACCTTGTCGACGGTAATGAGCTGCTCGTAGAGCGTGCGCGCGAGGTCCGGCCGCGACTGGTCGTCCTTGAGCACCCACTCCACAGGGCGGCCGAGCAGGCCGTTTTTCCTGTTGAGCTGCTCGACGTAGAGCTCGCCCACGATCTTGTGGACGAGCCCGGTCGCGGCGAGCGGCCCGGTGAGCGCAAGCGTGCTGCCGATGCGGACCGGCGGGCCCGAGGGCGCAGCGAGCGCAGCGTGCGCCGCGAGCGCCAGCGCGAGCAGAGCGCCGAACACGGCGCGAACCGATTGATTTACGGCCGGCATGGTGTCCCCTCCGTTGCGGTTCCGGGCTTCGAACCGGCCCGCTTGAATTCAGCAACGAACGCGCCTCATGATACATCCGGCAGCGCCCATGCGCACCACGCTCGAATCCTCCTTGCAGAGTTATCCGGGCACCCTCTGATTGATGAGCACCCAGTAGATACCGAGTTGACCGACCGCGTGGGCAAAGGCCGAGAACTCTACCGGCTTGCGCACATAGCTATTCGCGCCGAGCTCATAGCTCCGCACCATGTCTTCGTCCTCGCTCGAGGACGTGAGAACGACGACAGGGATGGCTTTCGTGCGTGGATCGGCGCGCATGAGCTTGAGCACGTCGAATCCACTCAGCTTGGGAAGCTTGAGGTCGAGCATGACCACTGCGGGCATTTGCGCAGGATCGCGCTCGGCGTATCTGCCGGTGCAGAAGAGGAAATCGATCGCTTCGGTGCCGTCGCGAGCGACGATAACTTCGTTCGCGAGATTGGCCTTGCGCAGCGCGCGCAGTGTAAGTTCCTCATCGGTCGAATTGTCCTCGACGAGGAGGATCACCTTCTCTCCCACGGTGGCTTCCCCAAGAAGTGGCCGGCCCTAGGGCGAAGCCGGTCGAAAATCCAGGAAGTCAGGCTAACAATCCCCGAGCGCCAAGCCAATCGGGAATGCCCCGATAAGCGCTGAGAGAAAACCTTAGACCGAAGGGAACCGGCTTCAGCGCCGTTCCAACTTTCTCTCGTCGATCGCTCGTCTGATGCGTCGCCCGATATCTTCTTGCTGTGGAGGGTCGGGATGGAGCTTCTCGTCTTCGACCCGGTATTGCGACATGATGTCCGGGTCCGCCACGCGTGACGCTTCGGCGAGCCGTTTCCTTTCCTCCCGAACGGCAAGGAAATTCCCCGCCATCTTCCGTATGATGTACAGCCCGATCAGCGCGCAGGCGCCGACAGCGGCCACCGCCACCCAGTTCCAGAAGGAATCGCACGCCGGCACCGACGCCGGCGCCTGCGCGCACCGCAACGAGTAAGTCCACAAGGCTTCGAGCTGTCGTATCGTTTCCATCGCGCGTCGAGTTTACGCAATGCCGCTTGCCGCCACAAGGAATGATCGCGGGCGTGGACGAGCCTGATCGACCCGGCCCCTACGATCCGACGGCGTCGGGCCTGGCCGAGAAAAGCTCGAACTCCGACGCCGGCATCGGCTTGCCCAAGTGAAACCCCTGGACCTCGTCGCAGTCGTGCTTCCTCAGGAATTCGAATTGCGCTGCGGTCTCCACGCCCTCGCCCACCACTTTGAGCTTCAGGTTGCGCGCGAGCGAAATGATCGTCTGTGCGACGAGGCCTTCGTCCGTCCGGCCGCTCCCTTTGACGTCCTGGACGAACGACTGATCGATCTTGAGTGCGCTGATCGGCAGCTTGGTCAGATAAGAAAGGCTCGAATGCCCGGTGCCGAAGTCGTCCACCGAAATATCCACGCCGATTTCGCGCAAGCGCAACAGGATGCGGATCGCGACCTCGGTGTCGTGCATGATCAGGCTTTCGGTCAGCTCCATCTCGAGCAATCGCGGCTCCAGCCCGCTTCGCCGCAGCGCATCTTCGATCGCGTTCGCGAGGGCTTCCTGCCTGAACTGGCGCATGGACAAGTTCACCGATACCGCGATCGGCGCGCACCCGTCCTTCTGCCACGCCCGCGCCTGGTCGCAGGCGCTCCTCAGCACCCACTCGCCGATCGGCACGATAAGCCCTGTTTCCTCCGCTAGAGCGATAAAACGCTCGGGCAGCAGCAGCCCGCGCTCCGGATGCTGCCAGCGCAGCAACGCCTCGCAGCCCACCAGGGCACCGCTTCCGACGTTGAACCGGGGCTGGTAATAGAGCTCGAACTCGTCGCGCTCCAGCGCCCGGCGCAGGCTCGTTTCCGTCTTGAGCCGCTCGTTCACCTGCCGGTTCATCTCGGCGGTGTAGAACTGGAAGTTGTTGCGCCCTTTCTCCTTGGCCTGGTACATCGCCGCGTCGGCGTTCTTGAGGAGGGTCTCCACGTCCGGGCCATCCTGCGGGTAGAGGCTGATGCCGGCGCTGCAGGTCACCATCAGCTCCTGCCCGTCGATGTCGATCGGCTCGGCGACCCTGTTCATGATGCGCTGCATCGCCCGGTAGATGACCTCCTGTCCGGGCTGATCGTTGAGAACCAGGATGAACTCGTCCCCTCCCAGCCGCGCCACGGTATCTCCGTCGCGCACCGTCTCGGTCAGGCGCTCGGCAACGTTCTGCAGCAGTTTGTCGCCGGTGTTGTGGCCGAGGCTGTCGTTGACGAACTTGAAGTGGTCGATATCGAGAAACACGACCCCGATCGAGCGCACGAAGCGCTGGGCGAACACCGACTGTCTCAGGCGGTCGCGCAGCAGGTTCCGGTTGGGAAGCCCGGTGAGCGCATCGTAGTTCGCCTGGTATTCGAGCTGCTCCTGGTAGCGCTTGCGCTCGATCGAGTACTGCATCGAGCGCAGCAGCAACTCCCGGTCGAGCTTGCCCTTGACGAGGTAGTCCTGCGCGCCGGTCTTCACCGCCGAGAGCGCGACCGTCTGGTCGTCGTGGCCGGTGAGGACGATGATCGGCACTTTCGGCGAGTGCGCGTAGACCTTGAGAAAGGTATCGAACCCATAGCTGTCCGGGAGGGAAAGGTCGAGAAGCACCAGGGACGCGCTGCGGGTGGCGAGATACTCCAGCCCTTGCGAGAGCCTCCCCACGCAAGCGAGTTCGAAAAGCGCATCCTCTCCCTCGGCGAGCATCTCGCGGATGAGACGAACGTCGCCCGGATTGTCCTCGATCAGCAATACGACCTGGCGATCGGCCATGGGCTACTTTCCGTCGGGCAGCGTGACCACGGTAAGCCAGAAATTGTCGATGGACTGCACCACCTTGATGAACTGCTCCAGGTCCACCGGCTTGGTCACGTAGCAGTTCGCATGCAGCGTGTAGGTCTTGAGCACGTCCTCCTCGGCTTTCGACGTGGTCAGAATCACGACAGGGATGCGCATAAGCCGCTCGTCCGCCTTGATCTCCTGAAGCACTTCGCGGCCGTCCTTCTTCGGCAGGTTGAGGTCGAGCAGGATGATGTCGGGCTTGGGCGCATCCTTGTGGGCTCCGCGCTGGTACAGGAAGTCGAGCGCCTCGACGCCGTCCTTGACCCAGTGGAGGTTGTTGTACACCTTGCCCTCCTTCAGCGCCTCGCGCGTCAGGCGGGCGTCTCCGAGGTTGTCCTCGACCAGGAGGATCTCCACGGGCGGGGCGGTCTTGTCGATTTCTGCGTTCATGTTTCTCCTTTTTGGATTTTTGGAAGCGTGAAGTGGAACCTGCTGCCTTCGCCGTACACGGACTCGACCCAGATCCGTCCGCGGTGGCGCTCGACGACTTTCCTGCATATTGCCAGGCCTATTCCGGTGCCCGGGTACTCGTCCTGCGTGTGCAAGCGTTGGAATACCAGGAAGATGCGCTCGAAATACTGCGGCTCGATGCCGATGCCGTTGTCCGCCACCGAGAAACGCCATTCGTCCCCTGCGTCTTCGACGCCGACGTGGATTCGCGGCGCCTCGTTCCTCTTCCTGAACTTGATCGCGTTGGCGACGAGGTTCTGCAGCAGCTGCGCGAGCTGCGTGTCGTCCGCATTGACCTCGGGCAGGGAGTCGTGCGTCACCGCCGCCCCGCTTTGCTCGACCGCGGCCCGCAGATTGACCAGCGCCTTGTCGAGAAAGGCTTGAGCCTGGACGGGCCGCATCTCCTTGCCGCGCGTGCCCACGCGCGAGTAGGCGAGCAGGTCCTCGATCAGCTGCTTCATCCGCGTCGCGCCGTCGACGATGAAACTCATGAACTCGCGCGCATCCTTGTCGAGCCTGTCGCCGTAACGGCGCTCGAGCAGCTGCGTATAGCTGCCGATCATGCGCAGCGGTTCCTGCAGATCGTGCGAGGCGACGTAGGCGAACTGTTGCAGCTCGGCGTTGGAACGCGCCAGCTCCTCGTACGCCGCGCGCAAGACGCCTTGCGCGCGCTTGCGATCGGTAACATCGGTCCCCACCCCGCGGTAGCCGCGAAAGCGCCGACCTTCGTCGAACACCGCTTCACCGCTCAGCGACAGCCACACCGAAGTCCCATCAGGACCGGGGCGCTCGATTTCGAAATCGAAGAACGGTTCGTGCCGCTCCAGCTGGGCGCGGTGCCGCTCCCAGTCGGACTCGGTGAGATTCAGCGCCGGCTGCTCCCAGCGCTTGCGGCCGATGTAAAGCGCAGGATCGATGCCGGTACGCTCAAGGAAGCGGCTCGACATCGAAGTGATCCGGAAATGCTCGTCCTGTTCCCAGTACCAGTCGGAGGACAGGGCCGTGAGGCTGCGAAAGCGAGCTTCGCCCTCGCGAAGCTCGCGCTCGGCCTGCACGCGCGCCATGAAATGCCCGATCTGGTTGCCGATCGTCACGCCCGTCTCGAGCAGCCATTCGTCGGGAAGCCGCCGCTCGCGGTGGAAAAACTCCATGGCGCCGAGCACCTGATCGCCCAGGCGTATGGGCAGCGCGAACGCCGAGCGCAGGCCCGCCTTCGCAGCCTGAGCGCCGCGCAGGAAACTATCGTCGGCGCTGACGTCGACGATCCAGACCGGCTGACCGGTCCCGAGCACCCGCCGGATGAACCCCGCGTGCCCGGGCTGATAGTTGCTTTGCCGGCTCGCGGCGAGAAATGTCGCGATGTCCGGGTCGTCGACGCTCCAGGCCTCCTCACAGCCGAATGCGCCGATTTTCGGATCCATGCTCCAGCGCGCGCCGCACGCCCAACCGAGCGATTCGCAAAACGCCGCGAGGATCCCCGGCATGGCGGCGGCGACCGTTTCGGATTCCGAGAGAATCCGTGAAACCCTGTGTTCGATCGCCTGGCGCTGCTCGGCGCGTTTGCGCTCGGTGATGTCGATGATGGTCCCGATCAGCCCGGCGACCTCGCCGTCAGCGCCGGTGAATGTCGCCTTGTAATTGAGCGTGTGGCGGACGCTGCCGTCGCGGACGGGCACCTGCAGCTCGTAGCTGCGCGCGCCCGGATTGCGCCACAGCTCCTCGTCCACCGCGCGGTGCTTCGCCGCGACTTCCGGCGCCTGCGAAAACAGTTCCTCGACGGTTTTGCCGATGAAGGACTCGCGCCGGACTCCGAAGTAGGCCTCCCAGGCCTTGTTGGCTCCCAGATGTCTCCCGTCCCGCGCCTTGAAGAAGACGGGAATGGGCAGGACCTCGATCAGGTCCTGCGCAACGCGCAGCGCTTTCGACCTTTCATCCCCCTCCCGGGACGGGCGACGCGGGGACACGAACGAGCTGGCGACCTTTGCGAGAAACTCCTTGCGCCAGCGCCGGTATTCCGCAGGCTTGATGCGGTGGCGCTTGCAGATGGCGGTCTCGGGCTTGCCCTTAAGCCCTTCGAGTACGATCTTGGCCTTCGACGCGGGATCCCATTGCCGAACCGGCACGAGTTTCCGCCCTCCCTTCAATGCGAAAGCTTCTGGGTGCGCTTTTTCGCCCGGCAAGTATCAACCAATGATTGTTGGATGTAAATGGCTTCCGCCGCCTGTGTTTTGGCGCTCGACCGACAGAGTATCACTTCCACAGCGATTGAAACTGCGTCGCGACGACCCGTTCGTAAGCCGCTGCCCCGGACAGCAGCCCGGTCGCCCGTGAAAAGGCATTGAGGGAGCCGACCGCTTCCCTGGAGATCGCCGGATCGTAGTACGGCGCGTCGCGTCGAACGAGATCGGGGATGAGGGCGAGCTCGGCCGCCGGGAAGCGTCCTTTCGCGGCGATAGCGGCGAGCGCGGGATCATCTTTCAGCGCGCGCTGCGCTCGCACCACGGCGCGGATCGCGGCGGCGACCACGTCGGGCCTTTCATCGATCGCCCTTTGCGTAGTCACGAGGGCGGGAAAAGTGTAATGCCGGGCGTCTCTCGGCCCGCCGCCGCGACGCGCGTCGATCACGAGCGTACCGAAGCCGCCGCGCGCAGCGATTTCGGCCGCCATGCCGTTCGCCCAGAAACCGTCCACGGTGCCTTTCTCCAGCGCTCGTGCTGCTGCGAGGCCGAAGGAAACGCCCGCGGTCGCGGGCACCGGCGCGATGCTCATCTCGCGCTCGGGATCGATGCCAGCGTCGATCAGCATGCGCTTGAGACCGTCGGCCGGCCCCGGCGCGGCTCCGATGCGCAGCCCTTTCAACGCGTGCAGGTCGCCGCGTGCTATGCCCAGATCGCTGCGCACGACGAGGAACCAGTACATGTTCTGCGAGAGCGCGCAAAGAAGCTTGCAGCCCGTCCAGTCGCGGAAGGCGTAGAGCGGCGCGTGCGCGGCGCCGCCGACGAAGTCGAGCCGCCCGTCGCGCAGGTCTTCGAAGGTTTTCGTGACGGGAAAGACGAGATCTATCGCGGTGTCGAGTCCCTCCTTTTTGAAGAAACCGAGCTCCACCGCCGCGATCGCGGGGAAATACGACGGCGAGACCATGTCGGGAATGGCGACGCGAAGTGGCACGGATTCCGGACTCAGGTCTTCAACGGTTTGTAGCGGATGCGCCTGGGCTTCGCCGCTTCCTCTCCCAGCCGCTTTACCTTGTCGGCCTCGTACTCGTGGTAGTTGCCGCTGAAGAACACGACTCTCGATTCGCCTTCGAAGGCGAGGGTATGGGTGGCGATGCGATCCAGGAACCAGCGGTCGTGCGAGATGACGAGCACGCTCCCGGCGAATTCCAGGAGCGCATCCTCGAGCGCCCGCAGCGTTTCCACGTCCAGGTCGTTGGACGGCTCGTCGAGCAGCAGGACGTTGCCTCCGTCGAGCATCGTCTTCGCGAGGTGCACCCGGCCGCGCTCGCCGCCCGAGAGCGTGCCCAGCTTCTTCTGCTGGTCCGCCCCTTTGATATTGAACCGGCCGAGGTAGGCGCGCGAGGGCATCTCGAACTTTCCCACGGTGAGGATGTCCGCACCGCCCGAGATGAATTCCCAGACGTTCTTGTCGGCCTCGAGCGCGTCGCGCGACTGGTCCACGTGCGCCATTTTCA